>Ga0137380_10004445_pt1 | contig 12356 bp, 7 predicted proteins | sample SagtaG_17_FD_104809 | JGI IMG/M metagenome (GOLD analysis project Ga0137380, IMG submission 104809) | Vadose zone soil microbial communities from Sagehorn Ranch, Mendocino, California, USA - Sage2_L_100_16 metaG | ecosystem: Environmental > Terrestrial > Soil > Vadose zone | place: USA... | reverse complement strand
CAGCCAGGATGCCTACTTGGCCGTCATGAATTGCCATGCTCCGGCCAGAGTGTAACAGACCTATACGGGAGGGAAACTCCCCCCTTGTGAGTGGCACAAATAATTTTGCTTGCCAGAGGCCATGCGGCCAGCCTATATTTGTGGGAGGGCACGGATGAAAACACTGCTAATAATAACGTTTATGGTCCTGCTATCGTGCAGCGCCCTCGCGCAGGAGATCTACAAATGGGAGGACGAGAAGGGGGTTCTCCACTATGGTGACAAGCCGGCTCACCCAGCGGCCACGCCGTTAGAGAAAGATGTGGTACCGTACTCTCACACTGGTAGCCTGCCGCCTGAGGACAAGGGCCGTACCCGCAGGGAACGCGACGAAGCGTACACCAGCGACGCGGGACGCCAGCTCCACCCTTCCCCTAGTTTGGCCCGGCCGAAGACGTGGCTCGACCGTACCGGCAGCTTCTGGCTCTCGGGCGCTATTCGCAACGGCGGTAAGGGGGTCTGCGAGTTTCCGGCAGTGGAGGTCGTGCTGTTCGATGAGAACGGCAGTGTTGATGGCAGTTTCGAGGCCGCTGCCTTCCCAAGCGGGATCGCCCGTGGAGAAGAGGCCCGGTTCGAGGGGAAATACTTCACGCCGGTCGGTGACTCGCTCTCCTGGGATGCCATCCCACGCTGCGGCAACTCGGACGAGATTGTCTATGGTGCGCGCAAACGTGGCACCCTCAGCCTCAAGCGGAGCCGTATCCTGCGGCTGAAAAAGTTCAAAACCCGCTGAACCTTTATTGCCTCTATTTCCTCGGTCTGTGCTGCGGGATGGGGCAACCCTTCTCCCGCCCTCCTCAGACGGTCTGTGACAAGACTATCCGCGAAAAGAACTGTCCTGGCCCATTTACTTTTTGTGAGGAGGAAGGTAGAGAGGATCGTAGGGACTAATCGGCCAGGCGGATACGCGGCACCCGCCAGCGTTCCAAAAACCCGGCCTGCGGGTTCTTGGAGGCCTTGAGGTCATTGACGTGGGCGTCGATCTCGTCGTAGAGCCGGGCCACGTCAATGCCCTGGTAAGCAGGCCGATAGGTCTCCAGGCGCATCAGCCCCTGAGTCAGCAAGTTAATCGCCCCCTGCGGGGCATGACGGTTGAAGCGCAGGTGCAGGCCGGTGGCAAGGCGGATGAGTCCCTCGTAAAAGGCTTTGTCTTCTTCGCTCGCTTCGCGCCAGATTTCTTCCAGGACCTCGTGGCAGTCGAAGTAGGCGTGCCGGTTGAACAGAGCGATGGCATCCTTGAGCTTGGGGTGCATAGGCCGTCCATGACTGAGCAGGTTGTACTTATCATATCTATTCCCACGTCAACAGAAAGGAGCAGTGTATGCCCCTGCGTACGATCGAGCAGTACAAAGAGAGCCTCAAAGACCAGCGTCTGGTGTACTTCCGCGGCCAGCGCATCCCCGACGTTACCCAGCACCCGCTGTTGCAGGTCGCCATCGACCACGAAGCCATTGACTACCGCTTAATGCACGACCCCAACTTTCGTGACCTGGCAGTGGTGCGCCACCTGCAGAGCGGGGAGGAGATGAGCCGGTACTTTCTGCCTCCGCGCTCACCGGCAGAGTTGCTCAAGCGTAGTGAACTGATCGAAACCGCTTGCCGTGAGGGTGGCACCCTGGTTGTTCTGGCCAAGGTCGTCGGCGGTGATGCACTCTTTGGTCTGCTCCGTGCAACGAAGAAGATCGATGCGGCCCTGGGCACGCACTACCATGGGCGGGTTACCGACTTCTACAACTACTGCTGGAAGCAGGACCTGAGCTTCGCCCTGGCCCAGACCGACGTGAAAGGCGACCGGGCCTTACGCCCTTCGGAGCAGGAAGACCCGGACCTGTATCTGCGCATCGTCGAAGAGCGGCCCGAGGGCATCGTCGTGCGCGGCGCTAAGGTCCACACCTCGAACACCACCCACACCAACGAGATGATCGTCCTGCCAACCCGGGCGATGGGTGAGGACGATAAAGCCTACGCCGTGTCGTTTGCCATTCCACTCGCGACCAAGGGGCTCAAACTGATTATGAGCGGCTACGGCTCCTATACCCAACGCAATCCCTTCGATCATCCGGTTAGCTCGGCGGTGAAGATGACCGAGACGCTCACGATCTTCGATGACGTGTTTGTCCCCAACGAGCGCATCTTCCTGAAAGGCGAGTGGCAGTTTGCTGGCGCGCTGGCCCTGTCGTTTGTCGAGTATCACCGGCTGACGGCTATTTCCTACAAGCTGCCGTTCCTCGACCTCCTGGTCGGTGCCGGCCGGCTGATTGCCGAGTACAACGGCATTGAGAAGGCCGCGCACGTGCGTGAGAAGCTCTTCTGGCTGGCGAGTTATGCCGAGACTACCCGCGCGCTCACCCATATGGCCTGTATGAAAGCAGTGCCGGCGGACCTGGGCATGATGATTCCCAATCCCACGGTGGTGAACATCGCCAAGCACCATTTCGCCGCGCACTTTCATCAGGCGTTTTCGCACGTGCAAGACCTGGCCGGCGGTATTCTGGTGACGGGCCCGGCCGTTGAAGACGTGCAGAGCGAGGAGACCGGCCCGCTGATTGAGAAGTACTTGAAAGGGAAAAAAGGCACGTCGGGCAAGGAGCGGTTGCAGGTGCTTAACCTCATCCAGGACATCACCGCCTCGGACTTCGGCGGCTACCAAGCAGTGCTAGCACTGCACGCTGAGGGGTCGATGGAAGCGGAGAAGCTGCAGCTCTATCGCGAGTACGACTGGCGGAACGCCCTGGCATTCGCCCGCAAGATGGCGAGGGTGGAAAAAGAGCGGTGAGGAGAGAGTTGTGCTCAGTGGTCCGTCAAAAAAGTCTCCACACATCTAGTGTGGCAGGGTCATTTCAAGGGCACTGCAGGAATAGGGGCTGCGGAATTGGGGTCAGACGTTCGCGCCTCAGCCGTCAAAGACTGGAGAGTGATGCCTTCCAGTGCACGCCGGATAGCGTGGTCGCGGCGACGCAGGATGTGTAAGACGGGATCTTCACTCTCGGCAGGAGCTTCCGGGCCGTAGAGGTCCAGGTCATCTACGGCGTCGAGAATCTCACTCACTGTAACATGTTCTGGCAGGCGCCCGAGGACGACCCCTTCGGGTTCCACAGTGCGGAAGAGTATCCCGCGTCGGACGAACTCGTCGACCAGATCCTCTACGATCGCCGGGGGCACGTTCAGCGCAGTCGAGAGCTCCGTCAGCCGCCACGGCCGCTCTTCCGTCAGGTGGCGGCGAGTGATCACAGCGAGGGTCGAGAGGGCGAGCCGCGCACGGGACAGATGGCTGTGGCCCCGCCAAGACGCCCAGGTCAAGTAGGTGGAAGGGTATTGGTGAAAATACGCGACCTCTCCCCCCACCAACACGATGAGCCATCCCACGTAGAGCCAGATCGGAAAGATAATCAAGACGGCAAACCCAGAGTAGATCGCGGTGTAGCGAGCCGAATTGGCGACGAACGCGGCGAAGCCGACGCCTGCCAATTGCCAGAGGATGCCTGCTATCGCCCCACCGAGGAGCGCCGAGCGGAAGCGGACCTGCGTATTGGGAACGAACTTGTACAGGAAGGTGAACGCGGTACACAGGAAGAAAAATGGCGTCACGCGGGTCACCATGGCCACAACCAACCCGAGAGATTCGACCCGGACCATTTGCTGCACAAGCCAATGACTCCGGGCCGAAGCCGTGAGGGCGAAAGCGGTGAAGACCAGAACCGGTCCCACCAGTACCACGCTGAGGTAGTCGCTGAACTTGCGGGCCAGGCTACGGGCGCGTCGCACCCGCCAGATGTGGTTCAGGGCATCCTCGATCTTGCCGATGAGTGAGATGGCCGTAAGAAACAGACCGCCTACGCCTACTGTCCCAAGTACCCCTACCTGCAGATTGTTGACAAACTCAACCACCCGGCGAGAGATCTCACCCCCTTGGGGACCGAGCGGCGCTAATGCCTGAGCCAGGAACGGCTCGATCTGCTGGTGGGCGCCAAAGGCTTTCAACAGCGAGAACATGACCGCCAGGAATGGGACTAAAGAGAGGAGCGTGGCGTAGACCAAGCCCATGGCCCGCAGGCTCAGCACGCCCTGCCGGAATTCTTCCCCTGCCACGACTGCCAGGCGCAAGCAGCGGACCTGTAAGCGGGTCAAGGGGCTCAGCCTCGACACGTCCGCGCTCCAGAGATCACGCAGGTCGTGGCGGAAAAACTTCCCAATCTTCATGTGAAGGCTCACTGAACCGCCATATAGTCGCACTGGGCTTCAGAGTCAAATAGAGGGCAGTCCAGCGGCACTGACACGGTTTTCTCTGCGGATGGCTAGCCACGGGAAACGAACTCTTATAAGGTGAAAGTTAACCAGTAGGGCTTTACGCTGCTGCAGGCTGGCGATGTAAGTGGTGGTGCGTATGAAACGACTCTGCAGCTTTTTCCTCATCGGTATACTCTTCTTATGCTCCCCTGTCCTTGCCCTCACTGTGGAGGACCTCGACCCCGGACAGGAATGGCAGCTCACCACACTGACCATTACCGGGAACCAGCACTTTCTCACAGACGAGCTGCGCGCAGTTCTGGTCACCCACACCCGCCCCTGGTACGCGCCGTGGCGTGCGCGTCCGCGGTTCGACCTAGTCGCCTTCGCGACCGATATGCAGCGCTTGGCGCGCTTTTATCAAGCCCGGGGGTACTACAAAGCCAAGGTCTCGTACGATCTCGACGTGCATGAAGCCGACCATCTGGTCGCGGCGCGTATCACGATCGACGAAGGAGAACCGGTGAAGGTCGCGCAGGTGACGTTGGCAATCAGCGACCAGCCCGCACTCACGCCAGACCTGGAGGCTCTCCGCCCCCGTCTCCCTCTCACTGAAGGCGCGGTGTTCACCGAGGAACACTATCAACAGGCCGAGGCCCAAATCACAGAGTTTTTTCTTCAGCAAGGACGCGGGCGGGTCAAGGTGGACAGAAAGGCCGAGGTCGTCCTGGAGCGAGACGAGGCCCGAGTCCAGTATACGGTTGAGGTTGGCCCGCCCACGGTCTTTGGCGAAACTCGGGTGGAGGGGGTGGAACACGTCGATCCGGCTCTCGTCACCCGCGAGCTGACGTATAAGCCCGGGGAGCCTTTCTCCCCCAAGGCACTCACGACTTCACGCCAGAATCTCCTCAAGCTCGACCTGTTCAGCGCGGTGCGATTTCTCCAGGAGGAGTCTCCCGCAGATCCCTCGATCCTGCCGATACGAGTGCAGGTCGAAGAAAAACCCTTCCACGAGTGGAAACTCGGAGTTGGCTACGGAACCGAGGACGAGCTTCGTGGCCAAATTCGCTGGCGCCATAACAACTGGTTCGGTGGCGGACGGCGGCTCGATATCGGCGTCAAGGTTTCCGCGATTGTCCGTGACCTGGCGGTCAACTTTCTCCAACCCCATTTCCTTGGTCTTCGCAACCGCCTCTCCCTCACCTTGGGCTCACAGGAAGTGGATGAGCCTGGGTACCTCCTCCACTCGACCCGATTGCAGCCCAGGCTCGAGCGCGAATTTACGGACGGGTTCACCGGCTTCCTCGCGTACCGCCTGGAATACGACCAACTGAACAATGTCTCTCCCTCCACCATCCGACTCCTGCAGGGGTTTAGGCGAAAGGGGGTACTCTCCGGCCTCTCCCTCGGTCTCCTGCGCAACACAACGGACGATCTGCTGAACCCTACCAGCGGAGAAATTGTCTCATTGACTGCCGAGCAAGTAGGATTGGGAGGGGATTTCGACTTTTACAAGCTTCAGGGTGAAGCCAAGTGGTATCACCTCCTCACCTCACAGATCGTGTTTGCCTCACGGCTCAAGCTCGGGGTTGCCGACCCTTTTGGCCGCAGTACGGAGGTGCCGCTCTTCGAGCGCTTCTATGCGGGTGGTGCCAATAGCGTGCGGGGCTATGGGCGGCATCGGTTGGGACCCTTATCCGCCTCCGATGACCCGGTCGGCGGGCGGAGCCTGGTTGAGGGCTCGCTGGAGCTACGCCGGCAGTTTTCCGAGAAGATCGGCGGGGCGCTGTTCCTCGACTTCGGCCAGGTCTCACGGCGCTCCTTTGATTTACCTTTCGATGATCTCAGGTATGCGGCGGGTTTTGGCGTGCGCTATACCACTCCGGTAGGTCCCGTGCGTCTCGACCTCGGGTTTCCTTTTAGCCCGCCGCGGGGCGACCAGCCGTGGCAAGTCCATTTCAGTATTGGCCAGTTTTTCTAGGAGGGCACATGCGGAGAAAGATGCGGCGCCTGGCTACCTGGATCATCGCCGGTCTCACCTTTCTATTCGTTATGGCCGTGGTCGGGGTCGGGCTGTATACCCAGACCGAACACTTCCGCTTGTTGCTGCGGGAGCAGGCGCTGGCTGCCCTGCGCCCCTCGATTAACGGCGAGGTGGTGCTCGAACGGGTGAGCGGGTCAGTGTGGCAGCAGCTCTTCCTTGACCACCTCTCGATCCAGCAGAACGGCGTCGAGGTGCTCGCTGTTCCGCGAGTGGCGGTCACCGTGAAGCTGTTCTCTCAGCTCTATGCCTTCTTCCACTCTTCCACCCTGCACGTTGCCAACATCGAATTGACCGCGCCGGTGATCAGGCTGGTGCAGGATCAGGAAACAGGCTGGAACCTCGCTCACCTGCTCAAGCCGTCGGACCAGCCGCAAGAGCCTCAGACCCTGGCCATCTTTCTTGACCGTCTCAAGATCGAAGGGGGCCGCATCGAGGCGAGGCCAGCCGGGAGCGAGGAGGTGCACCTCACCGCTCTCGCTTTAGACGGCAACCTGGCACTGCTTCCTTCGGGGATTCAAGCCGAGGTTGCCACCCTCAATTTCTCCCTTGCACGCGCAGGAGCACCTGAGGTGCAGTGGACCTCCGCCCTCTCTTACGACGACACGGTGTCCCCCTCTATGTTGCACCTGCATTACCTCGACCTGCGCACCGCCGGGTCGCACGTGCTGACGTCAGGAACAGTGCAAAATCTCTCTGCGCCGACGACGGCGCTGACAGTGGAGGTAGAAAGGTTGGCCGCTTCCGAGCTGCAGATGCTGTGGCAGGCTCTTCCCCTGCAACAGGACCTTTCCGGCACCGTGCACCTGACTGGCCCGCTCTCAGCCCTGCAGCTTGCCGCCACCCTGCAGGCGCCAGACGGCCGGGTCACTACGTCGGCCACAGCGGATCTGACTAACACGCCGCCCCAGTACCAGGGCACACTCGAGGTGGAACGCTTTGCTACTGACAAAGTCCTGCACGTCGCTAACCTCGGCGGAGAGGTGAACGGGCAACTCTCATTCGCGTGGGCCACGTTCGAGACGGCACAAGGTGAGCTGCATGCCCGGGCTTCTGGCCTGTTTGTACAAGGGTGGCAAGTGGGAGACGTCGATCTTGTCGGGAAGCTAGCTAAGACCCAGGTGACCCTAACCACAGAGGTGAAGGGAAAGAGCGGGAACGCCCACCTGCAAAGCGCGGTCACGCTCGGCGGCACACCCGCCTACGAATTGACCCTCACGGCCCGCAACCTTAACGTCGCGCAAGTAACAAAAGGATCTCGACCTCTTGCTGCCAATATCAACCTTGACGCTTGGGTCAAAGGCAGTGGCACCAGCCTGGCGGAGCTAGACAGCGCAGCCACGGTCACCCTTCTCCCCTCCCGGCTTGGGCCAATCACCATCAAGCAGGGACGGGCGGCGGGCACGTTGCACAACGGACAGGTAACGCTCGGCGAAGTTATGCTGCTAGCCAACGACACAACCCTCACTGCCCAGGGGCAGGCCGGCAGCCTGCAAGGAGTGCCGCAGGGCCAGATCACCTATGCCCTGCACGCAAAAGACCTGGCTCCCTGGTTGGCTCTGGCAGGCCGCAAAGGAGAGGGAGGACTCGATCTTAAAGGCGCGCTGAGCGGCGCACTTACCGCGTTCCGCCTGGAGGGGAAAGCGACTCTATCTGACCTGCGGGTCGCCGACTCTTCTTTGCAGAGCGGAGCCGTGACCTACGCCTTGACCGACGTGGGCAGCCCCCAGCCCCGCGGTCAGGTGACGGCAACGCTCAATGGAGTGAATGCTGGGACGCGCTTACGCACAGTCGAGGCAGGGCTCACTCTCACCGGCATGGCGCCGGCGGAGGTGCATGCGGACTTGACCGTGCGGGACGATGCAATGCGCACCCACCGGTTGAAAGCTCAGGCGCGCTATCAGCCTGACCGCCTGGAGGTGCGTGTCGAGGAACTCGCCCTGCAGCTTCCCACCGGCACCTGGCATACCCCGCAGAGTACACAGTTTGTGCTGCAGGGCCGTACCCTCACTATTGATGACTTCCAGCTCCAGCGGGCAGACCAGAGCGTGAGCGCCACGGGGGTTTTTGCTTGGCAAGGGGCTCAGGACCTGCACGTGCAGGTGCACCATTTTTCCCTGGCAGAGTTACGCCCGTTGCTGAGGACCAACACAGAGGTGAGCGGATACGTGACCGCGGAGGCGCAGGTGCAAGGCACCGCCGCAGCTCCGCAGATTGAGGCGACCCTCACCGCCGACACGCTGACCGTAGCCGGACAGTCCTACGCCGGCCTTGTTGCCCAGGGCGCCTATCGGCAAGAGCGATTCAACCTCGACCTGCGCCTGCGTCAGGATGCAACTCACACGCTCACCGTAAATGGTGGGGTGCCAGTCTATCTGGGATGGGCAGGCGAAAGACCGCCGGCCGTGCTCGGTGAGGCCGACTTGCGTATGCGGTCTGACGGGTTGAGCCTGGCGTTTCTGAGCCTGCTGCGCAAAGAGATCCAAGAGGTGCAGGGGACCCTGAGCATGGACGTCCAGGTGCGCGGCCCTGCCCTCGCCCCAATTACCACTGGCGAGATCCGGGTGCAGCAGGGTCAGGCGCGGGTCGTCCCGCTCGGGCTCTCGCTTACGGGCATCGAGCTACAGCTAGGGCTCGATCCAGGCGCCCTCCGTGTCACCCAGTTCGTGGTCCATAGCAAAGGAGGGCAACTCACCGGGACTGGGACGCTGGCGCTGCAGCAGTACGCGCTGACAGCCCTTGATGTGACGCTGGACGCAGACAACTTTCATGTGATCAATACGCGCCAGTATACGGCGGCTGTGTCAGGCCAGCTCGTCTGCTCGGGCTCGCCCCAGGCGCCTTTTCTTCGGGGTGCTCTCACAGTCAAGGATACCATCCTGCGTCCGGATCTCTCCTTGCTGAAGAGCGGCCCGGCGGCACCAGACCCCACCATCGTCGTGATACAGAGCCCCCAAGAACTCGCCGCGCAGGCTCAACAGGCAAAGCAGGCACAGGAACAAGGCGCAGATTCCCCCTCCCCACAGCAGAGCGACTTTTACCGCCAGCTCGGCCTTGAGCTGACCGTGACCGTTCCTCGTAACACCTGGGTGCACCTGGATGCCGGGTCAGTCGAACTGATGGGGCAGATCGAAGCCCGGAAAAGTCCGGCAGAAGATCTGAGCCTGACTGGCAGGATCGAGACGGTCCGCGGCTGGTACACTTTTCAGGGGCGCAAGTTTGAGGTGGAAACCGGACAGATTATTTTTACCGGTGGGAGCACGATCGATCCCAGTCTCGATGTCGTGGCCCGCTATACCCTGCCCAAATACAAGGTTGACGTGGTAGTCAGCGGGACTGCGAGTGCACCGACGCTCACCCTGCGTAGCGAGCCCCAGCTTGAGCAGGCAGACATTCTCTCCCTGCTCCTCTTTGGCAAACCCGCCAGCGCCCTCAATCAAGGGGAAGCAATCTCGCTGCAATCCCAGGCCCTACAGATGGCGGCTAGCTATGTGGCCTCTGATCTGCAGCAGTCCGTGGCTCAACATATAGGAGTCGATAGCTTGCAGCTTGGCGTGGGAGAAGGTCTGTCACAGAGCCACATTAGTGCGGGGAAATATGTGACCAAAGACATGTTCGTTTCCACCTCCCAGAACCTCGGGAAGAAACAGGATCGAGAGGTCTCAATCGAATATCAGCTTGGCACCAACTGGCAGCTCAAGGCCACGACCACCTCACGGGGCAATAATGGAATTGATCTGATGTGGGGGAAGCAATACTGAGAGTTCCTAACAAACCCGCTTGGGTATCAGTGTTGTCATTCTGAGCGAAGCGAAGAATCTCTTCGTTGTGGGCAAACACGAGACTCTTCGCGGAGTTTATCCTGAGCGTAGCCGAAGGGTTCAGGGTAACAAGAAGAAGTTTTGTTAGAGGTTCTCAGGTATTGGACCCCGCCATTAGGGTCACAAGGCCGAGGTCGGGGGACATAGGCTTAGGGTTTTGCTCGATTCCCCGCGGCTTCAGGCGATCACTATGGTCTACCTGACCCCTATTTTTCGAGCCTCGCACAGCCCAAAACCTACCCCGCAGCCAGCAGGGTCTGTCCCTGTTGCCCACCCCCAAGTTCCAAAAAGGAGCAAAAAATGGGACCTTTTTTTCCTTGACTTCTCTCCATGAGATCTCTAGTATGTGTGCGGTATTGGGACGACGAGCAGCACAAGAAGCAGTTCAAAGCTATAGAGTTCATCGTGGTAGAAAGTGAGAGGAAAGAAGAATATAGGTGTAGATAGTCAGGGGCTATATATATCTATATGGAAGTATCTACCAATAGATAGAACTATCTATTGGTAGATGAAGAGAGGCACCGCCTCATTCAAGTTAGGACTTTGCATCACCGAGATATCATTCACATGTTCTTAGTCACCCAGGAGCGCACATGAAGCAGCTTTGCTCTATTCTCTTCATTGTCGTCATTACCGCAGCGACTACGTTACCGGTTCAAGCGGAGGACACCATGACCTGTACGAAGACGAATGAACAGGAAATTGCTGCCCTCTTTGACCGTTGGAGCGCTGCGCTGGCAACCTTAGACCCGGATAAAGTGGTGGCGCTCTACGCGCCGGACGCAGTGCTGTTGCCGACGGTATCGAACAAACCGCGCACCAACCATGCGGAAATCCGCGATTACTTCGTACATTTTCTCGAAAAGAAACCGCAGGGCCACATTGACTTCCGCATCATCAAGATCGGTTGCAATAGCGCTTCTGATACTGGTCTGTATACCTTCACGGTGCACGACACAAAGGGCAAGGCCCAAAAAGTGGCCGCCCGATATTCTTACGTGTACGAATACCTGAACGGTCAGTGGCTGATCGAGCATCACCATTCTTCAGCGCTGCCCGAACCGGTCAAGGCGAAATGAGATCCTTCGTGTAGTGGAAAATCAAAAAGTCCTAAACAAAGCACTGCAGCCGACGAAGAAGAATAGGGGTCAGGTCTTGAATTATCAGTAAAGCAGGGTGAGTAAAAGGGAAGTGCTGTCCACCAATCGGAGCTGTGGGGCCTGTCGAGCGGGGGCTAGCAGAAGCGTGTGAGCGGGTGGAGAGGCGGCTGCTCGCCTATTGCGTGATGCCTAACCACTGGCACTTGGTGGTGTGGCCACGCGCCGATGGTGATCTGTCTTCGTTCTTTGGCTGGCTGACCATGATGCACACCCAGCACTGGCACGCGTCCCACCCCAGGCAGCTATTAAGCGGCTAACTGCGCCAACCGCTTGAGGGTGTCAGGAAACTGCCGGGTCAGGAGGATGAGGGTGGCGGCCTGTTTGTTGGGCTTCCCCCATCCTTGCCCCCACTTCTCCAACGTCCGTTCGTTCACCCGGAGCTGACGAGCGAACACGCGACGAGACAAGTGCAAGCGTTCGCGGGTGTCGCGAATCAGCTTGGCGTCTACCTCGGGAAGCGGCGGCTCTTCAATCTTGAAGGTGCGGAGCGTGATTTTGCCCTCGTGAGGTATACCTGCCCGATCTGCCTAAACGGGCGTACCAGAATTTACTGGAAGCGCTTGAGCAAGAGTTCACCTACACTTTTGGTGGCGCGACAATCATACACGGGCTCGATGGCAGTTATCTCTCGCAAACGGGGCTTCCAATACGAGACCGTGTAAACCTCCTCTACACCGACTCCCATTTGCTTTCAATGTGAGCGGACACGAGTAGGCCGTGGCGGGTGACCGCCTGGCGTTCGGTTTTGCAATCACTCGCGCACACTCTTACAATAGACAGTATGAAAAAAGGGGCTGTCCGCCGCGTCGCCGCAGCTCCACCTGAGGCAGGAGGATTCGATGGGAACCCGGATCATCTTCAAGGGGCAGGAATACACGAGTGTAGAGGCCATGCCGGAACAAGTGCGGCAGGCTTACCAACAGGCGCTGGCGCAGTTAGCGGACGCCGACCGCAACGGCATCCCCGATATTCTTGAAGGCGGGGCCGCTGCCAACGTCATTGGCATCCAGCACTCGTCCATAACGGTCAACGGCCAGACGTACACCAGCGTAGGCGAGATGCCTGCTG
>Ga0137380_10004444_pt1 | contig 12357 bp, 10 predicted proteins | sample SagtaG_17_FD_104809 | JGI IMG/M metagenome (GOLD analysis project Ga0137380, IMG submission 104809) | Vadose zone soil microbial communities from Sagehorn Ranch, Mendocino, California, USA - Sage2_L_100_16 metaG | ecosystem: Environmental > Terrestrial > Soil > Vadose zone | place: USA... | reverse complement strand
CCATCGCCGCGGGCACCCGGTGCGCGGCACCGTTCCACTCCACCAAAACCCGCGCCCGCTCCATCGGGGTCAGGATCTCCACCCGGCCGGCCGGCCTGTCCGGATCGCAGGCGATGACGTCGCTGAGGAAGTCCATGAAGCGCCGCTGATGCGCAGCGATCTCGGCAGGGTCGTACAAGTCAGGGTCCGCGTCGAAGTCAATCTGCAGACCCCCGTCTGGCGTGTCGTAAACCGTGATGACAAGGTCATTTACCGGCCCATTGGCAATGCTGTGAGTTACCGTCGGACGCCCATTAAAGAGTAGGTCATCGACAAAACCAATAATATTTAATGAAAGGCCAAAGAGCTGACGATTATCACCGATCAGCCTCAGTTCCCTGCGCAGGTCCTCATAGGGGTAGCGCTGATGCAGCAGCAGATCACTGAGTTCTTCCGACACATGTCGCAGGAGCGCCGCCTTGCTCATGTGAGGACGTACCTTAAGGCGCAGTGGAAGCTCGTTCGACAGCATGCCAGGTGTATTTCGCGACGCGGCATTCCCCCGTGGGCACAGCGGAATCCCCAAAGTGATGTCCTGCGCGCCGCTCAGCCGGTGCAGGAAAGAGGCCGCCGCGGCTACGACTAGTATGGTCCAGCTCGTCCGCGCCTGGCGTGCCGCCGCGAGCAGGCGATCCAGGTCGGCATGCGGTAGTTGCGTGCTCTGGCGGAGGAAGCCCCGCGAGATCTCGGCCGGAGTCCGGCTCGCCAGGCTGACGATCTCAGGCGCGTCGGAAAATCGAGTTACCCAGTAGTCGCGATCCTCGAGGAACTTCGCGGACGCCCGGTAGGCAATATCGTCATCCGCGAGGTCGCAAAATGAGCCGAGGGCGCCACGGGCTGAAGGCAGGCCATGCGCCTGCGCATTGTAGATGTCCGCCACCCTGCTTCTGAGCAGCGCGAAACCAAACCAGTCAAGCAGAATGTGATGGAAGCGGCTGTACCATATAAAATGCTCGCCGGAGATCTTGAAAAGTATGTCCGCGGACAGCGGATCTGCGACGATGTCGACGGCCCTGGACTGATCCTCCGCCATCCTGGATTCGGCTGCCGCCATCGGCGAGTGATGCTGGCTGACGTCAACGAAGACCAGCCCTTCGCCGACAGTTGCGGAGATGAGTTGATAGGGCCCGTTCGAATCCTCGCCGAATCGCACATCAAATGACCCGCATTCCTGCCTCGCCTGCCGGATCGCCGCAGCTAGCACGTCCGCGTCGACCCGGCCATGGATCTCGACATATTGAGCGAGGTTGTAGACCGGCACCTCCGGGTTCAACTGCTGTGCGAACCAGACGCCAAGCTGAGCGGCGGTCAGCGGCACAGATGCACGCTGAGAGGTGGATATGCTCATCTACCCCTCGACCTTTCTCGAAATCCTTGGCCCCTCCTGGATAACTGCACGCATTGACGCCCGTGCGGCGGCTCATCTAGCGAGGCCGGATGCCGCACGGCGCTCCTTACCACCTGCGTGCGTTCAGGGGGCAGAAAGCGGTGCCACACAGGTCATTGGCAGCGTGTCCATCTTGCCTGCCGGCCATCCTGGCCACCAGGTAATCGACCGGCAATGATTGCGGGCAGCGACCGGCAATGATTGCACGTTACCGATTGCCGCTGTGCGGGCTGAGTTGCCCAGTTCTTGCCTGGACCATCATGGCGGCTCACTGGCAGGATTCGGGATCAGATGAGCAAGGCGCCGGACCTTCAAAGGCTTATGTCCCAAGGAGCCGCGCCGGCCGATGCGCAAGGAGGAGCCGCGCCGGCCCACGCGCAAGGAGGAGCCGCGCCGTGAGCATCGAAGACAGGACGCTCCTGCAGTGGCTGGACGAACCACCTACGGGCCGAGGGCTCCACTTTTCCGGCTCCGCTAATACCTGGGCGTTCTGGCCCTATGCCGAGCTTGCGGCACTGACATTGCGCACTGCCGCCGCCCTCAGCGCGCGCCGCCTGCGCGGCGGCGTCGTCGTCATCATCCAGCGATCCAGTCCCGGACTCGTTGCGAGCCTGTTCGGCACCCTGGCGGCCGGGGCTACCGCCTGCTCGGTTGCACCGCCGTTCGCGTTCCGGCGTTCTGACGAACACGAGCGACACCTCAGCCACTTGCTCGCGACCGCGCAGCCTGCCCTCGTCATCACCGACACCGACTCGATCTCGCATCTTCAGCGGCTCACCGGTCGGCTGGGCCTGAGCGAGCCGTTGCTTTTCGACGAGTTGATCGCGGACGTCGTGCCGACCGCCGGCCCTGCGCCACCGGCGGAGCTCGCCCTACTTCAGTTCACATCCGGGTCTACCGGATTCTCCCGCGCCGTCCGGGTGCCCAACTCCGCCGTGCAGGCCAATGCGACGGCGATGCGCCGGTGGCTGCACTGGACTCCTGAATTCTCGGGGATTAGCTGGCTGCCCATGCATCACGACATGGGACTCATCGGCTGCCTACTCAACATTGTCGTCACCGGGTGCGATGGATGGATGATGCAGCCGGAGGAATTCATCCGCTCACCGCTGCGCTACCTGTCCTGCATCAGTGCGCATCGGGTGGCGCTGACCGCCATGCCGAACTTCGGCCTCGCCTACATACTCCGCAGGGTCCGGCCGGCAAGCCTGGAAGGGCTGCGGTTCGACTCGCTGCGGTCGGTCATTCTCGGCGCTGAGCGCACCGACCCGCGCATTCTCGAGGGAATTGAACGCCTGCTCGAACCATTCGGCTTCGACCGGCGAGCCATCCTGCCGGCATACGGATCGGCAGAAGCGACTCTGGCGGTCACCGGGTTGCCCATGCACGAGGGCTGGATCACCGCCGCCCCCAGAAGGAATGGCCGGGTCGGCAGGCGCGGGGCGGAGATTGTCGGATGCGGGCGCCCCCTTGAGGGGATCAGCGTGAGCGTGATCGATGACAATGGCCTGCCAGTTCGGGACGGCACGGTAGGCGAGATCCTGGTCACCGGGCCCTCGGTGGCGGCTGGATATCTCGGTGATCCCGGCACCGTTTCCGTGGCCTCACTGCGCGGCGGCACGCTCCGCACCGGCGACGCCGGCTTCTTGACGGATGGCCAGTTGTTCGTACTCGGGCGACTCGGCGACGGGCTCAAGGTGCGGGGCGGCATGGTGTTCGCGGAGGGCGTCGAGGCCATGCTTGCCCACCGCGGCATCCCGGCCCGCCACGTGGTTGTCCTACTGGGCGTCCGCGATGGGTGCCCGACCGCGGCGGTCTTGCTCGAAAACGCTCAGCCCGACTGGGCGGTGATCGCCGACGAGGTGCTGCGTGAATCGGTCGGGGACGCGGAACTCCTCGTGATGAGCGTGCCGCGCGGGGGCATCGCCCTCACGTCAAGCGGCAAGCCGCGCCGTCGTCTCATGTGGCGGGCACTGTGCGACGGAACGCTCGCAGGAGATGTCGTTGCGGTGCCGGCGCATCGCTCGCATGAGCCGGCCGCCGGGGTGGGTACCCGATGAGCACCCTCCAGCAGGAGCCAGCGCTCACCACGTCCGCCTATCGCCTGCAGGTCCGCGCCGCCTTCGAGCCCTTTCGTGACCAGGTCGGCGAATGGGAGCGCGCAGGCCACCTGCCGCGTGAGCTGTTCACGGCGCTCGGCGCCGCCGGGATCTTCCGCCAGCGGTGGGCGGCAGGCCCTGCGGGCGGGCTGGCCCTTGCCATGGAGATGGTCGAAGAACTCTCGCCGGTTAACGGCGGGGCGGCGCTCGCCGTATCCATCCACAGCGAGGTGTTCACGCATGCGCTACACCGGTTCGGTGGCCCAGCCCACGTGGGCACACGTGACGACGCGCTCGCGGGGCAGGCCGTCGGCTGTGTTGCGATCACTGAACCGTCGGGCGGCTCCGACCTCTACTCGATGCAGACCGCCGCCGTGCGCACCACCGCCGGCGGATGGCAGCTAACCGGTACCAAGCGATTCACCACCAACGCGGGCTGTGCCACGCACGCCCTGGTGCTCGCCAGGACCGGGTCGCTCGAATCCGTGGCAAGCCTCTTCCTTGTCCCGCTTGACCAGCCTGGCGTCCGAATCGCCCGTTTCCTGGGCACGCTCGGGGTGCGCTCAGCCGATACCGCGGCGATCGAATTCGACCTGCGCCTGACCGATGACGCTGTCGTCGGGCGGGTGGATGCTGGCCTGCTCTACGCGCTGAAGCTGCTCGATTACGAACGGATCTTTGTCGCCACTGGGCTAGTCGCATCGGCCCGTGCCGCGCTTGCCCTCGCGACCGTCCACATGCGCACCCGCACCCAGTTCGGCAAGCGGCTGTTCGACCACCAGGCTCTCGCGCACCGAGTCGCGGAGCGCTGGGCCGAAACCGAGGCTGCGGCGGCGCTGATTGACGCCGCTTGCCGCGCCGCGCGTGGTGACCACCTGCCGCATCATCTTGTTGCCGCGGCGAAACTGGTTGCCGCGCGGGCTGGCATCGCCGCCATCGATGAGGCGATCCAGATCTTCGGTGGCCGTGGATTCACCGAGGACTACCCGCTGGAGCGCATGTACCGCGACGCGAGGCTCGCCCGCATCGGCGGCGGCACGGACGAAATGATGTGCCAGGTCATCGGAATGCACCTGGATGTACCAGATCCAGTGGCCACAGCCACCCTCGAACGGATCAGAGCAACAGCGGAGGAACCCTGATCAGCCCGCGCGCCGCCCGGCCGGAGCCTGGTGCGCGCGACGCTGCCTTATGGCCACGGAATATGTAACCGAATTCAGCTAGGAGAGTTCCCCTGATGGCTGATACCGACTCTAAAGTCAACACGGAGCTAGTTCCGGCGGTGGTGCGGCAAATCCTGCGGCTCGTCGCGCCGCAGGCGCCCGAGGAGATCGCGGGGGCGCACCAGCTCATCGGTGATCTTGGCTTCCACTCGCTCGCGCTCGCCGAGCTGGTATTCACGCTGGAGGACCTGTTCGGCCTGGACGCCATCACCCCGGATCAGGTCATGACCCTCAATTCTGTCGGTGACATCCATCTCGGTGACATCTCTGCCGGCGACATCTGCGTCGCAGACATCGTCAGGCTGATCGCGGACGGGCTTGTCAAGGGCAATGCGCACTTGCCATCGGTCGCTGACGTCCGTTCGCTCTGCGCACAGTACGGCACCGAGTGGCGCCCGGAGGACTGAACGCGGGCCCAGGCGGACCATGAGGCGAGACCGGGGGCGGAGGATTTCTCGATGACTCATCGAAGGACCCTCGAGGTAAACGATCTGGCGGATATCGACCTGGCCGATCCCCGGGTGCACGCGGAGCACGACCTGTCCGGCGTGTGGCAGCGACTGCGTTCCGAGGTGCCGGTGTACTGGCATCCGGAGACCGATCGTGGCGCCGGATTCTGGGTGATCACCAGATACTCGGACGTGACCGCCGTCTACCGCGACAGCGCGCACTTCTCGTCGCAGCGAGGGAACGTGCTGGACACCCTGCTCACCGGCGGCGACTCCGCATCGGGCAGGATGCTGGCGGTCACCGACGGGCAGCCTCATGCCGACCTTCGCGCCGTCGTCGCAAAGGCGTTCTCGGCACGCGCGCTCGCGGCCATGGTCCGCGGTATCCGCGGCGCGACACGCAGGCTGCTCGAGGATGCGCTGGAAAAGGGGGACTGCGACTTCGCACGTGATGTCGCGGCAAACATCCCGATCGCCGCTGTATGTGATCTTCTGGGGGTTCCACTCACGGACCGTAACCACATTCTGGGCCTGACGTCGGCTGCCCTCGGCTCCGACCACGGCGTTCCGACCGTTGTGGACACCTGGGCGGCCAGGAACGAGATTCTCCTTTATTTCTGCGAGCTCGCGCAGTCTCGCCGCGGGACGCCACATGACGACCTCGTGAGCCTATTGGTCACCAGCGAGGTGGGCGGCCGGTCACTGAGCAATGACGAGGTCATTTTCAACTGCTACAGCATCCTCCTCGGCGGCGATGAGACGACCCGCCTTTCGATGATCGGTGGCGTGCTGGCGCTCGCGGAGCACCCGGGACAGTGGCACGCCTTCAGGGACGGCGACGTCAGCGTCGAATCCGCGGTGGAGGAGGTGCTGCGCTGGACAACGCCGGCGCTACACTCCGGCCGTACCGCGACGGCGGACATTCTTCTCAACGGTAAGCTCATCGAAGCGGGTGACATCGTAACGGCCTGGACTGCATCAGCCAATTACGACGAGCGGCAATTCGGCCAGCCCGACGTGCTTGACCTATCGAGGAAGCCGAACAAACATCTCACATTCGCCTACGGCCCGCACTTCTGCCTCGGTTCCTACCTGGCCCGCGCGGAACTCGGCGCCGTGCTGGCTGCCCTTCGCGCGATGGTCGCTCAGATCGACACCACCGGCCCGCAGCGCCGCGTCTACTCCAACTTCCTGAGCGGGCTCTGCAGCCTTCCGGTCCGGCTCACCCCTCGGTGCCGCATGCCCGCCGAAGTGAGGGCGCCGCGATGAACAAGCAGCGCAGCGCAGCGCCGCCCGCTCTGTCGCCGATCACAGCGACGGTCTTAGCTGCCTGCGCCGCTCATGACGTTGCGTTCTATGCGGCCACTCAGCTTGCGGCGGCCGCTCAAGGGCTGGGCCGTCGAGCGCCGCTGTGCCACAATTTCTTCATCTTCGCAGCCGGACGGTGACCTGTGCCCGACTCCCCAGATCCTCGTCCCGGGCCTGAGCTTCGCGCTTCGGACGCCGACCGTGAGCAGATTGCCGACCGACTGCGGGACGCCGCAGCGGACGGCAGCATCACCCTCGATGAGCTCAGTGACCGCCTCGAACTGGCGTTGACCGCAAAGACATTCGGCGAGCTTGACGCATGCACTCGTGACCTACCCCAGCGGGCAGCGGCGGCAACGCTGGCCTCGCCTGCGGCCCTTGGCGCATCCTCCCTCGTCGGTGGGGCCCCTGGCCGCAAACGCCGTTCCATCGCCCTTCTCGGCGGAGTTGAGCGGGGTGGCCGCTGGGTCGTTCCGGCGAGGTACACAGCTACCGCGGTCCTGGGCAGTGTCGAACTCGACCTGCGCAGGGTCACCTTCGCCGAGGCCGAGACCGTGATACACGCCAGCGCCCTGCTGGGCAGCGTCGACATCATCGTGCCGGAAGGTGTGATCGTCCATGTCAGCGGAATCGGCCTGGTTGGCCGCTATGACGACTGCCAGGACCACGGAGTCGCGGACATCCCTGTGAACGCCCCGGTTCTCCGCGTCGTCGGCGCCACCGTCCTCGGCAGCGTGGATGTGGAGGTCAAGCCGCCGCCGCAGCAGCAGGCGCCCACGCAGGGCCTGTGGCGGGTCCTTTCAAAGCTGCGCATCAGGATCAGATAACGCCCGCAGGTCCATCCTGGTCAGGACATGTGGCTGAACACATCTGGCCGCGCGAGCGACTCTGCAAGCAAGAGGTCTCGTATTCGCGGGGTGAGCAGGCCAATCCGGCGGAGCACGTGAATGATCTTGTGAAACAGTAGCTGCCGGAAGCTGATCATCATCGGATCCGTTTTGGCGAAACGCGCGCCCTTGACCGCGTCAAGGCCAAAACGCTCCCACAACTCGCGGAGCAGGAAGCGCTGCGACATCAGATGGATGGCTTCGAGCATGAAGTCCTCGCGCTCGGCCAGTTCGCGAGCGGTCATCGCCCCGTACACGCCGTTGAGGGCGATGAGGCCGAAGGAGACATGGCGCGCCTCATCACGCGCGATCATCCTGGTGACCGCGCTGATGATCGGATCGCCGAAGCCGGTGCTCGCCACACGGGTCGCTGCCAGGGCGAGTCCTTCGACGACAACCTGCATGCCCAGGTAGACGATGTCCCACCGGGACTCGCCGAGCAGTTCGCGCAAGAGCACTTCGAGCCCAGGATTGATCGGATAGGACACGCCAAGCTTCTCGTTGATATAGCGGGCGTACGCCTCCACATGGCGCCCCTCGTCGGCGACCTGGGCCGCCGCATAGATCTTGGCCGATATATCAGGCACGGTCTCGACAAGTCGCGCCGTGGTCACCAGCGCGCCTTGCTCGCCATGCAGGAACTGGCTGATCATCCACGCCTGGTATTCCCAGCGGAACCTGTTTATGAGCTGCCGGGGGACAGGGCTGTCGGGTGAGGACGCGAATGAAGCTACCGCGGCGCTGTGCCGGTCTGGCAGCGGCGCGCCGAAGCGAACGTCATAGCTCCAGTCGATATCCGTCGTGACATTCCACTGCGCTACCTTGCTCTTCTCGTAGAGGCTCCACAGCCGACTGCTCTCTGAATCGTAACGCCAGTTCATGCGGGCGCGTATATAAGCGTCAACCTCCAGCAAACGGGGCGCGGCACCGTCAGCGCCAGCGAGTACCGCCGCGCCGCTCTTGTCACCGTCGGCCGACATTGAGACTGCAATCCCTTCGTTCATCGGTGTCCTGGGCTGCAGAATTGCCATGCGTACTCGAAGGTATTTCGCGTATCTGACAGGATCAAGGCAACATCCGGGCAATGTCTCACGTCGTTGGTCGATCCCGCCAGCGGACTGCCGGATAAGTTGCCGCCTGGATGTCTGGGAGGCTACGGAACCAGGCACCCGGTGCGAGCCGCCAGCCGGCGGCTTTCGCGTGTGGCCCCCGGATCGTCGCGCAGCATATTCACGTACTCGCGGACGAATGCGAGTATCCGGTACGTGTATTGGGGGTAGCGGGACACCTGGACCAGCGACGCATCGACGAGTTCAGCGAGCAGGCTGATGTTCGTCGCATATGCGGCGCCCACGGGGCGCAAGCCCTCGACGTCCTCGATTGTGAACGGGCCGCCGAACCGGGCGACATGATGCAGCAACGCGCGCTGCTCCTCGGTCAGCATGTCGTAACTCCACAGCACACTCCCAGGCAGCGTGCGCTGGTGCGGCAGTCCGCCCACGCTGACATGACCGATAAGCTGCGAGATCCGCTCGTCGCGCAACAAGGTGTCGAGCGAGACCGCACGGATCCGGTGCGCGGCCAACTCAATCGCGAGCGGCAAACCCTCAAGCCTGCGGCAGAGTTCCGCCACGGCAGGGAGGCGGTCGCCGAGGTTCAGCGTCGGGCAGCTCGCGTGTGCCCGGCGCAGGAACAGCTCAACCGCGGCAGGCCGGGCGCCGACGCCTCCAGAGGTGTCGGTGCCGAGCGGGTTCACCTCCCAGACGCGCGCCGATGTCAAGGGCAGCGGTCGCCGTGCGGTCACTATGAGGTGGAGGCCGACATGGCGGGCCAGAAGCTGTTGGGCAAGGCGCGTCACCGACTCGACGACATGCTCTGCGTTGTCGATGACGACAAGCATCCGCGGCGCCGCCGCTGGCTGGCCGTTATCCGTCTGCCCGGCGCCGGGACCAAGAGGGTCGATCATCGGTAAGACAGCATCGCGGACATTGCCAAATGCCTGTACAGCGTTGACCCGCTCTGGGATGAGGGTGCCGAGTTCAGCTACCGCCACACCGTCCCGGTACAGCGCGCCCACGTGATCGGCCGCGGCGAGCGCGAGCCGTGTCTTGCCCACCCCCCCGGGCCCGGTGAGGATTACCAGGCGATGAGACTTCACGGTTTCTATGACGTGCCGCAGGTCGCAGTCGCGGCCAATCATGGGTTCCGCGTCAGGGCGCCTGCCATGCCACGTGCGGCGCTCGGAGGTCCCGTCATGCTCAGGCCAGCCTGCCTCGCGCGCAAGCAGGTCGGTTACCCGCGGAGCGGGCCCGCTCGCGCCACCGTTCGTGCCCATTAAAAGGAGTGGAGAAATTGTCACGTCAAGGGCTTTAAGTACTAGCTCAATCGATGCCCGCCGCGGATTATTGATTGACCCTGATTCGAGATTTCGTATCGTACGGACGCTCACGCCGGAGCGTTCCGCTAATTCTTCTTGAGTCCAGCCAACTTCTCTTCGCTGAATCACCAGAAAGTCACGTAACTCTCCGACACCCGCCATGACGACCGCCTCTCAACTCAACGATCTGACCTACTCCAGCCCACATGCAGCAAATACCGTTTGAATCGCTCGATCTCGGAACAAGGAGTTGTCAGCAGAACCCGATGACTCGGTGCCGGACTGAATAAGGGCACGATGTCAGGCCAGAGCAGACTGCTCAGCGCACTGGCGCCGCTGGTCCGTATAGTCGTGCCAGTCCTCGCAGTGCGCCGGCAGACGCAGCCAGGGTGAATTGGGTAGGTCTCTGCGAGCGCAATAATGTCGGCGACGTAGATGTCTCGCCACAACGGTCAGCCAAATGATCATCCGACGGCTCTGCCGGGCGGAGCACGCCACGGTATCGGCGCGAATCCCCGCTGCCTCAGGATCGTCCGGACCATCCGGGAACAACACGACGACGGGCAGCCGTCTGCTCACGGCACCCGGAACTCGGCCGACGCAGCACCGCCACCACCCTATTGCTGGGCGTTTCGCGTCAGCCGAAGAATTGCTGGCCAAGCGGTCACAGACGCCGCCAGTAAGCGGGGAGACGACTATCACGCTGCATTTTCTCCTCGCGGCCGATGTCGATATCGGATTTACTCACCCTGATTCGCCATAAGGCGAGGTCTGTAACAATACAAACAGGCACACCGCGAATGCATTCCCCGCGAAAAAACCAAGGCCCTCCCTGCGAGGTCAGACCGAGAGACCAACCGGGCCAGAAGGCCTCGCGGATCCGAAACCGGTAACTTTCTACAAAATAGTAGTCAGAAGGGGCGGCCCGTGGCAAGGGTCGCCATCTTAAAATCGTGTGCGCCGGTCAGCGGCCGTCACCGAGTGCATTCGCATAGCAACACATGAGATAGCCGACCGCAACAAATTCCAATGCGGCCTGGAATCGCCGCGGGAGTCCCTGCTTCACGTGGCACGCGGGACCAGCGCGATTCGTCATCCGCTCCCCTGTCCCCCATCGGCACTGCCCCCTGTTCCCCATCGGCACTGCCTGCACAGGCACCGGCGTCGATCACCACAGCGGTGCGCCCAGGCGACTGCGATCATGCGGGGACGAGCCATCCGAACGTGTCAGGCACGAGCCCACGTTGCGCTTTCCATAGCCGGTCGCGCAGCCGTAGCGTGACGGGACCGGCTTTTCCCTCGCCCACGACCCAGCTAGCTGCGCTCGTCACAACGGCACCCACGGGAGTGACGCCCGCGGCGGTGCCGCAGGCGAATACCTCGGTGATATCGCCGACCGCGCACCCGTCCCGCCATCCCGCGACCGACATCGGGGCTTCCTTGACCCGTTGACCGTCCGCGCTGGCAAGCTCGATGATGGCGTCGCGGGTCACGCCGGGCAGAATTGTGCCGTCCAGTGGGGGCGTCGTGATGACTGGCGCCAATCCGGCCCCATGGACGAAGAACAGGTTCATCCCGCTCATTTCCTCGACCCAGGCTCGCTCTCTGGCGTCGAGCCAGACCACCTGGTGACAGTCTTCCTTCACGGCGTTCGCCTGCGCCGGGTAGGTAGGAGCGTAGTTACCGGCGCACTTGGCCGCGCCGGTGCCTCCCGGCGCGGCGCGGACATGATTCTCCTCAATCCTCACGGAGATGGGGTCCGGCGCATCGGAGAAGAATCCCCCGGTCACGAAGGCGAGGACCAGGAACAGGTAACTCGTCGATGGGCGCAGGGCGAGACATGGCTCGGTGGCGAACAGGATGGGGCGAAGGTAGAGGCTTAGGTCAGGGTCAGTCGGCAGCCATGACTCGTCCGCTCGGGCCAGTTGGCGGACAGCTGATACGAACAATTCGGCCGGTGGCTCCGGCATCATGAACCGACGGGCAGATGCCTGCATGCGGCGGGCGTACGCGTCCGGCCGGAAAACGCACATGCGGCCGTCTGGCCGACGGTATGCCTTCAGGCCCTCGAACACGACCTGCCCGTAGTGCAGTCCGACCATCGCGGGATCGATCGACAACGGCGCCCTCGGCGAAAGGACTGGCTCGTCCCAGCCATGTCCGGCGACCCACGTCGAGGTGACCATCATCGCGGTGAAGGCCTCACCGAACCCGCAGCGATCTCGCTGAAGACCGCCGATCGGCGTCGGCGCGGCCTGCGGTAGTGCCACGGCGCCGCCAGCCAATGCAATCGCCTCCCGCCCGGACAGGCTATTTGGTCGCGACGAACAGTCGCCCCGTCGGGAACCCAAGTTCGATGCAGTCCACCTTGAAGAACCCCGCGCCGAGAAGCTTGCTGCGCCATTCGTCCTCGGTCAGCAGCCGCCGGTACATGAACTGCTGATGATAATAGGTGACTATCGAGCTGAATCGTCGCTCGCGGGCGCTTCGCGCGTACGGGACCGCCTCGGTGATTGCCATGACCCCGCCCTTTTGAATTGTGTCGCGGCAATTCGTCAGGACACGATCGGCAATTTGCTCCTCTTCTG
>Ga0137380_10004443_pt1 | contig 12360 bp, 8 predicted proteins | sample SagtaG_17_FD_104809 | JGI IMG/M metagenome (GOLD analysis project Ga0137380, IMG submission 104809) | Vadose zone soil microbial communities from Sagehorn Ranch, Mendocino, California, USA - Sage2_L_100_16 metaG | ecosystem: Environmental > Terrestrial > Soil > Vadose zone | place: USA... | reverse complement strand
GCGGGCGTCCTCGTTCCGCACTATTGCTACCATCCCGGGCTGCCGGTCGCGGGCGTCTGCCGCATGTGCCTGGTCGAGGTCGAGAAGGCGCCGAAGCTCCAGATCGCCTGCGCGACCACGGTGGCCGAGGGGATGGTGGTGCGCACGCAATCGGAGCAGGCGAAGCAGGCGCGCATGGGCGTGCTCGAGCTGTTGCTGATCAACCACCCGCTCGACTGCCCGATCTGCGACCAGGCGGGCGAGTGCGAGCTGCAGGACTTCGTCTTTCAAGAAGGCCGCGCCGGCACGCGCTACGCCGAGTACTCCAAGCGCTTCAATCCGGTGGAGGACTTCGGGCCCGACGTCCTGTACGTGCCGAATCGCTGCATCCTGTGCACGCGCTGCGTCCGCTTCATGGAGGACCTGGCGGGGGAGCCCGTGATCAACGTCTCCGAGCGCGGGGATCGCGCCTACATCGGCATCCACCCGAACGCGCGCCTGGACCACCCCTGGGCCGGGAACGTGGTGGATCTCTGTCCGGTGGGCTCGCTGCTCTCGAAAGACTTCCTCCACAAGGCTCGCGCCTGGGAGCTGGACAAGACCGCGTCGATCTGCACCGGCTGCTCGCAGGGCTGCAACGTCACGCTCGATACCCGCGAGAACATCGTGGTGCGCGTGCGCCCGCGGCCGAACCTCCAGGTGAACCGGTACTTCATCTGCGACCACGGCCGGCTGAACTACCGCTGGATGAACCGCGGCGACCGGATCGAGGCGCCCCTGGTGCGGCGCCACGCGACCGATTGGGACGAGGCGCTGAGCCGCGCAGCCACCGTGCTGCGGGGCGCCGGCGGCAAGGCGGTCGCCCTCGTCTCGCCCCGCACGTCGACCGAGGCCCTGTTCCTGGCCCGCCGGCTGCTGGCGCGGTTCGAGTGGACCGGCGCGTTCCAGGTCGTGATGGGCGACGAGGCGCCGCTCGCCGGCGTGCCCGACCTCGCGCTCCGGGCCGAGCGCGCACCCAACGCGCGCGGCGCGGAGCTGCTCGGCTACAGCCGCGACTACGCCGCCGCGCTCGAGACCAGCCGCACGGCGGCCGTCGTCCTCGTGATCGACGAGCCCGACGCCGCGATCGAGACCGCCGGCACGCTCCTCTACCTCGGCACCGTCCTTCCGGAAAGCGCGCACGGGGCCGAAGTCGTGCTGCCGATCGCCAACGTGGCGGAAGAAGACGGTACCTACGTCAACCGGGACGGCCGGGTGCAGCGCTATTTCCAGGCGAAGCCCGCGCCCGGAATGGCGCGCCCGGCCTGGTGGGTCCTGTCCGAGCTGCTGGCCCAGGTGGACGGTGGCGAGCACTGCGCCAGCGCCGCCGAGGCGTTCGACGCGCTCGCGGGCTCCACGGACGCCTTCCAGGGTCTGTCCTACGCCGGGCTCGGCGCCGCCGGCCAGGGGATCACCGCGAAGGCGGGTGCGCGCGCGTGACGTTCTTCCTCGTCAGCTCGATCGCCAAGGTGGTCGTCGTGTTCACCGCAATCCTCGTGACGGTCGCGCTGACCACGCTGGTCGAGCGGCGGATCTGCGCCTTCATCCAGGACCGGCTGGGCCCGAACCGCGTGGGGCCGCAGGGCCTGTTGCAGCCGGCCGCGGACGGGCTGAAGAGCCTGCTCAAGGAGGAGACGCTGCCGGTGCGGGCCGACAAGGCGCTGTTCCTGCTCGCGCCGGCCATCTCCTTCACGCCGGCGCTGCTGACGTTCGCCGTCATCCCGTTCGCCGCCCCCCTCCCCACCCGCTGGGGCGACGTGCCGATGGTGGTCGCGGACCTCCCGGTCGGGTTCCTCTACATTCTCGCGATCAGCTCGCTCGGCGTGTACGGCGTGACACTGGCCGGCTGGTCGTCGAACAACAAGTACGCGCTGCTCGGCGGCTTGCGGGCGAGCGCCCAGATGATCTCCTACGAGATCGCGATGGGGATGAGCACAGTGGCGGTGCTGCTGCTCGCCGGGAACGTGACCCTCTCGCGGGTGATTGCCCAGCAGCAGGCGGGCGGGTGGTACGTGCTGTCGTTGCTCCTCGCGTTCTTCATCTTCCTCGTGAGCGCGTTCGCCGAAACGAACCGCGTCCCGTTCGATCTCCCCGAGGCGGAGGGCGAGCTGATCGCCGGCTACCACACCGAATACAGCGCGATGAAGTTCTCGATGTTCTACATCGCCGAGTACGCCAACATGCTCACCGCCTCGGCCCTGATGGCTACGCTGTTCTTCGGCGGGTGGGACATCCCGTTCACGAGCTGGGACAACGGGCCCCCCTGGACGCTCCCGAAGACCCTCGCGACGGGCGCCGTGTTCTGCGCCAAGACCGCCTGCTTCGTGTTCCTGTACATCTGGGTGCGCTGGACGCTGCCGCGGTTCCGCTACGATCAGCTGATGGCGCTGGGATGGAAAGTCCTGCTGCCGCTCGCGCTCGTCTATCTGACGGTGCTCGCCACCGCGGTGTGGTACCTCAAGGACCGGCTGGGCTGGGTCTACGGGCCGGCCTTCAGCTGGGCGCTGTTCGGGCTCAACGCCGTGCTGGCCGGGCTGCTGTTCTGGTGGCTGGATCGCGGCCGCATCGTCTCGGGCTCGGTGGCGCGGGCGGAGGGGGAGGTCTGATGGCAGTCGGGGTGAAGGTGATGAAGCGGCCGGGCTCGGCCACGTCCTACGTGCGCGCGACCCTCAAGGGCATGGCGCTCACCTTCCGGCACCTGTTCCAGCCGAAGGTCACGATGCAGTACCCGGAAGAGAAGTCCACCGAGGATTGGACGATCTCGTCCCGTTGGCGCGGCACGCACCGCATGCTGACCGACGAGCAGGGGCGCGCCAAGTGCGTAGCGTGCGGGTTGTGCCCGCAGATCTGCCCCGCCAACTGCATCAAGCTGGTGCCGGGCGAGGACGAGCAGGGCAACCGCTACCCCCTGATCTACGAAATCGACGAATTCCGCTGCGTATTCTGTGGCTACTGCCAGGAGGTCTGCCCCGAGGAGGCCATCCACGTGGGCGTGCATTACGAGAATTCCGAGTACTCGCGCGACCGGTTCGTCTACGATCTCGAGCGCCTGTGCGCGCAGACGCACCCCGTCTCGACGCTGTGGGACCCCTCGGATCCCCGGGGGGAGTGAGCGGTGTCGCTGACGCAGCTCGTGTTCTGGACCTTCTCGGCGCTCGCCGTGGGGGGAGCGGCGATGTGCATCACGCGGCGCAGTCCGGTCGCGAGCGCCCTGTGGCTCGTGCAGACCCTGTTCTCGCTCGCGGCGCTGTTCGTGGTGCTGGACGCGCAGTTCATAGCAGTGCTGCAGGTGCTGGTCTACGCCGGCGCGATCATGGTGCTGTTCCTCTTCGTGATCATGCTGCTGAACGTGGGACGGGCCGGCCCGTCCGATTTGAAGGGGCCGGCCGGCCTCGCCGTGGCGACGCTGTTGGGCGGCCTGCTCTTCTTCCAGCTGCTGCGCGGTGCCACGCCATCCACCGCCGGGACGCCCGGGGGCAACGTGATGGCGCAGCTGCAGCAGGAGCAGGGGATCGTGGGCGCCGTGGCGCGCCCGCTGTTCTCCCAGTACCTCATCCCCTTCGAGATCACGAGCGTGCTGTTGCTCGCGGCGATCGTCGGCGCCGTCGTGCTCGCGAAGCGGAAGCTCTGAATGCTCCTCGGACCATCGCTCGCCGTCTCCGCGGTGTTGTTCGCCCTGGGCGTCGCCGGCGTGCTGCTGCGTCGCAATGCGATCGTCATCTTCATGTGCGTGGAGCTGATGCTCAACGCGGTGAATCTCACGTTCGTGGCGCTGGCCCAGTCGCTTGGCGTGGCGGGCCAGATCTTCGTGTTCTTCGTGATGGCGGTGGCCGCCGCTGAGGCGGCGGTCGGCCTGGCGATCATCCTCGCGATCTATCGCCACAAGCAGACGGTCGACCTCCAGAACATCAATTTGTTGAAGGGCTGAGATGCCGAGCGCGCTGCAGCTTCTGTGGCTCGTCCCGGCGCTGCCGCTCGCCGGATTCCTGGCGAACGGAGTCCTGGCATTGCGCCGCCCCCGGGCGAAGCACGCCGTGTCGATCATCGGGGTCGGGGTGCTCCTGGCCGCCCTCGCGCTCGCCATCGTCATCGTCCTGGCCTTCCTCCGAGAGGGAACCCCGGGGCCGCTCGTCTTCCCCTACTGGGAGTGGATGCCCGTCGGGGATCTCCACGTGACGGTGGCGCTGCAGCTCGACCAGCTCTCCGCGGTGATGCTGCTCGTCGTCACCGGCGTGAGCTCGCTGATCCACGTCTTCAGCGTGGGCTACATGGGCGAGGATCCCGGGTACGCGCGCTACTTCGCGTACCTCAACCTCTTCGTGTTCTTCATGCTGGTGCTCGTGCTCGGGGCAAGCTTCCCCGTCATGTTCGTCGGCTGGGAGGGCGTGGGGCTCTGCTCGTACCTGCTGATCGGCTTCTGGTTCAACGAGCGGATCAACGCCGACGCCGGCAAGAAGGCATTTCTCGTGAACCGCATCGGGGACGTCGGGTTCCTGGTCGCGATGCTCATGATCTTCGCGCACACGGGGTCCCTCGACTTCCAGCCGCTGTTCGCCCAGGCGCCGAAGCTCTTCACGCCGGGTGGGCCTGGCGTCACCGCCATCACGCTGTTGCTCTTCCTCGGGTGCACGGGCAAGTCCGCGCAGATTCCACTGTACACGTGGCTTCCCGACGCGATGCAGGGCCCGACGCCCGTCTCGGCCCTGATCCACGCCGCCACCATGGTGACGGCAGGCGTCTATCTCGTGGCCCGCTGCAACGTGCTGTACGCGCTCGCTCCCGTGGCGAGCGCCGTCGTGGCCGGGATCGGCGCGCTCACCGCCTTCTTTGCGGCGACGATCGCGCTCAAGCAGTGGGACATCAAGCGCGTGCTCGCCTACTCCACCGTCTCCCAGCTGGGCTACATGTTCCTGGGTGTCGGGTCGGGAGCGTACGCCGCTGGCATCTTCCATCTGGTGACGCACGCCTTCTTCAAGGCGCTCCTCTTCCTCGGCGCGGGGAGCGTGATTCACGCGCTCCATCACGCTTACCACGCCACGCACTCCCGCGACGACGCGCAGGACATGCGCAACATGGGCGGTCTCGCTCGCCACCTGCCGTGGACGGCGACGCTCATGTGGGTCGCGACGCTCGCCATCGCCGGCATCCCACCCTTCGCCGGATTCTTCTCCAAGGACCAAATCCTCAGCGCCGCCTTCTCCCTGGGCGACGTGCACCCGCTGTGGTACGTGTACTGGCTGCTCGGCCTGCTCACGGCGCTGCTCACCGCGTTCTACATGACCCGCCTGATGCTCTACACCTTCCACGGCCCGAACCGGACGGGCGAGCGGGAGCTCCCGCACCTGCACGAGGCGCCCTGGGTCATGACGGGGCCCCTGGTCGTGCTCGGGGCGCTCAGCCTCGCGGGCGGCGCGCTCAACGTCCCCGCGCTGTTGCGCGGCCGTGAGTGGCTCGAGCACTGGCTCGAGCCGGTGACGGCCGTCGCGGCGCGGCTACGCCCCGGCATCGAAGTGCCGCACGGCACGGAGTGGGCGCTGGTGATCGCAGCGGTGGCCGCGGCCGGGCTCGGGATCGTCGCCGCGGTGCGGCTGCTCCGGCCGGAGGAGCTCGTCCCGGCCCGCCTCGCGCCGGCGGAGCGGGGCTTCGCACGCGTGCTGTGGAAGAAATGGTACGTGGACGAGATCTACGATTTCCTGTTCGTGCGGCCGCTCATATGGCTGTCGCGCGAGGTGCTGTGGAGGACGATCGATCTCGGCCTGATCGACGGCGCCGGGGTGAACGGCGCAGCGCGGCTGTCGCGGGCGCTGGGCTGGATCGGGAGCCGCCTGCAGACCGGCCAGCTGGGCTTCTACGTCGTGTTGTTCGTGGGCGGCGTCCTCGCGGTGCTCTGGACGGCGGTCCGCTAGCCGATGTACGCGCGCTGGGTGCTGACCGCGCTGCTCGCCTGGCCCGCCGTCGCGGCCGTTGCGATTCTCATCGCGCCGCCGCGCTGGGCGAAGCACCTGGGCTTCGTGGCGAGCGTGATCGAGTTCGCCATCGCGGTCCCGTTGTGGTGGACCTTCGTGCCGTCGGGCGGGATGCAATTTGTCTGCGACGCGCCGTGGATCCAGGTGCCGCTGCTCGGGACGGGAGCGCCGTGGTCGATCCACTACACCGTCGGCGTGGACGGCATCTCCCTGTTCATGGTGCTGCTCACCACCTTGCTCGTTCCGCTCTCGGTGCTCGGCAGCTACAGCTACATCACCACCCGGGAGCGGGCGTATTACGCGCTGCTGCTCGTCCTGACGTCGGGCATGATCGGGGTGTTCGTCGCCCTCGACCTGTTCCTGTTCTACGTGATGTGGGAAGTGATGCTCATCCCGATGTACTTCATCATCGGGGTGTGGGGCGGGGACAGCCGCCTGTATGCGGCGATCAAGTTCTTCATCTACACGATGTTCGGATCGCTGCTCATGCTCGTGGCGATCCTTGCGCTCGTCTACCTCGTGGGCCAGCGCACCGGAATCTTCTCCTTCGACTACTTCCACCTGATGCGGAACCTCGGAGACCTCGGGCCGCTCGCCTTCTGGCTGTTCGCGGGGTTCTTTCTGGCCTTCGCGATCAAGGTGCCGATGTTTCCGTTCCACACCTGGCTCCCTGACGCGCACGTGGAGGCGCCGACGGCGGGCTCGGTGATCCTCGCCGGCATCCTGCTCAAGATGGGGACCTACGGCTTCCTGCGGTTTGCCGTGCCGTTCTTCCCGGCCGTGGCACTCGCGCCGCCGGTCGAGACCGCCATCGTGGCGCTGTCACTCGTCGGGATCCTGTACGGCGGCCTCGTCGCCATGGTGCAACCCGACTTCAAGAAGCTGATTGCCTACTCGTCGGTCGCGCATCTGGGCTTCGTCATGCTCGGGATCTGGGCGCTGACGCTGCAGAGCGTGCAGGGCGCCCTGCTCGTGATGATCAATCACGGCATCTCGACCGGCGCGCTGTTCTTCCTGGTCGGGATGATCTACGAGCGGCGCCACAGCCGGCTGATCGCCGCGTACGGCGGCATCGCGCGCGTCGTGCCCCTGTTCGCCGCGATCCTCACGTTCGTGTCGCTGTCGTCGATCGGGCTGCCGGGCACGAACGGCTTCGTCGGCGAGTTCCTCGTGCTGGTGGGCGCGTTCCGGACGCACCCCGTGGCCGCCGGCATCGCCGCCACCGGAGTGATCGTGGCGGCGGCCTACCTGCTCTGGGCCTTGCAACGGGTGATCTTCAACCCGCTCGACCAGCCTGAGAACGAGAAGCTGCCCGACCTGACGCCGCGCGAGCTGGCGGTGTTGCTGCCGCTCGTCGCCTGCATCGTGTGGATCGGCGTGTATCCGAAGCCGATCCTCGACCGCATGGAGCCCGCGGCGCGCCAGTTCATCGAGAGCGTGCGGCCGCCGGGGCCCACCGCCACCGCAATCGCGCCGTGATCCTCGACCTCTCGACCTCCCGGGACCTGCTGCTCGCGCTCCTCCCGGAGCTCGTGCTCACGGCGTGGAGCTTGGTGCTGCTGCTCGTCATCGCCTGGCGGCACCGCACCGCGGCGGACCTGCGGCTCGCCGGCTGGGTGACGCTCGCCGCGCTCGCGTCCACAGCTGGCGCCGTGGGGTGGTTGTGGTGGCACGCGGCCCGTGCCGCGCCGGCGCCACTCGCAGCGATGATCGCCGTGGACGACTTCCGCTTCGTCACGGACTGGCTGTTCCTCGGCGCCGCCGCTTTGACCGTCCTGCTCTCCTTCAACTACCTGGAGCGCGAGCAGCTGCTGATCCCCGAGTACCACGCCCTCATCGTGTTCGCGACTCTCGGCATGATGTTGATGGGAGGCGGCGACGACTTGATCGTTGTCTTCCTCGGCCTCGAGCTGCTGTCGGTGTCGGTCTACGTGCTCGCGGGAATCAACCGCAAGAGCGCGGCAGGGGCCGAGGCGGCGTTCAAGTACTTCCTGCTCGGCGCCTTCGCCTCCGGCTTCCTGTTGTACGGCATCGCACTCGTATACGGCGCGACCGGGACGACGGGCCTCCGCGCCATCGCAGCCCAGGTCGGGGCGGGGGCCGGGGGCGGGGGCGGCACGATGCTGGCAATCGGCCTCGCGCTGCTGCTGATCGGGTTCGGCTTCAAAGTCGCCGCGGTGCCGTTCCACATGTGGGTCCCGGACGTGTACGACGGCTCGCCGACGCCGGTCACGGCCTACATGGCGAGCGGCGTGAAGGCGGCCGCCTTCGCCGCCCTGTTCCGCGTGCTGGGCGAGGCGTTCTCCGCGGTCGCGGCCTGGCACGAGATCGTGTGGTGGCTCGCTGTGGCCACGATGGTGGTCGGCAACTTGATCGCGCTGGCGCAGCGAGCCGTAAAGCGCATGCTCGCCTACTCCTCGGTCGCCCACGCGGGATACCTGCTCGTCGCGGTGGCGGCGGGCCCCGGGCCCGGCTCGGCGGCGTTCCTGTTCTACCTCGTCGCCTACACTCTGATGACGCTCGGCGCCTTCGCGCTCCTCGCCGCCAAGGGCCGCCAGGGCGAGCGGGACGTCCTGATCGACGACCTCGCCGGGCTCGCCACGCGCCATCCGTGGCTCGCCTTCGCCCTCGCGGTGTGCATGCTGTCCCTGCTCGGCTTCCCCGGCACGGCCGGCTTCATCGGCAAGTGGTACATCCTCGCCGCGGCGACGAGCGCGGGGCAGGGTGGGCTCGCGGCCGCGCTCGTCCTTACGAGCGTGATCTCGGCGGGCTACTATCTCCCCGTGATCATGGCGATGTACATGAAGCCCGAGCCGTCCGCGGAGGCGCACGTGGGGATGCGACTGGGGCGGCTGGGCTACGCCGTCGTGACGGTCTGCGTCGCCGGGCTGCTGTTCTTCGGTGTGCGCCCGAACCGACTGCTTGACCTCGCGCGCACCGGCGGGGTGGCCGGCCCGCCTGCACCCGAAGCGACCCCGGCCGCGCCGGCCGTCAGCGCCGCGCACGCACCCACGGCCCGCTGACGCGGGGCGCCGGAGGGCTCCGTGAAGCTCCCCGCCACCATCTTCCGGGAATACGACATCCGCGGCACCGTGGGCGACCAGCTCACGGCCGAGGTCGCGCAGGCGGTCGGCACGGCGTTCGCCACGGTTGCGTGGGAGCGGCTCGGCGCCGCACCGCGCATCGCCGTGGGGCGCGACAACCGCCCCTCGGGTACGGCCCTGTCCGCCGCGCTGCGCGACGGGCTCGTGGACGGCGGGGCGATTGCGACGGATGTCGGCGAGCTGCCGACCCCGGCGCTCTACTTCGCGACCCACACGCTGGATGTGGACGGCGGCGTGCAGGTGACGGGCTCTCATAACCCTCCCGAGTTCAACGGACTCAAGTTCGTGCTGCGCGGAGAGGCGGTGTACGGCGCCGGGATCCAGCGGCTGCGGCTGATGCTCGAAGACAACCTCGCCGCGACCCGGGTCGGCGGCCGTCACGCGGCGCGTCCCGGCGTGCTGGCGCACTACCGCGACGCGATCGCGGCGAAAAACGGCCCGCTGCCCCGGAGGGTGAAGGCGGTGGTGGACTGCGGCAACGGCGTGACGAGCCTCCTCGCCATCGAGACCCTGCGGCAGCTCGGCGCCGACATCGTGCCGCTGTTTTGCGAATCCGACGGCCGCTTCCCGAACCACCACCCCGACCCGACGGTGCTCGAGAACTTGCGCGATCTCCAAGCCGCCGTGCGGCGCTCGGGCGCCGAGCTGGGGATCGCGTTCGACGGTGACGGCGACCGCATCGGCGCCGTAGATGAGGCGGGGCGCGTCGTGTTCGGCGACCAGCTGCTCGTACTCTTCGGGCGAGACCTCGTCCGCCGGATGGGTCCGGGCCATGCCGTAATCTTCGACGTCAAATGCTCCGCCGTGCTCCCGCAGGAGCTCGCCCGCGCGGGCCTGAAGCCCACGATGTGGAAGACAGGCCACTCGCTCATCAAGGAGAAGATGCGGGAGCTCGGCGCCCCGCTCGCGGGCGAGATGAGCGGGCACATGTTCTTCGGGGGCGACTGGTACGGCTTCGACGACGCGCTCTTCGCCGCGGCCCGGCTGCTCCGCTACGTGGCCGAGCAGGGCGGCCCGCTGTCGCGCCTGCTCGCGGATCTCCCGCCCAGCGTGTCGACCCCCGAGATCCGCATCCCCTGCCCGGACGAGCGCAAGTTCGACGTCGTGGCGCGCGCCGCACGCTACTTCGCGGCGCGCTACCAGGTGTCGACACTCGACGGCGTGCGGATCTCGTTTCCGGACGGCTGGGGGCTGCTCCGGGCGTCGAACACGCAGCCGGCCCTGGTGCTGCGCTTCGAGGCGGCGAGCGACGCCGCACTCCGCGCCTACCGGGTCGAAGTCGAAGACTGGCTCCGCGCCGAGGGCGTCGCGCCGTGACGCCGGCGCGGCGTCGGCGCGCCTTCGTCTGGGCCGCCGCCGCACTGGTGATCGCCCTCGTTGGCGGTCGCTGGCTCGCCATCGAGACCGCGGAGCGGGCCTGGGCCGCAACGGTGACGGGAGGCGATGTCTACCTCGCGGCCCGCGACCTCGCGCGGCTCGTCCAAGGCATCATCCTGCTCGTCTCGCTCACCTGGGGGATCGGCAACCTCTACATCGTGTACCGCGCCATCGGCTCGGTGCAATTACCCCGGCGACTCGGCGACCTCGAGATCGTGGAGGCGGTGCCGCAGCGGGTGCTGCTCGGCGGCACGCTGCTCGCGGGCGCGGCGTTCGGCCTAGTACTCGCGCTCGGCACGGGCGACTGGTGGCTCCAGGCCACGCTCGCCGCTCGGCCACCGCGCTTCGGGATCGCGGATCCCGTGCTGCACCGCGACCTCGGTTACTACGTCGCCCAGCTCCCGTGGGCCCTGACCTCCCAGGCGTACGCGCTCCTCGCGACGAGCGCGGCCACCGTGGTGGTGACGCTGCTCTACCTAGGCATCGGCTCGCTGCACTTTCGCCGCTGGCGTCCGGTGGCGAGTGCGCACGCGCGGCTGCACGTCGGCGTGCTGCTCGCCGCTCTGGCTCTGACGCTCTCCTGGGGCGGGGCCCTCGATCCCGCCGAGACGGTGGCCGGCCTGCACGGCGCGCTCGACGACGCGGCGCTGCAGCTCCGGCTACCGGGGGCAGGCTTCGTCGTCGCGCTCGGCATCCTCGTCGCGGTGGCGAGTCTCGTGTGGGGCCTGCGCGAGCAGTCCACGCTGCTCGTCGGCAGCTGGGCGGCCCTCCTCGCCACGTCGCTCGCGGTCTACCTCGTGCTCCCCGGCATCCTGCGCAGCGGGCGCGCGCCGGCCGCGGACGCGCTCGATCCCAGCCTGCAAGGCGAGCGGCACAGGCTCGAGCAGCTGGCCTTCGGGACGGAGTGGCTGGAGGAATGCGGCCCGCCCGGTTTTACCACGCCGGAGGCGGCCGTGGCTGCGCTGCCCGTCTGGGACGCGGATCGCGTGGCCGGCGTTGCGCGGCGGGCGCATCTCCTCGGCCCGACGGGGACGGTCGCCGCGGCTGCCTTGTCCCCGCACCGCCTGGGCGGCGGACGAGCCACGTGGCTCATCGGCGTGGCGCCGGACCTCGACCGGCTCGCTCGCACCCAGCCGCCGCCGCCCTGGACGGAAATCCATCGCGGCCCCTGGGCCCGGGCGGGCCGCGCCCTCGCCGCCGTGGAGGCGGACTCCGGGCTCGAGCTCGCGCCCGTGCTCGGGGGCGATTCGGTAACGTGGTTTGGAGAGGGCTTCGGCGAGTTCGCCGTCGCCGCCCCCGACACGTGGCCCCAGGCCCGCACGGCCGGCATTCCGCTCACCGCATGGTGGCGCCGCACCGCGCTCGCGTGGGTACTGCAGAGCCCCGAGCTCACGCGGGCGGAGACGGACGGCCTCGTGCTGCTCTGGCGGCGCGACGTCGCCGAGCGGCTGGGACGGCTGGCTCCGTTCGCGCACTTCGACGTTCCGGTCCCCGTGGTGGCGGACGGTGCGCTGTGGTGGATCGCCTACGGCTATGTCGGCGGGGAGGCCTTTCCGCTGGCGCGCCCGGTGGCGTGGGAAGGCCGGGGCGTGCGTTACCTCCGGGCGGCCTTCCTCGGCGCGGTGAGCGCGGCCACCGGCGAGACGCTGCTGTATCTCGCACCCGGCGCCGACTCACTCGCCCAGGCCTGGGCGCGGCGCTACGCACCGCTGGTGCGGCCGCTGGACAGCCTGCCGCCGAGCCTGCGCGGCCAGCTGCCGTACCCGCGCCTGGCGTTCCGCACGGCGGCCGCTCAGGTCACGCGCTCCCGCTCGGACACGGTGTCCTGGACGCCCCGCCCGCGGGAGCCGTTCGACCTCGTGGCGCCAAGCCCTGTTGCGGGGGGGCCGGGCGCG
>Ga0137380_10004436_pt1 | contig 12368 bp, 9 predicted proteins | sample SagtaG_17_FD_104809 | JGI IMG/M metagenome (GOLD analysis project Ga0137380, IMG submission 104809) | Vadose zone soil microbial communities from Sagehorn Ranch, Mendocino, California, USA - Sage2_L_100_16 metaG | ecosystem: Environmental > Terrestrial > Soil > Vadose zone | place: USA... | reverse complement strand
GCGGATCCTGGCGGTGCCGGCCCGCGAGCAGAAGCGGCGCGCGTTCAACGCGCTCAAGGCCGTGGGCCTGCACCACAAGATGCACGCCTACCCGCTGCAGCTCTCCGGCGGCGAGCAGCAGCGGGTGGCCATCGCGCGGGCGCTCATCAACGAGCCGATGCTGCTGCTCGCCGACGAGCCTACCGGGAACCTCGACCCCGGCATGGCCCAGGAGATCATGGCCCTCTTCCGGGACGTCAACGCCCGCGGCACCACCGTGCTCGTGGCCACCCACGACCGCGAGATGATCCAGCGCATGGGCAAACGCGTGATCACGTTGGATCATGGAAGGGTCGTGGCGGGGTAGAAACCCCCCTCACCCTGGGGGGGGGGAGGGGAACAACGAAGCTAACGAGCCAGCATGGCGGCGACTCTGGCGGCCACGAGGTCGAGGGCGACCTGGTTTTCCGCGCCCTCGGGGACGATCAAGTCCGCATAACGCTTGGAAGGCTCGACGAACTCGAGGTGCATCGGCCGCACCGATCCCAGGTACTGCCTCTCCACCGACTCGAACGTCCGCCCGCGCTCCTTCAGGTCGCGGCGCAGGCGCCGCAAGATCCGCACGTCGGCGTCGGTGTCGATGAAGAGCTTGATGTCCATCAGGCGCCGCAGCGGCTCCTCGGCCAGGATCAGGATGCCTTCCAGCAGGATCACCGGGCGCGCGGTGAGCGGATCCGGGAGCACGCGGCGCGAGTATGAGGCGTGGTCGTACGTGAGCTGCGGCACGGGCCGGCCGGCCTTGAGGTCGCGCAGGTCCTGGATGAGCAGCGACGTATCGAACGCGTCGGGGTGGTCGTAGTTTATGGCGGCGCGCGCCTCCGGGCTCAGCGTGCTTCCGTCCTTGTAGTACGCGTCCTGCGCGATCGTGACGCAGCGCGCGGGGCCGAGGTGGTCGAGGAGCTTTTCCGTGAACGACGTCTTGCCGGATCCGGTCCCCCCGGCCACTCCCACCAGGATGGACATGAGTGGCGGATTATAATCCCGCGCCCAAGGCGGGCCGCCCGGAAACAGCCTTGCCTCCCCCTAGCTAGGGGGGAGGGACAGGGTGGGGGGTCGAGGAATGATTGCGGTCCGCGCGTTGCTCTACTTCTTCGAGGAAGCGCTGACCAGCCTGTGGCGCAGCCGCCTCATCAACGCGCTCTCGGTCGGCACCATGGCGGTGAGCCTGTTCGTCCTCGGCGCGTTCCTCACCGTCGCCAGCAACCTCAACGAGGTCGTCGCGCGCTGGACGCGGAAGGTGCAGGTGACCTTCTATCTCGACGACAAGGTCGAGGACCGCATCCGGGGCATGCTGGTCGATCGGCTGAAGGACCATCCGGCGGTGGACTCGGTGGAGATGGTGAGCCGGGAGCAGGCCCTGGAGCGCTTCCGCGCGCTCTTCCACGACCTACGCTCGCTGCCCGAGGACCTGGGCGACAACCCGTTCCCGGCCGCGGTCGAGGTCACGCTGAAGAGCGACCACCAGACGCCGGCGGAGGTGCAGCAGCTCGTACGCGACTTCGAGCACGCGCCGGGGGTAGAGGAGGCCCAGTACGACCTGCTCTGGATCGAGCGGCTCTCGACCGCGGTGCGGCTCGTGCGCGGCCTGGGAGCGTTCCTGGGCGGGATCCTCGTCCTCGCCGGCGTCTTCACGATCTCGAACGTGATCCGGCTGACCGTCTACGCGCGGCAGGACGAGCTCGACATCATGCGCCTCGTGGGCGCCACCCGCGCCTACGTCACCGGACCGTTCGTGGTCGAGGGGATGCTGCAGGGCGCGCTCGGCGGCGCGATGTCGGTGGCGATGCTGTGGGTCGCCTTCCACGTGCTCGCCCGCGACGCGGTGGCCGCCTCCGACCTGCTGGGGCGCGCGGTCGTGTTCCTGCCTCCCGCCGTCTGCGTGGCGATCGTCGTCGGGGGAATGGCCGTTGGCATCGTCGGCAGTCTCATCAGCCTGGGGCGGACGCGGGTATGACGGACAGTCGACAGTCGACAGTCGATAGTCAACAGTCGATAGTCAACAGTGAGACCCAGGCCTACTGTCAACTGTTGACTGTTGACTAAAACTTGTACGTCTTTCCCTGCACCAGCATGTGCAGCTTCTTGCGCTTCAAGGCGCGGAGCTGCTGCTTGATGGTCTTGAGGTGCTTGGGCTTCCCACCATAGAGATAGATGGGCACGTCCTTCTTGAGCTTGTCCAGCTCGCGGTCGAGCGTGGCCGGCGTGAGGTGGCCGGAGACGTGCGCGAGGTCCTGCAGCTCGTTGGGGAACGAGGTCTCCGTGATCACTGCTTTCAGGTTCTTGACCCCGTTCACCAGCTCCCAGAAGCGCTGCGTCGGCCCGGTGTCGCTCGAAAAGGCGATGCCCCCGTTCTTGTCCTCGACGATGTAGCCGGCGGTGGGGACGATGTGGGAGACCTTCACGGCCCGGATCGTGAGGCCGTTGATCGTGAAGGGATGCTCGGGCGCGATCTCGATCAGCTTGAGCACCGGGGTGAGGTCGTTCGGCAGGCACGTGAAGTCGGGCCAGGTGTGGTTGTTGAAGAGGTGGGCCCGCATCGAGGCCACGACCTCGGGGATCGCGTAGATCTTCAGCGAGAAGCCGGGCGCGGAGAAGTTGTTGTCGATGAGGAACGGCAGCGTGCACGTGTGATCGAGGTGCGAGTGCGAGATCAGGACGTTCTTGACCTTCTCCTGCTCCTTCAAGGAGAGCGCCTCGGAAACCCAGCCGGCGTCCAAGGCCAGCGTGTCATTGACGAGGAGAGAGGTCATCCCGTGACCCGGGATGTTCCCTCCATAGCATCCGAGGACCTTCAGCTTCATGTATGCTGCACCCGCCCCAAGTATCTCAAGTAACGGTACTTGTTGGGAAGAGACGGGTCGACCGGACGGTAACATGCGCTCGTCGGACGTGTCAAGTGCGGCGGGTCTCATGGCGGCCCGGCGGCCCAAGGGTTCGTGGTTTTGGCCGATGCCGACGCCACTTATGGTACTTTCCCTCTTGACACCCGCCATCGCACCTCCTTAAACTCGTTTCACGCAAGAAAGGAGGTGGTCCAGTGGACAGTTGCCATAAACCCTGCGAGGTGGCTGACGCCTAGGTTGCGACCTCAGCGAACTGACATCGAGGCGCCGTTCCAACTGGATAGCCTCCTGAACCGGTCCCGGAGCGTTTCCCGGGACTATAGGGGGCCGCTGGGCGGGCGTATCTGTCGACGTCAAGACCTGGCGAATCCCAACAGCTGACCGGCCCCGGAGGGCGAGGGCGCCCTCCGGGGTGACTTACTCCTTCCGGCCCTCCTCCAGCGGCTTCCGCGCGAAGTAGTAGAGCGAGAACGCGAGCGCGGCGAAGGTCAGCATCCCCAGCGCCGAGCTCCAGGCCCAGTCGTCTGTGGCGAGGCCGAGCTTCTCCCCGACCTTCCCCCATTGCGTCGGGATCCATCCCAGCCAGCTCACCTTCTCCTGCACGTTTGCGAGCAGCTTCACGCAGATCGCCAGCAGACCCATGATGCCGCCGGCGGCGATCAAGCCGCTCGCGTAGAGAGCGCCCGGGCTCGCCTCGTCGTCGGTCCTGGCCTTCGTGCCGCGCTCCACCGCCCAGCGCACGACGCCGCCGCAGAAGATCGCGGCCGTCGTGCCGATCGACAGGTAGGACCCGACGGCGAAGCTGAGCGAGCGGATGCCGAGCAGCTCCACCGCGGCGACCAGGAACACGCCCAGCATCACGAGGTGCCAGGGCAGCCGGCGGTTCAGGATGCCGTTGATGACCACCGACATGAGACGCGCCTGCGGCGCGGGGGCCTCCGCGCTGCCGATGCCCTGGATCCATTGCCGCTCGACGCGCCCCGTGGCCGGGTTGAGCAGGTACTTGCCCTCGGCGATCGTCGTCGAGCCGATGACGTTCAGCAGCATGTAGCTGCGCCCGTCGTGCTCCTTGGTGCCCTCGACGTTCACTCCCTCCGGCGGATGGGCGGCGTCCACCGCGAGGTCGGCGGGAACGAACTGCTCGAGCGCCTTGTTCATCACGATGAGGGTCATCCCGATCGCGAAGCACGACGCGAGCACGCCCAGGAAGAGCCCCTTCTGCTGCGCGGAGGGGGTCGCGCCGACGAGGAAGCCCGTCTTCAGGTCCTGCGACGTGTTGCCCGCGTTGGCGGCGGCGATGCACACGGTGCCGCCGATCGTAAGCGCGAGCGCGCCGTAGGCGGGGATGGTCCAGCCCGCGAGCAGGAAGAGCGCGCAGGTCGCCATCAGCGTGGCGATGGCCATCCCGGAGATGGGGTTCGAGGAGGTTCCGATGAGGCCGGCGATGCGCGAGGAGACGGTGACGAAGAGGAAGCCGAAGACCACCACCAGCAGCGACGCGAGCAGGTTCGCGAAGAAGCCGGTCGGCGCGCCGGGCACGGGCTTGAACGTGAGGAAAGCCCACATGAGGGCCACGACCACCGCCGATCCCGCCAGCACCAGCGTCATCGGCAGGTCCTGCGACGTGCGGCCGCGGCTCGTCGGCGCCCCGGCGTCGGTCCGGCGGAGGTCGGCGGCGCCCGCGCGCAGCGCGCCGACGATGGTGGGGGTGGTCTTGATGAGCGTGATGAGCCCGGCGGCGGCCACCGCCCCCGCGCCGATGTAGCGGATGTAGTACTGCCAGAGCTGGTCGGACGACATCTGCGCGATCGGCACCGTGCTCGGGTAGATGGGCATGGGGACGAGGCTGCCGAAGAACTTGATGGCCGGCATCATCACCAGCCACGAGAACACGCCGCCCGCGAAGATCACCCCCGCGATCCGGGGTCCGATGATGTAGCCGACCCCCAGGTATTCGGACGTAATGGCCGCGCGCAGCGAGGCGCCGGGGAGCCAGGCCGGGTCGTAGGTCGGCGTCTCCCGGACGATCGCGAAAGCGTTCGAGTTCTGGAGCAGCGTGTACAGGCTGCCGATGCCGAGGCCGTAGAAGACGCGGCTCGCGAACGAGCCCCCCTTGTCGCCCGCGATGAGGACGTCCGCGCACGCGGTCCCCTCGGGATAGAGCAGGTTGCCGTGCTCCTTCACGATGAGCTGTCGCCGGAGAGGGATCATGAACAGCACGCCGAGGATGCCGCCGATGATGGCCAGCAGCAGGATCCGCGTGTACTCGAGCTGGAAGCCGAGGAAGATGAGCGCGGGCAATGTGAATATGACGCCCCCCGCCACCGATTCCCCGGCGGACCCTGTCGTCTGCACGATGTTGTTCTCGAGGATGGTGGCCCGCCCCATCGCCCGCAGCAGCGAGATCGACAGGACCGCGATCGGGATCGACGCGGCGACCGTGAGGCCCGCCCGCAGGCCCACGTACACGGTGACGGCGCCGAAGATGATGCCGAAGGCCATGCCGAAGATCACCGCGCGCGGCGTGAACTCGGGCAGGTGGGCGCCGTCGGGGACGTAGGGCTTGAACTCGGGGGCCGGTGCCGGCGCGCTCGTCTCCAGGGCCATGGTCATTCCTCCAGGTGGCAGCAGGCCGTCGACGGCGTGGGATGGGCGGCATGGTAGCATTGATCCATGCGTCGGGGGACGAACGGCGCCGGCCTCGCACTGGCCTTGTTCCTCGCGGCGCCGGCCTTCCCGCAGCAGGACGACCCCGTCAACCGTTACGAGATGCTCTACGGCACGCCCGTGGACGTCTCGCTGTCGGACCTGGTGAACAATCCGATCGCGTACTCGAACCGCGCCGTCCGCACCACCGGCCGGCTCGAGATGTCGCCGGCCATCCAGCAGCGCCGGACCTACATCCTCACCGACTCCGCGGTCGACACCGCGCTGCTCGCGCCCGTCCCCGAGATCGCCGCCGAGTTCGAGTCGGACGGGATGAAGTTCCTGGGCCGCCAGACGCAGATCACCGGCCTCGTGCAGGAGCTGAGCAGCGGCCTCGGCGATCCCTCTCAGCCCAGGATCGCCATCACCTTCTGGCAGTTCGTGGGGCCGCCGGAGGAGGTGAAGGGCCCGATCAAGTTCGTCGAAGTGAGCCTGGAGAAACTGGTGTCGCGGCCGGGCCGGTCGGACGGGCAGACCGTGCGCGTGGTCGGCAAGTTCCGCGGCCGGAACCTGTACGGGGACCTGCCCGCGCGCAGCGAGCGGGCCTCGGGGGACTGGGTCATCAAGGAGGACGTCTACGCGGTGTGGGTCAGCGGGCGCAAGCCCAAGGGCTCGGGCTGGGAGCTCGACGCCAACCTGAAGCGCGACACCGGCAAGTGGATCGAGGTCATCGGCCGCCCGGAGACGCGCAACGGCGTCACCTACGTGCGCGCAATGCAGGTCCGCTTGACGGACCCGCCGCGGCCGACCGCCGACGCCGCGCCGCCTCCGCCGCCGCCCGAGCGGCCGAAGGTGCCTCCGGTGGTGGTGTTCGCGCTGCCCCTCGACGGCGAGGGCGACGTGCCGTCCGACAGCCGGTTCGTCGTCCAGTTCAACAAGGACATGGACGAGGCCAGCTTCAAGGGCCACGTGATGCTGCGCTACGCGGGGCCGACGCTGCCGGGGGACCGGGAGTTCGACGGCATCAAGCTGACCTACGACCAGGGCCGGCGCGCGCTCACCGTCGATCCCGGCGACGTGCTGCGCCCGGGGCGTCAGGTCGAGCTGGTGCTGCTGCCCGGCATCGCCGACGTCGACGGCCTGACGCTGATCCCGCGTCCCGGCATCCAGGTGGACGGCGCCGTCGACGTGCTGCGCTTCCGCACCGGGACCTGAGGCTCGCCTGGCGTTACGCGGCTTGCCCGGCGCTTTCGTTATCGTCCTTGCCCTTCTCGCCCCGGCCGGCCACGCGCAGCCGCCTCCCACGCAAGAGCCCCCCTTCCAGAAGCAGTTGCCGACGCCGCGGCAACAGTACGGACCCGCGCAGCCGGAGGAGCTGACGGCGCTCGCGCTGAGCCCGGACAACTATCAGCGCCGCAACGTCGTCACGCGCGGGTATCTCGACATCCTGCCCGGCGACCGTTGGCTTCTGAGCGACGGTGGCGCCCACCTTCTACTCATTCCCGTGGTCGAGCTGAGCGAGACCGGCCTGCGCTCGCAGACCGGCCACCGGATCGAGGTGACCGGCATCGTCCGCGTCCTGCCCGAGCGTCAGGGAACCTGCAAACTAGGTGGACGGGCAGTACCGACGAGCGTGTGCGACGATCCCTACCTTCCGGCGCTGCCGGACCGCCAGCCCGACTGGCCGCACGGGTCAATCACCGCCACCGGCATCGTGGACATCGAGAACTACCGTGCGGGGGAGCGGCGCCGGGGAACGTCGACGATCGGGGACGCGCTGGCCCGTCCGCCCGAGAGCGCGGGCAAGAGCGTTCGGATCGTCGGACGCTTCCGCGGGGCGAACCTGTTCGGCGATCTTCCCGCGAACAGCCGCCGCGCCGCCGGGGACTGGGTCCTGCAGGACGGCGAGCACTCCGTGTGGGTGACCGGGCGTCCCCCGAGGGGCAAGGGCTTCGACCTCGATCCCGCCAACAAGTACGACACCGGCCGGTGGCTGGAGGTGGACGGAAAGCTCGAGGCCGTCGGCGACGTCGCCTATCTCCGGGCCTCGAAGGTGCAGCTCGTCGCCCGCCCCGCCACTCCCAAGGAAGAAAGACCCTGAGCGACCAGGAATTGCCTTTAAACGCAGAGGACGCAGAGGAAAACGGAGAGGACGCGGAGAAGAATCAATTCATGTTCTCTGCGTCCTCGAACCATTCTTGGAATTCTCCGCGTCCTCCGCGTTAAGAAGCGATCCCTTTCCTAATTGCTTCTCTCGTTCTTCCTCAGGATGACGATCTCGGGATCTACGAATTCGACCGGAGGGCGGAGCCAGCCCCGCTGGCGGAAGCGTGCCGCGACCTCGAAGCCGCCGCGGCCCTCGAGCAGATCGTTGAAGAAGGCCGTCCTTTCCGGCCGTTGCTCGGGATGCTCGAGGAATCGTTCGTAATACGACGCGGTGAGGACGAGCCACGGGGACGCTTCGGCCGGATAGCGCGCGGCCGCTTCCGCGAAGCGATCGGGAGGCGCCATCTCGCGGGACAGCGTCGGCACCACGCGCAGGCTCCGTCCCGGGGGCAAGGAGGGCGCGTAGCCGGGGTTGTTCGCGATGAGGTCGACGGTGGCGCCGGCCGGCACGTGCGCCTCGATCCAGCGTTGCGCGGCCAGGCGCGAGTCGACGAAGAAGAGCCGCACCACGAGCGCGGAGCCGAGGGCGGCGCGGGCGAGGACCAGCACCGTGGCCGCACGGCGCGCGGCGCTCGCTCGAACCGCGGCCAGCCCGATCGCGGCCAGCCAGGCCGCCGCGGGCAGCGCGGGGCCCAGGAAGCGCAGCGCCTGATGGCCGGAAGAGGCGACGAGCAGGTAGGGAGCGAGCAGCGCGGCGGCGAGAACCGCGGCCGTGCCGTCGCCGGCCAGCGTGCGGCCGGCCGCGACCGTCGCTCCCGCCGCGGTCGCGACGAGGAAGGGCCCGGTGAGCGCGTCGCCGAGCAGCTTCACGTATGCGAGGTAGGACGTCGACGCGCCGACGAGCCCCTTGTACTCGAAGCGCGTCTGATGGTTGAAGGCGAGATCGCTGAGGAAGGCCTGTGGGTCCAGCAGCGCGTAGGGCGTGCCGATGAGGAACCCGGCCGCGGCGGCCAGAGCCACCACCGCCACCTCGTTCCGCGCGAGCCTCGAAGCCCACGCCACGCGCGGCGCGAGGAGGGCGAGGACTGCGAGCGCGGTCCCACTCGCGAGCAGCGCCCCCTCGACGACATGCACGAAGCCCAGCGCGTGCTCGGGGTGCAGCAGCCGCGCGTCCTTCAGGTGCAGCCGCGCGGCCAGCGGCTCGGCGCCCCCGAGCGCGAGCGCCAGACCGGCGGCGAGAAGCACGCCCGCGAGCACGAGCAGCCGCGCGCGGCGCGGCGGAGCGGGCGCCGTCCCCGAGGGCCGGAGCCAGACGGCCAACAGCGCGGGGACGAGGAGCGCGGCCGCCGTGTACTTCGTGGCGGCGGTGAGGCCGAGCGCGAGGCCGAGCGCCCACGCCGGCGCCTCGCCGCGCAGATGGGCGAGCGCCAGGCCGATCGTGGCGGCGGTGCCGAGGAGCAGCCACGCCTCCGGCGTCGCGAAATGGCAGAGGTTCACCGCGCCCGGCATTGCCGCGAACAGAAGCGCGGGCAGCGCGCCCAGGCGCGGGTGCGCGCGCAGCGAAGCGCGGCCGAGGACGTAGACGGCGAGAGCGCCCGCGAGCGCCGCGAGCGCGCGTCCCGCCAGCAGCGCGTCGGCCGCGCGCCCGCGCAGCAGGCCCGCCTGCGCGAGGTGCGCCTGAAGCCACAGGGCGGGCGCCATCAGGTAGAGCGGCAGGGAGGGGTTGATGAACGAGTCGGGCCGCAGCCGCGGGGCGAGCGCCATCTCGGCGGCGGTGTCGGCCTTCTCGTCGGGATGCCAGCGGGCGGGCAGGCCCCAGGCGATCCCGGCCAGGTCCAGCGCCAGGGCGAGGCCGGCGGCGACCATCACCCCCGCCCGCGCGCTCACCTGCAGAGGCTACCTCTTGGGCGTCTCTCGGAGGCGCGCGGGGAGGTCCTTCGACGTGGCCAGGACCTGCGCGGCCATGCGCTGCCGCCCCTCGCGCAGCTTCCGTCGCAAGCCGGCGTCGCCGAGCGCGAGCATCTCCGCCGCGAGGTGGCCCGCGTTGGCCGCGCCCATCGCGCCGACGCCCACCGTCGCGACGGGAACGCCGGGCGGCATCTGGACGGTGGCCAGCAGCGAATCGAAGCCCGACAGCGGGGAGCTGGCGAGCGGCACGCCGATGACGGGCAGCGTCGTGTGCGCGGCCACCATTCCCGCCAGGTGCGCGGCGCCGCCCGCCCCGGCGACGATCACGCGCAGGCCGCGCTTCTCGGCGGCCCGGACGTACCGGGCGGTGGCGTCGGGCGTCCGGTGGGCGGAGAGCACGCGCGCTTCGTACGGGATCCCGTATTCCTCGAGGACGCGCGTGCAGCCGCCCATGACGGGCGCGTCGCTGTCGCTGCCCATGAGGACCGCGACGAGCGCCTTCACCGTGGAGCGTGGAGCTTGGCCAGCGCGCGCTGCCCGATGTCCTTGCGGTACGTCATGCCCTCGAAGCGGATCTTGGCGATCGCCTCGTAAGCCCGCTGCACGGCGGCGTCGAGGTTGGTGCCGAGCGCGGTGACGCCGAGAACGCGCCCGCCGACCGTGACGAGCTTGCCGTCCCGGACGGCGGTGGCGGCGTGGTAGACGATCACGTCCGGCTCGTCCTTGAGCGCGTCGAGGCCGTGGATCTCCTTGCCCGTCTCCGGCGCGTCGGGGTAGCCCTTGGCCGCAAGCACCACGCACGCGGCCGGCTCCTTGACCCAGTCGATCTTCGATTCCTTCAGGTGTCCCTCGGCGACGCCCTGCAGGAGCGGGACCAGGTCGGAGCGCATCCGCGCCATGATCACCTGCGTCTCGGGATCGCCGAAGCGCGCGTTGAACTCCAGCACCTTCGGGCCCGCGTCCGTGATCATGAGCCCGGCGTAGAGCACGCCCTGGTAGCGGCGTCCCTCGGTGGCGAGGCCGCCCACCGTCGGCAGCACGATCTCCTGCATGATCTGCTTGTGCACGTCCACGTTGAGGATGGTGGAGGGCGACACCGTTCCCATGCCCCCCGTGTTCGGCCCCCGATCGCCGTCGAGGACCCGCTTGTGGTCCTGCACCGAGACCATCGGCACCACGCGCGCGCCGTCGGAGAAGACCAGGAAGGAGACCTCCTCGCCGTCCAGGAACTCCTCCATGACCAGCTTGGCGCCGGCGACGCCGAACTTCTTCTCGGTCATGATCTCTTCGACCGCGGCCCTGGCCTCGGCGGCGTCCTTGACGACCAGCGTGCCCTTGCCCGCCGCCAGCCCGTCGGCCTTTATCACGAACGGGAAGCCGAAAGGCTTCTTCTTGACGAACTCCTGCGCCTCCTCCGGCGAGGCGCAGATCTCGTAGCGCGGCGAGGGGATGCCGTGCCGGTGCATGAACTCGCGAGCGAACGCCTTGGAGCCCTCGATCTCGGCGGCGGTCCGGCTCGGACAGAAGATCGGGATCTCGCGGCGGTGGAACTCGTCGGCGATGCCGAGCACCATGGGCAGCTCGGGCCCGACCACGGTGAGGTCCGCCTTGATCGTCTGCGCGAAGTCGGCCAGCTCGACGATGTTCGACGTCTCGATCGGCACGCAGTCGGCGAGCGCGGCCATGCCCGCGTTGCCCGGAGCGCAGTAGACCTCCTTGACGAGCGGGCTCTGGCGGATCTTCCAGGCGAGGGCGTGTTCACGCCCCCCGTTTCCGACCACCAGGACCTTCATCGGGGCTTGCTCGCGTTCATGAAGTCGGCTGGAACGGCGAAGTCTGTCACGCGCCCGCTTTGACTGTCAACGACGGAGTGACGGCGGTCACCTCGGCGCGCGTCTGCTATCCTAGGCCGCGACCCGTGGCGCGCATCCATCCCCTCACGCCCACCGTGGACCTCACCACGCGCCGCGGGACGATCCGGTTCGAGAGCCGCCTGCGGCGCGCCGAGCGCTATCTCCTCGCCGTCGATCTCTACTCGCACCTGCGCGAGAGCCACCCGGAGACGCATCTCGGCTACTGGGTCTTCCCGCTGCCGGAAGGAGAGGCCACGAACGCGATCGGCCTCGACTTCACGACCATCGGCGCCGGCTCCGTGTGGAAGGAGACCGATGGCGCTCGGCAGGCGGCGGTCGACTCGTGGCACAACCCGCAGTACGTCTTCGATCCCGTCGTCGGCATCCAGCTCGTGCTGCGCACGCGCCGGGGACGAGTCGTGGAGAACCGTTTCGTCTGCGCGAAGGTGGCCGATCCGGAGGTCCTCCGCTCCTACTACCACCGCGTGCACGCCGGACACGGCTACACGCCGGCCGAGCCGTTCCTCTTCGAGCTCCACGCCGCGATGCTGCGCAAGCTCGAGCGGATCTTCGTCGAAGAGATTCCCCCGGGGGCGCGCGTGCTGGACGCGGGCTGCGGGCGGAGCCTGTTCACCGAGATCCGTCCCGAGTGGCCGTTCATGATCGTGGCCGTGGACGTGGAGCACGCGTTGCTGCGGGAGCGCAAGGCCGGGTTTCCCCGCGTGCACTGGGCGGTGGCCGGCGCGCACCCGCTGCCGTTCCGGGACGAGGCTTTCGAGGCCGTGTTCGCGGGCGAGCTGATCGAGCACCTGGAGGATCCGCGGCGCGGGCTGGCCGAGTTCAACCGGGTGCTTTCGGGCGGCGGGCTGCTGGTCCTGACCACACCCAACCGCCACCGTCTCGCCAACGTGGTCGACGGCTCGGAGCGGCCCTACAGTCCCGACCACCTGAGCGAGGTGAGCTACGACGAGGC
>Ga0137380_10004435_pt1 | contig 12368 bp, 9 predicted proteins | sample SagtaG_17_FD_104809 | JGI IMG/M metagenome (GOLD analysis project Ga0137380, IMG submission 104809) | Vadose zone soil microbial communities from Sagehorn Ranch, Mendocino, California, USA - Sage2_L_100_16 metaG | ecosystem: Environmental > Terrestrial > Soil > Vadose zone | place: USA... | reverse complement strand
GCGATATTTTTGATGACGCTCATGTGGGGGTAGAGAGCGTAGCGATGAAAGACCATGATAACTTGCCGCGCCCGGGGTGGTAAATCGTTCACTACGTCTCCGTTGATCAACAGGTCGCCGGCGCTGCGTATCTCGAGGCCGGCGATCATGCGGAGGAGTGTACTCTTCCCGCAGCCCGAGGGACCGAGTAGCACGAGAAACTCCCCGTCCTTGGTGAGCAGGTCGATTCCGTTCACCGCGACAACGTCGCCGTAATACTTCTTGATCCCGCGTGTTTCTACCGTGGCCATGGGTCTCGCATGTTCGGAGGGTTACGTGTTAGAGATTGGAGTAATGGAGTTATGGAGTACTGGAGCAATGGTGTGATACGTGCATTCAAACCCAATACTCCAACAGTCCCATACTCCAACACTCCATTTCGCTCTTGCAGGGGCCTGCCGTGTGGCCCTACGAGCCCTACATCAGCTTCCGCTCGCGCCATTTCTCCCAGATGCGCTTGCATTCCGCCTCGGCCTCCTTGACGGCATCTTCTGGGCTCAGCACGCCTTGCGCGGCCTTGGCAAACATGACGTTGAGGATCCATTTCTGGTAGATCTCGTCGATGGCCGCGTTGGCGTATCCGGGGTAGCCAATGTTGGTCGCCCAATCCAGCACGTCTTCTAGAACCTTGTACTTGTCGGGCGGCTTGGCCTTGGTGTCGTTGCTGATAAGTTGCTTCAGGTCCGGCACAGTGCGCTGGAAGCAGGGGAAGTCATAGAACTCGCCGTTCACGAATGCCTGGCGGAAGTTGCCCACGTAGTCCACCAAAAACTTCTTCGCGCCTTCGATGTTCTCGGCGAACTTCCAGATCACGTACACATCCATCACGTGCTCTAGGCCGATCCGGCGCACCGGGCCGGCGGCCGCCTTGGCCAGGTGGATCTTCTCGGTGAAAGTTGGATTGTCCTTCTCACCCTGCCGGGTGATGGAAATGGCGTTCAAAGCCAGTGAGATGGTGCCGGCCAGCATGGCGCGGTTGTTAGATGAGGCGTCCCAGGTAAATACCTCCGGGGTCATGGTCTCTTGAAACAGAGCCTTCACGAACTTCACAGCCTCGACCGTGTTTTTGGAGCTCAAGGTCAGATTGCCGTTGGCGTCCTGCTCATGGGCGCCGAAGGAGTACATGAGGGTGCGCATGGCCATGGCCGTATCGATCTCCTGGGCCAGGCCGAGGCCCACCGGGATGTTGTGCTTCTGCTTGATCTTGCGACCGCCGTCCAGAATTTTCTCCCAGCTATCAGGCACGACTCCGACTTCGTCCCACAGGTCCTTTCGCCAGTTAATAGGATCAGGCGTGAAGGATGGGGAAAAGCCGAAGTACTTCTTAGTTTTCGGGTTGTACGTGCTCTTGATGGCCAAGTCGATGGGTTTGCCGTGCTTCTTCTCGCACTCCGCGTACACGTCCTTCATGTCGACCGCCTGCTCCTCGTAGAACGGCGACGGCCAGTTGAAGAGAAACAGGTCGTGGCCTTTTTGAGCGGACACCTCCGCCGCCGCGCGTGCACTCAGCCCGGCGATGCCGATGTTGTCCACGGTCACCTCGGTGTTGTTCTTCTCGCCCCACTCCTTGACGTATTTCTCGTTGAACCATTTGTCGAACGCGGGGACGAAGTGCACCCATTGGAGGATCTTTAGGGTCTTCTTGGCGCTCGCGCCATAAGCATGCTTTGGGATAAATATGATGGGGCCGAGCCCCGTCGCTACTGCCCCGGCTGCCGTTGTTTTAATGAAATCTCGCCGAGTGACTCGTTTGCTAGCCATTGGTAACCCCCTTTCAGTTGCGTAGACCTTGGTTCTCTCCCGATTTTTCAATCTACCGTATAAGTTGATCCACCGCCACGCAGAACGTGCAAATTTTCCCCAACGAGATGATATATATCTATATATCCGACACGGGAATACTATGTCAATTTTACCACACGCGCCTCGGTATACTTTACAAGTAAGGTTGTATTTCGTTCGAGGTTCGGCCGTCGACCCGGTGGGCCAGATCGCCGCGACTGTTCGGATCATGGGAAGAGCGCGAACCTTTTTTGAAACCATCTCAATGTTAAAGAGCAGGAGAGGGATTAGTAATTTTTCCACGATGGTAAAACGAATTTTGGGCAAATCCACAAAGGGAGACGCCAGGCTGGATAACTCAATGTTTGAGAAGTAAGCAAACGCATCGCGGAAATACGCATCTCACTGAGCGATAGCTACAGCTTGTTCCTCCCATACGACCGGGCGAAGAACTCAACTCTTGCGTGGGCGGTTAATGTATTTAGCTATCGCGGGTCGATGTTTCTCAAAGTCTCTCTTCAATGCTGCGTCGACTATGGTATTATACGGCCGGTGCGAACGCTTCTCTCTAAGCAAAGTCAATCTGCCAACCTACGTTGAGGAATATTATGGCAAAGGTCACCTTTATCCTTGGCTTGTGTGGTTCCGGCAAAACCTATCTGGCTGAGCAATTGAAAAACGAAACTGGGGCAGAAGTATTTGAAAACTTATTATCCGACGGCAGCCGCCTCCCTGCCCTTGTGGAATGCTTGAGAGACGGAAAAGATTGTGTCGTTGACGAGGTCCGATTTTGTCTTCCGGCTTATCGGAATGAGATCGTACAACATCTCTCACGAATCATAGGTCTCAAGATGCGTTGTATTTGTTACGAGAATGATCTGGAAAGCGCAAACTGGAATGTCATCCATAGGAAAAATAAAGGCGACCCGGAAGGCCATCTGGAAATGAACCTCCGGTTGCACTCCGAGTATGAATACCCTCGCGATGCTGAAATAATCCCGATTCGGCGAATTTGAGTTCAGTCCAACAGACGAACAGAGTTCACGAAAAAATGGCTAAACCTGCTCTTTTTCTGGCATCGAATGGCTCCTTGCACACGATCGGCGAAGCGCTCAATGTCTCTGGTACGATAAGTTCTTTCAATCAAGCGGCGCTCACGAATGCGGCCCACGGCCCAACGCGAGCGCAGCGACGGGACAGGAGGACTGGAATGAAGAACACCACGGGTTTTTCCCTGGTCGTGATAGTAGCGTTGCTGTCGCTGAGCTCGAGCGCCAGCTTGCAGGAGCAACAGACAAACATGACGTTTTTCGTCACCAGCGTCGGCTCCGGAAAGGGAGCGGACCTGGGCGGCTTGGCGGGCGCCGATCGACAGTGCCAGTCGCTGGCGCAAAAGGTCGGGGCCGGCAACCGCACTTGGCACGCTTACCTCAGTACCAGCCCCTCCGGCGGTCAGCCCGCCGTCAACGCGCGTGATCGCATCGGACGCGGCCCGTGGCAGAACGCCAAGGGGGTTGTCATCGCGCGCGATGTCAACGAGCTACACGGCAACAACAATCTCAACAAGCAGACGGCGCTGAACGAGAAGGGGGAACCCATCAACGGCCGGGGCGACAAACCGAATATGCACGACATTCTGACCGGCTCACAGCCGGACGGACGGGCGTTTTCGGGTGACCAGGATATGACCTGTCACAACTGGACGAGCAGTGGCGAAGGAGCGGCGATGCTCGGCCACCACGACCGCCAGGGCCTGCGTGACGACGATGCCTCGAAGTCGTGGAATTCGTCGCATCCATCACGCGGGGAGGGCGGAGGATGCAGCCAGGAGGCGCTGCGCGGCTCGGGCGGCAATGGTTTGTTTTACTGCTTCGCCGTCAACTAGTCGATTTGGCGAGTTGCAGTACAACAATATGTGCTGGGCTGACCCTCAGGCTTTCCCGCTAGGGGCGACCGACACACCACGAATGCCGGCTTTCTCGATCGCCCGGGCGACCAGCCCGGAGGCTTTTACGTCCTCGATAAATTCGCGCAGGTACTTCGCGGCGACGTCGCGGCCTTTGGGAGTGCCGAGCGCCTGTCCAATCGCCATGAATCGGCCATCGAATACACGCGATCCGGGAAGCTTCCCGGCGTTGGTAACGAGCGGCTGCCTCACACCGGCGACGACATCCACTTTGCCTGCGACGAGCAGTTCAAACGCCGCGTTGGGGGCCGGCGCGCGTACCAGTTCGGCCCGTTGCACACTGCGGCTCAAAAACAAATCGTAAGCACTCTTGGCCGACACACCAATGCGCACGCCATCGCGGTCCACGTCCCCGATGGCGCGAAGCGGCGATCCAGCCGGCACGAGATAGGTTCCTTCGATCTCAATATAGGGGGCGGTGAAATCGATCTCGCCTGCGCGCCCCGGGTCGACCGCGAGAAACGCAACATCCCACGCACCGGCTTTCAACCCCTCAACCATCTGTCCGGCCGACTCGAAGCCGACGAGCTCGATGGGCAAACCAGTCCGGCTGCCAAGTTCTCGTGCCAGATCAACCGCTACGCCGCGGAGCTCTCCGCTGGCCGGATCTCGCGTCGCGAGCACCGGGTTTCCATAGTTGATTCCAACCCGCAGCTTGCCCGTCGGCGCAAGTTCAGAATGTAGAGAAGGCGAGATCACAAATCTGTGCTCTTACTCAGCGGACTGCCTGAATGAAGTTAGTTAGTACGGCCGAGTCAGCGCTCACCATTTTTTATTGACCACAGCAGTTTTTATATTTTTTCCCGCTTCCACATGGGCAGGGCTCATTACGTCCAACTTTTTTTTCGGCGATCTTTGGTTTGAGCGGATTCAATAAGCGCGTTAAATCGGCAATATCCTCTGGTTTGTCCGGTTCTAATTCAATCCTATATTTCCATCCCTTTTCTTCAAATATCGATGTCACTTCTTTGAATCTCGCTTCTGTTTGGACACTAACAACTGCCGGATTCTTTTCCGTGCCCAATTTCGCGGGCTTTTTACCATCAAAAACTCTTAGCCGCTTTTCACCACTTACATTTCTAATCTTCCCGATATCGGAAATTCTATTTCCCATAACTTTACTATTTCAGATATCGAAGGACTTATCCATACACTCAAGCTGGATCTGCACGAGCATATTCTTTACGGGTGACGGAAAGTTAACCGGCGCGACCCTGTTTGGCGCGTCCGGTTGAACGACGGGTTAGACTGCTCGATGACTTTTAAGGGCACAATCGCATTCACCCTCGCGTCAACTGTCGATACTTGATCCGATGCGGTCGCTCCGCGGCTGCGCCAAGCCGACTCTTACGATCGGCCTCGTATTCCGAATAGTTGCCGTCAAACCAAACCGCCTTGCTGTCACCTTCGAACGCGAGGATATGGGTCGCGATCCGATCCAGAAACCAGCGATCGTGAGAGATCACCACCGCGCAACCAGCGAAGCTCTCCAACGCATCTTCGAGCGCGCGCAAGGTGTTCACGTCCAAGTCGTTCGTAGGCTCGTCGAGCAACAAAACGTTCGCACCCTCTTTCAACATCTTCGCCAGATGGACCCGATTGCGTTCGCCACCGGACAACATGCCGACCTTCTTTTGTTGATCCGTGCCGGAAAAATTGAATCGCGCCACGTACGCGCGCGAATTCACCTCGCGAGTGCCGAGCTTCAATAAATCCGCCCCGCCCGTGATTTCTTCCCAGATCGATTTGTCCGGATCGAGGGTACGGCTCTGATCGACGTACGCCAGCGCGACGGTTTCACCCATTCGAATCGTTCCGCTGTCGGGTTGCTCCTGCCCTGTGATCATGCGAAACAACGTCGTCTTACCGGCGCCGTTCGGACCGATCACGCCGATGATGCCGCCGGGAGGCAGCGCGAACGTCATGTCCTCGACCAGCAGGCGATCCCCGTAGGCTTTGCTTACGCCTTCAGCTTCGATCACGACGTTGCCCAGGCGCGGCCCCGGTGGAATGTTAATCTCCAAATCTTCACGCCGCTTCTGTGACTCCTGGTCGAGCAATGTTTCATACGCATGGATGCGCGCCTTACCCTTCGCGCGACGCGCTTTCGGCGACATGCGAATCCATTCGAGCTCGCGCTGCAGCGTCTTCTGCCTTTCACTTTCAGATTTTTCCTAGCGCCGCAGACGCTCCTGCTTTTGTTCCAGCCACGACGTGTAATTGCCTCTCCACGGGATGCCCTCGCCGCGATCCAGTTCGAGAATCCAACCCGCGACGTTGTCCAGGAAATATCGATCGTGGGTCACCGCGATGATCGTTCCCGGATAACTCTGCAGGTGATGTTCGAGCCACGCGACCGACTCGGCATCCAGGTGATTCGTCGGCTCGTCGAGCAGAAGTATGTCGGGCTTTTGCAAGAGCAACCGACACAGCGCAACTCGGCGACGTTCGCCGCCGGACAACACTCTCACCGGCGTGTCTGACGGCGGACACCGCAGCGCATCCATGGCCATCTCCAGCCGCGCATCAAGGTCCCAGGCATCCTGATGGTCCAGCTTCTCCTGCACCTGGCCCTGCCGCTCGAGCAGCGCGTTCATTTCGTCGTCAGACATCTCTTCGCCAAACTTGGCGTTGATCTGTTCAAACTCTTTCAGCAGATTGACAGTCTCTTGTACGGCCTCTTCCACAACTTCGCGCACCGTTCGCGAATCGTCTATCAACGGTTCCTGCTCCAGATAGCCGACCGTATAGCCCGGCGAGAGAACGGCCTCGCCGTTGAACTCCTTGTCCACGCCCGCCAGGATGCGCAGCAGCGACGATTTGCCCGAGCCGTTGAGACCGATCACGCCAATCTTGGCTCCATAGAAATAGGAAAGGTAAATGTCTTTGAGAACCGCTCGCTTGTCGTAATATTTACTGATGCCGATCATCGAATAGATAACTTTGTTTGGTTCAGTGCTCATGAATTGAAATCGTATTACTAAATTTGAAAGTTTGCACAGCCTGCGCAAATTAACCGGCGGTCAGCACCGGTTCGGTACAGGCGCTTAGGATTATTCTCGCGCCAAGACGCCAAGAACGCAAAGTGGTCGGCCAAGGCCTGTCATCTTGACCCCTTTTTTGACCTGCCCCACACGAAAGGGTTCAGCGCCAGTCATGCTTCGGATACTTGCGCTGCAGTTCCTGTTTGAGTTTCGGATAGGTTTCGCGCCAGAAAACTGACAGGTTCTCGGTAATCTGCACCGGGCGGTTACTTGGCGCGAGCACTTGGATGCGGACGGCAACGCGGCGGCCGGCAATCCAGAGCGTGTCTTTGATGCCGTACAAATCCTGGATGCGCGCTGCAATCGTCGGCGCCCCGTCGACGGAGTAGACGACCTTCACTGAGCGGCCGTTGGGCAACTGAATCCGCTCTGGCGCGTTTCCTTCGATACACGCCTGTTGCTGCCGGGACAGCCATGACTTGACGACGGGCAAAACAGGTCGATCTTTGATTTCTTTGTGGCTGGACGCGCCGTGGCAAATGAGCTGGAGCATGGCTGCCCGGTCCTCCTCACCGATGGCGGGCAATGCCAGCTCCGGCATCCATTCGCGCAACCGATTGACGCGCAGGATCCATTGTTCAACCGATTCGTTCCAGTTCTCGAGGGCGCAGCGGCCGGCCGCGACTTCGCGCGCCAGAATCCTGGCCGCTTCCTCAGCCGGTGGATCGTCGGAGAGTTTCTCTTCGAGAACCAGATCTCGGAATCGCTTCTCGTCGCGGGCAAAGACGCGCCGCAGCGTCGGGTCGTAGACAACGGCACGGACTTCCTTGAAGTCCGCTGGGAAAAGTTCGCGCAACCACTCCTCCTTGATCGCCGTGGCCAGATTTAGCACGACATTCAAGGCTCGCTCCCTGCCGCCGCCGCTTTCCATCTCGCGCACTTCAGAGACCACGAAGAGCGGCGCCTTCACAACGCTCTCGCGGGCCAACACACCGCGGCGGCCGTGGACCAATTCGCAACGTCGCGTGCCGGCATCCAGACGCTTGGCGAGATGATCGGTAAACCCAACCAGCACGCAACGCTCAACGGCATCGCGCGCGACAGGGTTCTCGCCGATATCCAAGCCTTCGGCTGCGGCGATCCGCAAGAACTGCTCGAACAACGGCCCCACCTGACGCGCGGCTTGCGCGTGAACGCCCATTCGGCCGCACCGCTCGATGTGGTAGCCATTGCGCTCGGCGTAGCGCCAAGCGCGCATCAGCACAAAAAAATCCGACTCCGTCTCTTCACTGAACAGATCGTCGCGGGAGTCTTCAATTTGCTTTCCGTGTCGGCGCACGAGCAAATCCCGCCCTTGCGTCAGGGCGGCGATCAACGCGACGGGACGCACACAACCATGGTCGTGGGCGGCCAGCAGCATCCGCGCGTAGCGCGGATGCACTGGAAATGCGAGCATGCGTCGTCCAAGAGCGGTGATCGCACCCGTGTCGTCGATGGCTCCCAAGTCGGTGAGCAGCATCTCGGCACGTTCCACCGCGCGGACGGCGGGGGTCTCCAGCCAGCGGAATGTCCTCACGTCGTTCACGCCGCTCGCCTTGAGCGTGAGAATCACCTCCGAGAGATCCAGACGTTTCACTTCCGAGAGTTCCTGGGCGGGACGCGCGCTCTGGTCATGCGCTGTCCATAGACGCAAGCAGTGTCCGGGCGCGGTGCGGCCCGCGCGACCTGCCCGCTGGTCGGCTGCGGCTCGGCTGATTTTTTCGACGAGCAACGTGTTAATGCCGCGATACGGATCATATCGGGGAATACGCGCCAAACCGCTGTCGATCACCAGGCGAACGCCGTCGATAGTGAGCGAGGTTTCCGCGACGTTCGTGGCGACGACGATTTTGCGCCGGTCATATCGAGCGACCGCCGCGTCCTGATCGATCGGCGGTAGTTCGCCGTGCAATGGAAACACGACGAACTCCTGGCCGAGCGCGTCGCGCGCCGCCTGTACGGTGCGAGTGATCTCATACGCCCCGGGCATGAAAATGAGAGCGTCACCTCGAGGATGCTCCCGTACCAGGTGTTGGAGTTCCTTGACCGCAAGTTCCCAGACCGGCGCCGCACCGGCAGATTTGGCCAGATATTCGATGGCGACAGGATAAGTGCGGCCTTGCGACGACAACACGGCACAGGGGTCGAGATACTTCTGCACCGTGGCAACATCCAATGTGGCCGACATGACGAGGATGATGAGATCGGGCCGCGTCGACTCCTGGATTTGCAGAGCGCGGGCCAAGGTGATGTCGCCGTAGAGATGCCGTTCGTGAAATTCGTCGAAGACGATCGCGCTGACACCCTTCAAGTCGTGATCAGCCAGCATCTGGCGCAGCAACACGCCTTCGGTCACGTAACGGATCCGCGTGGCGGGAGAGGTGACGTTGTCCAGCCGCATCTGATAGCCCACCTCGCCGCCGAGTCTCACGTCTCGCGCTTGCGCGACCCACGCCGCGAGCATTCGCGTTGGCAACCGGCGCGGCTGCAAGACCGTCACTTGGCCATTGCGCAACAGACCGCTGTCGAGCAGCATCTGCGGCACTTGGGTTGATTTCCCCGAGCCGGTGGGCGCGGTTAAAACCAACCGCTTCTGTGTGGTCAGGGTTTTGAGCAATGACCGTTCGATTTCGAAGATGGGTAAATCCGGCTTTCGCATCGCTTCAGGTAACTTAACATGATCCCGGTGCCAACATTTAGGCAAAACCGCCTATCAATCCCGAGCACAGCTGCGGCTCCTAATTACCATTTTTTGGAGTCGCAACATTGAACGTTACTATTCTCTCCAATGCGGCGGGTAAGTGCGCTGGTAATTCGGTAGCGCTTCGATGCGCTGCACCCATCTGGCAACGTTGGGAAAGGTTTGCGCAAGCGGGAGCAAGCCTAAATTCAACGGCCGGGCGGCTTCTTTGGACGCAGCGCGCAAGAGCAGTTGGACCAATGGAAATACGCCGATGTCCGCGGCGGAAATCTTATCGCCGACTAGCCAATGCGAACCGGCCAAGCGCTCGTCGATCATCTTGAGCTCGTGGCGAAGCGTTTGCGCGGCCTGTTGGATCTCTTCGACTTTCTCCAATCCTTTGCCAAAGAAAATCGGGCGAACGACTTTGTCACCGGCACTCACGACATAGGATTCACATTCAGCGAGCGCGCGCCAAATCAAACCCGTTTCCTCGGGCGTTTTGCCGAAGAGCGGCGGATCGGGATATTTGCGATCGAGATAACTCATGATGGCGAGCGACTCGTAGAGGACGAAATCGCCATCTTTGAGAGTGGGGACTTTGCCGCGTGGGTTGAGCAGAAGATAGGCCGGAGCTTTGTTTTCGCCTTTGGAAAACTCCAAGAGTTTCGATTCATACGCCAGCCCTTTCACTTCCAATGTCAGCATAACCCGCCAAGCAAAGGGACTGCCGCTGCCCCAATAAAGTTCGATTGCCATGTTCTCCCTCCTGTGTAATTTGACCGTTTATTAACCGACCAGTCGTTATGTTTATAGTTAGATCTCTAAATCCAAACGGGATGTGCGCGCGCTCGTCTGCGGTTGAGCGCAACGGCCGCCGCTGCATATCGGTGGCGTATAAACCGAAATTGAATACCAAAAGTAAAGTCGCGACCTCGTGACTGGTGCCTCTCAAGCCCCTTACCGACGCGCCGCTTTTCTTTGCATTCTTGCCAGAAGTGCTACGGAATACCCGGCGTGTTCAGCCGAATCTTATAGATGCTCGTCCGCGCCGCGATGTAGAGCGTCTTGCGGTCGGCGTCGCCGAATTCGACATTGGCAGCGAGCTCGGGCGTGAGAATCGTGCCCAGATGCTTGCCCTCCGGCGAAATGATCCAGACTCCGCCGGCCGCCGTTTCATAGAGGTTCCCCTTGATATCGACTCTCAGGCCGTCGGTAATGCCGGGAGTCGGGTCTTGGCTGATGTCGATGAACATCATGCCGTTCGTGAGCGTGCCGTCTGGCTGGACCTCATAACGCTTGACGAACTTGTCGCGGCTACCATTCGCATAGAGATACTTTTCGTCAGGCGAAAAGGCGAGCCCGTTCGTGTTTGGTATATCGTTGATCACCAGACTCACCTTGCCGTCCCTGAGCATGTAAACGCCGCCGAAATCCAACTCCTTCCTGGGATCCTTTTCCCTCAGACGCAGGCCGCCAAACCCGTCCGTGAAGTAGATCGATCCGTCCTTCTTCACGACGACGTCGTTGGTGCCGCCGAAGCGCTTTCCTTCGTAGCGATCGGCGAGGACGGTGCGCTTGCCGTTCTTTTCGATGCGATCGATCGACCGGCCTGCCCACGTCGCGATGATGAGTCGGCCCTGTTGGTCCAACGCAAGCCCGTTCGACCCGATCATGGGAAACTCTTCGAACCGCGGGTCGTTTCGATCCTTCCCATTCGTCTGTATAAAACCCACGCGCCAGATGTCCTGTCCGGTATAGCCGCTGTGGTCCAGATACACGGACAGTTTGCCATCGGGGGTCCACTTGTAGATCACATTGGCGGGGATATCGCTGAACAGCAGGTACCCGCGCTTGCCTTGCTGGACCCAGAGCGCTCCCTCGGTAAATCCAAAGCCGCCTTTCACTATTTCTAACTTGGCGTCGGGAGGCACGAGTTGATCGAGGGCCGGATCCAGTCTGACGACTGGTTTGTCACTCGGCTTTTGCGCTGTTGCCGGCCCGACTCCCATGGCTATGACGAACAAGACGACGACAGGCATCCACAATTTTTTCATGGCTAAGCCTCCCTCAAACCGAGTGTCATGGATGAACGGCGTTTCGAACGGCATCATAGCGGCTCTGGATCGGCGCTTCCAGAGGGCAGAGCCAGAGGTAATGGGCCAGCAAAATCTTCGAGCACGATTCTGAATCGCCGGAGCTAAGAAAGGCGTCAAATTTCTTAAAAGAATTGCTATTACCGTCAAAATTAAGTTCAGCGAGTTTTGGAATTGCTGATCTAGCCATACTGAAGTTGACTCGACGCTGTCAGTTTGGATTGAGCAACGCTTGGATCCGCGTACCTACATCACGACCACCCGGGCTTTGAGTTTTCCTTTGGCCGCGCGTTCGAGAAGCTTGTCAATTTTTTTCTGAACCTGCTGACCGATCTGTTCATGTCCACATTCCTGGCATACTGTGCAGGGAATATTTTGCATTTCAATGAGATCGGTCTGCATTGTCGTTCGGCCCGAATAAGTCCTCGAACCGCACTGTGGGCATTTCCCTGGCATAGGGTTCAATGTAACGTCGTGAAGAAAGACATATCGGATTTACAGTTACAAAGGTTGTAATGCTGTTATCCCAGGCCAAACTTGCGATCGTGCTTACATGCGGCGGCAATCAGCCAGACGCACTTTCAGTCTGTCATCCGCACCTGAGTAGAGAGGTGGTATCGCAGGCCGTCGATCTCGTAATCCACCTCGCCGAAAAACGCGAGATGGCCTTTGTCGGGCGGAGTCACCTCGCCGACAATCTTCCCGTTCGACAAGCTCACCTCCTGCTCGCTCCATTTAGCAGTGCGGAAATCCGTCGTCGGTGTCTGCGCGATCCAAAGCCT
>Ga0137380_10004418_pt1 | contig 12395 bp, 9 predicted proteins | sample SagtaG_17_FD_104809 | JGI IMG/M metagenome (GOLD analysis project Ga0137380, IMG submission 104809) | Vadose zone soil microbial communities from Sagehorn Ranch, Mendocino, California, USA - Sage2_L_100_16 metaG | ecosystem: Environmental > Terrestrial > Soil > Vadose zone | place: USA... | reverse complement strand
GCCGACGGCGCCGAGGCCGGGCAGCGCCACCTCGCGCAGCAGCTTCCCGCCGGCCTCGTGGACGCTGAGACGGGTCGCGACGTCCTGGAGGCGGTTCAACAGCAGCTTGCCTCCGGTGAGCGTGACGTCGGTGATCACCGACGCGCCCTCCGGCACCAGCTCCTTCCAGCGCTCGCGCCGCGGGTCGGCGAGGTCGACCTCCATCACCCGGCCCTTGGGCGCCTTCCAGTTGGTGAGCAGAAAGAGGCGGCCGGCGGCGATCGTGCCCGTGAAGCTGGCGTCGAGGTCGTTCACGATCGTCACCACCGGCGAGCGCTTGCGGAGGTCCTGGACGTACAGGTCGACTTTCGAGCCGGCCGAGCCGTGCTCGGCCTCCATCTTCAGCCACTGCCCGTCGCCCGAGATGCCGATGTCGATGTACTTCTCGGGCCCGTAGCCGCGGCCGAAGACCTCTTCGTCGCTCGCGAGCGCGGCGCCCATCGTGTGGCGGAAGACGCGCGGCCCCTGCTCGGTCTGCCGGCAGTAATAGACCGCCGACCGGTCCGCCGTGATGGCCACGCCCTCGTAGCGGGCGCGCGGCAGCGTGTCGGCCAGGTCGCGGCGCCCGTCGACGTCCATGAAGCGGACCTCGACCTCGTCCTGACCGCCGTTCCTGACGCCGTAGGCCACCACCCGTCCGTCGAGCGACACCTCCTCGAAGTTCACCGACACGCTGTGGTCGGGGCTCAGGCCGTGGGGATCCAGCAGCACCTCGTCGGGAACGTCCGGCCGCGGCCGCACGTAGAGCACGAAGAGGTCCTGATCCGCCTTCCGCTTGGAGAAGAAGGTCCGGCCGTCGCGCACGAAGGGGACGCTGAAGGTGTCGATCTTGATCAGCTCGGTGAGGCGGCGGTGCGTGCGCTCGCGTCCGGGGAGCGGGCCCAGCACCGAATCGGTGTAGGTGTTCTGCGCGGCGATCCACGCGCGGGTCGGGGGCGCGTCCTGGTCCTCGAGCCAGCGGTAGGGGTCGGCGATCTCCGCTCCGCCGAGGGTCTCGACGGCGGGATCGCGCCGGGTCTCCGGCGGCTTCGAGGGCTCGGCGGCGCCGAGCACGAGGGCGCTGGAAGCGATGGCGAGGGAGAGGCCGAGGGCCCGAAGGCGGGGCGAGGGGGACATGGTTGATCTCCTTGGGATCGGCGAGGCTAACACATTGTTACCGTACCGCACCCGGGGATGTGGGGGCGTGCTAAGGTGGCCTTCAGAAGCCCCGCCTCAGCTAGCTCGACCATCGGGTTTCTGCTACAGTCGCACTCCCCGGCCGCCGCGCCCCGGGGACGCTTTGTCGGCCGCCGAGAGGTGGCAAAGGGCGGCGGTGGTATCGTCAGAGGAGAAGCAGCCATTTCGAACAAGGTGTTCGTGGGCAACCTGAGCTTCGACGTCACGCGCGACGAGCTCATCCAGGCTTTCAGCGCCGCCGGCAAGGTCGTGGACGCGAAGGTGCCCACCGACCGCGAGACGGGGCGTCCCCGCGGCTTCGCCTTCGTCGAGTTCGACAGCGACGAGGCGGCCGAGAAATCCATCACCATGATGAACGGGAAGGACCTCAAGGGCCGGCCCCTCCGCGTCAACGAAGCCGAGAACCGGCCGCCGAGGCCGCCGGGCGCGGGCGGGCCGTCGTTCCGGCCGGGCGGCTACCGCCCCTCCGGTCCGGCGTACACCGCGCCGAGCTTCAACGAGTTCACCCCGATGGACGACCGGGGCCGGCCGTTCAAGAGCAAGGGCAGCCGCCGCAACATCCGCCGCCGCAAGCGCGGCTTCGACTAAGCATCGGTCCGACGTCTGGACGTTCCTCTTCGCCGAGTTGGGCATGGAGCCGTGAGGCCGGCGTTGCGCTAACATCCGTCCGTCCGCATGGTCCCCCTCGCCCTCCTGGCCCTGCTCGCCGCCGCGGGCCGGTCCTTCCCCGAGGAGCGCATCCTTCTCGACCGCCGCCTGGAGACGCTGCGGCGGATCCTTCCCGACGGTCCCAATCCCCCCGCCGATCGCGCGCTGGTGCTGGAGATGGCGCAGTCGACCGGGCTCGAGTCGCTCGACGTCCAGCCGCGGCCCCCGTTCGACTCCCGCAGCCCGTCCGCCGACGTCGTGGTGGACCTCACCGCCGTCGGCGGATACGACGAGGTGGACCGTTTCTTCCGCCAGGCCGCGCTCTCGCCGCGGCTCGTCGACGTCGAGAGCCTGACGCTCACGCCGGCGGGGGGAGACGCCGTCCGCCTGGCCGCGGTGCTGCGCCTGCCGTACCGGCCGGCCACGGCGCCGCTGCCGGCGCCGCCCGAAGGCGCGCGCAGCCCGCTCGCCGGCGTGCCCAAGGCGCAGGCGGACGAGTACCTGCGCGATCAGGCGATCGCGCTGGCCAAGGCGGATGCGATCGACACGCTGCGCCGGAGCCGCCGCAACCCGCGGCTGTTCCTCTCCGAGGCGTCCGCGGTCGCGGCGGGCCGGCCGCTCGTGCTCAACCAGGCGAGCGTGGGCGAAGACTTCTTCCTCCGCGGCTACGCGGTGGGCGAGGCGACGCTGAAGGCGTTCGCGACCCGGCTCGAGCGCGGCTTCTTCCGCGTCGCGCAGGTCCTGCTGCAGCGCCAGGGATCCTGCTACCGCTTCGAGGTGCGCGGCCGCAGCCCGGTCGTGGGTCTCGACGCCGAGATCCCCCTGCCCACCAGCCAGCCGTTCAGCGCCGAGCAATGCCGCTACGATCGCGACCCGCCGGGCACGACCGTGCTGCGCTCGCCGCCGTCGAAGCGGCCGAAGCGCGGACCCCTCGACCTGCGCCTGCGCGACGTGGACTGGGCGGACGTGTTCGGCGTCCTGAACCAGCTCACCGGCGAGGCGTTCCTCGTGGACGCCGACGTCACCGGGCGCGTCAGCGTGGATTTCCCCGCCGTGGAGCTGGAGGAGGCGCTCGCGCTGCTGCAGAAGGGCGGCGTCAAGGTCTCGCCCGGTCCCCTGCGCCGCGTCTCGCGCCTGCGGCCCTCGGCGGCGCGGCCGGCCCTCAAGCCCGACGCGCCCAGGATCACGCTCGGCGTCAAGCGGGCGGAGGTGCGCGACGTGCTGGCGGCGCTGGCCGAGGTCGACCCGGCGCTGGCGGCGGCGCCGCGTGAGGTGCCCGGACGCATCAGCATCTGGGCGCGGGAGACGGCGGCGGCCGACCTGCGCAGCGCCGTGATGGAAGCGGTGGGGACCGCGGCGACGGCCGAAGCCACGCCCCCGCCGAATCAGAACACGCCGCGGCGGCGGGAGCTGCGGCCGGCGGAGCTGGCGGTGGAGGAGTTCGAGCCGGCCGGTCTCGTCGCGAGCGGAAGCCGTTGGACCGCCCTCGTCTACTCACCGGCGGGCACGCTGTACGTCTACCGGGCCGGAGACCGTCTCGCCAACGGGATCGTGAGCGCGGTGGAGTCCACCGACGTGCTGCTGCAGACCGACGAGGGGCCGCTGCGCGTCCCGCTTCCGCTTCCCGGGAAGTAGGGCCCCAAAAAAGTGGGCCCGGGAATGGCTCCCCGGGCCCGGTGCTGTTTTCGGGGGTCATGCCCCCACGCGCCCCTGGAGGGGCGTGTTTCTATAGGCTGTCTGGTGCGATCGGGCCCGCTAGGGCCCTGCGCAGCCCGGCGGACTATCCTCGCGCTGCATGAGGCATCACCTCCGTGTGCTGCGAACGTCGAAACGCCGTTACGCTACGAACGTCTCAACAGAGTCCCCGTCCTAGAGGACTCCGGCTCCAATATCGTCCTCGCCTCGGACGGTGTCAAGGGAAAAAGAGACGGCGGCTCAGCGGCCCTTGCTCTCGACTATCGAGATGCGGCCGTCCACTTCGAGCACGACCAGCCGGCATTCTTCGAGCGTGGCGCACCCGTTCTCGCGCAAGGCCTGGAGCAGCTCCTCGTGGCTGATGCCCTCCTCCTTCAGGCTCTCCTCGTAGATGTGGCCGCGATTGACGAGGATCCTCGCCCGCCCGCGAAGGAGCTTCTCCACCTTGCGGCTGCGGATGGCCAGCCGGCCCAGGACCCAGTTCAGCCCGAGCAGCACGAACGCGGCGGTCAGCCCGCCCCCGAGCGAGCTGTCCGGCCCCACCATCGCGTTCTGCACCGCGTTGGCGATGAGCAGCATCAAGGCGAGGTCGAAGGGCGCGAGCTGCCCGACCTCGCGCTTGCCGATGAGCCGGAAGCCGACGAGGATCGCCAGGTACACCACGACCGTCCGGAACACGATGAGGACGAAGTCCCGCGGCGTGCCCAGCAGCTCGTGCATGCGCCGCTAGAAGGACCCTGGAAAATCTCCGCCAGCGCGCCGCATTCGTCTATAGGAATCTCAGCGGACTTCCCAGGTGTCGCCGGCGCGGAGCAGGCTCGCGAGATCGCCCGGGCCCTTCTTCTGGACCGCGAGCCGGACCTGCTCGTTCATGCCCGTCTCGTAGAGCGGCGCGTCGACCGCCCGCAGCACCCCGAGCGGCGTGGGGAAGCCGGGCGTCCCGTCCATGCGCGAAAGCATGAAGGCGTAGGCGGGCTTGGGATGGCGCTCGTCGTGGACGATGAGGTCCTTCTCGGTGACGCCGTTGCCGAGCGTGACCACCTGCAGCTCGATGCCGTTCATGCGGATGCCCTTGTCCCGGTTCTTGCCGAACACCAGCGGCTGCCCGTGCTCGACCGTGATCGTGTGGTCGTCGCGCACGTCCTTCTCGGTGAGGCTCTCCCACGCCCCGTCGTTGAAGATGTTGCAGTTCTGGAGGATCTCGATGAACGCCGTGCCCTGGTGGGCGGCGGCGCGCTTCAGCGTGGCCTTCAAGTGGGCCTGGAAGACGTCCACCGAGCGGGCCACGAACGTCGCCTCCGCGCCGAGGGCGAGCGAGAGCGGGTTGAAGGGGCGGTCCACCGAGCCGTAGGGCGTCGACTTCGCCTTCTTGCCCATCTCGGAGGTCGGCGAGTACTGGCCCTTGGTCAGCCCGTAGATCTTGTTGTTGAAGAGAAGGACCTTCAGCCCCACGTTGCGCCGGATCATGTGGATCGTGTGGTTGCCGCCGATCGAGAGCGCGTCGCCGTCGCCGGTGGCCACCCACACCTCGAGGTCTGGCCGCGTGATCTTGAGGCCGGTGGCGACCGCGGGGGCGCGCCCGTGGATGGTGTGGAACCCGTAGGTGTTCATGTAGTAGGGGAACCGGCTCGAGCAGCCGATCCCCGAGATCACCACGAACTTCTCCTTGGGGATGCCCAGCTCGGGGAAGACCGACTGCACCGCGGAGAGGATCGCGTAGTCCCCGCAGCCGGGGCACCAGCGGACCTCCTGGTCGGTCTGGAAGTCCTTCTTCGTGTAGACGGGCAGCGTCGCGGTCATCTCAATTCTCCCAGCACCTGCTCGATCTTGCCTTCGATCTCGGACTGCTTGAACGGCTTGCCCTGGATCTTGTTGAGGCCCTCGGCGTCGACCAGGTACTTCGCGCGCAGGACCCAGAGGAGCTGGCCCATGTTCATCTCCGGCACCCCGACCTTCCGGTACCGCTTCAGCACCTCGCCCAGGTTCTTCGGCAGCGGGTTCAGGTGGCGCAGGTGCACGTGGCCGATGCGCCGGCCCTTCGCCCTCTGCGCGCGCAGGGCGGCGGTGATCGATCCGTAGGTCGAGCCCCAGCCCACCAGCAGCAGGTCGCCGTCGGGATCACCCGCCGGCACCGCGTCGGGCACGTCCTGCACGATGGTGGCGACCTTGGCCGCGCGCAGCCGCACCATCCGCTCGTGGTTGAGCGGCTCGTAGTTCACGTTGCCGGTGACGTCCTGCTTCTCGAGCCCGCCGATGCGGTGCTCGAGGCCGGGCGTGCCGGGGATGGCCCACGGCCGGGCGAGCGTGTTGGGGTCGCGCGTGTAGGGCATGAAGCCCTCGCGCTCCGTGCGGTACTTCACCCGGATCTCGGGCAGCTCCTCGAGGGCCGGGATCTTCCACGGCTCCGCGCCGTTGGCGAGGTAGCCGTCGGAGAGCACGATCACGGGGACCATGTACTTGAGCGCGATCCGGCTGGCCTCGAGCGCCACCCAGAAGCAGTCGCCAGGCGTGGCCGAAGCGAGCACCGGGATCGGGGCCTCGGAGTTGCGGCCGTAGAGCGCCTGGAAGAGGTCGGCCTGCTCGGTCTTGGTGGGGAGGCCCGTGGACGGGCCGCCGCGCTGGATGTCGCAGATCACGACCGGCAGCTCCACCGCGATCGCCAGCCCGATGGCCTCCATCTTCAGGGCCATCCCGGGGCCCGAGGTCGTCGTGATCGCGAGCGCGCCCCCGTAGGCGGCGCCGATGGCGGAGGTCATGGCCGCGATCTCGTCCTCGGCCTGGAACGTCATCACGCCGAACTCCTTGTACATCGACAGCTCGTGCAGGATGTCCGAGGCGGGCGTGATGGGATAGCTGCCCTGGAAGAGCGTGATCCCGGCCTTGCGCGCGGCGGCCACGAAGCCGAGGGCGAGCGCCGTGTTGCCGCTGATGTTGCGGTAGAGGCCGGGCTCGAGCTTCGCCGCCGGCACCTCGTAGCGGACCTGGAACGCCTCGGTCGCGTCGCAGTACGCGTAGCCGGCCTTCATCGCGAGCTTGTTGGCCTCGGCCAGGACCGGCTTGCTCCCGAACTTCTCGTCCAGCCACCGGTACGTGTGGTCCATCGGCCGGTTGTAGAGCCAGTAGCACATGCCGAGGGCGAAGAAGTTCTTGCACCGGTCCATCGACTTCGCGTCCAGGCCGAGGTCGCGCAGCGCGAGCCGGGTCAGCTTGGTCAGCTCGACCGGGAACAGCCGGTAGCCGTCGAGGGAGTGGTCCTCCAGCGGGTTGGTCTTCGCCTGCGCCTTCTTGAGGTCCACTTCCTCGAAGTTGTCGACGTTGAGGATGAGGATACCCCCCGCCTTCAGGTCCGCGATGTTGGTGGCGAGGGCGGCCGGGTTCATGGCCACCAGCACGTCGACCACGTCCCCGGGCGTATAGACGTCCCGGCTGGAGAAGTTGATCTGGAACCCGCTCACCCCGGGCAGCGTGCCCGCGGGAGCGCGGATCTCCGCCGGGAAGTCCGGGAAGGTGGCGATGTCGTTGCCGAGCAGGGCCGCCGTATTCGTGAACTGGCTCCCCGTGATCTGCATCCCGTCCCCGGAGTCTCCGGCGAACCGGATGACGGCGTGGTCGAGGGTTTCCTTCTTCCGCGGGAGGGTTTCGATCGTGGCCATGGCTCCTTGGATCCTCCGCTCGCGGGGGACGCATGCTTGCGCCCCCGTCGACTGCTGGCAAGAGGCAAGTATACCATCCCCGGGTGGCGCCCTCTTTTCGAGGGCCGGCGGCGCCGGCTCAGCCCGACTCGTCCAGGACCTGACGGACCCTCCGCAGCAGGCCATCGGTCGTGAACGGCTTCTGGATGAAGTGCGTACCGGGATCGAGGATTCCGTGGTGGCTGATCGCGTCGTCGGTGTAGCCGGACATGAAGAGCACCTTCACGTCGGGCCGGGAGGACCGCAGCGCCTCCGCCACCTGGCGTCCGCTCAGCCGGGGCAGGACGACGTCGGTCAAGACGAGATGGATGGTCGCGGCGTGCGCGCCCGCGGCGGCCAGTGCCTCCTCGGGTGTCGGGCCCTCCAGCACCTCGTAGCCGGCCGATTCCAGTATCTCGCGGATCATGACTCGGAGCGATGCTTCGTCTTCGACGAGCAGAATGGTCTCGGTGCCGGAGGGCGCGGGCTCGGCGACGGCGGCGCGCGTCATGGGCACCTCTTCATCCTCATCCTCCGCGAACCGGGGCAGGTAGACCTTGAACGTCGTGCCGTGTCCCGGCTCGCTGTAGACCGTGATGTGGCCGCCGCTCTGGCGGACGATGCCGTAGACGGTCGCCAGCCCGAGGCCCGTTCCCTTGCCCTGCTCCTTGGTGGTGAAGAAGGGCTCGAACATGTGGGACAGGGTCTCGGTGTCCATCCCGTGGCCCGTGTCGCTGATGGCGAGCATCACGTGGGCGCCCGGCCGGGCGTCGGGGCGGCCGCGCGCATACGCCGCGTCCAGGTCCACGTTGCCGGTCTCGATGATCAGCTTTCCGCCTTCCGGCATGGCGTCGCGGGCGTTCACCGCCAGGTTCACGATCACCTGCTCCATCTGGCCGGGATCGGCCTTCACCCGGCCGAGGTCGCCGCCGAGGACGGTGACGAGCTGGACGTCCTCGCCGATGAGGCGGCGCAGCATCTTCTCGATGTCGGCGACGACGGCGTTGAGGTCGAGGACCTTCGGCTCGAGCACCTGCTTGCGGCTGAACGCGAGGAGCTGGCGCGTGAGGGCGGCGGCGCGGTCGGCGGCCTTCCGGATCTCCGTCACCCGGGCGAAGGCCGGGTGGCGCGGGCCGACGTCCCGCTGGAGCAGATCGCCGTAGCCGGTGATCACGCCGAGCAGGTTGTTGAAGTCGTGGGCCACCCCGCCCGCCAGCCGGCCCACCGACTCCATCTTCTGCGATTGCAGGAGCTGGGCCTCCAACCGCTTCCTCTCGGTGACGTCCGACCACGAGCCGACGACCTCGCGCTGGCCCGCGGCGTCCTCGATGAGGATCTGTTCGTCGCGGACCCAGTGATACGTGCCGTCGCGATGGCGGAAGCGGTACTCACGGGCCACGTGGCGCTCCGACAGCAACGTGGCGATCTGGGCGGTGACGATCGCGCGGTCGTCCGGGTGGACGCGCTCGGCCCACCAGCCGGCGCCCGCGATCTCCTGCGGGGTGTACCCGCTGAAGCGCTCGACGTTCTCGCTGACCCACGCGGGCACCAGCTCCCGCCCTTCGACCCTGAGCGTGTAGAGGACCGACGGGCTCGAGGAGACGACGTGCTGGAGTCGCTGCTGGGCCTCCCGCAGCTCGCGGGTGCGCTCCTCGACCTTCGCCACCAGGTCCTGCGCGTGCTGCTGCAGCAGCCGCTGGGCGTCCTTGAGCTGGTCGTTGATACGGCCCGTCTCCTCGAGCGTCGCGATGAGCAGCTCGAACATCTGCTGCTTGTCGGCGGAGACGGAGATCTCGCGCTCGCCGATCCGGACCAGGATGTCCACGCTGAGCTGGCCCTTCCGGCGGTGCTCGAGCTGCTCGAGGATCCGCCGCACGCGTTCCAGGAGGTAGTCGTCGCTGGACGACTTGGGGATGAAATTGTCGGCCCCCTGGAGAAAGCCTTCGATGATGTCCGCCGGTCCGTGCCGGTCCGTGAACAGGATGAAGGGGACCTTCCGGCTGGCGGCGTAGGATTTGACGGCCTGGCAGAAGGCATAGCCGTCCATGCCGGGCATGACGACGTCGGAGATGATCAGGTCCGGGCGCGCCTGTTTCACCTTCTGCAGGCCTTCGGCGCCGTTGGCCGCGAGCTCCACCCGGTAACCCTGTTCCTCGAGGAGCAGACGGAGGTGCTCCGACTGGGTCGGGCTGTCTTCGGCGACGAGGATCCGATGCGGCGTGCGCTTCATTCGTTCGCCGCTTCCCCGGCCGGGAGCGGGAGGGAGAAATAGAAGGCCGCCCCGCGGCCGGGCTCGCCTTCGCCCCAGGTCCGGCCGCCGTGGCGATGGATGATCCGCCGGACCGTGGCGAGGCCGATGCCCGTGCCCTCGAACTCGTCGGCACGGTGGAGGCGCTGGAAGACGCCGAAGAGCCTGTCGGCGTACTGCATGTCGAAACCGACGCCGTTGTCGCGAACGCACACGACGACTTCGTCCGGGCGGCCAGGGACCGATCCGATCTCGACCTCCGCCCGCTCCCGCGTGCGCGTGTACTTGACCGCGTTGGAGACGAGGTTCATCAGGACCACGCGCAGCATCGCGGGATCGCCCGCGACCTCGGGCAACGCGCCGTTCCGGAAGAGAACGTCCCGGCCCGGGCTCGCCTCCCGAACCTCCTCCACCACCTCCCCGACGAGCGCGCCCAGATCGACCTTCCGCCGCAGGAACTCCGTGCGCCCCATGCGCGAGAAGGCCAGGAGGTCGTCGATGAGCTGCGCCATGTGCCTGATCGCCTTGTCGATCCGGGCCAGGTGGCCGCGGCCCGCCTCGTCCAGGCTCGCGGAGGCGTCCTGCCGGAGGAGCTCGACGAAGCCGCTGATGTGGCGCAGCGGCGCCCGCAGGTCGTGGGAGACCGAGTAGCTGAACGTCTCCAGCTCGCGGTTCAGCGCGGCGAGCTGCTCGTTGGCGCGGCCGGTCTCCTCCAGGGTCGCGACCAACAGCTCGAAGATCTGCTGCTTGTCGGCCGAGACCGTGATCTCGTGATCGCCCACCCGGACGACGATCTCCACGTTCAACTGACCCTTCTGCCGGTGCTCGAGCTGCTCGAAGATCCGCCGGACACGCTCGAGCAGGTATTCGTCGGGGGACGACTTGGGGATGAAGTTGTCCGCCCCGCGCAAGAGACCCTCGACGACGTCCTTGGCGGCGTGCCGGTCGGTGAAGAGGATGACGGGGATCTTCCGGGTGTCGTCGGAGGACTTGACCGCACTGCAGAACTCGTAGCCGTCCATCTCCGGCATCACCACGTCGGAGATGATGAGGTCCATGGGCGAGGAGCGGAGCTTCTCGAGTCCCTCGATCCCGCTGCGCGCGACCTCGACGTGGTAGCCCTCCTCCTCGAGGAGCAGGCGAAGGCGCTCCGCCTGGGTCGGACTGTCCTCGGCGACGAGGATCCGCGGCTCCGTCCTCACTCGTCCCTTTTTCCGGCCAGCGCGCGGATCGCGTCCGCGATCTGGTCGGGCGCGAGCACGTGGTCGGCCGCGCCCAGGCGTATCGCCTCTCCCGGCATTCCGAACACCGCGCTCGTGGCCTCGTCCTGGGCGATCGTCAGGCCGCCGGCCTGCCGCAGCCGGCGCAAGCCGCTGGCGCCGTCGCGGCCCATGCCGGTGAGGAGCACTCCCATGCCCGATCGCCCGTAGGAGGCCGCCACCGACTCGAACAGGGACGACGCGGAGGGACAGAATCCGTCCTCCGCCGGCTCCCGGCTCAAGTGGATCCGGCCCTGGGTGGTGATGCCCATCTGCCAGCCCTCCGGCGCCACGTAGACCGAGCCGGGCCGCGCCGGCTCGCCCCGCTCGGCCAGCTTCACCGGCAGCGGCGCGACCTGGTCCAGCCACTCGGCCAGGCCGGCCGAGAATCCCGAGGCGATGTGCTGGACGAGGAGAACGGACGCGCCCAGATCGCGGGGGAGCGCCTTCAGGATCTGGGCGACCACGGGAGGGCCGCCGGTGGAGGCGCCGACGGCCACGAGGCGGATCCTCCGGCCTGGCAGCGCGAGCGGCGCGCGCGGCGGGGGAGGCTCGCGCCGCGGCCACCGCCGGACGACCTTGACCTCGGACATGAGGCGGACGGTCTCGCGGATCCTCCGCGCCGCCTCGGCGTGGCGCGGATCGTCGGGCCCGGCCGGCTTCCCGAGCACGGTCAGCGCGCCCGCCTCGAGGGCCGCGAACGTCATCGCGACCTCGTCGCGCTCGAGGCTGGCGCTGATCATCACGATGGGGGCCGGCGCGCGTTCCATGATCTGGCGCGTCGCCTCGTAACCGTTCAGGCGCGGCATGTGGACGTCCATCAAGAGCACGTCGGGCTTGAGCCGCTCCGCCTGCTCCACCGCCTCCACGCCGTCCCGCGCCGTTCCTACGACCTCGAGGCCCGGGTCCCCGTCCAGGAGCCACGCGAGATACTCGCGCACCGTGGCGGAGTCCTCCGCCAGCAGCACCCGGATCACGCCAGTCTCCGGATGATCTCGAGCAGGTTCGACTGATCGAAGCTCGACTTGACGACGTAGGCGTTGGCGCCCACGTCGACCCCCCGCTCCTTGTCCTCGCGCGACTCGAGGGCGGTCACCAGCACGACGGGAAGGTCCTTCAGCTCGCGATCCTCGCGGATCCGCCGGGTCAGCTCGAAGCCGTCCATGCGAGGCATGTCGACGTCCGACACCACGAGGTCCACCTTCTCGGTCTTGAGCGCCGTCCACGCGTCGAGCCCGTCGACCGCGAGGCGCACCTCGTAGCCGGCCGCCTCGAGGAGGTTCTTTTCCATCGTCCGCGTTGTGATGGAGTCGTCGACGACGAGGACGGTCCCCGGTCGCGCCCTCTCCTCGGACCCCGCGGCGGGCGCCGGCCGCCGGCTCGCCTCCCGCGCGGACCTCAGCAGGTCCGCCGGCCGCAGGATGAGCGCGACCTCGCCCGTGCCGAGCAGGCCCGCACCCGCGACGTTGCGGACGCGGATGAGCGGTGGCCGCAGCTCCTTGACGAGCACCTCGCGGTCCCCGAGGACCTCGTCGACGCCCAGGGCCAGCCGCTCGTCCCGGGACACGACGATCAAGCACGGCCTTCGCCCGGCAGCAGCTCGACGATCTCAGTCACTGAATAACCGCGCCAGTAGTACAATTCGAAGACCTGGCGATC
>Ga0137380_10004414_pt1 | contig 12406 bp, 11 predicted proteins | sample SagtaG_17_FD_104809 | JGI IMG/M metagenome (GOLD analysis project Ga0137380, IMG submission 104809) | Vadose zone soil microbial communities from Sagehorn Ranch, Mendocino, California, USA - Sage2_L_100_16 metaG | ecosystem: Environmental > Terrestrial > Soil > Vadose zone | place: USA... | reverse complement strand
TCGCTGTGGGACGGTGTCATCGCCAGCCTGCCGGCCGGGTACCGGTGCGTGGCGCCGACGCTGCCGCTCGCCGCGCACCGGCACGCGATGACTGCCGACGCCGACCTGTCGCTGCCGGGGCTGGCGCGGCTGCTCGCGGAGTTCCTGGACCGCCTGGACCTTCACGATGTGACGCTGGTCGGCAACGACACCGGCGGGGCCATCGTCCAGCTCCTCATGGGCGAGGGCGCGGACCGCGTCGGACGGGTCGTGCTCGTGTCGTGCGACGCGTTCGATAATTGGCCGCCGGGCCTGACCGGCAAGGTACTGGCTCTCACGGGCAAGCTGCCGCCGCTGGTCTTCGGGCTGTTCATGCAGCAGATGCGCCTGCGGCCGCTCAGGCGGCTCCCGGTCGCGTTCGGCTGGCTGACCAAGCGCGGCGACGCGGTCACGGCCAGGTGGATGAGGCCGGTCCTGCGGCAGGCCGAGATACGCCGCGATGCGGTGCGGGTGCTGCGAGCGGTCTTCGCGGACCGCGACATCCTCGTCAGGGCGGCGGAGCGCTTGCCCGGCTTCGGGCGCCCTGCCCTGGTGGTCTGGGCCAGCGAGGACCGCGTGATGCCACCCGCGCACGGCCGGCGCCTCGCCGAGCTGATCCCGGACGCGCGGCTGGTCCAGGTCGGGGACAGCTACACCCTCATCCCGCTGGACCAGCCCGGCATGCTCGCCCGGGTCATCGGGGAGTTCGCCGGCTGAGGCACAGGCAGTAGGGGGTGTCTCGTAGCTCTTGGTGGATGCGGGCGGTGTCCAGGCGGCGGTCCGGCAAGGCGGAGGAGGAGTGAATAGCGGAGCTATTCGCGACGACGACACGGTGTCGACCTCATCTGGCGCCGGCCTCGTCTTGGCGCCGATCCGCGCCGCCGAAGATCTACGAGACACCCCTGATCCTGGGTTTGGTGTTGCCAAGGTCGGCAGTGGTTTTGTGTCGCGGGCAACCCAGGTCGGGGGCGTCTCGTATGAATGGGTGAGGTCAGATGCCCCGATCACAGTGTCCAGTTGGAGTCGACGCTCGGCCCGCAGGTGATCAGCTGGACGATCTGGCCGGGAAGGCTTCGTAATCTACGTTCAGGGCTCGGCGCCCGGTGAAGTCACGACGATAGCCTGCCCTGCGCGCCTTGCTGCCGATCTTCGCGGAGACGTCGCTGCGCCTGGGATGACTCAGGGATGCGCCCGGCCGAGCAGGTCCCGCAATCTTGACAAGGGGCTCGAAGGTCTACGTCGTTCCAAGCGGTGGCTTGCTCATGTGCCCATGAGGATCGCTAGTCGATCTGAGTGCCGGGACACAATATCTCGGCGGGCAGCCACAGCTCTTGCCCGCCATAGGGAATTGACGCGAGCGTCCAGTCCGTGCGCCACTTTCCGAGTTGAAGGGATCCTTCATGATAGGCGCGAGCCGCGTAAAGTGGCGTAAGATCACTCTCGGCTCCGCACCAAACTGGGTCGAAGCTGGCTGCAGCATCGATGCTAACCCACTGACCCGGGCTTCCATCACTCAAGCGACCCGTCCACACGTAGTAATTGGGAACCCACACTTCTCGACCGCCGTGCGAGATCGAAGCAGCGTTCCACCCAGAGCGATACTTGCCCGGGTGATGGCCACCCTCGTATTCGGCACGAGCGACGTACAGAGGCGTTCCGTCGGACTCGTGTCCGGCCACATTCGCGTTTGGCGGAAGACTCCCCGACGCCAGCGTAAAATGAGCATTCACCATTGCTTCAGCCCCGGTGTCCAGGTCCACTTATCGTAGCGGCTTCGAGTTCTGCTGGGCAAGGACGGACGCTGGCCGGCGAAGCGCCAGGCTTGATCGCAGCCGCCGGCGGATTCTGGCCTTTCACTCCGAGTGTGACGGCCCACCGGCCAGGCGTGGCTTCCGACGAGCTGGACGTTGCGTGGCAGCTTCAGCGGGCGGGCCGCCAGCTCCACCACCGTGAGGCCAAGACCGCCCACTCTGACGCCGCCTTGCCTGTTCCGGCCATTTGCTCGGCTGCTCTCCGGCACCAGGCCGAAGTCCAGGCCGCCTGGCAGCAAGCCGCGGGGCCTGCCTGGCACGACAGCGGCCTGGTGATGACGACCATCTACGGTACGCCGTACGAGCCGCGCAACTTCAACCGCCACGACGCCGCACGCTGCCGCACGGCCGGGGTCCGCTACATCCAGCCGCACGGCATGCGGCGTACCTGCGCATCGCTGCTCGCCGCGCTCGACGTCCATCCTCGCGTGGCCATGCGCATCCTGCGCCATAGCAAGATCGCGGTCACGATGGAGGTTTACACCGAGGTCCCTGATCAGGTCACACGCGACGCGCCGCGCCGCCTCGGTGCTCAGCTCGACGGCTGATGGCTGACCCCGGCTGCTGCACTTTGCTGCTGCACGAAGATCACGAAGCCTGGTTGCTAGTTGACGATCGGGCCTTGACCTGGGTGGAGCTGAGGGGATTTGAACCCCTGACCCCCTCGATGCGAACGAGGTGCGCTACCGGACTGCGCTACAGCCCCAAGACCGGGAGCCAGCGTACCAAACTCCGGGCATCCTCGACCCCTGCATACTCCGCGCCCGGCCGGCGCCATATCGCCCGCCGCGCCCTAGTCGCCGACGGCGCGGACGGCGGCGTCGGCGTACTGGTCGTAGAGCTGGTCCCCGACGCGGCCGGAGATGTCGATGATCTGGGCGCCGGCGTCGGCGAGGCTGGCCTCGTAGGCGTCGTGTTCCGCCTGTGCCTGCAGGTGCTGCTCGTACGCGCTGGCCTGGGCGGCCTCCCAGGTGGCCCGCTTGCGGGCGAGCTCGGCGTCGGCGAGCGCGATCTCGCGCAGCAGCAGAACGTACAGCACGAGCATTCCGGCGGGCGGCACGCAGATCCACCAGTTGACCAGGCCGAGCGCCGTGAAGCCGAACGTGACCACGGTCATCGACGCCAGGATCGTCAGCATCCGGCGCCGGGCACGCAGCATCTGGTCTCGGCTCTGCGACGGCTGAGCATCCCGCTGCCAACCCGTAGCCGCGCCGTCCGCGTCGGCGGAGGGCACGTAGTCCTCGTACCCGGCGTAACCCGGTGCCTCGTCGGCGTAACCAGGCGCCTCGCCGTCGTACTCGTGCTCGGAGTAGCCGTGCTGGGAGTACCGGTGCTCGCGGTACTCCTGCTCCCCGTGGGCCTGCTCCGAGTACTCGTGGTCGGAGTACTCATGCGCGCGATACCCCGGCTCGCGGCGGCTGACCTCGGCGTCGGCGTCGGCCGCGGGGGTCGCCGCTACGTCGTTCTCGGTTTCGGTCACGTCCTCCACGTCGAGCTCACCGGCGGCGAACCCGGCGGCGGCGTCCTCGCCAGGCCCTGCGTCCTCGTGCGAGCCGGCGGAGGACTCCGAGGATCCCGGGGACGCCGCCGGGGCGGCGTGCGGGCGGCGGACCCAGGCCGGGACCAGGAATCCCGCCCAGATCGCGATGATGGCGAGGTACAGGATCGCGCTGCTCACCCGGCACCTCCGGACCCGCGAGCGGGCGCGACGGCCGGCGCGCGCTGTCGCGGGAGAGCCAGGCAAGCCGGTGCTACCCGGCACCGGCCAAACGCGGGACTATACCTGGCCACGTCACGCACCGTAAAGGTCCCCGCGAGAATAACCGAGCATGCGGGCCGGTGTGTCGCGAGATAGGTCGTCGCGCCAAGCAAATCCGGACGAGCCCGTGACGCCCCGTTGACCAGCCGGTCCCGGATCAGCCCGCCGCCCAGCCGGCCGTCAGCCGATCCGGGACCGGGCCGCGCGGACCGTGCTCCGCCACCGCGGCATCAGGCCGGAGATCACGTCCTCCGAGGTCAGCGCGTAGGAGATGTGGTCCCGCCAGGCGCCGTCGACGTGCAGGCAGCGCCTCCTGATCCCCTCCTCGTGGAAGCCCAGCTTCTCGACGACCCGCCGGCTGGCCCGGTTCTCCGGCCTGATCGTTGCCTCGATCCGGTGCAGCCCGACCACCGTGAAGCAGTGGTCCAACGCCATCGCGAGCGCGGTCGGGATCACCCCGCGGCCGGCGAACTCCTGGTCGATCCAGTAACCCACGCTCGCGGTCCTAGCCGAACCCCAGATGATGTTGCCGACCGTGAGCTGCCCGGCGAACCGGCCGTCGTACATGACCACCCACGGCAGCGTGACCCCACGCCGCGCCTCCTTGCGCATCGTCCTGACCATCGCGATGTACGGGCCGAGGCTGGTCTGGTACAGCGGCGTCTCGGGGTTGGTCGGTTCCCACGGCCGCAGCCAGTCGGCGTTGCGCACCCGCGTCTCCCGCCAGGGGCGCGCGTCCCTGGCCGCCAGCGGGCGCAGCACGACCGGCGCGCTGAGCAAGCTCGGCTCGGCCAGCGTCGCCGGCCAGCCCGTCGCATATGGCACGTCACCATCATCGCGCGTCCGCCGGCGCCAGCGCTATCGGGACGGCACGAACGGGCGCCGCAGGTCAGTCGGGCAGCCTGGGATGATCGCCTCCGGCCGCCTGATCCAAGGCATGGGCGATAACGGAGCTCACGACGGCCATCCCGTCCCGAACGCCGCCTGTGGACCCGGGCAGATTGACGATCAGCGTCGTCCCGGCCAGTCCGGCCACCCCGCGGGAGAGCATCGCGGCCGGAACGCCCGCGTCCACCCCCGCGGCCCTGATCGCTTCGGCAATGCCGGGGATCTCCCTGTCGATGACCAGGCGGGTCATCTCCGGCGTCAGGTCTCCCGGCGTCAGGCCGGTCCCTCCGGTCGTGACCACGACGTCGTACCCCGACGCGACCGCCTTGCGCAGGGCCGCCTCGACGGCGGCCCCGTCCGGGACGACCACCGGCCCGTCGGTGTCGCAGCCGGCCGAACGCAGCAGTTCGGCCAGGACCGGCCCCGACTTGTCGGTGTAGACGCCGGCCGCCGCCCGGTTCGACACTGTGACGGCCAGCGCCCTGGTCACGGCCGGCTCCAGTGCCCGGTCGTGCCGCCGGTCTTCTCTCTCACCATGACGTCGGTGATCACAGCCGCCGGGTCGACCGCCTTGATCATGTCGACCAGCGCCAGCGCGCCGACGGTGACCGCGGTCAGCGCCTCCATCTCGACCCCGGTCCGGTCGGCGGTCCGCGCCGTCACCCGGATCTCGACCCCGTCGTCGGCGACCGTCAGGTCGACCGACACGCCGTGCAGCCCGATCGGATGACAGAGCGGCACCAGGTCCGGCGTGCGCTTCGCGCCCTGGATCGCGGCGATCCTGGCGACGGCGAGCGCGTCGCCCTTGGGGACGGTGCCGTCGCGGAGCGCCGCCACGGCGGCGGGGGAGAGCCGCACCCGGCCGGTCGCGGTCGCGGTCCGCGCTGTCACGTCCTTGGCGGAGACGTCGACCATCCTGGCCTGGCCGGAAGAGTCGATGTGGGTGAGAGCCGGTCCGGGGGCGGGGCTCACCGGCGGGTCCGCGTGCGAGCCGATCGCCTCGTCCACAGCGGCCCCGGCCGAGTAGACATCACCGGCAGCCGAGGGATCGGGGTGCGAGCCGATCGCCTCGTCCACGGCCGTCCCCGGCGAGACCGGCTCTTCCGTCGGCTGACCCGGCACAGGGCTACTCATGACAGCTCCAGAACGTCGACTAGCACGCCGGCGGGCAGGCTGGTCACCGGCTCGGGGATGACGATCAGCGCGTTGGCCCTGGCCAGCGAGGCGATCTGGTGCGAGTTCTGGCCGGTCAGCGGCGTGACGGCGGCGGCATCTTCGTCGAGGATCCCGCGCAGGAACGACCTCTTGCCGTCGGGGGAGGTGACCGGCCCGGCGAGCCGGGACGGGCGGGCCGGGCCTTGTTGAGCCTGAAGGCCTTGCAGGGCACGCGCCGCCGGCCGGACGAACAGCCAGAACGACACGAACGCGGACACGGGGTTTCCCGGCAGCGTGAAGATCGGAGTGCCCGGCTCGGCGCCGATAAGCCCGAACCCCTGCGGCATCCCCGGCTGCATCGCGACCTTGCGGAACCCGACCGTGCCGAGCTTGGTCAGGGCCGCCTTGACGACGTCGTGCTCGCCGCCCATGCTCACGCCGCCGCTGGTCATGATCAGGTCGGCGGCCGCGGCCGCGTGCTCGATCGCGTCGAGCACCGCGCCCGGCTCGTCGCGCAGCGTGGCGTGCCTGGTCGTCTCGCAGCCCGCCTGCCTGGCGGCAGCGGCCAGCATGTAGCTGTTCGAGTCCCAGATCCGGCCGGGAACAAGCGGCGACCCAGGCTCGGCGAGCTCGTTGCCGGTCGAGATGACGGTGACCCGCGGCCGGCGCCTGGCCCGGACGACGCCGTGCCCGGCCGCGGCCAGAACGCCGATCTGCGCCGGGCCGAGCCGGGTTCCGGCCGGCAGCAGCAGGTCGCCCGGCTTGGCGTCGTCGCCCGCTCGCCGGATCGCGTTACCCTGGCCGGCCGGCCGGCCGATCACCACGTGCTCCCGGCCGTCGTCGGTCCACTCGACCGGGACCACCGCGTCGGCGCCGGGCGGCAGCAGCGCGCCGGTCATGATCTTGACGCAGCGCCCGGGCGCGACGGCGTGCTCGGCCGTGTCGCCCGCCGCGACGTCGGCGTCGACCGGCAGCGTGACCGGGAGCTCAGCGCTGGCTCCGGCGACGTCCGCGGCGCGCACCGCGTAACCGTCCATCGCCGAGTTGTCGAACCCGGGCAGCGGCCACTCGGCCGTCGTGTCGGCGGCCAGGACGGCGCCCTCGGCCTCGGTCAGCGGCAGGTCTTCCGGCGGCAGCGGCGTCATCGCCGCGATGATCTCGCTCAGGTAGCTGTCGACTGACTGCATCGCCGTGATCCCGCCCGCCTGTTACAGCAGCTCGAATTGTCGCGCGTTCTGGACTGTCCGGTCGCGACGCACGCCGCCGCCCGGGGCCGGCTTACGTCAGCGTGCTGACGTACTCGCGCAGCCAGGGTACGAAATCGCCGGCCAGGTCTGGCCTGGCGCAGGCGAACTCGACCGTGGTCCGCAGGAAGTCCTGCTTGTTGCCGGTGTCGAACCGGCGGCCGCGGAACAGCACGCCGTGCACGCCGCCGTCCGCGCACGCGTCCCGGTCGGCGACGGCGAGCGTCCGCAGCGCGTCGGTGAGCTGAATCTCGCCGCCGCGCCCCGGCGGGGTCTCGCGCAGCACCGCGAAGATCGCCGGATCGCACACGTAGCGGCCGATGACGATCCAGTTGGACGGGGCCTCGCTGGTCCCCGGCTTCTCGACCAGGTCGGTGACGGCGACGATGTCCGGATCGTCGGTCGGCTTGAACGCGGCGACGCCGTAGGCGGAGATCTGGTCGGCGGGCACTTCCATCAGCGCGACGACGCTGCCGCCGTGCAGCTTCCTGACGCCGATCATCTTGTCCAGCAGGGCCTCGTCGGCGCTGATCAGGTCGTCGCCCAGGAGCACGGCAAAAGGCTCGTTGCCGACGTGGTCGGCCGCGCAGGCCACGGCATGGCCGAGCCCGCGCGGCTGATGCTGGCGGACGTAGCTCACGTCGGCGAGCTCGGTCGGGGCGCGCACCGCAGCTAGCGCCTTGACGTTGCCCTTGGCCTCGAGCTGCCGCTCGAGCTCGCGGGCGCGGCTGAAGTGATCGGCGATCGACTCCTGCCCGTCGCCCGTGACCAGCAGCACGTCCTGCAGCCCGGCGGCCGCGGCCTCCTCGACGACATACTGGATCGCGGGCTTGTCGACGACAGGCATCATCACCTTCGGCGTTGCCTTCGTGGCCGGAAGGAACCTGGTGCCGAGCCCGGCGACCGGTATCACTGCCTTGGTGACGGCGGCTGAGTGAGCCATGCTGTAACCCTAACTAGCCCGATGGAGGCCCTCGTGGACGGCATGACCGGAAACGATCACGCCGATTCGCTGAGTAGTCCTACCCACAATGCCCGGAGTATGTCTGAGCGTCAGCTGGCAGAACGCAAGTCCGAACTGCGCAAGCACCTACTGGCTGCGAGGGTAAGGCAGAGCGTAGCCGACCGGAAAGAGGCCGGCCGGGCCTTGCGCGATGCGCTTCTCGCGCTGCCGGAGGCCGGCATGGCGGGCACGATCGCCGCGTACCAGGCGGTCGGCGCCGAGCCGGAGACCGCCGCGCTGGTCTTCGCGCTCTGGAAGCGCGGCAGCTACGTTCTGCTGCCCGTGCTGCGCGCCGACAACGACCTCGACTGGGCGTCGTACGAGGGGCCGGACTCGCTGGCCCCCGGCCCGTACGGGCTGCCCCAGCCGACCGAGCCGAGGCGCGGCGTGGCCGCGATCACCAGTGCCGACCTGATCATCGTTCCGGCCCTGGCGGCGGACCGGCGTGGCTACCGGCTCGGCCGGGGCGGTGGGTGCTACGACCGGGCGCTGGCCAGGGTCGGTCCCGCGGTGCCGACGATCGCGCTGCTGTACGACGGCGAGCTGCTCGACGAGCTGCCGGCCGGCCCGCTTGACCAGCGGGTGCGAGCGGTTGCGCAACCTACGCGAGGAATCACCGGGCTGTCCTAGCCGTTGCTACCATTTAGCAGTTGAGCGTGGCGAGTGCTAAGGCTTTTGGGAGTCTTAGGAAGTTTTGGGAGTACCGGGAGGATATGTGCCGACGTACCAGTACGCCTGCACCGAGTGCGCGGACCGGGTTGAGGTCGTGCAACGGTTCAGCGACGATCCGCTGACCGTGTGCGGTGCCTGCGGCGGCAGGCTGCGCAAGGTGTTCTCGCCGGTTGGCATCGTGTTCAAGGGGTCGGGTTTCTACCGCAACGACAGCCGGGCCGCCAGCGTCAGCGGGGCCAACGGCAACGGCAAGGCGGGCGCCGACGGCGCCGAGAGCACGGGCGGGAAGTCCGAGACCGGCGCCAAGTCCGAGTCGGGGGCGAAGTCTGAGTCGGGGGCGAAGTCGGGGGCGAGCGGCTCGGGTTCGTCGGACGGCTCGGGTTCGTCGGGCAGCGGTTCGTCGGGCAGCGGTTCGTCGGGCAGCGGGACCGGCGCGTCGAGGTCGGGATCGAGCTCGGCCCGAGCATCGGGGACCGGTTCCAAGGTCGCCTGAGCAGATGAGCTCACAGGCAAGCGTCGGCGTCATCGGCGGATCCGGATTCTACGAGTTCCTCGACGACGCGCGGGAGATCGACGTCCGGACCCCGTTCGGCCCGCCGAGCGATGCGCTGACCATCGGCACCGTCGCCGGACGCTCCGTAGCGTTCCTGCCAAGACACGGCAAAGATCACAGATACCCGCCGCACCGCATTCCCTACCTGGCCAACCTGTGGGCGCTGCGGTCGGTCGGGGTGCGGCAGGTGCTCGCGCCGAGCGCGGTCGGCTCGCTGACGCCCCAGCACGGCCCGGGCACCCTGGTCATCCCCGACCAGCTCGTGGACAGGACCACGGGCCGGGCCCAGACCTACTACGCCGAGGGCGGCGCGGTCCACGTCCAGTTCGCGGACCCGTACTGCCCCGCCGGCCGCTCGGTCGCGGCGGCGACGGCGCACGCGGCGGGCTGGCCGCCGATCACAGCGGGCACGCTCGTGGTGATCGACGGGCCCAGGTTCTCCACGAGGGCCGAGTCGCGCTGGTACGCGGCGCAGGGCTGGACGATCATCGGCATGACGGGGCACCCCGAGGCGGTGCTGGCGCGCGAGCTGGCGCTCTGTTACACATCGCTTTCCCTGGTCACCGACACCGACGCGGGCGTCGACGAGGGTGAAGGCGTCACGCAGGAGGAGGTCATGCGGGCCTTCGCGCAGAACGTGACCCGACTGCGCGGCCTGCTGGTGACGATCATCGAGAACCTGCCCGACGAGCGGGCCTGCGCCTGCCCGTCGGCGCTGGACGGCCTGAAACTGCCGATCGAGCTGCCGTAAGCCGGGAACGTCATGGTCGGTGCTGGCCGATTGGCAGGGCCCGGAGGCGCGCGGGCTGGCCGAGCCGCTGGTGGCAAGCCCGGCCGACGCGGATATGGACGTCGGCAGCCGCGCCGCGAGCCGGTAGGCTTGGCCCAGCCCCGCCCGGAGCGGCGGGGCTGGCCCCGATAGCTCAGTGGATAGAGCGACTGCCTCCTAAGCAGTAGGCCGCAGGTTCGAGTCCTGCTCGGGGCGCAGGTCAGAGGCTTAGCCATCGCCCAGCGGTGGCTATGGGGAGCCAAACGGGGAGCCAAGGCGTTAGGCTTATGCCATGGTGCAGGCTAAGGCCAAGCGCCGCGGGCATGGCGAGGACGCGATCTTCTTCGCGGCCGACAAGAACCGGTACGTCGGGTCGGTCTCGCTCGGCTACCGTGCCGACGGGCGGCGAATCCGGCGCAAGGTCATGGGCCGGACCAAGCAAGAAGTCAGGGACAAGCTCAAGGCGCTGCACCTGGAACTCGATGCGGGCCTCAAGTCGTCCCCCACATACACGGTGGCGCAGGCGGTGGATGACTGGCTGCGCGACGGGCTGGACGGGCGGTCCGAGCGCACCAGAACCTTGTATAAGGGCCTGATGAAGTCGCTGCTGGAGCATCTGGGGGCGCGGCCGCTACGGACTCTAAGCGCCAGTGACGTGCGGTGGGCGCTGGCGCAGCTCGCGCCGCGGTTCTCCACCCGCTCGCTGCAGATCACGAGGAACTGCCTGGAACGCGCCGTCACCCACGCGCAGGCTAACGACCTGGTGGGGCGGAATGTGGCAACGCTGGTGGCGCTGCCCAGGGGACGCGCGGGAAGGCCGTCGAAAAGCTTCACCGTGGAGCAGGCGAAGGCGTTGCTGGCCGCTGCCGAGGGTACGCGCATGCACGCGTACGTGACGCTGAGCCTGATGGTCGGGATCCGGACCGAGGAAGCGCGCGCCCTGCGGTGGGATCACGTCGTGGTCTGGGTGGATGACTCCGCTGGGTGGCAGCCGGTCACTGAGGTCGGCTTCGACGGCGCGAGGGCCGGAGATGACCGATTCGCCATCTACGTATGGCGATCCGAGCGACACGGCGGCGACACGAAGACGGGGAGGTCCCGCAGGACCCTTGCCCTGCCGCAGCGTTGCGTGGACGCGCTCAGGGAGCACTGGAAGCGCCAGGCGCTGGAGCGCCAGCGGGCCGGAGAGGTGTGGCTGGATCACGGCCTGGTCTTTGCGTCCAGGGTGGGCACGCCGTTGGGGGCGAATAACGTGATCCGCGCATTCCGGCTGATAACCATTAAGGCCGGGCTGGGGGAGGACTGGGCTCCTCGCGAGATGCGGCATACGTTCGTCTCGGTGCTGTCGGCGAATGATGTTGCCGTGGAGAGCATCGCGCGCCTGGTCGGGCACGAGCAGACGGCCACGACGGAGCTTATCTATCGGCACGAAATCCGGCCCGCACTGATCCAGGGCGCCGGTAGCTATTCAGCCTGAGTGAGGGCATGCCGGAAGCGCTGTTGGCTCCGGGAGCCGGTGTGCGGTACCTGCTCGGGGATGCTGGCCTGCGGGTGGCCGGTATCTGGTGAGCGGTGGAGGGTGACTGCCGTGCTCGCCGTGATCAGGGGGTGCGGTGGCGGGCGGGAGCCAGGGTCCGTCGGTGAATAGCCGGGTGAGGGCGTCGAGGGCATCGATGCCCCATTTGCCGGTGGTGGACAGGTAGGACTGGACGATGGCGAAGTCGGCTAGGCCAGCCAGGGTGCGCCAGCATCCGCCGGAGGTGCGCTGCTGGACCTTGACCGGGCGGACATCCCGTTCAGCCTGGTTTGAGGTGAATCCGACCGCCAGGTCGGTGGTGAACCGCAAGATCATCTCTTCGCAGGCGCGGAACCGGCGGGCCAGCCGCAGCCCGTCTTTGCCGATCTGGGTGCGCTTGCGCTGGTTATCGGTGATGCCCTTGGCCACCGCGCCGCGGTAGCGGGCCCTGATCGCGGCGAGCTGGGCCTCGTCCAGGCGGGCCTGCCCGCCGGCGCGGGCGGCGGTCGAGGCGGCGTTCGCGTCGATCAGCAGGTCCGCCATGGCACGGGCCCAGACTTGCCCGGCGGGATCGAAGCGGTGCAGCCCGGCCAGGTCCCGCAGGCCGTGCGCCCCGCACCAGGCGTGCAGGGCGTCGGTGAGGTGCTCGTATCCCTTGTATCCGTCACGGACGATCGTGCCCTTGTAACCCGGGAGGACGCCGCCGTCATCGATGGCTCCCTTCGTCCGGTCCCCGGTGTGCATGGCGGTGAGGAACTCGGTGCAGGCGACGTGGACGTAGTGCAGGTGCCCGGCAGTGCGGGCGGGGGTCTCGTCGGCATACAGCACCCCGGCGGCGCGCAGCAGCTCCCGGACCCGTTCCATGAACGGGCCGAGCCGGGCGGCGGCCTTGCCCCGGATCCCGGCGGTGAACCCGGCGGAGACCTGCACTCCGGTCAGCGCGGCGACCAGCCTGGCGGCGCGGGCGACCGGCAGGTAGTTCGCGCAGACCGCCAGCGCCGCGCTGGCATGGACCCGC
>Ga0137380_10004399_pt1 | contig 12420 bp, 10 predicted proteins | sample SagtaG_17_FD_104809 | JGI IMG/M metagenome (GOLD analysis project Ga0137380, IMG submission 104809) | Vadose zone soil microbial communities from Sagehorn Ranch, Mendocino, California, USA - Sage2_L_100_16 metaG | ecosystem: Environmental > Terrestrial > Soil > Vadose zone | place: USA... | reverse complement strand
TTTTGAGGAGTTCTGAATGACTGACATTTTGCTGGGTCACGCGTATTTTCTAAAGTACGACATTATTGAGCGGCGCGTTATGAAACCGTATCCGCCGCTGGGAATCCTGTATCTCTCGGCGTACCTCAAACGGAGCGGCTTTTCTGTCGAGGTATTCGATTCGACGTTTCACGACTTCGGCGATTTTGAGACCACTGTGAAGCGCTTCCGGCCACGCATCGTGGGCCTCTACGCCAACATCATCACGCGCGAGAACGTGTTCCGGCTAGCCCACATTGCAAAAGCGAACGGCGTGGAGTTTGTGCTTGCCGGGGGGCCTGACGCTTCGGACTGGTGCGAACAGTATTTCGAAAATGGCGTGGATATCATTGGAACCAACGAAGGCGAACTGACCCTTCAAGAATTAATCCCGTGGCTGCAGCAGAAAGGCATGGATGGTCTAGAGCGGATTCGCGGAATCATCTTCAAAAAGAACGGCCGCGTCCACAGGACACCGCCGCGGCCGGCTATAACCGATCTCGATGCGCTCCCCTGGCCGGATCGCGATGTCCTAAATTTGGACGAATATTTCAAAGCTTGGAAGTCGCATCATGGGGAAAGTTCAGTTTCTCTAATCACTGCCCGCGGCTGCCCATTTCATTGCGCCTGGTGCTCGAGTGAAGTTTTCGGGCACACGCACCGCCAGCGCTCCGCAAAGGACGTTGTCGACGAGATCCTCATGCTGAAGAAAACGTACAACCCGGACATCATGTGGATCTCCGACGATGTACTCACCATCAATCGCAAATGGACATACGAATTCGTTCGCGAGGTTAAGGCGCGCAATGCACAACATCCTTACGAATGCCTGACCCGCGTCGACCTGATCGACTACGACATTCTGAAGGGACTGCGTGAGACCGGTTGTTTCCGGATCTGGTACGGAGCGGAATCCGGTTCTCAAAAGATACTCGACGGCATGCGTAAAGGAACGAAGGTCGAGCAGGTACGAGAAGCTGCCCGCATGACGCAAGAGCTCGGAATGCAGGCGGGTTTCTTTATCCTCCTTGGGTACCCGGATGAAACGACCGCCGACATCCGCATGACCATCGACTTTTTAAAAGACACCCACCCGGACGTCGTCGGAACCTCGGTCGCATTCCCGATCAAAGGCACCGAATTTTATGAGCGCGTCAAAAGCCGCATCATTCCCGATGAAAACTGGTCGTCCCGAAATCAGAACAAGCTGCTCTTCAATGGCAAGTATCCCCGCCTCTACTACTGGTTTGCCGCACGTTGGCTCGTGAAGGAAGTCAACATTGACCGTATGTGGCGTATGCAAAAGCGTCCCTATCTGAAAATCCTGATTGAGACGGCAAAAGTAACCGTGGCTCGCGTCGGTGTTGCTTTAGTCGGCGCCGCATCTTTTTATCGGACGCATCCTCGAAAGCTCGCGCCTTCGCAGCGTCATGCGTGAGCGTGGTGGTCGAAAAACGTGAAGAATAAAAGAGTCCTGCTCTTCTTTCCGTCGTATCGGAGCATTGAAGCTGCCCCGCCGCTGGCGTTGCTGGCGCTTGCGCCCATTGCCGAGCAGCGTGGACTCACGGTCGATATCATCGATTCCACTATCGAGCCCCGATTCCGCGAGCGCATCGTTGACCAACTGGACGATGCGGCCTGCGTCGGAATCTCCATCGTGACTGGGCCGATGATCGTTGAGGCGATCGAAGTGGCGCGCGCCGTGAAAGCCGCACGTTCGGAAGTTCCGGTTGTGCTGGGTGGCTGGCATCCATCGACGCTTGCGGAGCAGAGCTTGAGCGCGCCATACATCGATGTGGTCGTCCGCGGCCAGGGCGAACTCACGTTCGGCGAGATCCTCGATCGGCTCCTCACGGGCGGTACACTGGAAGGCGTTCGGGGCTGCTCGTATCGAAACGCCGAAGGACGCATCGTTCACAATCCACCGCGGCGCACGATCAATATCTCCGAGCTTCCGCCAAAGGCGTATCACCTGGTCGACCTCGAGCCCTATGCCGGCCTTTGCCGCCGCCGATGGATCTACTACACATCGAGCCACGGCTGCCCGTACGACTGCTCGTTCTGTTCGAACGCCAGCATCTACGGCCATGCGTGGAACGCACTCCCTGCGGATCGTGTAGTAGCCGAGGTCGTGGAATTGGTGCGCCGCTTGCGGCTGGACCTTGTCGACATTGTGGACGACAACTTCCTCGTGGACCGCCAGCGTGGTGTCGACATCGCGCGGGGATTCGTTCAATCCGGTTTGAAATTCGATTGGTGCATCCAAACGACAGCAAACTTTCTGCTGCGATCGAGTAATGAAGACGTGCAGCTGCTGCGGCAGAGCGGCCTTTACCGTGTCTTCATCGGAGCCGAGTCCGGCTCTGACGATGTCTTGCGCTCCGTAAATAAAGTCCGGTTCCAGGGGACAAAGGTGCTGCATCAAGTGGCGGAGAAGTGCCACCACGCCAATATCCGATGCACATTCTCGCTCATCTTCGCGCTTCCTGACGAAACCGAAGCCGACCAGCGCCAGACGCTCGCCATGATGCGGGAAATCAAAAGCCGATTCCCGAATACGGAATTCCACAGTAATATTTACACTCCATATCCCGGGGCGCCGAACTTCAAGCGCGCTTTGGATATGGGACTGCGCGAGCCGCAGTCGCTGGAAGAGTGGGCAGAGTTCTATCCGAAATTCCAGCGGCTCCCCTGGGTCGACGCAAAACGCCATGCACAAATTCAGCGCATGCGCGACTACATTCGAATTGCGTACGCCACGGAGGGCGTCCGCCGCCGATCCGGCTTGCGTAACGCTGCGAACTGGCTCTTGGCGCCGATCGCGCGCGCACGGCTTGACGCGCATGCGTACAATCTGCCAGTGGAACTCTGGGCGTTGAAGGGCCTGAGCCGTGTGAAGAACGCCTTGGGTTTCCACAACGTCCGAACTCACATTGTGCAGTCATGATCGTTCTTGTCAATCCAAGGAGCGCGAAATGGAAACACCGTCTTCCCATGTCGATTCTCTCCTTGGCCGCGCTTCTCGAAGGCCGCTACTCCTACGAAATTGTCGATGGGAATTTCGAGGCCGACCTCGAAGCAACGTTGACACGAACCATCCACGAAACGAATGCGCAATATCTAGGCATCACTGTCATGCCGGGGCCGCAGCTCATGCAGGCGATTCCGATTACGCAGCGCTTAAAGGAGCTGTTCCCGCGGTTGAAGATCGTGTGGGGTGGCTACTTTCCTTCATTGCATGCGGATGTCGTGCTGCAATCCGGTTTTGTCGACTTCGTTATTCGCGGTCAGGGCGAATTATCCTTTCTCGAATTGATCGATGCGGTCGAACGCGGCGCATCCCGCGATCACATTCCAGGTTTGTCGTTTGTCCGCAAAGGGGAGGTGATTCATAACGCAAAGCGGCCGGTTACGGACCCGAACACCTTGCCTCCGATGCCATACCATCGTGTCGATATGAAGCGGTACATCGGCAAGACGTATCTCGGCACAAGGACGATGACCTATCACTCGAGCTTCGGATGCCCGTTCCTGTGCGGTTTCTGCGCCGTTGCGGCGATTTACAAGAGCCGGTGGGTTGGCAAGAGGGCCTCCAGCGTCGTCGACGAAATCCTTTGGTTCAAAGATCAACATGGAGTGAACGCCGTCGAGTTCGTCGACAATAATTTCTTCGTCGCAGAAAAAAGGACATTGGAAATTGCCGCGGGACTGCGTGGCCGCGGAATCGCGTGGTGGGCCGAGGCTCGGCCCGACACACTCATGCTCTATTCCGATGCCACGTGGCGCGCCATGCGCGACTCGGGCTGCAAGATGATTTTCTTTGGCGCTGAATCGAGCTCCAAAGAGACGTTGGAGCTCATGAACAAAGGCGGGAAGCAAACACCGGATATGATTCTGGAACTTGCTGCGCGTGCGAAAGCCTTCGACATCATTCCCGAGTTCTCATTTGTCCTAGGGACGCCATCCGATGATGTTGATGGTCAGATTGAGCGCGATATCCGGTACATCCGGCGGATCAAAGAAATCAACGCCAAGAGTGAAATCGTCATCTATGTCTTTTCGCCGGTGTTCTTTGACGACGCGGATCTGCTACAAAAATCCAGAGCGTTTGGCTTTGAATTTCCGAATCGTCTGGTGGAATGGCTCCAGCCGCAGTGGACTTCCTTCGACTTGCGAAAGCAGCCGCTGACCCCGTGGCTGAAGCCGCGTCACCTCGAGCAGATCTCCAATTTCGAGCGTGTGCTCAACGCCCGCTTTCCGACCGTTTCGGACATCAAGCTGAAACGTTGGCAGACCGGCATCCTCAAGACGCTGGGCGCGTGGCGATACAAGTCGGGATTCTACATCGCACCCTGGGAAATCCGGTTCGTCGCGAATCGGCTGTTCCGCTACCGGCAGCCTGAGATCGAAGGTTTTTAAGTTGAGCCGGCCCGTTTATTGCAGCATCACATGTAGGTTCCTTCAATCTCTACCCGTTCGCTGCAATGGGAACGGGGATCGATGGAAGAAATGAGCGAAGTGTTCTTGCAAGTTCGAGATAATTTTCCGCAGCGAATTTCTCAACGCCGTTGACAACTGCTGGGAAGAGGTTTGCACCAGCACGCAATTGCGTGCGAACCGCTGCATCGAGCAGAACGATAACGCCGTTCGTCATCACAAGCAGAATATCTTCCGGATTGATCGCGAAGAACGCCTCGCGTTGGTCGTCGTGGCGTTTGCGCGCGACGACGATATCGGCCGCCGCGCCCGCTGCGATGTATCCGCGATTGGATAAGTTCCACACGCGCGCGGCGTTCGTCGTCAGCGCGGCGATCAATTCCTCATCCGTCAGCCCGCCCTGTTCGCGGGCGCGGCGCAGATGATCCCAAATGTTCCACGGCGCGGTCAGGGTTGAATCTGTTCCAAAAAGAATGGCTGCATGCTTTTTGAGCCGCGCGATAGGCGCCGTGCAGCCGAAGAGGAACTCGTTCGACACCGGGCACCAGACGAGGCCCGCGAACCGCTCCGCCTGATCGGCGCGCATCGCGATCGCATGCACGCCGATCAGTTTTTTCCGCCACACGTTCCACCGGATGAATGTGTCGATCTCGCGCTCGGCCTCAATGCCAACACCTTCGCCGACGTGTGCGACGACGAGACGGCGCTCGGGGACGAGCATCGCGCGCAACCGTCCCAGCCGCGGGGAATGAATGGTTCGCGTGCCGCCGATAACATGGATCGGCGCTCCGGCGCATGCCGGATCTGGACCGTGATGTGCGACGGATGTGACGCCGCAGAGCAGGTTCTTCGCGATTCCTGCACGAACTCGCAGCGCGCGGGGGACGGCCTCGACGGCCGCAATCGCCACGGCATGGCGGCGGTGGATGGCGTCGCCCCATTCGATGTAGTCGCGGTATGGTCCGCCGCCCAACTGCTCATAGCAATCGAACTCAAGATGGTCGTGCGAATTGATAAGGCCCGGGAACGCGAGCGCGCTGCCGAATGCAATCTCCGGGTCGCCGCCCGGAGCGCTGGAAACGATTTCGCGTATCCTCTGCCCCTCGATGATCACATCGCGAACGCCGGGGCCGCCGAGGATTTCCACCTTGCGCAGAATTATCACAGCTTTATGAAATGCATACCGAACACGAGCGGCTGTCCCTTGTGCTTCTCGTATGCCTTTAAATACTGTGCGCGCTCGAACAACGGCCGCACCGATTCGTCGATTGCGCGTTCCGCCGCAAAGACGGCCGTCAGTCCGCACTCGGTTGCGATGTGACGCAACCGGTCGAGATCGGTTGCATAGTGTTCGATCTCAATAGTCTCGCCTCCGCTGAAAAATGTGCGTTTCATCCCGGCGCGAATCGCGCCGGGATGAAAATCCGTGATGAGTATCGCGCCGCCGCGGCGGAGGATGCGGCACCATTCGCCGATCGCGGAGGCGGCGCCGGGGATGTGCGCGAGCGCGAGCGTGGAGATGATCAAGTCGCTTGAGGCGTCGGCGATTTCGGGCAGATGATCTCCCTCCGCGCACGCCGTCCGCGCATCAGGATAATGCGCCTTCAACCGTTCGAGCATTCGCGGCGACGGATCCACGCCGATGAGTCCCGCCGGAGTTCGCGAAAGAATCTCCGGCCAATGCCGTCCCGTGCCGCAGCCGATGTCAACAACGATGTTCCCTTCGATTACGACACGCGCGAGCAGTTCGCTGAATAGCGGCGACTCGAGTGCGAGCACGACGTTGTCCGGCTGTGCGTCGTACGTCGCGGCCCACCGGTCATAGCCTTCTACCGGTCCGACGCGCTGCAGCCTAGCGCCAAGGCGGCGGCCAATCCGGCGAAAAAGCGTCATCTTCATGATTGGAGAATACAACACTCAACACAACCACGCACTGAGGTCGCGGTTTAGCAGCGAGGCCAGGTTTGTAATGTCTTCGCGGTTATAGTCAATGAGGTACTGGCGGTCCCAACACGCAGTTGCTGTTTACGCGGGCAGGCATTAGACTGCCTCCGAACGCCATGCGTGATCAATGGTCCAATATTGCGCTGGGCGCTCTCGTGGCGCAGATCCCGTTCGAATTGCGATATACGCTGTTCGGCCTCAGCAATCTCCAGTGGACGTTCATTGTCCTGGTTGTGACCAGCGCTTCTCTGCTATTCGAGAATCGACAGCGGCTCCTAAACGATCGCCTCGTCCAGGCCGCCGCTTTATTCGTCGGCATCCAGTGGCTTGCTGTCGTTTATGCTCCTGAATTCCACACCAACGCCTTGAAAGGGGCGATTCGCTTCACTGCGGGGCTACTGCTTCTGGCCATTGCGCGGATATCGAATAAACACCAATCCGTCGGCCGCGTCTGGGTGATCTCTTCGGTGTTCGCCGCGATTTACGCACTCGTGGCGTATGCAGGATTCGGGTTCACGTGGCTCTTCAGAACCGAGGAATTCTATATCGGACAAATTTTTCAACGACTGAGCGGCTCGTTCGAGTATCCCAACACCGCTGCGGCGTATTTCGCTTTGTCGTTGCCGATCGTTTGGTGGAGCTCGTTTCGGCCGGCCTTGAGGTCCGTATTCGTTTTCCTTTTATGGTGCGCGATCGTGCTGACGTTCTCGAAAGGCGCTCTGGCTGCTATTCCCGTGGTTGTGCTCGGTGGAGCTATTTTTTCGCATTCCGATGCGGCCGGGTGGAAAACAGGGGCGGCATTCCTGGCGATTGGCGTTGTGGCTTATGGTGTCCTGCTTCCGCTGCAACCATACTTGTGGGAGCGACCCCACGGTCCAAATGTCCAGAGTCCGATCGCAGCAGAATACACAACGCCGTGGAACAAGCTGCAGGAGCAACCCGGAACGTACGGCCAAATCCCGCTCCAGATCCGGAATACCGGAGTCACGAAATGGCGATCACAAGGATGGTGGCGCGTCGCGGTCGGATATCGATGGTGGAACGCCGAGACCGAGACTTTCTTAAAGGTAATGCCGTTCATCACGAAACTTCCGCGTGACGTTAATCCCGGCGAAACGGTCGCAATCCCGGCCGCATTTCAAACCCCGAAGGAACCGGGCAGGTACATTCTGGTACTTGAGCTTTTCAGCAGCAATTTGCATTGGTTCAGTCAGACCGGTGTAGTCCCAACTCTCATTCAAGCGGACATTCACCCGTCCATCTCACGCGCCGTTGGTCAGACGGACCTGTCATCGTTTTATCGAAAGGAACAAACGCCGGGCAGGCTTACGGCATCCGTGCCCCGCTCTTCGCTCTGGACCGCGGCGTTTAGGATCTTCATCGCCCACCCATTCGGCGTTGGGCCAGATAATTTCAGGCTTCAATATGGGAAATATCTCGGTGCATCTGGTTGGGATACGGACGTGTACTCCAACAACCTTTATCTCGAACTGCTCGCGGGAAGTGGAATTCTGGGACTAGCGGCGTTCGGGCTGATGCTTGCTGCGAAGCCGTGGCAGTTTGAACCCTCCTGCCTTGCCATTGCGGTGTTTCTTGTCCATGGCCTCGTGGACTTTTTTCTGATGACTACTCCGATCTACTTCGCGTTCTGGCTTCTGATAGGCTTTTCCAATTCAATGTCACGTCCCGCAGTCAGAAATTAAACAGATTCGTCAGTTTGATAATAAAGTTGCCTGTCATGCTTTCTCTAGTTTCATTGTAGACAATGTACAAATCGTTCCTTCTGCAGTGAGTAACTAATTCAGATTGAGGTTGAACGCCGTGCCATCCTGCTTGAAGAAACGCAGGTTTCCGTTCGAAGACTGGCCGGCCGATCCGCTAAAGAGAATGAATTGCGTTGTGTATCCGCCGCCGTTGACCAGATGCGGGAACAGCAATTCCGCGCTTGTTGGAGCACTACTCTCATTGCTGGGAGGTGTTGTCGTAATCAGGAAATCACCGCGTTCATTATATCGGGCTCGTAAGCCGGTGATGGACATCCCCGAAGAAGCTCCGCCTGAGATCCGCAACACGCCTTTAAATGGCAATGCCAATGTCGGGAAGAGCTCGTGAACAAATCTTGCAATCTGGCCGTTCCCCGGAACCGTGATAGGAATTGGCGATGCGGCGGATGCTCCATCTAACCCAGTCAGTTCCAGCATGACCGTCGCCGCTGTCGATGCTGTGTTTGCGATGGCGACGCCGCTCTGAATCGTGCCGACCGACGCGCCCCCCGCTGTCGTTTCGACGTACATCCGGAAAGCACTACCAAGGATGCCGGGTACACCTGCTTCCGAAACTGTTATTCCTGCAGGCTTATAAGAAAAGACGACAAGCGATGAGGGCGCCACACCTTGAGGCACCACGCGAACGGATCCCGTGGTCGTGACGGGTCCGCCACCTGCCGTCACAAGTTTGAAGGAGCTTTGCCGCTGGATGCTGTATGAAAAACTCGAAGCACTCTGACCGTTAGCTGTCAGCGTGACAGGCGTCGCTGCTGCGGAAGCGGTACCGGTGCCAAAGAACTGGATGCTGCCGGTCAAAATGCTGTCGGTGGGATTCACCAGCACGATTTGAGTTGTCCACCCAAAGCCGTCGGCAAAATGGGACAAGACCGACGTACTCGTTGACGTCGCCGCCGCCAGATCGGATAGAGGTAAAGTCGTGATCAGAAACTCGCCACGCTCGTTGGTGAAACCGCGCAAAGCGACAACCGACACCGGCACGTTCGACGAAAAACTGAACGTCCCTTGCACGGAGGGACCGCCATTGTAGGGACCCTCGTTCAGGAACCTCGCGAGTTGCTGATTTGCCGCAATCGTCGTCGCTCCGGATCCAAAATCGTTACCGGCACTGTCCGTAAAATGGAAATTGATTGCCGCGGCCTGATCGTTCGGATTCGCAATCGCCAGGCCGGTGTTGACGGGGCCGTTAACCTCAGCATAGATCCGGCCGGCTGTGATCAACGGTGAGGCGGGGACGCCGGCTTCAGTGACGACCACATTGTTCTGCCGGAGGCCAAAGATCGCAACTCCCGTCGGAGTCGTGCTTCCCGTGCCGGGCTGGATCCGCGAGTAGCCCGCGCTCAAGTCCCCGCTTCCATCGGTAATCACGGACACTCCTGCGCGATCTCCGAACGCAAATGCGCGCACCGAATTGTCGACTGGCGGCGGCGCGGCCTGAGGATCGACTTTGTCTATTCTGGTGTAAATGAAATCACCCGTGTTATTGAAGTCTCCGTTGGCGGCGTTCCCGGCCAAATTGAATCGAACCGTACCAACGCTGGCGCTCGACGGGGCGGTCCAGTTAACAGTGAAGGTATTGATGTTGTTTGCGTTGTTGTGTTCGGCATACTGGATGCCAGCATCGGTGATGACCTGTACGTTGGAAGTTCCACGCGCCAAGGTACCTGCTTGCTGGTTGGTCGCGTCGATCACCGCAGAAAGCTGAAATCCAAACCGGACTTGCCCCGTCCGCTGAACCATAACTGTCAAAGGATAGGTTTGACCCGGCACCCACGCGCCTGGCAGCCCCGCAAGGGTGACGCTTCCACCCGTGAGGTTGACGGGATTCCCTGCGTGACATCCCGCAATTGAACATGCTCGCGCATCTCCAAAAATTCCATTCGATGCGGGATCCGGGCCTAGTGAGTATGCGAACAGATACCCGCACCATGCAATACCGAGGATCAGGGTGAATAAAAACGTATGTTTGATTTGCATTTAGAGTCCGCTCCTGAGGCGTGATGCCGGTAGGCCCATTGCACGCTATCTGCCACCGGCTTAACCGTGTTGAATTTAACAACAAGGACAGTAGACGAAGGAAGGGGGAATTTCGAAAGTGGAATTTCGGATTTGGGATTGCGGATTTCGGATTTGGGGAACCATTGTGGCTAGCAGGCTCCGCAAATCCGCAATCCGAAAATCCGCAATCCGAAATCCTAAATGAGTTCCACCGTCACACCACCAACACCACTCTCGACCCGAATGTTGATTTTGGAGCCATTATCCTCGCCGCGGTGGGTGTAGGTGAGGCCGTCACGCTGGAAGGAAGGCGCGTTGATGTTCGATAGGAAACTTCCATTCGCGCGGATTTCGATATCGGCGTCTCTGGGTAGGAGAAGACGGATCTGGCCAACACCCACCTTGATGGTGGATTCACTACGGGTGGTTCCCAGATCTCCGGTGTAATCCAACTCGGTGCGGCCAACGCCTCCTTTCAGGTCCAGATGCTCGACTCGAGCATTACCGAGACCGCGAATGATGAGTTCGCCCACTCCGCTCTCCACTTCAACGGACTTGACGGGTTCGGATAGTTGCTTATCGAAAGCCACATCGGTCTTTCCCACGCCACCTCGTAGTTGCATGCGGCGAACAAGGAGCCCTGTCAAATCCAGGTGGGATTCGCTAACGCCAGTGCGGAGGTCGAGGTCCAGAGGAACTTTTTCGCTCAACCGAAGGGACAAGTCGCTGTCCCGCCTTCCGGTCGAAAGAGAATTCCTGGTATCGATGTCGAGTCTCAACGATGCCCGGTCGCCGGCTTCGAAATCCAGTTTCGGCGTCGTACGGCGCCGGTCATATTCGAGATCAACGGAGAACAGGTCGGCCTCTGAGGACTTCGAAATGTCGAGCGTACCGACGTCGTACTTCAGCGTGACGGCCATCTCCTTTGCATTTCCGATTGGCCTGGATTCACGCATGACTTGATAATCGGGCGGTTCATCAATGATGGAACCGCAGCCCGCCGTCATTAGGACGAGTCCGACGAAGAGAGAAATCAGAGCTTTTTTCATGGCTTTTGGGTCGGCCGCATAATGATTTCGCTGATAAAGCTATTCGCTTCCTGGCTAACGATCATTCGCACCGCATGCGCCACATCCTCCGGCCGAAGCATTCGCTCGCGTACCTTGCTCGTACGGGTTTCTCCTGAGAACCGCGTATCCGTCGAGCCGGGACAGATGACAGACGCCCGGATGCTATATTGCCGCACTTCTTCGGCTAGCGATTCCGTGAATCCGACCACGCCGAACTTCGAAGCGCAGTATACGGCGCGATTGGCTGATCCCACTTTTCCGGCAATGGAGGCAATGTTGATGATGTGCCCCGCTTTCCGTTGGATCATCGATGGAAGTACGAAACGGCAGGCGAAAAAGATCCCTCTTAGATTCGTTTCGATCAGATTTTCGAAATCTTCGTCCCCAAATTCCAGGACTGGTCCAAAGACTGCGATCCCGGCCGCGTTCACCAGAATGTCCACCGGACCAATTCCCGCCGACACCTGCTCGAACAGGCGCTGCAGTTCTTCCTTCTTGCGGACATCGGTAGGGAAAACTGTTGCCGCCGAACCGATCGTTCGGGCGGTGTCCTCGAGTTCGCTCCTGCTGCGAGCGGCCAACGCCACACGGGCGCCCAGTTTTCCCAACTCTACCGCGATGGCACGGCCGATTCCCCGCCCCGCGCCGGTCACAACTGCGACTTGGTTTTGGATGGAAACCATATAAATGGGATTGCGGATTGCGGACTTCGGATTTCGGATTTAGGGACCAGCTTGAACGGGCGCAGTTCCCAAATCCGAAATCTGAAATCCGCAACCCGAAATCGATAACTAGTCCCCTGGTACCGCAACTTCCTGGTCCTTATATTGAAGCTCGTAAAGTTTGTAGTAAATCCCGCGCTGAGCCAACAACTGTTGATGGGTGCCGATTTCGCGTACGCGCCCCTTATGCATGACGATAATCTTGTCGCACCTTTGAATTGTGGAGAGACGGTGAGCGATGATAATGGATGTCCGGCCTTCCATCAGGTGTTCAATCGCCTTGCGGATCTGGATTTCGGTCTCCGTATCCACGCTCGAGGTCGCCTCATCCAGAATCAATATCTGAGGGTCGTGCGCGAGCGCACGAGCGAAGGCCAGGAGCTGGCGTTGTCCGACGGAGAGGGTCGTGCCACGCTCGTTCACCGGGTGGTCCAAACCCATCGGCAG
>Ga0137380_10004394_pt1 | contig 12428 bp, 12 predicted proteins | sample SagtaG_17_FD_104809 | JGI IMG/M metagenome (GOLD analysis project Ga0137380, IMG submission 104809) | Vadose zone soil microbial communities from Sagehorn Ranch, Mendocino, California, USA - Sage2_L_100_16 metaG | ecosystem: Environmental > Terrestrial > Soil > Vadose zone | place: USA... | reverse complement strand
GCCTTGGCCAGCCGGCTGGCGTAGACGGTCACGGCCTGGCGCTCCTCGCCGTCCAGGTAACCCGCGGCCCGCTCGAGGTCCTGCTTGTCGAGGGCGCCGAGGAGGCCGGAGGCGGCGGCCTCGGGCGAGCCGGCGCCCGCGCGGGCGGTGACGCTGCGGGCGGCGAACAGGCCGACACCGCCGAACAGCAGCAACAGGCCCATGAGCGCCGCGAGGAGCGCGGGTCCGGCGCGGCGGCGGGCGGGTGGCGGCGCGGGCGACCACCCGGCGGCGGCGGGATGCGGGGACGCCGCCATGGCTGGGGACGGCGCGGGCGCGGCGGCGGCCGCGGAAAGGGTGCCGGCATGGTCCAGCTCGGCCCCGCACGAGCCGCAGAACCGGTTGCCGGCCGGGGACGGGTGGCCGCAGGACGAGCAGTTCATGGTGACGCTCCCAACGCGAGACGCGGCCGTCGGTGCCGCCTCCCAAGGATAACCGGCGAGCCGGTCATGCGCGGCCGGCTCGCGCCGGTCAAGCGGGCGGGTCGCGGCGCCGACAACCCGCGGGAGCGTACGTGCTCGCATCGGAGGTCTCCCGTGCCACTCCCCCGGTCCCCGCGTCCCGCCGCCGCGGCCCTGCTCGCCGGGCTGCTCGCCGCGGCCCTGCTCGCCGCGGCGCCGGCCGGGGCCGCTCCCCGACCGGTGCCGGGCGACGGGGCCATCGACCGGGCGCGGGCGGAGGCCGCGCGCGTCCAGCGCTCCATCGACCGGCTCGACGTGGAGGTGGAGCTCCTCGCCGAGGCCTACGATGCCAACGCCGAGCGCCTCGACGCGGTCATCAGGGCGTCGCTCGTCCACCAGCGGGAGCTGGCCGACGGCGAGCAGGCGCTCGAGGCCGCCAGAGCGGGCTTCGACGACCAGGTCCGCTCGCTCTACATCGAGGGGCCGGCGGCCTCGCTCGAGCTGCTGCTCGTCGCCCAGGACGGGCACGAGCTGGCCGTGGCGAGACGGGCCGTCGACCACTCCCTGGACGCGCGCCGGCAGGCCGTGGCCGGCGTGCGGGCCGCCGCCGACCGGCTCGGCGCCAGGGTCGCCGAGCTCCAGGCCGCCCAGGCCGAGGTCATCGGCATCCGCGGGCGGCTCGCCGACCAGCGCGCCGGGATCGAGCGCCGCCTCGGCCTGCAGCGGCGACTGCTCGCGGATGCCGAGCGGCACGTCCGGCTGCTCGTGGCCGAGGCCCGCGCCAGGGAGGAAGCGGCCAGACGGGCCGCGCTCGCCACGGCTGCCGCCAGGGCGCGTGTCCTCGGCCTGGAGGGCTTCGCGACCGCGCCGCCGCCGACGGCGGCGGCGGCCACCGCCGTGGGTGCCGCGCTCAGCCAGGTGGGCAAGCCGTACCGCTGGGGAGGGACCGGCCCCGACGACTTCGACTGCTCCGGCCTCGTCGGCTGGGCCTGGGCCCGGGCCGGGACGGCGCTGCCGCGCACCTCGCGGCAACAGTGGTCGGCCGGCCCCCACGTCGACCCCGCACACCTGCTCCCCGGCGACCTGGTGTTCTTCGGCAGCGTCCCCGGCGACCCGGCCTCCATCCACCACGTCGGCATGTACGTCGGCCAGGGGCTGATGGTCGACGCGCCGCACACGGGCGCGCAAGTCAGGGTCGAATCGATCCGGGCGGGCGGCTACGTCGGCGCCACCCGCCCGGGCGCCGGCAGGCCGGCCCCCGCCGCACGCTAGCCCTGGGCCGGAGGGTAGCCGGCCGAGGGGCCCCTGGCCCGGCCCGTCGGTGCGGCGCCCGGCGGCGGGTCAGAGATCAGGCGAAGGCGCGCAGGGCCTCGCGCAGGCCGGCCGGGAGCGGGTGGTCGGCGTCCAGGCGGGCGACCGCCGCCTGGACGAGCTCGTCCTGCGAGAGCGCGGCCTCCTGCCCGCCGGAGCGGACGAGCATCCGGTCACCCCGAGCCTCCAGCTCGACCGGCTTGCCGGTCTCGGTCACCCCGAAGCGGCTGACCGTGGCTCGCCAGGCGAGCCGGTCCGCCGCCTCGTCCGGGTCGACCGGCGCGCCGAGGTCGTCGGCGTGGGTGGCGTCCTCGATCGCGAGGTGGAACGCCTGCAGGCCGGCCGGGTACGGCCCGGCCGAGGTCGGGATCGTGCCGTCCCGCCCGTGCTCGCGCAGGCGCCGGAGGGTGTCCGACGACGCCCGGCGCCACTCGTCGAGGACCTCGGTGGGCGGCCGGCCCGCCCGCTCGCTGACCGTCCAGTCGGTGAAGCCCTGGAAGCCCTCGGCACCGGCCCTGCCGGCCCGCTCGAACAGCTCGCCCAGCTTGTCGTCCAGGCACGCCTGGTTGTACAGCTCGCCGCCGGCCAGGTGCGCGATCATCTCCCGGGCCCGCCACCCCGTGCAGCGGGTGGGCCGGTCCCACCCCGCCTCGTCGAGCCCGGAGAAGAACCGGTCGAGCCTCGCCCGCTCAGTCGCGAGCAGCTCGAATGGGTCGAGGTCGTCCAACTGTGACGCGTCGGGCATCTCGGCGCTCCCCCCTGGTGCCGGCGGCCGGTCAGTCAGTACTTGGGCTTGGCCGTCGGCCCCCGCCAGGGGAAGCCGACGGTGTGCTTGAAGCAGTTCGGGCCGGGATTGTACTGCGACAGCGGCTCGCCGCACGTCGGGCAGGCGCGCCCCACCGCGAACGTCTTCTGCCCGCCCTTCGTGACGGCGGGCTGGGTCCGGGCGCCCTGCACGGCGCGACCCTTGGAAGCCATGTGATCCCATTCCTTTGTCCGCTCGCACGGCGGATCCGAAGCCGGCTACGGGCGCGAGGGCGCCGTCCGGCAGCCCGGTCGCGGCACCGCAGGTGCGAGTGTTGCACCCGGCGGGCTCGAAACGCAAAGTGCCGTGTGTCGTTCGGGCAGCTCAGCCGGGCCGCGGGCCGACCCGCCCGCTGCGGCGCGGGGGAGTTGTGCGACCATGGCCGGTATGAGCGGCGGGCTCGGCACCTTCATCGTCGAAGGGACATCGTCGACGGGACAGGAGCAGGCGTCACATGCGTCACATGGAACGTCGCTGGAGCGTCGCGGCCGTGCTCGCCGCGCTCTCGGTCGTCCTCGCCGCCTGCGGTGGCCTCAGCAAGAGCCCTGGTTCGGGCTCGGGCGGCTCCGGGAAGCTGGAGGTCCGGCTCGGCGTGGTCGACTTCACCGAGCAGGTCATCCTCGGCCAGATCTACGGCCAGGCGCTCGCCAGGGCGGGCTACAAGGTGACCTACCAGAAGCTCGCCAGCCGGGAGCTCGCCGACCCGGCCCTGTTCGCCGGCCAGCTCGACATGCTGATCGAATACGCCGGGTCCGACCTCACCTACCTGAAGGGCACCCCGACCCCCGACGGCCGGCAGATCCTGACCGACCTCAAGGCCAAGCTGCAGCCGAAGAACGTGACCGTCCTCGAGCAGGCGCCAGCAAGCGACCAGCAGGCCATCACGATGACCCAGGCGAGCTCGGACAGGTACGAGGCGAAGACGCTGTCCGACCTCGCCAAGGTCGCGGGCCAGCTGGTGTTCGGCGCGCCGCCCGAGTGCTTCCAGAACCGCGGGACCTGCTACAAGGGCATGCAGGAGACCTACAGGATCAACTTCAAGGCCACCAGGTCGATCCCCAATGCCTCGGTCAGGCACCAGGCCCTGCTCGGCAACCAGATCCAGGCCAACCTGTCCTTCTCGACCGACGGCGTCATCGCGAGGCAGAAGCTCGTCGTCCTCCAGGACGACAAGAAGCTCTTCCCGCCCGACCATGTCGTTCCGATCGCCCGCAACGACTTCCTCAGCAAGGCGGGCGGCGACCTCCAGTCCACCGTGGACAAGGTCAGCGCCGCGATCACCACCGACGGCCTCACCGCGCTGAACGCCAAGGTGGACCTCGACCAGGAGGACCCGGACCGCGTGGCGACCGAGTGGCTGAGGGAGAAGAACCTGCTCGCTTGACCGCGGCGAGGCCGCCCGGGCCGCACCACGGCCCCGCGGCCGGGGTGGGCCGCGCGTCTCAGCCCGCGGAGGTCAGCTCGACCTGCACGTCCCCGCCGGCCACGCCGCCGCCGACGCTCGCCTTCACCCCGCCCCGCAGCACCTCGGTCGTGTCGGCCTGCCGGACGCCGGGAGGGACCTTCCAGCCCGCCCGGACGAGCGCGTCGATGAACATCGTCACCTGGTTCTCCTGCCCGCTCCTCGGTACGCGGAAGTCGCGGGCCACCGACACGCAGAAGCGCCGGCAGAAGCGGTTGCCCTCGGCTACCTCGCTCCCGGGCACCGACGCGTAGGGGACGCCGAGGTGGTCGAGCTCCGACCGCAGCTCCACGGTCGTGGGCCTGGAGGAGCCGAGCAGGAGCCCGACCACCCACGCCATGACCAGGACCGCCGCCCCGACGGCCAGGAGGGCGGTGCGGAGCCGCTGCCACGGGCCCCGGCCCGCCCGCACGCCGACGACGGCGAGGCCGACCGCCGGGCCGGCCAGCGCGGCGAGCCAGACGATGGCCTGCCGGTGCGCCGTCCAGCCGAGCGCGAGCCAGCCGACCAGGAAGGCGGCGAGCGCCACGGGCAGCGCGAGACCGACCGCCCAGGAGATGGCCGGGGCGGCGCTCGTGTCGCCCCGCTCGGGCATGTCCCATTCCAGGATCCGGCGATATGCGTCGTCCTTGCGGTCCACTTGCAGACCCCCACGGTGGGCTCGTCGCGACTCGCCCAAGCATGCTCCCTCCCCCCGACGCCACCGCAAGCGATTTCGCCGGAGGTGGAGCCGCCGGTACCCGGTGGCCCGCCGGCCGCGCCCCGGTCGCCGCTACCCTGGACGGGCGATGCCGACCCGGGCGCCTCCGAGCGATTGACGGTGACCACGATCGACGAGTCCTGCCAGGAGCTGTACCTCGACGCCGCGCCGCATGCGCCGGCGATCGGGTGGGCGGGGGGCGGCCGGTGACCGCCGCCGGAGCGCCGCCGCCGGCCGAGGTGGTCGACTGCCTCGGGCTCTCCTGCCCGCTCCCGCTGGTCCGGCTGGCCAAGGCCGTCGCCGGGGTCGACGTCGGCACCGACGTCGTGCTGCTCAGCGACGACCCCGGCGCCCTCGTCGACGTCCCCGTCTGGTGCCGGCTGAAGGACCACGAGCTCCTGGGCCGTGAGGACCGCCCAGAAGGCGGCTGGTCCTTCCGCGTCCGCCGCGGAAGCTAGCGGAGGCTGGCGGGATCACCGCACCATGGCACAGGCGCCCTTGAGGGCCGTGGCGGAAGGGAGATCGGCCCGACCATGGCACAGGCGCCCTTGGGGGGCCGTGGGGGGAGCGAGCTCCCCCCACGTGGAACGAGGACTACGTCAGTGGAACGACTCGCCACAGGCACAGCTGCCCTGGGCGTTAGGATTGTCGATCGTGAACCCGGACTTCTCGAGGGTGTCCAGGTAGTCGATGGACGCGCCGGTCAGGTACGGGGCGCTCATGCGGTCGGTGACCACCTGCACGCCGTGGACCTGGCCGCGCACGTCGCCGTCGAGCGACCGGTCGTCGAAGAAGAGCGCGTAGCGGAGGCCGGAGCAGCCGCCGGGCTCGACCGCGATCCGCAGCGCGAGGTCGTCACGCCCCTCGCGTGTGAGCAGGTCGCGAACCTTGGTGGCCGCACCCTCGGTCAGGTCCACGACCGACGTCGCCGTCTCGGTGACCTCGGACATCCGTGCTCCTTTCGCTCCGGCAGGGCCGGGAGATCGTTTCTTCAACGTTCGTGTACCCAAATGATAGCGCCGACGGGGCCAACCTTCCGCACTCGACCTCCGACCACTCGGCTTCGCTCCTCGAGCCCCGGACCCCGGTCAGTCCGCCTTGGGCCCGATGTCGTCCAGGGTGATGTCGGCCACCCGGCCGCCGGTCACCCGGGCCAGCTCCCCGGCCGGGATCGGGAAGACGTGGCGCGGGGTCCCGGCCGCGGCCCAGACCGTGTCGAACCGGCCCAGGTGGGGGTCGACGAGCACCTCGAGGCGGCGCGCGTGGCCGAACGGCGGGGTGCCGCCGATCGCGTAGCCGGTCGCGGCCCTGGCCTCGCCGGCGTCGGCCCTGCGCACCGTGACCGTGCCGGTCTCCTTGGCCACCTTGACGACGTCCACCTGGTTGACCCCGCTGGTGAGCACCACGACCGGGGTGTTGTCGGCTACGAACACGAGCGACTTCACGATCTGGTCGACCGCGCAGCCGATGGCGCTGGCCGCGTCGGCCGCGGTCCGGGTGCCCTCGGGGAACTCGCGCACGTCCATCTCGAGGCCGAGGCCCCTGCCGGCCTCGAGGACGGCGGAGGCCGCTCTGGGCAGGGCGTCGTCCGTCATGGGCGTCAACCTTCTCTCGCGTGCCGGAGGTCGGGCGGCGCGGGCACGGCCCCCGGGTAGGCATCATGATCGGGTGGGAACGATCGGGTGGGCATGGTACGCGAGGCCGGGTACTACGGCAGCGACGACCAGGCCCGGCCGACCCGCTCGGCCAGGCGCTCGAGCAGCGGCGCCGCCTCGGCGATGCACCGCTCGACGTCCGGCTCGAGCTCGGTGAGCCCGTGCGCCTCCTCGAAGCCCGCGGCGCGCAGCTCCCGCGCGGACACCTCGACGACGCCGCCGAGCGCGACCACGGGCACGCCCTGCGCGGTCGCTGCCGCGGCGACCCCGACCGGGGCCTTGCCGCGCAGGCTCTGGGCGTCGATCTTGCCCTCGCCGGTGACGACGAGGTCGGCCTTGGCCACCGCGCGGTCGAAGCCGACGAGGCCGAGCACCAGCTCGATCCCGGGCTCGAGGGTGGCGCCGAGGAACGCGATCGCCCCGGCCCCGAGGCCGCCCGCCGCACCCGCGCCCGGCGTGGCGGCCAGGTCCATCCCGAGGTCGGCAGCGAGCACGCGGGCGTAGCGGCGCAGCGCCGAGTCGAGCAGCAGCACGTCGTCGGGGCTGGCGCCCTTCTGGGGCCCGTAGACCGCGGCGGCGCCGTGGGGGCCGACCAGCGGGTTGTCGACGTCGGAGGCGACCGTGACCTCGACCTCGGCGATGCGCGGGTCCAGGCCGGCCGTGTCGATGCGCGCGAGCCGCAGGAGCGCCGCGCCGCCTGGCGGCAGCTCGCGCCCGGCGCCGTCGAGGAAGCGGGCGCCGAGCGCGCTCGCCATCCCCGTCCCGCCGTCGGTGGTGGCGCTGCCGCCGATGCCGAGCACGAGCGTCCGGGCGCCCCGGTCCAGGGCGGCCCGGACGAGCTCGCCGGTGCCGTAGGTGGTGGCGTCCCTGGGCGCCCGGCGGCCCCCGGGCAGGCGGCGGAGGCCGGAGGCCTCGGCCATCTCGACGAAGGCGCTGTCGCCTTGGACGGCGATGGCGGCCTCGACCGGCTCGCCGGTGGGGCCGGTGGCCCGGACGGGCACCCGCTCGAACCCGGCGGCGAGCACGGCGGCGAGCGTCCCGGCGCCGCCGTCGCCCACGGGCAGACGGACGACCTCGGCGTCGGGCCGGGCGCGCAGCAGGCCGGCCTCGATCGCCCTGGCCGCCTCGTCGGCGGTCAGGCTGCCCTCGAACTTGTCGGGCGCCACGACGATCCTCATGGGCCGTACCATACCAACGCGAGGAAGCAGCATCCCGTCTCGGACGTGGATGCCGGGCGGCGCGGAGGCTGCGATGGGACGTCGGGCACGGGCACGCGAGCGGGCGGTGGCCCCCGCCACCGAGGCGACGGCGGTGGGCCGCGGCCTGGCGTCGCGGGCCGCGGACGGCCGGGCCGCGGCGGGCACGTCCCGCGGGCGCCGGGTCCTCGGCATCCTGAACCCGCTGAAGGCCACCTCCCGGAGGCGGATGGCCTGGGCCGCGGTGGTGTTCGCCGTGCTCGGCCTCGCGCTCGTGGTCGCCGGGGTCGCGACCGGGCGGCCCGAGTGGTACCGCCCGGCCCTGCTGCTCGGGCTCCTGGCGGTGGTCTGGGGCGCTCGCGCGGCCCTCACCGCGGAGGCCGAACGCCGGCCGGCCAGCCGCCGTCCCTGAGCCGCGGCGAGCCGGGCCGGGGAGCCGCGCGGAGGCGACCGCCCGGCCGGGTGAGGTGGGAGAGAGCCGGACGGCTCCCTCCCACCCGGAGGGGTCAGGCGACCATGCCGTGCGGGTCGATCACGTACTTCCTGGCCGCGCCCTTGTCGAAGTCCTGGTACCCCTGCGGGGCCCGGTCGAGCGGGATCACGGTCGCGTTGACGTTCTTCGCGATCTGCACCTTGTCGTGCAGGATCGCCGTCATCAGCTCGCGGTTGTAGCGCATCACCGGGCACTGGCCGGTCACGAGGCTGTGGGCCTTGGCCCAGCCGAGCCCGATCCGGATCGACAGCGAGCCGACCTTGGCGGGCTCGTCGACCGCGCCGGGGTCGCCGGTGACGTACAGGCCCGGGATGCCGAGCTTCCCGGCCGCCCGGGTGATGTCCATGATCGAGTTGAGCACGGTCGCCGGCGCCTCGCCCTGCGAGCCCTCCTTGCCGTGGCCGCGCGCCTCGAACCCGACGCAGTCGACCGCGGAGTCCACCTCGCCGGAGCCGCCGAGGATCTGCTGCAGCGCGCCGCGCAGGTCGTCGGTCGCCGACAGGTCGACCGTCTCGCAGCCGAACGACGCGGCCTGCCGCAGCCGGTCGGCGTTCATGTCGCCGACGATCACCACCGCGGCCCCGAGCAGGTGGCAGGAGGTCGCGCAGGCGAGCCCGACGGGCCCGGCGCCGGCGACGTAGACGGTGGACCCGGTGGTCACCCCGGCGCTGACCGCGCCGTGGTAGCCGGTCGGGAAGATGTCCGACAGCATCGCCAGGTCCTGGATCTTGGCCATGGCCTGGTCCTTGTCGGGGAACTTGAGCAGGTTCCAGTCGGCGTAGGGGACGGTCACGTACCTGGCCTGGCCGCCCTTCCAGCCGCCCATGTCGACGTAGCCGTAGGCGGCGCCGGCGCGGGCCGGGTTGACGTTCTCGCAGACGTTGGTGTTGCGCTCCTTGCAGTTGCGGCAGCGCCCGCAGGCGATGTTGAACGGCACGCTGACCAGGTCGCCCACCTTGATGAACTCGACGTCGCGGCCGAGCTCGACGACCTCCCCGGTGATCTCGTGGCCGAGGGTCTGGCCCGCGGGCGCGGTGGTCCGGCCGCGCACCATGTGCTGGTCGGATCCGCAGATGTTGGTCGCGACGACCTTGAGGATCGCGCCATGCTCGAGCTTCCGGTTCTGCTCGGGCAGCTCGAGCTTGGGGTAGTCCAGATCCTGCACCTCGACGTTGCCCGGTCCGGTGTAGACGACACCCTTGTTGCTGTCCGCCACGGCTGTTCCCTCCGTTGGTGACGCGGTGCACGAGGGTCCAGGTGCACGCTGTGCCTCGCGGTCCGGCTGCCACGGCGGGGCGCGCGCGCGCCAGGGGGCCGGCGCGACCTGCTTGCCTCCCTGCATCGGCCACCTCCGCGAGTCGGGCAGCGGCCACCCTACCGCCGCCCCGAAAGACGGACAAGGGCGCGAAGCTCGTCGAATGTCGTCAAGCAACCCAACCAGTCTCGATGCTGGCGCCGGGCGGCTAGGCTGGACGCGATGCGCACCACCTCCCGACCCTCCGCCACGCTGGGCGCGCTCCTGCGCGTGGTGGCCGCCGCCGCGTGCTGGGGCCTTGCCGCGGTGTTCGCCAAGCACGCGTTCGAGCATGGCGTCCCCCCCGCCCGGATGGCCGAGGCGCGGGTCCTGGTCGCGCTCGCCGTCCTCGGCCCGCTGCTCGCCTGGCACCGGCCTGCCCTGCTGCGCCCGCCGCGGTCCAGCCTGCCCGTGCTGCTCGCGTTCGGCGTCTGCATCGCGGCGGTCAACTTCACCTACTACGTCGCCATCGACCACCTGGCGGTCGGGGTGGCGATCTCCTTGCAGTACACCGGGCCCGTCCTGGTGCTCGGGTTCAGCGCGCTGGTGGCCAGGCGGGCGCCCGGCGGGCTGGCCTGGGTGGCTGCCGGGCTCACCCTGGCCGGGGCGGTCCTGGTGAGCCAGGCCCTCGACGGGCTCGACGTGCTGGACGGCACCGGCCTGCTCGCCGGGCTCACGTCGGCGGTCCTGTTCGCCGCCTACCTGCTCACCGCCGAGCGGGCCGGACGGCTCGGCGTGCCCCCGGAGACGGTGCTGCTGTGGGGCTTCGTCGCGGCCGTGGCCGTGTGGAGCGTTGCCGCCCCGTGGTGGTCGTGGCCGCTCGCCCGGCTCGGCGACCCCCGCGTCGCGCTGGCCGTCCTCGGCGTCGGCGTCGTCGGCACCCTGGTGCCGTTCTTCCTCGCGGTCGGCGCCGTCCGGGTCATCCCGGCCGCGACCGCGGCCATCGCGGCCAGCTCGGAGCCGGTGTTCGCGGCCGGCCTGGCCTGGCTGCTGCTGGGCCAGCAGCTCGCCGCCGCCCAGCTCGCCGGGGGCGCCCTGGTCGTCGCCGGGGTGATGCTCGCCCAGCTCGCCACCCAGCGGGAGCCAGACGTCGTCGCCGCACGTGAAGGGGTCGACTAGTGTAGGTAAGGTGGACGGAGAAAGCCGAGGCCGGGAGCGAACCGTGAGCGACGACAAGAACGTCACCCGTGGCGGGATGCTTGACCAGCTTCCCGACCCGGACCCGGAGGAGACCGGCGAGTGGCTCGAGGCCCTGGCCGGCGTGGTCGAGCACGAGGGCCCGGCACGGGCCCGCTTCCTGCTGCGCAAGGTGCTCGAGCGCGCCGGCGCGCTCGAGGTCGGGCTGCCCGAGCCGCCCTCGACCGACTACGTCAACACGATCCCTGCCGGCGCCGAGCCCGAGTACCCGGGCGACGAGGAGCTCGAGCGCCGGCTGCTCGCGATCGTCCGCTGGAACGCGGCCGCGGTCGTGTCGCGGGCCAACCGGCCCGAGCTGGGCGTCGGCGGCCACATGGCCTCCTACGCGTCGGCCGCCGAGCTGTACGAGACGGGCTTCAACCACTTCTTCAAGGGCAAGGAGGGCGGCCACGGCGACCAGGTCTTCTTCCAGGGCCACTCCTCGCCGGGGGTCTACGCGCGGGCGTACCTCGAGGGTCGCCTGAGCGACGAGCAGCTCGACGCCTTCCGGCAGGAGGGCAAGCCGGGTGGGCTCTCGTCCTACCCCCACCCGCGGCTCATGCCCGACTTCTGGGAGTTCCCGACCGTGTCGATGGGGCTCGGCCCCCTCAACGCGATCTACCAGGCCCGCTTCAACAAGTACCTGGCCCACCAGGGGCGCGCGGACACCTCCGGCTCCCGCGTCTGGGCGTTCGTCGGCGACGGCGAGATGGACGAGCCCGAAGCGCAGGGCGCCCTGACGGTGGCCGCCCGCGACCAGCTCGACAACCTCACCTTCGTCCTCAACTGCAACCTGCAGCGACTGGACGGCCCGGTGCGCGGCAACGGCAAGATCATCCAGGAGATGGAGTCGCTGTTCCGCGGCGCCGGCTGGAACGTCATCAAGGTCGTCTGGGGACGCGCCTGGGACGACCTGCTCGCGCGGGACAGCACCGGGGCGCTGGTCGCCAAGCTGAACTCGCTGCCCGACGGCGAGTTCCAGACCCTCGCCGCCGAGGACGCCACCTACATCCGCGAGCACCTGTTCGACTCCGACGAGCTGCGCCGGCTCGTCGAGGGCATGAGCGACGAGGAGATCGTCCACCTCTCGCTGGACCGGGGCGGCCACGACCTGCGCAAGGTGTACGCCGCGTTCAAGGCCGCGGTCGAGACCAGGGGGCGGCCGAGCGTCGTGATCGCCCACACGATCAAGGGACGCGGGCTCGGGCGCGAGTTCGAGGCGCGCAACGCCACCCACCAGATGAAGAAGTTCGTGCGGGGCACGCTCAAGACGTTCCGCGACCGGCTCGGCATCGACGTCTCCGACGAGCAGATCGAGAAGGGCTACCCACCCTACTACCGGCCCCCCGGGGACTCCGACCTGCACCGCTACCTGCTCGAGCGGCGCGAGCGGCTCGGCGGCCCCGTGCCCCGCCGGGTGGTGCGCGCCGGGCCGCTCAACCTGCCGGCCAAGGACCTCTACGCCCAGCTCAAGAAGGGCTCCGGCAAGCAGGAGGTCGCCACCACCATGGCGCTCGTGCGCCTGGTCAAGGACCTGCTCCGCAACGACGACGTCGGCAAGCGCATCGTGCCCATCATCCCCGACGAGGCGCGCACCTTCGGCATGGACTCGCTGTTCCCGAGCCTCAAGATCTACTCCCCCCGGGGGATGAACTACGACGCGGTCGACCGGGACCTGGTGCTGTCCTACAAGGAGGACCCCAAGGGCCAGATCATGCACGAGGGGATCACCGAGGCGGGCTCGATGGCCAGCTTCACCGCCGCCGGCACGAGTTACGCCACGCACGGCGAGCCGATGATCCCGTTCTACATCTTCTATTCCATGTTCGGCTTCCAGCGCACCGGCGATTTCGCCTGGGCGTTCGGGGACGCTCGCGGACGCGGCTTCATGCTGGG
>Ga0137380_10004385_pt1 | contig 12439 bp, 8 predicted proteins | sample SagtaG_17_FD_104809 | JGI IMG/M metagenome (GOLD analysis project Ga0137380, IMG submission 104809) | Vadose zone soil microbial communities from Sagehorn Ranch, Mendocino, California, USA - Sage2_L_100_16 metaG | ecosystem: Environmental > Terrestrial > Soil > Vadose zone | place: USA... | reverse complement strand
GCGCGTGAACCAGATGCTGGAGGCGATGCAGTACAAGGAGACCCGCCTGCGGATGACGATCGGCCAGCTCTTCCGCGGCGTGTGGGAGCAGCTCGAAGCGAAGCACGCGTCCCTCAGCGACCGCCAGGTCTTCGAGCGCGGGTTCCCCGACGACGCGGCCGCGCCCGCCGGGTACCTCTCTTATGTGGGGGATCCGGGGAGGTGGTTCGGCCGTACCACCGCCCGCGAGATCTCGCGGATGCTCGAGCAGCTCCAGAAGGGAGAGCTGGCCGGCCCCGCTTCGACCGAGGAGATGATCCGGATCCTGAAGCGGCAGCTCTACTTCTCGCGCCTGCCCCAGCGCATCCGTTTCCGCGCGAGCGTCGGGCACAAGACGGGCGACTGGCCGCCCATCATCGGCAACGACGTCGGCATCATCTATTCCGACGCGGGTCCCATCGTCGTCTCGGTCTTCACCAACCAGAACCGCGGCAGCTTCTTCGACCTCGAGGCGGCCATCGGCCGGATCGCCGAGGACCTGCTCGACGCGTGGGGAGGCAAGTCCGGCGGCAGGCCGGCCGGCGAATGAAGGTCCACCTGGTGGACGGGACGTACGAGCTGTTCCGGGCGCACTACGGCGCGCCGCCCGCCACCGGCATCGACGGGTCCGCGGTCGGCGCCACGCGCGGGCTCCTGCATACGCTGCTCGCGCTGCTGGCCTCTCCCGGCGTCACGCACGTCGCCTGCGCCTTCGACCACGTGATCGAGTCGTTCCGCAACGACCTGTACGACGGCTACAAGACGAGCGAGGGCGTCCCCGCGGAGCTGCTCGCGCAGTTCCCGCTGGCCGAGCGCCTGACCGAGGCGCTGGGAATCGTGGTGTGGCCCATGGTGGAGATGGAGGCCGACGACGCGCTCGCCACCGGCGCCGCGCGCTGGGCCGCCGAGGCCGGCGTGGAGCAGGTCGTCATCTGCTCGCCGGACAAGGACCTGGCCCAGTGCGTGAAGGGCACGCGCGTCGTGTGCCTGGATCGGCGGCAGCGGAAGCTGCTTGACGAAGACGGCGTGCGCCAGAAGTTCGGCGTCGCGCCGACGTCCCTGCCGGACTGGCTGGCCCTCGTGGGCGACAGCGCGGACGGCTATCCGGGCGTGCCGCGATGGGGGGCGAAATCGGCGAGCGCGGTACTGGGCCGATACGCGCGGCTCGAGGCGATCCCCGAATTCGAGCGCGAGTGGGAGGTGCCGGTGCGGGGCGCGGCCGCGCTCGGGGAGAGCCTGCGGGCGCACCGCGACGAAGCCACGCTGTTCCGCCGCCTGGCCACGCTGCGCGTCGACGCCGACCTTCCCGAATCGCTCGACGATCTGCGCTGGCGCGGCGCGCGCCGCGGCGAGCTGACCGACGTCTGCCGCCTGATCGGCGATACCGAGGTCGTGGCCCGGATGCCCGCCTGGCGACCGGCGTGAGCGGGGCCCCGTGCCGGCGTTGAGGCCGCGCACGGCCGGGCTCCTCGCCGCGGGCGCGGTCGCGGCAGCGGTGGGGGCGGCCATACCCGCCGCGCCGCCGGCGGTCGCCACGCCTTCGCCATCGCCGGTGTCACCCGAAGAAGCGGTCGTGCGCCAGGCCTGCACGCCGTGCCACGCGCTGCCGCCGCCCGACATCCTGCCCCGCGACCAGTGGACCGCCAAGATCTACGAGATGGCCGGGCTGATGATGTCCGGCATCGGCGCGCCTCCGGGCGGCAAGGCGGCCATCCCCGCCGACTTCGACGTGGACGCCGTCGAGCGCTACTACAAGTCGCGCGCACCGGTCGCGCTCGCCTCGCCCGTGCCGTGGCCGCCGGTGGGCGAGGGCTCGCCGCGGTTCGCTCGCCACGTCATGAAGCTCGTGGGCGCGGACAACCAGCCGGCGATCTCCAACGTGCGCTTCCTCGACGTCGACGGCAACGGCGCGCTGAAGGTCCTGGCCACGGACATGACCCACGGCCTGGTGATGGAGGGCGATCCCCGGCACCCCGAGCGCGGGCTGTCGGTCGTGGAGCACGTCCCGAATCCCTGCCACACGACGCTGGCGGACCTGGACCGCGACGGCCGCCTCGACCTGCTCATCGCGGACCTGGGCGACGTGCCGCCGGCGGACCACCTCAAGGGCAGCGTCGTCTGGCTGCAGCGCCTCGCGACCGGTGGCTATCGCAAGCACGTCCTGGCCTCCGGCCTGCCCCGGGTGGCCGACGTGCAGGTGGCCGATTTCGACGGGGACGGCGACCTCGACGTCATCGTGGCCGCCTTCGGCTGGCGCCAGGTCGGCTCGCTCCTCCTCCTGGAGAACCGCACGCGGGACTGGTCCAAGCCGGTCTTCGTGCCCCACGTCATCGATCAACGCACGGGATCGATCAACGTTCCGGCCGTCGATCTCAACCGCGATGGCCGCCCCGACATCGTGACCGTCTTCTCGCAGCACTACGAGACCGTGGCCGCGTTCCTGAACCTGGGCGGGCTGAGCTTCCGGTCCGAGACCATCTATACGGCACCCCATCCCGCCTGGGGATCCTCGGGCATCGACGTGGCCGACCTCGACGGCGACGGCGACCTCGACGTGGTGCTGACCCACGGCGACATGCTCGACGACTTCCTGCTCAAGCCCTATCACGGCATCCAGTGGCTGGAGAACCGCGGCACGTTCCCGTTCACGGAGCACACGCTGGCCGCCCTCAACGGGGTCGTGGGCCCGAAGATCGTGGACCTGGATCGCGACGGCGACCTCGACATCGTGGCGGTCGCCTTCGTGCCCGACCCGCGCCGGCCGGACCAGGGCCCGGCACCGTCGCTGCCGTCGCTGGTCTGGCTCGAGCAGGTGGCGCCGGGCCGCTTCGAGCGGCGCACGCTGGAAGTGGGCGGCCGCCACGTCAGCGTCGACGCCGCCGATTACGACGGCGACGGCGACGTGGACCTCGTGGTCGGCAACTTCAACGCCACGACCGAGAGCTGGGTCGAGGTCTGGGAGAACCTCACCGGCAAGAAGTGACGGGCCCGATTTGACCGTGCCGGGGTCGGGGCGTACTGTGCTGCTCCGTCGGGGAATTCCGTCCCAGAAAGCCGTCTAAGGAGTTGACCGGGGGTGGCATGAGCCAGCCATCGGCCGTCGACCTCGTCCGGCAACGGCGCTTCGGGCACTACGAGATCATCGAGAAGCTCGGCGCGGGCGGGATGGGCGACGTGTACCGTGCGCGCGACATCACGCTCGGGCGGTCGGTCGCGATCAAGGTCCTGCGCGGCGCGGCGTCCCGCGACCCCGATCGCCTCGCGCGCTTCGAGCAGGAGGCGCGCGCGGCGTCGGCCCTCAACCATCCCCACATCGTGACGATCTACGAGATCGGCTCCGCGGACGGCGTGCGCTACATCGCGATGGAGCTGGTGGAAGGCAAGACGGTGCGCCAGCTCCTGCGCGAGGGACCGTTGTTGACACGCCGCGCCCTGCAGCTCGCCGCGCAGGCGGCGGGCGGGCTGGCCGAGGCGCACGACGCGGGCATCGTGCATCGCGACCTCAAGCCCGAGAACATCATGGTCACCCGCGACGGGCGGGTGAAGATCCTGGACTTCGGCCTGGCCAAGCTGGCCGCGCCCGAGACGGACGAGGATGCCACTACCGAATCGGCCGACCTTTACGGCACCGAGCCGGGCAGGATCCTGGGGACCGTGCGCTACATGTCGCCCGAGCAGGCCGAGGCCCGGCCGCTCGACTTCCGCTCCGATCAGTTCTCGTGCGGAGCCATCCTCTACGAGCTGGCCACGGGCCGACCGGCCTTTCAGCGCATGAGCCGCTCGCAGACGCTGTCCGCGATCGTCGCCGAAGAGCCGCCGAAGATCTCGACGCTCAACCCGGCGGTGCCGCCGCCGCTGCGCTGGATCATCGAGCGCTGCCTCGCCAAGGACCCGGCCGAGCGTTACGCGTCGACGCGGGACCTCGCCCGCGAGCTCGAGAGCGTTCTCGTGCACCTCTCCGAGGTGTCGCCGGTCGCGCCGCCGCGCGGCACCGGGCCCGCCTCCCTCGCCTGGCGCGGCCGCCGGCGCGCGTTCGTGGCGACCGGTTTGCTGGCTCTGATAGCCGCAGTTGCCGCCGTTTTGTGGTTGGCTCGTTCGCGCAGCCTCGCCACGCCCGCTCCCGGGGTTCCCGGGCCCGCGGGGGTTCCGGCCCGCCGTTCGGTAGCGGTTCTCGGGTTCAAGAACCTCTCGGGCAACCCCGAAGTGGGCTGGCTTTCTATCGCCCTCGCCGACATGCTGACGACCGAGCTGGCGGCGGGCGGGCGGCTCCGAACCATCCCGGGCGAGAACGTGGGCCGCATGAAGATGGAGCTGTCGCTCACCGACGCCGAGAGCCTGGCGCGCGACACGCTCACCAAGGTCGGAAGGAACCTCGGCACCGACACCGTGCTGCTGGGCTCGTACCTCAGCCTCGACGACCAGATCCGCCTCGACATGCGGGTGCAGGACGTGGCCGCCGGCGAGACCGTGGCATCAATGGCCGAGAGCGGCACCGCGCGCGGTCTGGTCGACCTCGTGACTCGGGCGGGCACTCGCTTGCGCCAGTCGATGGGTGTCGAACAGCCGCCGGCCGAGGAAGTTCGTGCTCTCGCTGCAGGCGCGCCGTCCAACCTGGAGGCGCAGCGCCTGTATGCCGAGGGGCTGGCCAAGCTGCGCATTCTCGACGCGCTCTCGGCGCGCGACCTGTTACAGAAATCGGTTGCCGCCGATTCACACTCCCCGATGGCGCACATGGCGCTCGCCGATGCATGGACGATGCTCGGATACGACGCCCATGCGAAGGAGGAGATCCAGCGCGCATTCGATCTTTCGAGAAGTCTTTCGCGCGAGGAACGTCTTTCGGTGGAAGGGCGTTACCGCGAGACGGCAGGCGAATGGGACAAGGCCATTGGGATCTACCAGGGGCTTCAGGCGTTCTTCCCTGACAATGTCGAATATGGCCTCCGGATGGCAACCGCGCAGAGTACCGCCGGCCGCGGGCAGGAGGCCCTGTCAACTCTCGTCAAGCTACGGAGCCTGCCACGACACGGCGAAGAGGATCCGCGCATCGACCTGACCGAAGCCGCCGTGGCTCAGTCGCTCGGAGACTTCAAGCTCCAGCAGGCCGCGGCCAACCGAGCGGCCGTGAAGGGAGGCGCACAGGGATCGCGCCTTCTCGTCGCCCGGGCTGGCCAACGTGAGGCCTTCGCGTTGGACCGCCTGGGTGAAGTAGAGAGGGCAGGGGTCGCGGTGGAGGAGGCGCGAAAGATCTATGCCGATGCTGGGGATCGGGTGGGACTTGCGCGGGCGCTGAATGCCATCGGGATTCTCGCTTTGGATCACGGAGACCTTGAGAAGGCCAAGACGGCGTGGCAGGAGGCCCTCGCGATTCGTCAGCAGATTGGTCAGCGTCGAGGCGTCGCCGCCTCCGTGGACAACCTCGGGTTGCTGCTCTTGGAACAGGGCGATCTCGAGGCGGCGCGACGCAATCTCGATCAGGGGTACGCAATCTATCGCGAGCTCGGCGATCAACCAGGCATCGCGAGCGAGCTTGAGAACATCGCCGCTGTGCTGAAGGAGATGGGTGATCTCGTCGGAGCAAGGAGAATGGCGGAGCAGGGGCGGACCCTGGCTCGTCAGATCGGCGACAAGAACGAGGAGGCCCTGGTCCTGACGCGTCTGGCCGCGGTGCTGCAGGCCGAAGGGGATCTTGAAGCGGCGGAGGCCACGCATCGAGAAGTCCTGTCTATCCTGCGCGACCGGGGGACGCGCGACGTCATGGCGGACACGCTGTTCCTTCTCGGCGATCTGCTCCTGACGAAAGGAGACCTTCCGGCCGCGCGCAAGAGTCACGAGGAGGCGCTCAGGATGCGGACGGCGTTGCGCTCGGCATTCGCGGTGGCCAAGAGCCAGGTGGCGCTGGCTAACCTCTCCATCGAGGAGGGTCACCCCGACGCGGTGGCGCCGCTCGTGCAGTCGGCCTCTGCGGTGTTCGCCCGCCAGAAGGCGGTCGATTGGGCGGCATCCGCCGATACGGTGCTCGCCCGCTCGCTGCTGGTGAGCGGCAACCCGAGCGAGGCGCAACGCGTCATCGAGCCGGCGGCGGCTCGCGCGGGACGGAGCCAGAGCCCGCATGTGCGTCTCGCCGTCGCCACGACCGCGGCCCACATCGACGCCGCCAACGGCAGGGTGGATGACGCCCTGCGCGCTCTCGAAGCGGCTCTTGCGGATGCGACGCGGCTTCGGCTCGTTGGCCTGCAGCTCGAGATCCGGCTTACTCAAGGCGAGATCAACCTCCGGTCCGGGCGGAGCAACGCGCGGCGGGATCTCGAGATCCTCGCCAGAAACGCGCGAGCCAAGGGATTCGGACTCGTAGGCAGCAAGGCGGAGGCGCTCCTGCAGAGGTATCCTTCGCCGGCGGGGGGAGGGTCTTGACAACCCAGGGGCAGATCCTCCTCGTGTGCATGCCCTTCGCCGACATTCTGTCACCCTCTGTCGGCCTCAGCCTCCTCAAGGCGGAGTTGGCCGAACGAGGGATGCCGGCGAGCATCCGCTACTTCTCGATCAGCTTCGCGGAGCTGGTTGGCCAGCCCTTCTATGCCGGGCTATGTACTGAGAGCAGGCCCTCGATCCAGGACCTCGCCGGCGAGTGGATCTTTTCGGGCAGCCTCTTTGGATCAAGCCCTCGGGAACAGGAATACGTCGAGCAGATCCTGCTCAAGCATGCGCTCGGTCCTGACGACGAGGCGGAGGTCCCCGCATCCCCGGCCTTGATCGCGCGCATCATCGGCGCCCGCGAACGGGCGGGCAGCTTCCTGCAATCGTGTCTCGAAGACGTGCTCCGGGCGCGGCCGAAGCTCGTGGGCTTCACCAGCATATTCCAGCAGCACGTGGCTTCGCTGGCGTTGGCGCGTCTGATCAAGCTCGCGCAACCGGAGATCTTCATTGTGTTCGGAGGGGCCAACTGCGAAGACGTGATGGGCGCCGAAACCGTGCGCCAGTTCCCATTCGTAGATGCGGCGGTCTCGGGAGAAGCCGACCTCGTCTTCCCCGAGCTCGCGCGGAGGGTCCTCGACGGGCGATCCGTCGCGGGTCTTCCGGGTGTTCGGACGAGCGACGGCGTTGCGGCGGAATTCGCGAGCGGTCGCTTCAGCGTCGGCCCGATCATGCGGGACCTCGACGCGCTTCCGTATCCGGATTACGTCGACTACTTCGAGCAGTTCGGCGCCAGCCGCTTCGCGCGTAAATGGCAACCCAGCATATATCTGGAGACATCCCGGGGCTGCTGGTGGGGCGAGCGCATGCACTGCACCTTCTGTGGCCTCAACGATCAGACGATAGGTTTCCGAAGCAAGTCCGGTCGCCGGGCCTTGGAAGAGCTGAACTGTTTGACCACGCGCCACCCGGGCTGTGATGTCGATGTGACCGACAACATCTTGGACCTGCGTTTCTTCAAGGACCTCTTACCGGCGCTGGCCGCACATCCGCCCGGCGTAACGCTGTTCTACGAGGTGAAGGCCAATCTCAGGAAGGAGCAGTTGCGGGTCCTGCGGGATGCCGGCATTCGCACCGTCCAGCCCGGAATAGAGAGTTTCAGCGACCCGGTGCTCAAGCTCATGCGCAAGGGCGTCAGCGCCCTGCAGAACATCCAGCTCCTGAAGTGGTGCAAGGAACTGGGAATCGCACCGAGCTGGAATCTACTGTGGGGATTTCCGGGTGAGCCGCCGGAGGAGTACGAGCGCATGGCGAGGCTGGTTCCCTTCCTGACACATCTTCCGCCGCCGGGGAGCGATGCGCGCATACGGCTGGATCGCTTCAGCCCCAACTTCGACCGAGCGCAGCAGCTAGGGTTTGTGGATGTGATCCCTCTCCCCGCGTATCAGTATGTCTATCCCCTTGGCGCCAACGTCGTGGCCAATCTCGCCTACTCGTTCACCTATCGTTATCGCGAGCCGCGCGACGTCAACGCGTACGTGCGGCGTCTCGAGAGGGAGGTACGCGCGTGGCGGAGGCTAGAGGGCAAGCATGACCTCTTCTCGGTGGACACGGGAAGCAGCCTCATTCTCTGCGACCTGAGGCCCGCAAGTCGCTTCGTGTTCACGGTCATCGGTGGTGCGGATCGTATCTTGTACCAGGCTTGCGATTACGCGTGCGATCTCCGGCAGCTAGCGCAGTCGCTAGAGCGTGCCGGGGAGAGTCCCCTCACCCCCGACGCGATCGAGCGGCGGCTCGAACCGCTGGTGGAGCGCGGCCTCCTCGTCCGGGACGGTTTACGCTATGTGGCCCTGGCGATTCCGCTGGGCGAGTACTCCCCGCCCCCAGTCGCCGTGAGCCGATTCTACGAATTGCTGAAGGCGCTCGGGACGAAGATCGAGGGTGGCTGGATCCTTTCTGCCGACGTCGACGTCCTTGCTGCGCGGCGGCGTCTGTCAGCGCGCCGCCCTAAGCAGCGCCGCCGAGATCGCCGGAAACGCAGAGATGCACTCAGGCTAACGACCTCACAGTTCTCGTTGCTCGAGCAGGGCAGTGTCTTGATTCGGGAGGCCGCCGGTCAGTGAAATTGAGAGGAGGAGTCGATGCCGACGAAAAAGAAGAAAAAGGGCATCCAACCGGGATTGGGAAAGAGGAAGAAGGGGCGCCAGAACGGAAAGCACAAGAAGAACAAGTAGAAGGACGCTCCGTGCCGGCGGGGAACCGGGTCAGGTCTCATCCCGGTTCCCCTATCCGCGTGGCAACGAGGAGGCAATCGATGCGGATGACGATCGCCGTCGTGCTCCTGGCCGCCGGCCCGTCCGTGGCCGGCGCCGACGTCCTTGCCCTCACCCCGCCCATGGGATGGAACAGTTGGAACAAGTTCGGCTGCGACGTGAGCGAGAAGCTGATGAAGGAGATGGCCGACGCCTTCGTGGCCAGCGGGATGAAGGACGCCGGCTACCAGTACCTCGTCATCGACGACTGCTGGCAGGTGCGCCGCGACGCCGAGGGCCGGATCGTGGCCGATCCCGACCGCTTCCCCTCCGGCATGAAGGCCCTCGCCGACTACGTGCACGGGAAGGGCCTGAAGTTCGGTCTCTACTCGGACGCGGGCACCGGCACGTGCCAGAAGCGTCCGGGCAGCAAGGATCACGAGGACGTCGACGCCCGGGCCTATGCGGGGTGGGGAGTCGACTACCTCAAGTACGACTGGTGCAACGCCGAGGGCCAGGACACACGCGATTCCTACGCGCGCATGAGCCGCGCGCTGCGCGCCTCCGGCCGGCCCATCGTCTTCAGCATCTGCGAGTGGGGCAGCACGAAGCCGTGGACATGGGCCCCCGGCGTCGGCCACCTCTGGCGCAGTACCGGCGACATCCAGGACTGCTGGGACTGCGGGAAGGATTGGGGCGGGCTGGGCGTCGTCAAGATCATCGACCTCCAGGCCGACCTGCATCCCTTCGCGGGTCCCGGCCACTGGAACGATCCCGACATGCTCGAGGTGGGCAACGGCGGGTTGAACGCCGCCGAGGCCCGGTCGCACTTCAGCTTCTGGGCCCTCCTGGCCGCGCCGCTGATGGCGGGCAACGACCTGCGCACGATGTCGGCGGAGACCCGCGCGATCCTCACCAACCGCGAGGTGATCGCGGTGGACCAGGACCCGCTCGGAATGCAGGGCCGCAAAGTCCGCGACGACGGTGAGCGGGAGGTCTGGATGAAGCCGCTCGCCGACGGCGCGAAGGCCGTGATCCTGTTCAACCGCGGAGCGGCGCCGGGCAGCGTGGCCGTGGCCTGGGAAGACGTCAGCCTCGCTCCGCGCACGAAGGCGCTCGTGCGCGATCTGTGGAAGAAGGCGGATGCCGGCTCCTTCACGGGCCGCTACGAGGTCACCGTCGGGCCCCACGACGTCGTGATGGTCCGGATCACGCCCGCGCCATGACGGCGACGAGCGCGGCCGTGGAAGCACCCGTCGCGGCGCCGGCGCCGACGGCCGCCGCCGTCCCCACGCGGGCCGAGCGCCTGGCGTCGGTCGACGCCTACCGCGGCTTCGTCATGTTCCTGATGCTGGGCGAGGTGCTGCATTTCTGCGAAGTGGCGGCCGCGCGACCGGGCTCGGTCATCTGGAGCTTCCTCTGCTACAACCAGTCGCACGTGGAATGGACCTACGGCTCGCTCCACGACCTCATCCAGCCGTCGTTCTCGTTCCTGGTGGGCGTGGCCCTGCCGTTCTCGCTCGCCTCGCGTGCACTCGCCGGACAGTCGCGCGGGCGAATGATCGCGCACGCGTTCTGGCGCGCGGCTGTCCTGGCCGCCCTCGGCATCTGGCTGCGCTCCATCGGCCACCCGCAGACCTACTTCACGTTCGAGGACACGCTCACGCAGATCGGCCTCGGCTACGGCTTCCTGTTCCTCCTCGGCTTGCGCCCCGTGCGCGACCAGTGGATCGCGCTGGCGGTGATCCTCGTCGGCTACTGGGCGGCCTTCGCGCTGTACCCGTTGCCGCCCGCCGGCTTCGATTACGCGGCGGTGGGCGTCCCCGCGGACTGGCCGCACCTGTTCACCGGGTTCGCGGCGCACTGGAACAAGAACAGCAACCTGGCCTGGGCGTTCGACACGTGGTTCCTGAACCTGTTCCCCCGCGAGAAGCCATTCCTCTTCAACGGCGGCGGCTACGCCACGCTCAGCTTCATCCCCACGCTCGGTACGATGATCCTCGGCCTCATCGCCGGGGGCGTCCTGCGCAGCCGGCGCCCGCCCTCGGCGCGCGTGCGCTGGCTGCTCATGGCCGGCATCGCCGGCCTGGCGTCGGGCTGGCTGCTGGGCGCGACCGGCATCTGCCCGGTCGTCAAGCGCATCTGGACGCCGAGCTTCACGCTGTGGAGCGGCGGCTGGTGCTTCCTGATCCTCGCCGCGGCCTACGAGGTGATCGACGTGCTCCGCCGCCGCAATTGGGCCTTCCCCCTGGTCGTGATCGGGACCAACTCGATCGCCGCCTACGGCATGAGCTGGCTGTTCATGCGCTTCATCGAGACGAGCCTCGTCACCCACCTCGGCGACGGCTTCTTCCGCGCCCTGGGCGACGCTTACGCTCCGCTCCTGCTCGGAATCCTCGCCCTCGGCACCGTCTGGCTGATGCTCTATTGGATGTATCGGCGGAGGATCTTCCTGCGTATTTGACGGTGTTCCCCTTGACTATCGACAAGAGCCGGTCTAGCCTCCTCTTGTAGACCGTCAAGGGGAGGACCCGTGGGCAAGCCGACCGACCTCGTCCAGGGCACCGTCGACCTGCTCATCCTGAAGACGCTCGCCCTCGAGCCCATGCACGGCTGGGCGATCGCGCAGCGGATCCGCCAGCTCTCGCGGGACGTGCTCCTCCTGCAGCAGGGCTCGCTGTATCCCGCGCTCCAGAGGCTGGAGCGGCAGGGTTGGATCGCCGCCGAATGGGGCGCGTCGGAGAACAACCGGCGGGCGCGCTTCTACCGGCTGACGAAGGCCGGCCGCCGGCGGCTCGAGCAGGAAGTGGCGGGCTGGGAGCGGCTCTCCGGAGCGATCCGTGCCGTGCTCCGGACCACGTAGGCCCGATGCGCGCACTCGACCGCCTGCGGGCGCTCGTCCGTTCCTGGCTGCGGAGCGGCCGTCTCGACGAGGATCTGGGCGAAGAGCTCCGCTTCCATCTGGAGCGGGAGACACAGGCCAATCTCGAGGCGGGAATGCCGGTCGAAGAGGCTCGGCGGGCGGCGCGCCTCTCGCTCGGCGGCATCGCGCAGATCGAGGAGCGCTCGCGGGAGGTGCGGCCGGGCGCGTGGGCGCGGCAGGCGGGACGTGACGCCGCCTACGGCGCGCGCCTGCTCCGCAAGTCGCCCGGCTTCGCCGCGGCCAGCATCCTGATCGTCGCCCTCGGCGTGGGGTCGGTGACCGCGATCTTCAGCGTGGTCTACGGCGTCGTCCTGCGGCCGCTGCCGTACGCGGAGCCGGACCGGCTCGTCGCGGTGTGGACGCGGGCGCCCCGCCTGCGCCTGCCCCGCGCGCTCGTCGCGGCCGCGGACGCGCGCGATTGGCAGAGGGGGAGCCGCGTTTTCGAAGACACCGCCCTCGTCAGGCCCATCGCGAACTTCAACCTCGTCGGAGAGGGGGAACCCGAGCGCCTGCTCGGCGCCCGCGTGTCGGCGAACCTGTTCGACGTGCTCGGCGTGAAGCCGGCGCTCGGCCGCACCTTCGTTGCCGGCGAGGACGAGGCCGGCCACGACGACGTCGTGCTCCTGAGCCACGGCTTGTGGAAGCGACGCTTCGGCGGCGATCCGTCGATCGTGGGGCGCGCGATCTCGCTGAGCGGAACGCCCCACACCGTGGTCGGCGTCATGAGCCCCGACTTCCAGTACCCGGGCCGCGAGTTCGAGGTCTGGACGCCGCTCACCATCAACCCCGACGAGCTGACCCGCAAGGAGACGCCGTTCAACTATCGCGCGGT
>Ga0137380_10004382_pt1 | contig 12441 bp, 18 predicted proteins | sample SagtaG_17_FD_104809 | JGI IMG/M metagenome (GOLD analysis project Ga0137380, IMG submission 104809) | Vadose zone soil microbial communities from Sagehorn Ranch, Mendocino, California, USA - Sage2_L_100_16 metaG | ecosystem: Environmental > Terrestrial > Soil > Vadose zone | place: USA... | reverse complement strand
GGAGCGTTAGGCGTCTTGAAGATTGAGGTGAAGACGTGCGAGTCGCACCACTAACGCTCGCGGTAATAGTCCTCCTCGGCTGTGGACGCCGTGATGTCCCGATGCTAGGCGTCGATGATGGCTCCGCGCCAGCGAAGTCGGCACTCAATACCGGAACCGATCCCCGTCGGGTCGAAGCAGAAGCCAAGCCTACTCCTCGAACTGGACCCGATCCGGCCTTTGTCACGCTGCCGCAGGCTCTCTCTGACTGCGTTCGCGCTGACTTTCCAGAATTTGTGTTAGCTCCAGAAGCAGACCTGAGCAAATACCCATACGATGAGTCCCACCGAACAGTTCCGTCCAACCAGGCCGTTGGCGATTTCGATGGCAATGGTCTGACCGATCAGGCGCTCCTGCTGGTCCGAGGCGACGCCTGGAGGTTGGTGGAGTTTCTGCAGGGAGCCAACTCGACGTACACGTCTTCATTGGTGGTCGCGTGGGATCATGACGACTACCAACATCGAGATCTCGCGCAGTCATCAAACTTTCTCTTACAGACCATTTCCAAGGGCGATCACTATGAGGTCACGGAGGGTGACTCTGGGCAGGATGTTGTGTCTGACATCGACTCGGTTGTGCTATCCGATGTGAGCGGGTATGGTCGCGTGCTGCTTTACCGCTGGAACGGGAAGTCATTTGACGAAGTGCAACCAAATTCGACTGACTAGTGCACCGCCCTTCGGTGGAACCACGACGCCTAACAACCGGCTGAAGCTGGCGTCGCGCCGGAGGTCGGGGGCGGAGTCGCTGCGGCGCACGCGCGCCGCAGCTTAGCCGGAGCGTTAGGCGTTCAGTCGTCACGTCGAACGGAGGAAGTGCCTTTCGGAGAAGAGCCGTATTGGAAAAGGGGGAAAAGAAAAATGAAGCGAACGCTTCCGCTCGCCGTACTCGTGGTCATCTTCACGTGCGGTCCTGTCAGTGCGCAAAACGCCAGGGAGATCGGCTTCGACTTCCGAGTCACTGATCAGGATTCCATCGGTGTGACCTGGCATCTCACCAACAGGTTCGCATTTCGACCGCTCCTGACGTACGACTCGCTGGAGGTCGAAGTCTTCAACCCTTTCTTCGGCCCAATAAGGGAGAGAGCTCGAGTATACGGAACCGATCTCGGTTTCCTGTTCACTGTGCACTCGCACGAGAACTTGAATCTTTACACGGGCGCTGCGCTCCAATACAGTTACACCAACGTCGATCAGGGAAGCGACATCCACAGTAAGGGTGCAGAGGCGCTCTTCGGCATGCGCTTTATGTTCGCCAAACGGCTCGGTATTTTCAGCGAGGTGGGCGCGCGATATCGAAAGGATAGCAGCGGGAACGACTTGACGACGTACGGTCTTTTCACGGGCGGGCTGGGCCTGACCATTTATGTGAACTGACGCTGAACATAGATCGTGAGGGTCAGTGACGCCTAACAACCGGCTGAAGCTGACGGCGCGCGGGAGGCCGGGGGCAGAGTCGCTGCGGCGCACGCGCGCCGCAGCTTAGCCAGGCGCTAGCCGTACATTCTTAGTACAAGTTCGGTGTTATCAAAGATGGCAAGGAGGTGTCGTTCAGCTACCCAAATATTTGGGCCGTTGAGCGCACCACGGGTCCAGATCGCCTCGTCATAGCTCCAGATGGTGGTCACCTCGACCTCATGTTCGAGTTGGCTGCCTGCTGGTCGCCTGGCTATGGCGTGCTTTACGTTCTGCTCTTTCCTCGCGTCGGCAACGAATCCGGCAGGTATCAGTGTCCTGAACCGGGACATTTCTGGAGACCGACGGTCGGCATCACCTCTGGATTGGCTCCCTCAACAACGAGGGGACGCTTGTCTACGACCATCACAATGTGGTCTATGCCTATGGTCCTATCGAGGCTTACCGTCGAGTGCTCGAGGCACGCGGGTTGAAACAGGTTCCCGAGGTTCAATTCCCAAGTCCTCACGTGCATCGCTACCACGTCGAAAACGATGAATGGGAAGCGAGTATCATGACGCGATGGGCTTGGCGAAAGACCCCACTTCAAGAGAATGACGACCGATAGCCAGATTCGCGAGACGGCTAACAACCGGCTGAAGCAGACGGCGCGCGGGGAGTCGGGGGCGCCAGAGCTGCGGCGCACGCGCGTCGCAAGCGCGGGTCATGCGGCTTTTGCGGCGATCATGATCGCCCTCGGAATCCAGGGCCTGATCAAGGGCGATTTCACCGCGATTTGGCAGCCGGTACCCAAGGGTGTGCCCGCACGCGAGGTACTGGTCTATCTCTGCGCCTCGGTCTCTCTCGCATCTGGCATCGGCCTGCTCTGGCGGCACACGGCCGCCCTCGCCGCTCGCGTGCTGCTCGCCTCTCTCGTCCTTTGGCTTCTTCTGTGGAGAGTGCGCGCCCTCTTCCTCGCGCCCCTTGTGGAGGGTACCTGGAGCTGCGGTGAGACGATGGTGATGGCGGCGGGCGCCTGGGTCCTGTTCGCCGCGTTCGCAACGGACCGGGACCGGCAGCGCCTCGGTTTCGCAACCGGCCACAAGGGCGTGCGCATCGCGAGGGCGCTCTATGGCCTGGGCTTGATTCCCTTCGGCTATGCCCATTTCGCGAATGTCAAACAGACAGCCGAACTGGTGCCTGGCTGGCTGCCGTGGCACGTGGACTGGGCGTATTTCACCGGCGGCACCTTCATCGCGGCGAGCGTGGCGGTTCTCTTCGGTGTTTACGCGCGGCCGGCAGCAGCGCTTTCGGCGTTGCAGATGGGCATGTTCGCGCTGCTGGTCTGGATACCCATCCTGGCGGCAGGCAATGTAAGCGCGTTCACATGGGGCGAGTTCGCGAGCACGCTGGCGTTGACGGCCAGCAGCTGGGTGGTGGCGGATTCCTACCGCGGCATGCCCTGGCTCGCCGTGGGCAAGCAGTGAGGAGTACGAGGAGTGGTTGACCTCTTTCATCGAGATGCTCCGATTACGGTCAGAATAGGCGCGATTGGTGTCTTTCTGCTCGCTGCGGCAGACGCAATAAGTCACATCCGCTGGTTATGGTCCATGCTCACGGGCGCGATGACCTTCTGGGCAGCGGCCCTGCGGGCAGCCGTCAGTGTCGCGGTGGGCCCATTTTTTGCCCTGGGCATTGCACGCCTGAACAGCGTGATCTACTTGTGCTGGTTTGCGCTGACCCTATTGATGTTTTCGGTGGAGCTTTGCCTGTCAGTCTGGCGGTTCGTCTCAAGCCCGGCAGGTGTCCACTGGGTCAGCCCCGGGAGCGGGTTGCCGGTCATGGGCCTGTTGTGGTTGCTTACATCAGCTCTGTTGCTCGCACCCGTAAGTGTGAGAGCTTTCTGGCGACATGGCCGAATGGCGTCCAGGTCACACGTCGGCTAACAACGGCGCACGTCTCGAGAGGAGGGTGGATGGACTCCGAGCTCTCGAAGGATCGTGGCAGCTTTGGCGAGATCGCGGCCGCCGCGCTACGATACTGGGAGCCACGACGGGCTCTCTACAATCTGGCACTGACCGCGGTCGTTGCCGCGCACTTCTTTGCAGCGTGGCCGGCGTCTCGGGCCGCCTTAGCTTGGAATACGCTTTTCCTCCTCATCTTCCTGGCTGTGCTGGCAAACGTGTGTTACTGCGCAGCGTACGCCGTAGACCTTTTTGTTCAGTATTCGGGCCTGCGTGCCGCCTGGCCGCGTTGGCGGTGGGTGCTGCTGATAGTCGGCATCATGTTCGGGGCGGTCATTGCCCACTTCTTTTCAATGGGCGTATTCTCAGAGCCGGGCGCAGACTAGAACGAGGTGAACGACGCCTAACAGCCGGTGAAATCCGAGAGCTTGCTCGCTACGAAGTGAGGCCTGAATCCCTCGAACAGTGGCCGTCGCGTCTATGTGGTTGAGCGGCACAGCCCTCGGCCAATAAGCGGTTCATCAGGTTCGAGCTGCCGAACCTGACGCGCTACGGGACGAGTAAGAATCTCGACCTTGAGCCTGGCACCTACCGGCTCACTTGCGTCGGCTTCGTCCCGGAGGGAGGGCTGGGTGTGAAGAAGGCTCTCAAGAAGGGGGCCTACTTCAACCTCGACATCCAAACGTTCGACGTGGTCGCGGGCAAGACGACAACGATCGAGGTGCATCCCACGATCCAGAAAAAGTCGACATTCTTCGTGAAGTTTTTCACCCCGGGGCTTCTCGTGAGGGTCATCGAGGAGGGGGCGGTCAAGACCGAGCGTGTCATCAACGAGAGGACGGACGCGTCGATCGCGTGGGAGGACTACAATGGGCCCCTCAAATTCTGAACACAAATGTCCATGGAGGCGGTACCGTCCAACATCCGCGTGAGCCCGCCGGCGGTTAGCGAGCCCGCGGCACTTCGAGACGTTCCCCTCGCCCGCCGCGCGACGGCGTCAGGCGCAGGGGCGCGCCCCGAAGGAGGAGACGTGGCGAGAGCACGAACGCAGCGAACCGCGGCCGTCGGCGTCGCCGAGCACGGTAACTCGGCGGTGCTCGTCACTGTCGCGCCCGGCGGCGAGTTCCTCGATCGCCGACGCATCGACCTCACCGATCGCGGCCTGCCGACACACCCGCATCATCACGAAGGGTCGTGGGCGGTCGGCCGTTACCTGAATAGCCCCTGGGCGCGGGCGATTTCGCTTGCTGACGCCGTGGTGCTCGTCGAGCGCGTGCGAGCGTCCGCCGCGCGCGGCGCGCGCGAGAGCCTCGAGGCGCTGGCCGCGGCGGTGCCCGTGCCGATTGCGAGCATCGCGATCCGCGAGTGCCCCAGGCTTCCACCGACAACCGAAGAGCGTATCGCCGACAATCGCGCGCAGACGGTCGCCGACTCCGTCATGTATCGCGAGGCCCTCGCGACCGCAGCCGAGGCGCGCGGCTGGTCCGTGCATTGGTACGACCGTGAGGGCGTGTTTCACGACGCCGCGGCGGCGCTCGGCCGGGAGGACGTCGACGCCTTCCTGCACGCGATGGGCCGATCGATCGGGCCGCCTTGGCAGGCCAAACACAAGCTTGCGGCAGCTGCGGCGATTGCGGCCACAGGGCGGCGCGCGCCGCGGCCGACCGCCGGATAGCAAATCGTTGCAGCTGACGACCACTGGACTCCACAATGACGACACCTGACGACGAAACGCCGGTCGATGTTGTGAAGACCAATTGCGTGGTGGTCGGTGGCGGGCCCGCCGGCGTCGTTCTCGCGTACCTGCTGGCGCGGGCCGGAGTGTTGGTGATGCTGCTCGAGGCGCACCGCGACTTCGAGCGCGACTTCCGCGGCGACACGGTCCATCCCTCTACCCTGGAAGCCCTCGACGCGCTCGGGCTGGCGGAGAGGTTGCATGCACTGCCGCACGCAAAGATGCGGGCGATGCGCGTCCGCACCACCGAGTCGGAGCGGACACTGGCCGACTTCGGCCGCGTCCGCACGAAGTTCCCGTACATCATGATGCTGCCGCAGGCGCGGTTCCTCGAATTTCTGGCCGAAGAGGCGGCCCGGTACCCGGCGTTCAAGTTGCTCATGGGCGCATCGGTGCGGCGGCTGGTCGAGGAAAAGGTGGCGGTGGTCGGAGTGCGCTACCGCGATCAGGCGAACCGCTGGCACGAAGTGCGGGCGCCGTTGACGGTGGCCGCCGACGGGCGGCACTCCGAGGTGCGGGCGCTGCTCCGGTTCGAGCCGCGGAAGTCATCGCCTCCCATGGATGTCCTCTGGTTCCATCTGCCGAAGGAGCCCGGCGACGTCGCGGAAGAGGGGAAGATGCACATCGGCGCCGGCCATTTCGTCATCAGGTTCGACCGCGGCGAGAACTGGCTGGTCGGCTACGTCTACCTGAAGGGCGGCTTCCAGGCCCTCCGGTCGGGCGACATCGGCGGGCTGGTGCGGAACCTCGGCGAGGTCGTGCCGGAGTGGAAGGACCGCTTCTCCCGGCACCTCACCGACTGGAAGCAGTGCCCTGTGCTGAACGTCGAATCGAGCCGGCTGCCGGTGTGGCACAAGCCGGGGATTCTCCTGATCGGCGACGCGGCGCACGTGATGTCTCCGGTCGGCGGCGTGGGCATCAACTACGCCATTCAGGACGCCATCGAGACGGCCAACAAGCTGGCCGGCAAACTGAAGGCCGGCACCGTCACGGACGCCGACCTGGCCGCGGTGCAGAAGGCTCGCGAGTTGCCGGTCAAGGTGATCCAGCGGGTGCAGAAGATCATCCAGACCCGGATCGTCGCGGCGGGGCTCAAGGAGGGCTCGGCATTCCGTCTGCCGCCGCCCGTCCGAGTGCTGACCGGCACGCCGGGCCTGCGCTGGATCGTGCCCACAGTCATCGGCTGGGGGCTGCGGCCGGCGCGGGTGAAGGCGGAGCGGATCGGGCACGCCTGACCGGGCGACGCGACTGACTCAGCGGGTCGAGGAATTAGAGTTAGGCGTGCGAACTACGGAGGTTCGCTTGACAAGAAAATCCGGGATCGGCTGCGCTGGCTTGCTTCTGCTGTATGCCTGTACAAGATCGGCGCATGACACCGGGCCAGTCCCCCCTAAAGCGACTGTGCCGACCCGCTCAGGACAATCAACAACCGGACACTCCCGAATGCGGGGACTGGTTCCGAAGGTTACGAAGTTGGATGGTCGGGAGCGGCTAGAGATGCCACCATCCCTTCTGGAACGGGTATCAGTGGACTTCCCCGGTTACCGAGTTCCCGGTGATTCGGACATGATCGGAGCCTGGGGTCCCGAGAGCCCGACGGGGGCCTGGTTTCGTGAGAAGTGGCCGGATTCCCTTCCTTTCGTCACTTGGGGCGACTATAACGGAGACGTCTTTGTAGACATTGCAGTTTTATTGTTATCGCCAGAACAATGGAAGTTGGTTGTTTTTCACCAGTCTCTCGGTCCGACATTCACACCCTTCGAAGTGACAGGGTCGACGATTACCAATGATGACCATGGCCAGGAACTGCTAACCAAGTTGTTCATCTCAACCCTGAGGAAGGGCAGCGATCTAGTGCCCACGACGAATCCGAACGTGCGGCTAGGGGCGCCGTTTGACGTCGACGCCATCGACCTGGTTGGGCTTCGTGATGAGGAATACATATACCACTGGAACGGGACGCAATACGAGGAACTGCTTGGTTCGGTATATGAATGACCTGGCTGAGCGTGGGTCGACGCCTAACATCCGGCTGAAGCTGCCGGCGAGCGGCAGGAGCACGGCATTTCCGTCTCGGCGTCCGCGCGTCGCAGCTTAGCTAGAGCGTTCGGCGGCAGGCGAGAATGCTGGCTAGAGGGCGAGACCTACAATGAATTCACCCCTGTACATCACCCCGTTCTCGATCCGGATCGAGGCGGAGATCCTGTCTGACCTCCGAACGCGTATCCGCAACACGCGCTGGCCTGATCAGGCACCAGGCACGGCCTGGGAGCAGGGGACTGACCTTGAGTACCTTAAATCGTTGCTTGCGTATTGGGCCGACGAGTTCGATTGGCACGCACAAGAGCGCCTGTTGAACACGGCGCATCAGTTCCGCGCCAAGCTCGACGGCGTCCATATCCACTTCGTCCATGAGCGGGCCAGACGCGGGCATGGCATTCCGCTGATCCTGACCCATGGCTGGCCTAGCACGTTCGCCGAACTGCTTCCGCTCATACCGTTCCTGATCGATCCAGACGCCCACGGCATCGAGGGTCCCGCGTTTGACGTTGTCATCCCTTCACTGCCGGGCTACGGATTTTCCGATCGGCCAGCTCAGGTGGGCGTGAACTATCAGCACGTCGCCGCTCTGTGGCATCGCCTCATGCGTGGCCTGGGCTACGAGCGCTACGGGGCTCAAGGCGGAGATTTCGGAGCCGGGGTTGCCACGTTCATGGCATTGACCGATCCCGGGCCAATGATTGGCGTCCACCTGAGCAATCTGGAGATTCGGCCCAACACCGGCGCAGGGGCGCGGCCACTGTCCGTGGCGGAGAGAACCTATCTCGAGCGCAATGAGGCATTTTGGCAGGAGGAGTACGGGTACAAGGCAATCCAATCCACGAAGCCCCAGACGCTCGGATACGGACTGAACGACTCGCCCGCTGGACTCGCCGCCTGGCTTCTAGAGAAGTGGCGCTCCTGGGCCGATTCCCGCGGTAATCTCGATCAGCGCTTCTCCCGCGATTTCTTGTTGACCACGGTAACGCTCTATTGGGTCACCCAGACGATCACATCTTCGATGCGGGACTACTTCGACAACGACAACAGGCGGTTCCGAGTCACGCTTAGACCACAGGAGTTCGTCAAGGTGCCAACTGGCATCGCTGTCTTCGCCAATACGTTTGTCGATGAGGGAACACCTCCCCGTGAGTGGGCCGAACGCCTATACAACGTGCGCCGGTGGACTCCAATGCCGAGCGGCGGGCACTTCGCCCCGGCCGAGGAACCCGAGTTGCTGGCCCGCGATATCGCGGCGTTCTTTGCCGGCTTATGAGCCTGCACGCGGTACCAGTGGAGGGGTTCCCTTATGTCAGGACACTTCGCGGTCAGCATGGCAGCGCCTGAGAATACTGAAGTCTGTCGCCGAACAACGTGTTGCAGCCGACACGCTCCGCTGCGCGTCGCGCGCGGCTGAACACGAGCGTTCGGCGGACACAAGTGAACGTGGGTAGCGACATCATGCCTAGGGCGACACCATTCGCCATTCTTGTGGCCGTATTGATGACGTCCTGCGGGCTCGAAGAGACTCTAACCAAGGTTGATACGGCTGTTCAGACCTTTCACAACGAGCTTGATGCTGGTAGCTATGACCAAATCTATGAGGCAGCCCACGAGGGATTCCGAAGCGCTGGCACCGAAGCTGAATCGGCCAAGTTCTTGGGCGCGATCCATGAGAAATTGGGAAATGTGAAGCAAGCTCGATATTCGTTCTTTCGAGCACAGCGCAACGCCAAGTGAAGCCAACACGGGCCCCGGTCCTTGCTTCGCGCGGGCTCGGCAGGCGTCGGGCGGCGAGATTGAGCTCACCATCGGCACTTTTCACGATGGCTGGGCGCAGCTTCTGCTAGATCGCACGGGTCATGTGACAATGGTCTATCCAAAGGACGGCCGGTTTGGCTTTCAACACTATCCCGACTCCCAATTCTCTGTGACCTTCCCGCCATCGCGCTTGGAGACAAGGTTTCAGTATGTTGGCAACTTGGATCAATTCCTTGCCGAGCTTTTTATTGCCGGGACCTACCAGACCCTAGACGGACGGCGCTATGTTTTCATGAAAGGGGTAGCCGACGTCGATGGTGAAAAGATGCCGTTTGCGATTGACAGCAGCGCCGACGAAGGCATGGACGTCCTTGTTCTGGGTGACCGCAGGTGTAGGTTCACACGGTCCGGCCGCGACCTTTCACTTTATGGCGATCTATCTGGGGAAGCCGCGGCTCAACCGCAACTGGTGCTGAAGTACGTTGGATGCGCGGAACGCCCATGACCGAAGCCGAATGGCTGGCGTGTACCAATCCGCAGTCCATGCTCGAGTTCCTCCGGCGCAAGGCGAGCGATCGCAAGATGAGGCTCTTCGCGGTGGCCTGCTGTCGGCGGGTCTGGTGGAGCCTCGAGCAGGAGGAGTTTCGCGACGCGGTGCGGAAGGCCGAGTCGTTCGCGGACGGCCTCGCCGATCGGGCCGAGATGCTCCAGGCACATGAGAAGGCGCGCGCGATCTTCGTCAAACTGCACGGCAAGGACAACGGCCCCGGTGCCGCGCTAACGGCCTCCGGCTTCCCGAGCCCCCCGAAGTCCTTCCTGCAGCGGGTCGCCGACGCCCTCGACGATCCATGGTGGGAAGACGAGTTCGACAAAGGCGATCCTCTCGCCCCGGCTCTAGTCACGGCGAACCACGCGGCACGGGCGGCGGCGGATCTACAGGGCCAGAGGTGTGTCCCCGATGCCCCCGCCACGATCGCCGAGCACCGGGAGCAGACTGCCCTCGTCCACTGCCTCTTCGGAAACCCGTTCCGCCCGCGACCGGTGAACGCTGCCTGGCTGACCCGCGAGGTGAGGGCCCTTGCCGATGGCATGTATGTGGAGCGCGCTTTCGACCGCATGCCTTTCCTGGCCGACGCCCTCGAAGCCTCGGGCTGCACGAACGCCGACCTGATCGAGCATTGCCGGTCGGGCGGCGAGCGCGCTCGCGGCTGCTGGGTCGTGGATTTGCTGCTGGACAAGGGCTGAGCCCAAAGTGGACCGAAGGGAGGAGGACACATCGTCATGAAATCATCGAACTTCATGGCCTCGGTGCTTCTGGCAGTTGTGGCGCTCGCGCACCTTCTTCGATTGATCTTCGGCCTCCAAGTGACCGTGGCCGACAGAATCATTCCGATGTGGGTGAGCGCCGTCGCCTTCGTCGTGGCGGGCGGGATGGCGATTGCGCTCTGGCGTGGCGCGCGCCGACGATAGGTGATGGCGATCGAGCGATTGATTCCACCGGTGGCTGACGCCGATTTCCGGGATCTCGCGCGGCTTCTGGTGGACGCGGTCGAATCCGGGGCCGCCGCGAGTTTCCTCGCGCCGCTCACTCTCGAAAGCGCCGAGGACTGGTGGCGGGGGACCATTTCTTCTTCCCGCTCCGGTGCAATCTTCCTCGTCGCCCGCGATGCCGAAGGGATCGTCGGTACCGTCCAGCTCCACCCGGCCTGGGCGCCGAACCAGCCGCATCGCGCGGAGGTCGCGAAGTTGCTGGTCCATCGTCGGGGCCGCCGCGCGGGCCTGGGCACTCGGCTGATGCGCACCATCGAAGACGCGGCGCGGCGAGCCGGGTTCAGGCTCCTGACACTGGACACGAAGCGGGGAGACGTGGCGGAGCATTTGTACAGGCGTATCGGATGGATCTCCGCGGGGACGATCCCCGGGTATGCCCTCGATCCGGACGGAACCACCCCGCATGACGCGGTGATCTTCTACAAGGAGCTGGACCGTGTCCCCCTTCAAGATCGACTTTGATACGCTCGAGTGGCAGTCGACGTTGCCGGGCGCGCGCTTCAAGGTGCACCGCGATGGGTCGAGGCAGATTCGTCTCGTCGAGTTCACCGCCGAGTTCGTCGAGCCGCACTGGTGCGAGAAGGGGCACGTCGGCCTGGTGCTCGACGGCGCGCTCGAGATCGACTTTCGCGGCCGGGTGATCTCGTTTCCCCGGGGCTCCGGCCTCTTCATTCCGGCCGGCCCGGCGGGCGCTCACAAGGCCCGCTCGACGACACCGGTCACACGGCTGGTGCTCGTCGAGGACGTCTAGCCCTTGGCGATGGGGGGCGCATTGTCGGCGCTCGGCCTGTGGGTGGCACTGCTGGCTGGCGGGTCCGCGGCGGCCTCGAGCCTCGATGACTTCAAGAGCGACGGGTGCAGCATGTTCCACGACGGGAGCTACTACAGTTGTTGCTATCTCCACGACTTCGCGTACTGGCACGGCGGCACGGCGGAGGAGCGGAAGAGCGCTGACCAGGCACTTCGCGCCTGTGTCCGGGAGATCACCGGCAACGGATTTCTGGCCGGAGCGATGTTCTGGGGCGTCCGGCTGGGCGGAGGCCCGGGACATCACACGACCTACCGGTGGGGATTCGGCTGGCCCTTCCCCTACCGCAAGGACTACGGTTCCCTGACACCAGAAGAGCAGGAGCAGGTGGCCGACAAGACCCGGAGTCTGTGCGCGTCACTCCGCCTGAATCCCGTCACCGGGGAGTACACTGTCGATGCCGGCAAGGAGATCAGCGCCGCGCAGGCGAGGCAGATCTGCCCGCGCCTGTGATTAAGGATGCGCCCGTGACTGACGCGAACGATCGGCGTCGAGTGTTCCACCGTCTCCACCAGTCCGGCTGCTTCGTGATCCCCAACCCGTGGGATCTCGGCAGCGCCCGCCTGCTGGCGCGACTCGGCTTCCGGGCGCTCGCCACGACCAGCTCCGGGTTCGCCTGGTCCCGGGGCAGGCCGGACAACCGCATGTCGCTGGAGGAGACTCTGGGCCACCTTCGATCCATCGCCCGCGGGGTGGAGATCCCGGTCAATGCGGACTTCCAGGGCGGCTTCGCAAGCGAACCGGATGCGGTCGGCGTCAACGTCAGCGCCGCGACGGCGACAGGGATCGCGGGACTCTCGATCGAAGACCGCACGGGCGATGCGTCGAAGCCTCTCTTCGAATTCAGGCTCGCGGTCGAGCGGATCCAGGCGGCTCGACGCGCGATCGATGCGAGCGGGACGGAGGTTCTCCTCACCGCACGCTCGGAAGGGTTCATCGTCGGACGCCCGGACCTCGACGAGACGATCCGCCGTCTCGTCGCCTACTCCGAGGCCGGAGCCGATTGTCTCTACGCGCCTGGTCTTCGCGCCGGGACCGATATCGATGCGGTTGTGAAGGCGGTCGCCCCGAAGCCGGTGAACGTGCTCGTCGGCAGCGACTTCACGACAGATGCGGAGCTCGCCGGCCTGGGAGTCCGCCGGATCAGCG
>Ga0137380_10004381_pt1 | contig 12441 bp, 8 predicted proteins | sample SagtaG_17_FD_104809 | JGI IMG/M metagenome (GOLD analysis project Ga0137380, IMG submission 104809) | Vadose zone soil microbial communities from Sagehorn Ranch, Mendocino, California, USA - Sage2_L_100_16 metaG | ecosystem: Environmental > Terrestrial > Soil > Vadose zone | place: USA... | reverse complement strand
GTTTTTGTCGCCAATGATGGTTCCACTGCCATCTCTTTCGCCAAGGAACTAAACCAGGAAGAAGTGGACTGCCTCAAGTCAGCCGCTGCCAATTGGCCAGATGTACGCATTCTGTATGGGTCGCGAGATTCTTAACCCACGCTTTCGGGGTATCGGTTCCCGGCTTGTAGCTCCTTCCCAGTCGCGACGCTGCTCGCCGATCGGCGCTCACCAAATTTGTAGTTGGTGCTGGCGGGAAGATATACCCCGCAGCTTCACTCGATTCCAGATAGAGAGTGGTGATCTGGTCCTATGAGGCAACGAGTCCGGCTGAAGTTTTGGGTTGACAAAGAGGCGAACAAATGGTAGATTTAAAAATTCGCGCAAGGACCGGCAAGAGCGTCTGAGCGGGTGATCTTTGCCTCGAAAATGCCTCCCAGGAGGCACCGGTAATCCGGGCTTGCTCTTTAAAAACTGAATATTTCGCATCGCCGGGTGGATACGAGCATTTTCATTGCCTGGGGTGTCCGCAGGTCATGAGTGTTTGACAAGCTAGCAACTGGCTTGTAGCCAAGAATCAGAAGATCGGGGTTCGGAAGCCAAAAAGCAACCAACCTTTGGGATGGATTGTATAAGCCTTTTAAAATCCTAGTTGAGCAGGGGTGGGGCACCCGGTTCGGGTGATCAGCCATCGCTGAACTCGACGCCGATCGAGGCATGATCTCTTGAAGTCCACGCCAACCTGGGATGAGGTGGGATGCCTGGTAGGGGGGAGGGGTGGCGATCGCCAAAATTGACGAAACCCCTTGGCCGAGCGACCACACCCACTTTTTCTCTGTGGCAGGCCCTCCCGGAACGGGGGGCAGCGTTCTTACCCGCAACGGCTGCTGGGGCAACAACGGTTTCAATCGCTATGACCCGAATTGCGGTGAGGCTTATATGCCGCTGGTGGCCCAGGTGGACGTGACGGACCCGCGCGGGTATGTCCGCCGGGTGGTCTTTGGCCCTGCCGGTTACATCACCAGCGATACGCATGCTTTGGGCCAGCCGGAGCAGCAGACCGTGACGTCAGACTATTATGCGGATAACACGCTGAAATCGGTCACCGACGCGCTGGGCCGCAAGACATCATACGACTACGACGCTAACGGTAATTGCACCCGCGTCACGCGGCTGGACGGCACACCCGATGCCGTCACCGCCACTTTCACCTATGAGCCGCAATTCAACCATCTGGCCAGCGTGACTGACCCGCTGAACCATACCACCAGCTTCATCTATGACCAGAATGGGAATCTGATCACCACCACTGACACGCTGAATCATCAGATGAGCATGACTTACAACAACACCGGCCAGATGAGTTCAGTGATGGACGCGCTCAACAATGTGGTGACATTCAGCTATTTCGGAGGAGATTTGGTGAGTGTGACCGATCCTCTGGGAAATGCGAGCACCAGCTTTTACGATGCGGCCGGCCGCGTGGTTTCCGCCACAGACTCACAAGGCAATACCGTAAAGACCCAGTACAGCCCGCTGAATCTGGTCACGCAGGTCACCGATCCAAAAGGCAACAACACGACATTTTCTTATGATTCCAACGGCAATCTGCTCAGCCTGACCGACGCACTCCACCTTACGACCCCAACCACCTGGACCTACGACAATATGGATCGGGTTTTGACTCGGACCGACCCACTCCTACGCCAGAAGAGCTACAGCTACGACCTGAACGGGAACCTCGTCAGCTCAACCAATCGGAAAAACCAGGTCACCAGCCTGACCTACGATCCACTGAACCGGCCCAAGCTGGTGGGATACAACACGGTCGTCAATGCCGGAGTAACCTCTTACGAGAGCACCGTCGGCTATACCTATGACGCCGGCAATCGGATGACGCAGGCCGTGGACAGCGCTGGCGGGACAATCACCGAAGCGTACGACAACCTCGACCGTCTGACTTCTGAGACCACGCCGCAGGGCCAAATTTCCTATGGGTACGACTTGGCCGGTCGCCGCGCCAGCATGACCGTCACCGGCCAGCCGCAGATCACGTACTCCTATGACAACGCCAACCGGCTCACGCAGATCGCCCAGGGGACATCCACGGTGGGCTTTAGCTATGACACGGTCAACCGCCGTTCGACGCTGACCCTGAGTAACGGTGTGAATATGTCGTACACATATGACAATGACTCCCGCGTGACCGGAATAACCTACAAATTCAACGCCAACACGCTGGGCAATCTTACGTACTCGTATGACTCACTCGGCCGGCGGATACTGGTGGGCGGCAGCTTTGCCCAGACCGGACTGCCCACTGCGGTCACCTCAGCCACGTATGACGCCGCTAATGAACTGACCAACTGGAATGGTCTCACTATCAGCTATGACCTCAACGGCAACATGCTGTCCGACGGGACAGACGGCGGCGTGCCATTCTGCAAAGCCCACGAGGATGATGCCGCTCTTGGTGGTCAGAATCGGCTCACGAACTCCATGAGCCTTGCCCTCCAATTCAGAGTTGATCAGCCAGTCAGCCAAATTCAGCTGATTGAATGCTGGATGCAGGTACATTGCTCCCGGCGAACGTACGGCCTGGTGTCCTCTTAACCCGTTCCGCTCGGTCGAGATTAGAGGCGACATGAGTGCTTCATTGCGGAGCGCCCAAACTGACGGTCGCAATTTCGCCTACCGGGGTCAGGAACTGCCGATCTGGGCGAGCAAGAGGCCGCTACTGGGACATTCATTGAGGAGCGGTCTTTCATTACGCGCCCTCATCATTGCGTTTGCGTCCTGTTTGCGCGTTTTTGCCGCGTTTGGTCACGTTTTGCCGAGTGTAAGTCCTTATTTCCTTTGTTTTCAGAGGGGCTGATCTGACTCTGGATCAGCATATCGGGGTTCGAATCCCTGGGGGGGAGCAGCCAAATTAGAATCAAGCACTTACGACTCCCGATTTCCTCAAAATCACCCAAAATCATCGACTGGTTACAGGCAACTGGTAACATTTGGTTCGTCCACGCGCTGGAAGCTCCAGAAATACCGGTGTAAACGGATCCAAAAAGGACGTAAATTCACGTTCGCCCCGGCTGTTGTTTCCGAATTCGCGCAGAATAAAACGCAACCAGATTTGACCGAGTTTCTGATCTGTAAGAAATAGATCAAGTGCAGAACAAGAGACGCTCCAAGCTTCCCCGCGGCCTTCGCTGGCGTGCAGGATCCCAATTCATATGGTTTACCTGGCGCGACGCAAGCGGAACCCAACATCAGAAATCTGCTGCAACCGATGACCCAGCGAGAGCGCTGCTTTTCAAAATGCAATTCCTGGCACAGCAGGAGCAGCAACGTGAGGAGCCTCAAATAATAGAGGGACCTGACCTCAAGAAAGAGCCTCTGACCAAAGTTGCAGCACTCTATTTTGAATGGAAGGCGGCGAATAACTCCGTCAGCACTGTCGCGCGGGAAAAGAAGATTTTTAAAACCGTGGAGAAGTTTTTTCGCGCGAATACTCCCGTGAAGGCGATCATGCTTCATCAAATCCGCCAGTATCAGAAAGAGCGCCGCGAGCAGATCAGCCCCACGATGAAGCAGCCGGTTACAGCGCGCTCCGTCAACTACGAAATGCAATTGCTACGAGCCGTCATGAGCTATGCGGATTGCTGGACCGACGAGTTGGCCGCAAGGTACAGACCCCTTCGCCAGATCAAGCGACGGGTCGGCAAGGTAGCAAGCAAGGTTCAGCTCCAGACGATCATCACCACGGCAATGGGCAACGAATTCTGGCGAGTTGCAATGTACTGCGGCACCGTGGCGGCTGGTACGGGATGCCGCGGTGGTGAGATCAGGAATCTCATGTTGGGAGACATTGACCTCGTTAATGAAAACATTCGGATTGCTCGGGAACTCGCGAAGAACCGCACAGAACGCCAACCACGTTTAATGGCATTGGCAGAATGGGGAATGCGTCATTTGTTGCTGCGCGCACAAGCTCTGGGCGCAACCGAATCCCACCATTATTTGCTGCCCTTGAGTCTCAGGAAGTCCCGATACAACGGCCGAAGCGCCGAGCTGGACTTTCTAATCATATGAGGACCTCAGATTTTGTTTGATTTTTGTCCTATAGGAACAATAGACTATGGGTTATCTGCAACATTTGCACTGATATTAGTAAGCACTTCGCGCAACACTCTTACTTTACCCTGTTCAAGTTTTTGGTAAGGAAATGTAGAGCGAAAGGCGGGTCCTGCTGATCTTCACCAGCGGCTCATCCATTCTTTCGAGAACAACATAGGCTAGCCGGCTTACTCTGCGCGGGAGTGAGCCGGTTCCGGCCGCCGCTGTTCAATCACCTAATGATCCTGAGGATCCCATGGGCACTCAAGCGACCATCCAGTCCGTTTCTTCGAAAGAGGTCCGGCCGGCAGTCTCCGTTTCGATCGGCGCATGGCTGGTTGCGATCGGCCTGGTTTTTCTGGCGGTTTTCGCGGTAAGAGCTCCGAACCCGGAGCCTGCGACGGCGCCGGTCTCTGATTTTTCCGCCGAGCGCGCGATGGTCCACGTCCGCGCGTTAGCATCGAAGCCGCATCCCATCGGGTCTGCGGCGAATGAGGCCGCCGGCAAATATTTGCTCGAGCAGCTTTCCGCTTTGGGTTTCCAGACGCAGCTGTTTGAAGCTACGGGAATACACAGCGGCGGTCGCGGTATCGGAATCGGCCAGGTCCACGATCTGCTCGGTCGTCTGTCGGGAACCGCGAATTCCCGCGCCATCATGCTCATGGCCCACTACGACACTGTCTATCGAGCCCCGGGCGCGGCCGACGATTCCTCCGGAGTCGCTGCCATTCTGGAGACAATCCGCGCCTTGCGCGCCTCGTCTCCGCTTAAGAACGACCTCATCGTGCTTTTCACCGACGGCGAGGAAGCAGGGCTTCTCGGCGCCGAAGCCTTTGCGGCATCACATCCCTGGATGAAGGACGTGGGGATGGTCATGAATTTTGAGGCGCGCGGCAATAAAGGCCCTTCTCTCCTGTTTGAAACCGGACCGGATAATGGAAAGCTGATCGACGTGGTCTCGCATAGCGCTTCACATCCTTTAGGGTCTTCCCTCTTCTATTCGCTTTATAAGCTGCTGCCGAACGACACGGATTACACGGTCTTTCGCCGGCTGCGGGTTCCCGGGTTGAATTTCGCTTTCGGCGAGAACCTCGAGGCGTATCACTCGGCGCTGGATACCGCCGAATCCTTGAGCCACGCGTCACTGCAACATCACGGAGCGAATGCGCTCAGCCTCACTCGCGCACTTGGGCAGATGGATTTGGTGCTGTTAGCGAACCAGCGGGGAGACGACATATTCTTCGACTGGTTCGGAACGCACCTAGTTTCGTATCCGCAGAGCTGGGTCTTTCCCGGCGAGATATTGCTCACACTCCTTTTGCTTGCCGCGGTCGTACTCGGCGTCAGGAGCGGGTCGCTACGTAAAGCTAGGGTTTTTGCCGCGCTTCTATACTCGGTCGTTTTTGTGGTAGCGCTGCCGATCGTAGCGGCGGCTGCGCAATGGCTCACGGCATGGCTCCTGGGCCCGCGCATGATTCTTCCGGATTCGACCGCGAACGCGCTTTTGCTCAGCGGGCTGGTGTTCCTCGCGGTCGCGACGGGAATCCTCCTGTTCGCGGCCGGCCGGAAATACTTCACCGCTGCGGAATTGTCATTTGGAGGGCTGCTCCTGGCGACCATTTTGAGTTGGGGGCTGGCATACCTGTTGCCGGCGGGAAGTTATCTGCTGTTCTGGCCGGTGCTGGTGGTGACGATCGGAGTGCTTGTGCTGCAAGCAGCCAGGGCATCTTCCGCGCTCACTTTGGGCGTTGCCGGGTTGGCCGGCGCAGCGACCACTATTTTGCTGTTCGGGCCCATTATCTATCTCATTTATATTTTCTTGACTTTGCAGTTGATCACCGCGGTATGCGCGGGGCTTCTGGCAGGCCTGGCATTCCTGATCTGCGGGCCGTGGGTGGAAACGGCTGCACCATACACGGGCTGGCGTTCGCGTTTTGGTGCTGTGCTTTCCGCCTCAGCGATCACGATCATCGGCGGCGTAGCACTGTCTCATCCCGGCTACGGGCATCCTCGCCGCGACACTTTGCTGTACGGCATCGACGCGGACGCGCATAAGGCGGCATGGATCACTTACGATCGCACGCTCGATTCCTGGACCTCACAGCTGTTCCCGGTGAAACCGTCTTCACGCGAGCCGGCGCCCAGCTATCTGGGAGGCTCTCCGCAGCCGGTGCTCTCCTCGTCCGCACCGATGCTCGAACTGGCGGCGCCGACAGCTCACGTTGAAAGCGACCGCAAGGAAAATGGCCTGCGCAAAATCAGGATCAAGATCGCCTCGCCCAGAAAAGCCGAGCTGATTTCCCTGCTCTTCGGCAAGGACAGCCATCCGCTGTCCGTCACCGCCGGAGGAAAGGAGTTGAACTTGGGCGGCGATTCGAAAGTCAGCTACCTCAAGCTTTTTGGAACGGGAAATCAGGACCAGGAGCTTGAGGTTGTTTTCCAGGAACCTGCGAAGGTGAGTTTCTGGCTCTCCGACCAGAGCTTTGGGCTGCCCGCGTCAGTGGGGCGGCGTCCTGAAGGCTCGATCGCCGGAGACGGCAGCGATATCATCCAGGTTACCCGCAAGTTCGAGCTCTGAGCGGTGCAGCGCCTCGTGGATGCGCCGAACATGGCGCATCGATCGCCACTTTTTCCGCTCACGCCCTCTATTCTGCCGTATATTGTCCGGGCTTTCTATCTGGAGAGGTAGCCCGTGGCCCGAATTGTGCGCAGCGGGCTGATTCAGGCCAGCAACGTGCTCGCCGTGAACCCGCCGCTCTTCGCGGACTGATATTTACAGTCCTGCAGGAATGGAAAGGTTTGCTGCCCCGCTTGCATTATTGCCTGATCAGCGTCCCTATAGAATCTCCCTTGAGAGCGCGCGTAAGATTTCCGGGCGTCAACCCGTTGATGATGCGCACACTGCGCGCTAATTTCGCCCGCGTCAGCAGATCCAGCACCACCGGTTCAATGGGAAGCGTTCGCAGTTTTCTATCGATGAGCGCCTGCGCCTGGATTTCAGGGATAAGCTCCGCCGCAGGATCGATCTTCGGATCTGCTGTGTAGATTCCGTCAACATCTTTGAGCAAAATGACGCTGCGCGCGCCAAAGACCTCACCCACCAGGTATGAGCCGGCATCGCTGCCGTGGGGCGGCAGCTTGCCCAGCTGCGGCGGATGCTCCCACAACGAATAAGGTGGAATGCCATTAAACACCGCGCCGCGAGCAGCCGCCAGCATCGCCGGAAGCAATTGCACTACGAAGGGCGCTTCCAGATATACAAATCCATGTTTAGCCAGGAGGCAAGAAACCATGTATGCATTCTGGGCGGAGTCTTTTGCGCTCAGAGCGGCTAGCGCGCCGGTGGGCAAGCCTAAATCGAGTCCCACGGAGAAGATGTGCCGTGAACGCACGCCAGCCCCCACGCCAATGATCATTCTTTGCTCCGCTTGATTGGCCACAATTTCATCCAGTAAAGGGAGCAAAGCTGAACGTCCCCGGTCCATGATCGAATGGCCGCCAATCTGGATCACGTTTACGTCGGGCAAAATTGCGGATACCGGCGCCTCGGTCCGGGCCATCACATTTTTATCGACCAGCGATTCGCGCATCAAACTTGATGTGACATGTTGAGAGCTGGAATGATCGAAGCTCACTTAGTGTCTCCATTTCTGTAGATGATTGTCCCCACAGCTTCGCCATTCAACGCCGCAGTAAGTTGACCGGGTTTGAGTCCGTTGATGAATTGGATTTCGCGGATGTTCCGCGCCCGCGTCATAAATTCCAGCACAGCCCGTTCCACGATAAGGTCTTCCAGGTCGCGGGCCAGCAAATCCTCCACGCTGATACGAGGGATGTACTCAGAAGACGGATGTTTTTTGGGATCAGCAGTGTAAAGTCCGTCTTCATCTTTTACGTAAATCATCTTGCGCGCGCCGAATACCTCGGCGATCAAGAAGCACCCTGTATCGGTACGCTGTGGTGGAATGCGGCCAGTAGGCGGATTAGGTTCCCACAGTTTGTAAGGCGGCATTCCCTGGCAGACCACTGCGCCGCGCTCCATCAAATAGTGCGGCATGGTACTGAACCCTTCCGGTTCGATGAAGGGGACCCCGTATTGAGCCAGCAGGTAATGCAGCATCTGCGCATTTTGCCAAGCCACGGCCGTGCCCAGCACTGTAAGAACTCCGGTGGGCAGTCCAAGATCAATGGCCAGGCTATAAATGTGGCGTGCGCGGGTCCCTGCTCCGGTTCCCAGGATCATCTTATGCCGGCCAAGATTGTCCACAATCTCCTGTACCAGCGGATACACCGCGCTGCGCCCGCGGTCCATAATGCTTTGCCCCCCTATTTTCACAACATTTACCCAGGGCAATATGGCGAAGTCAGGGCTGTCTCCAGTGGCCTGCTGAACAGAAGCGTCAGTTAAGGAGCCGGACAACAGTTGTCCGCCAAATGCCGGCAGGACGTTTTTCTCATTTTTGATCAGGTTTTTCATTTCGGCTTTCGTTATTAGAATTTAAAAATGCCTAGCTCAAAACTGTGTTGCTCTTCAAACCTCGTGCTCGCGGAACCAAAATTTGTTTCGGCCCAGGCGTGCAATCTCGCTAAGGCCTCCTCTTGAATCGAAAGAGGCAGAGCAGCAAACCTGGCGCCTGTTCGATGTCGCGATAAAAATTCTTCCGTACTGGTAGTAACGTTCCAGACAGCCGCGTCACGATACCAATGACGTACAGATATGGATTCTAGCCAGTCGAGGGCCTGCCGGCGCGATTCTCTCGGTTGATGCCAGGGAACCTGCATTTCTTCAAGGATCGCCACGAGCCGGCGCTTGAGCTGCGCATCAATCCCAGATTCCGGACTCCTCGTATGACCCACAGCAATGATTCCACCGGGCCGCAGTACGCGCCGGCATTCGTCAAGCAGCGGGCGCCACTTCCCGGCGGCGCTCAGCACTTGCATGAGCAACACCAGATCAAAGCTTGCACTCTGGAACGGAAGTTGCCTTCCCTCGGCTTGTGCCAGAAGACAGGTTTTCGATTCGCGGAACTCTGGCTTGGCTGAAAATTCCTGTAGCATGGCAAGCGATGAATCCACCCCAACGTAGAAATCGCCCGCTGCCAGGAAAGCTTTGCCAATCCGTCCCGTCCCTGCGCCAACATCAAGGACCCTCGCGTGATCGGGAAGGCTCGCCACGCTCCATATCGCGGAATGAATGGCTTCCACCACGGAGTTGGGCAGAGCGCGGTGGCGCTCAAAGCTGGAGGCGGTCGTGTCGTAAGCGGAGATCCCGGTTAACTTCAACGATATCCCTCCGCCTGCAGCCGGAACAGCTCCGCATAGAGCCCGTTTAGCTGAAGCAGTAGATCGTGCGTTCCCTGCTCCGCGATAGCTCCCTGCCGAAGAACGACGATGCGATCTGCCATGCGCACCGTCGAGAAACGATGGGAGATCAAGAAAGCGATCTGCCCGGCAACCAGCTCCGCAAAACGCCGGAAGGTCTCATATTCGGCGCGCGCATCCAGCGCCGCTGTGGGCTCGTCCAGAATAATTATCTGTGACTTGCGGATGTAGGCCCTGGCCAGGGCGATCTTCTGCCACTCGCCTCCGGAAAGCTCAAGGCCATTCTCAAAACGGCGGCCCAGCATTTGCCGGTAACCCAGAGGAAAGTTTGCCGCCAGCGCGTCAGCCTGCGATTTCCCGGCCGCTGCCGCGATTGCCGGATCAGGAATACAGTTCGTATTACCATCTGGCTGCTCAACGAGCTGGTCCAGATATTCCTGCACCTGGCTGATTTCGCCCACGCCAATGTTTTCATCCAGCCGCAGATCGTAGTGAACAAAGTCCTGAAAAATCACTCCCACGGCACTGCGCAGCGAGGCAAGCTGGTATTCGCGCAAATCCACGTCATCCAGCAGGATGCGGCCTTCGGTGGGATCATAAAGCCGGGCCAGCAGCTTGGCCAAAGTAGTCTTGCCTGCGCCATTCTCGCCTACGAGGGCGATCTTCTCTGCCGGTGCAATACGCAGATTGACGTGGCGAACAGCCCAGGAGCTGCTACCCGGATATTGAAATCCCACGTCTTCGAAAGTCAGCCCTTGTTTCAGCGGCGAAGGCACCGGGCGTGAACCGGGCCGCGCATCGATAGTTGGCTGCAATTTAAAGAATTCAAAAAGATCGCGAACGTAAAGCCCTTGTTCATAGACGTTGCTTACTGACAAGAGCAGGCGCTCCGTGGCCGCGCGGCCGCGCAGGAATGATGCTGCCAGAAAAGTCAGGGTGCCGATGGTGATGATTCCGTAAAACGCACGCCACAGAATAAGGACGTAGCCGGCGTAATAACCCGCCAAACCCAACCAGGCCAGTAAGATTGCGGCCACCCCTTTGCGAAGCGCCAGGCGGCTGTTCGCTTCATGCAGCCGGGCAGCGAGTCTGCGGTAGCGGCCCAGGAGCCAGTTGGACAATCCAAACACCTGTACTTCTTTTGCGGTCTTGTCACTCGCACTGAGGAAACGCAGATAATCAAGCTGACGCCGCTCCGGGGTCATGCGATACAGCAACGAATACTCCAGGGTGCTGAAGTGGATTTCGCCGAGAAAGCCCGGCACGATCGCCACGATCAACAGCACAAGCAGCCAAGGACTATAAAACAGGATCGCCGAGGCAAGGGAAATCAGGGTCACCGAGTCCTGCCCCAAGGTAAGCAACTGCGTCAGCAGGCCGATGCGTCCGGTGGTCTGCCGTTGGGCCCGCTCCAGCCGATCAAAAAACGCGGGGTCTTCAAAATGGTGAAGATCAAGCGAGCCGGCATGAGCGATGAGTTTTTCATTGATCCGATTGGCACATAGATCGCCAAAAAGCGCTTCCACAGCGGCAGAGACCCTATCCAGCGCTTCGCCCACGGCGACGATCGTCAGTTCCACGGCCACCAGCAGCCCCAATCGTTGAATGTTGGGCCGGCCCAAGCGCGCGGCCACAACCGTGTCAATGATCAATTTGGCCACCCACAGCGTAGCAATGGGGACCATAGCCCGTAGCAAACGAAGGAACACCGTCGCCGAGGCATATCCGCGATGCGTTTGCCATGCCAGACGAAGGAATTGGGGAATGGACGCAAGCGCAGCAAACTTTTGCCGCCACGTGGAGACACTGGTGTCGGCTGAGTGGGCGAGCTTCTTGAGAGTTGGGAGAGGAGGTGCCAAATCGATTGTATTGTAGTCCTCATATACCGGCGCAGGGATTAGGAGAGTTCGGTAGTGGCTGGAACTAGCCCACTACCGAAAGGTTTTGTCCATCGCTACAGAACCGGTGCTCCGGTTGTTTAATGGTGAATAACCTGTGTCTTGTTGTCCACCACTTCAATCAACTGCATCATCCCGCGATCTTCATGTGCCAGAATGTGGCAATGGTTCACGAACTTACCTGCGAAGTCAGCAAAGTGAGTCCGCATCTTGAAATATCCTGGAGTTACTTTGCCGCTGGAGTCCGCCTTGCCCAGCGGAATTGGGAAGGTGTCCCACCATATCCATGGCTGCGGCAGTTTCAAAGGCGCGGTCATGGTGCCTGGATCAAAGACTTCAATAACCTGGAAGGGGTTTACGTGAATGTGGAATGGATGCCTCACGAAGAGGCCGGCGGAGTAATTTTGAATCGTCCATTCCTGTCTCGTGTCCAGGAGCATGGCTTCATCAATCCGTCCTTCCTCGAAGCGCCTGCCATTGATGAGAGGCGGCGAACCCGGTCCATTGGAAGAATCCATCTGATACTTGATGATGCGGCACTCAGACACCTCTTCGATGTCATGAAGGAATGGCGGCATCTCCGGATACTGGTCTTTAGACTGCGGCCAGCGCTGGTTATAGGCTATCTCGTCCTTGGGCTCAATCACGTTCACTGTGAGAATGATATTGGTTCCGGTGGGCTGAGGTTTTACGTCCTTGTAGACCAAAGTGGCGGTGCCCGCCTTACTTGGGGCCTGGACAAGGATATCCACGCGATTACCGGGCGCTAGAGTGAATGTGGTGTTCGGATTCGTAAGTTGTGGATGATAGTTATCCCAGTGAAATTGCACGCCATCCTGGGCAGTCTGATAAAACTTGAGCACGCCTGCTCCCTCAAAGCCGCAGTTAAAGAGAGCATCCTTGCCTCCCTGTACCGTGCCGTTAATGATGCGCCACCACTGGACCTCATTCGTCTTCATGGTAATTACCGGCTGGAGTTGTCCGTTCACCAGGGAACCGGCGAAGGCATTCGGCCCGGTGCCGGCGCCGCCGGCGCCGCCGGTGCGTTCACGGTTGGGTTGCGGCTGAAACTGCTGAATGACCAGGACCTTTTCCTGCACCCCCGGCATGGTCTGGCGCAGTTTGACGT
>Ga0137380_10004378_pt1 | contig 12452 bp, 12 predicted proteins | sample SagtaG_17_FD_104809 | JGI IMG/M metagenome (GOLD analysis project Ga0137380, IMG submission 104809) | Vadose zone soil microbial communities from Sagehorn Ranch, Mendocino, California, USA - Sage2_L_100_16 metaG | ecosystem: Environmental > Terrestrial > Soil > Vadose zone | place: USA... | reverse complement strand
GCAGAGCTGGTTTGACCGGCAGGATGAAGCGGATCTTTTCCGCACCGCCATCGGGCAGGACCCGTCACTCGAAGATGTCATCAAGATGGTCCACCCGAAGCCGAAGACAATTGGACAAGAAGCTTTCTACGGTTACTTGCTGGACCGTCCGCATGACGCAGAGTGCTTGCCTGCGGTGGTCCGGCAGTATGAGGCCTTCAAGAAAGGTGAATCGCCGGAGGTTCCAGACGTTCCATTTTTGAAGCTGACGGCTTTGAATCTGAGCGAAGAGGCCTGGGCGAAGATCGCGGCGCGCGCCTCCTGGCAAACGACCCGGATGAACCTGAACACCTTTGTGCGGCATGGCGTGTTTACTCGACCGCATCTCGTGCAGGCGATTGCGAATCGGCTCCGGAATCCGGAAGCGATTAGCAAGGCAAGAGTGTTCCCTTATCAACTCATGGCGGCATACGCGATGGCCGATAGCGCAATCCCGGGCGAGGTTCGGGAAGCGTTGCAGGATGCGATGGAAATTGCGATTCGGAACGTACCGGCGCTCACTGGCAAGATCTATGTTTGTCCGGACGTATCCGGCTCGATGTCGGCGCCCGTCACCGGGTACCGAAAGGGAGCGACCAGCGCTGTACGGTGTATTGATGTGGCAGCGCTGGTCGCGGCGGCGATGGTTCGTAAAAACGGCTCCGCTGAAGTGCTTCCGTTCGAGCAAAATGTCATGAACGTCACGTTGAATCCGCGCGACAGCATCATGACGAACGCCGCGAAGCTCGCTGCCATTGGCGGGGGTGGAACCAATTGCAGCGCGCCATTGGCATTGTTGAACGCACGAAAGGCCGCTGGCGATCTGGTGATTTTCATCTCGGATAACGAGTCTTGGGTGGACACCGGGCAAGCTCGTGGGACTGTGACCATGACAGAATGGCAGCGGTTCAAGAGCCGGAACGCTAATGCGAAGTTGGTGTGTATTGACGTTCAGCCTTACGGCACCACTCAGGCGAAGGAGCGGGCCGACATCCTTAACGTAGGCGGATTCTCCGACGCCGTGTTCGATGTGATCGCGCAGTTTCAGACCGCCTCGCTGCAACAAGATCACTGGATCGGCGAAATTGAGGCTGTAACTTTGAATTAGTCATCAACCGCCGGGGCCGAATGCACTCGGGACTACATGCGCCAAATGTCAGGTCTCGATAATTCCTCGTCGGCCCCGGCTGAAACCATGAGAAGCGTAAACATGACACCACGATGGCGAATGCATGTGGGACTACACGGTTGCCTCGGGGGTCGAACCCCAACTCAGGAAACTGAGGGCGTCGTCTCACAAAATGTTGTCGCCATCGCTTTTAATAACGATGTGGCGAATGCCGGAGGAACTACATGGGTCCCGGGTTCGAATCCCGGTGGCTCCGCCATACGGGGTCATAGCTCAGCGGTAGAGCAATGTTTCCCCAACTTTTGTCGCCGCATCGGTGTGAAAGATGAGCAGAAGGTATTTCAGATAGACAACTTATGCTACGATTCCCAGGCGGCGAATGCCGGAGGAACTACATGAACTTGATGGTCTCCGGGTGCAAGTCCCGGAGCGCGGGTGACCGCGCTAGCTCAGGACAGAGCATCGAGCAAAACGTTTCTTCACCCTTTGTCGCCGCCGTTTAGAAAAGGAGATTTCATCATGACCGACTCAACCTATAACGTAATCCAACCTGAAACAGGTGTACCGATCAAAGCGTGGACAAAGGGCGTCGCAATCGAAGCGGGAGCGGAAAAGCAACTCCGCAACGTTGCTTCTATGACATTTATTTACAAGTGGGTCGCCGCAATGCCCGATGTGCATTGGGGAATCGGCGCTACAGTAGGAAGCGTGATTCCCACAAAGGGCGCAATTATCCCTGCGGCCGTCGGCGTGGACATCGGTTGCGGCATGATCGCGGTGCAAACCACGCTCACGGCGAATCATTTGCCGGACAATTTGAAATCGCTTCGCACGGCGATCGAAAAGGCAGTGCCACATGGGCGGACGGACAACGGTAAAAAAACCGACCGCGGCGCTTGGCACGACATTCCGGAACACCATTTATCGGAATGGGAGCGCTTGAAGCCGCGCTATGACCTGATCCAGTCAAAGCACCCGAGGCTGGGCCGAGGGAATGACGTGAACCATCTTGGCACCCTAGGGACGGGAAACCACTTCATCGAAATTTGCCTCGACACGAACGACAGCGTTTGGTTCATGCTGCATAGTGGATCGAGGGGCGTGGGAAATCGGATCGGAACTTTTTTCATCGAACTGGCGAGGCAAGATATGCGCAAATGGATGATCAACCTTCCGGACAAGGATTTGGCCTATCTGCCGGAAGGGACCGACCACTTTAACGATTACATCAAAGCGGTTCATTGGGCGCAGGACTTCGCGATGACCAACCGCACGCTCATGATGGAGAACCTTATCCGCGCGCTCAAGGCTACCGGGGAATTGCCTGAGTTTGAAATCACCGAAGAAGTGGTGAACTGCCATCACAACTATGTGGCCGTTGAAGAACATTATGGAGAGAAAGTTTTCGTGACGCGCAAAGGCGCCGTACGCGCGGGTAAAGGCGACATGGGCATCATTCCCGGCAGCATGGGCGCGCGATCGTATATCGTACGCGGGCTTGGCAACGACGAGAGTTTCCATAGCTGCAGCCACGGCGCAGGCCGGGCAATGTCCCGGGCCGAGGCGAAGCGACGTTTCACGCTAGAAGATCACGCGAAGGCAACAGCCGGGGTCGAGTGCCGCAAGGATGCCGACGTGATTGACGAAACACCGGGCGCGTATAAGCCGATCGATGATGTAATGAACGCGCAAAAGGATTTGGTTGAGATCGTACACACGCTTCGCCAAGTGGTTTGTGTAAAGGGCTGAAGAGATGATCACCATTGACGGTTCACACAACGAAGGCGGCGGACAGATACTGCGGACCGCACTGACACTGAGTCTGGCCACGCGGACGCCGTTTCGAATCGAAAAAATTCGGGCGGGTCGCAAACAGCCGGGGTTGCTCCGCCAGCACATTGCCGCCGTAAAGGCTGCCGCGCAGATCGGCAAGGCCGAGGTGCAGGGTGATCAGATCAACTCGCAAGAGCTGACCTTTGCTCCGAAAGACGTCATTCCAGGGGAATACAACCTCTCTATAGGTACGGCGGGCAGTACTTCGCTCGTGCTGCAAACGGTCTTACCGGTGCTGATGTTGGCGTCAAAGCCAAGCTCGCTGACCTTGGAGGGAGGAACTCACAATCCCGCTGCTCCGCCTTACGATTTTCTGGAGAAGGCCTTTGTACCGCTGCTCAATCGAATCGGCGGCCGGGTACGGATGGAACTTCTCACGCCAGGATTTTATCCTGCGGGCGGGGGCGTCATGAAAGTGACGGTTCAGCCTCCGTCTGAGCTGAATCCGCTCGACCTCACAAAACGCGGGGAGCCCCGTGGCAGAGCGGCCCGAGCGATCGTCGCTAATTTGGCACGCAACATTGCGGAACGTGAACTTGCCGTGATCGGCAAGAAGCTTTCCTGGGACCCTTCCTCCCTGACGGTCGAGGTCGTGTCCTCCCATGGCCCCGGCAACCTGGTCCTGCTCGAAGTGGAAAGCGAACACGTCACGGAGTTATTTACTGGGTTCGGCGAACGCAATGTGCGCGCAGAAGCTGTGGCCGAGCAAGCAGCTTCCGAAGCCCGTCGCTATCTGGCATCGGATGCTGCCGTTGGTGAACATCTCGCGGATCAGCTGCTCTTGCCTCTCACATTCGCCAAGGGCGGCGTTTTCACGACTCTTCCCCTGTCACGCCACGCCCGCACCAATATCGATACAATTGCGCGGTTTCTATCGACGAACATTCGGATACACGCGGAAAGCAACCGGCGTTGTACGGTTGAGATTGCGCCAATAGAAGCGTGAGCCCAGTTGCCGCAGGCGAAGAGCGCCAAACCTGAGCAGTTCGTCGACGGCAGCTTTCTTCAGGAACTGGACAAAGAGGACTTCTTCAACGAGATGGCAAAACGATATCCGTCGAAGTGACAAGGGTCATGATCGGGATGCCGTCTTCTCCAACGGAACCTGCCCCCGAGATTCCGGCCGATCCCAACGATACGAAGCTCATTCTTCAACTCACACGAAGTTTCCCCGGCGCAAATCGAGAAGCGCCTGTTCGATCTCTTCTCTGGTATTCATGACGAACGGGCCATATCGGGCGATCGGTTCGTTGAGTGGTTTGCCGGATACCCATAGGAAGCGCGCGGGACTTTCTGACGTGACAACGTTGATCGAGTCGCCATCGCCCAGCACGACCAGCTTTGGAGATGTGACGCGTACTTCGCCTTCCGATCCCCCGGCGGGAAAGCTTGCCTCGCCTTCGAAAAGATAAACGAATGCCGCGTGCTCAGGATCGATAGCTCCTATGAAGGAGCTGTGGGGCGGGACGGAAACGTCCGCATAAAAAGGATCGGCGGCGATTTCGCTTACCGGCCCACTGATATGATCCATTTGCCCGGTGATCACCCGGATGATGGTTCCGTCATCCCGTTTAATTTCAGGAATCTCGCTTGCGAGAATGTCTTGATAGCGCGGTGTAGTCATTTTCAGTTTCGCCGGTAAGTTCACCCACAATTGAAACCCGGCAATTCCTTCGGGACTAACCTGCGGCATTTCTTCGTGCATGATGCCGCGGCCAGCCGTCATCCATTGGACATCTCCAGCGCCGATGCTTCCCGAATTGCCGAGAGTGTCTTTGTGGCTCACCGTGCCGGAAAGAACGTAGGTGACCGTTTCGATTCCACGATGCGGATGCAGCGGAAATCCGGCTTCATAATCCCGCGGATTCGTTGACGCGAAATGATCCAGCAGGAGAAAAGGATCGAGGTAATCCAGTGTCCTCGTCCCAATACTTCTCTTGAGCCTCACTCCCGCGCCTTCGACGACGGATTGCGGCTCAATGATCTTTAGTGCTCGTCTCGGCAATGTCTTCATCATTGACTCCTTTGCCTGCCCGCGAGTTAAAAAGCATTCGAACTCCGGGATTAGAGATTTGTTTTGTCTTTGACGACGGTGATAATGTAAAGCTGTTTGCAGGTTTGTAAAGTACGCACTTTGAAGTAACGTGCTTACTAAAAGGTTAGCATGGCGCGAAGCAAAAAGGCGGTCAGTTGCCCGGCGGAAACGACACTCAAAATCATCGGCGGACGCTGGAAGCTGATGATTCTGCGTCAACTCGCCGCCGGAGCGAGCCGCTTCGGCGAGCTGCATCGCGACCTGAATGGTATTTCCGAAAAGATACTCACGCAGCATCTTCGAGAGCTCGAGGAGGACGGCGTCATCAGCCGAAAGATCTATCCGGAAGTCCCAGCGAAGGTGGAATACGCTCTTACGCCCTCGGGAAAAACTTTGAAGCCGATCATCGAGGCGATGCACGAATGGGGCATCACGCATTCATCACGGGATAAAAATTTCTAGCGGGATCCGAAAATCTATTTTCAGTTCGCGGTTAACTCTAACTCTCGATCTTGAAAAGCGCCGCGGCATTGCCGCCAAAAATCATCTCCTTCTGGTCATCGGATAGATGGGGCAGCGAGGCAATGGCGTTGGCGGGGTCCCTGTCGCCCATATCAAAAGGATAATCGCTCCCCATCATCACCCGTCCAGCTCCTACCGTCTCGACTAGAAAGTTGAGGGCCGGCACGGAGTGGACCAGAGAATCAAAGCAGAGCAGCCTAAAGTAATCGCTGGGCGGCCGGTCGATATTTGCCCGAGCCTCAGGCCGCACGCGCCAACCGTGCTCCCACCGACCACGAATGTAGGGGCAAGAACCGCCGCCGTGAGCGAGATAGAACTTCAGCCGGGGAAACTCTTTAAGAACACCGCCGAAGATGAGACTCGCGGCGGCCACCGCAGTGTCGCTGGGGTTACCGATCAAGTTCTGTAAGTGGTAGGGTCGCAGCCGCTCGCCTCCCAACACGTTTGAGGGGTGAATGAAGACCGGCACGTCCAGCTCTTGCAGCTTGGCATAGAAGGGGGCGAAGCCTTTGTCATCCAGATTTTTGCCGTTGATGTTGCTGCAGATCTCGGCGCCGCGCAGGCCAAGGTCGCGCATCGAGCGTTCCAATTCGCTTGCCGCCATCTCGGGCTCCTGCATCGGAAGATTGGCAAGCGCGACAAAACGTTTGGGATGCTTCTGGACGTTCTCCGCTAATGCGTCGTTGATCTTCCGACACAGCTCGAGACTCCGAGCGGGGTCGGTGGCATGAAAGAATAAGAAAGGCGGAACTGAAAGGATCTGCATGTCCACTGATTGAGCTTCCATGTCCTTTAGCCTGCGCTCGATGCTGTAAATCCGCTCGGGTTCGAGAGCGATGTTGCGGGCATTGCCGGTGTAAGCCACCTGACGTGAGCCTTCTTGAACGATCCGGATGCCGTGGAGTCGACCATCGGTCCCCTTCACTTCTACATCGTTTAAGCAGCTTTCAGGAACGTAGTGAGCATGAACATCGATCTTCAAGGGCGAGTCTCCTTTATTTAAGAACGAAGTTACGGGCCAGATCCTGGATGGCCTTCTGATCAAAGCTATTGGCGTAGTCGATGAACTCATTGGTAAAGAAGCGCTTCACATCGCCCGTCTTGGAGAGGTCGAGGCCGAGATACTCAATGTAAGCTTTCCAATCCTCCTCGGAGTTACAACCCCATTTCTTGCATGGCTTGTTATCGAATCTAAGGGTCGCGATGTTCGGCGGCAGCGCGGCGACCTGTCCAGCCACCGCCTCTTCCAATGACATTCCTTTGGGCACCGTCTCCGGGAACATTTTGAAGCTGATCTCGATCGCCGCTTTCGGGTTAGCGACGAAAAACGCCGAGCCCATGGCGAAGCCTTTCAGCAGCCCCTTAACGACCTCGGGAGATTTCGCCACATAGTCGCGTCGCGTCACTATCTCGTTGCCAAAGACGCGCTCGGCGAAAGCGGGCTGCGGCAGATGGCGCAACTTCACGCCGAGCCCCTCCACCAGGGCGTACTGCACGCCGGGAAGGGCCAGCACGTCCACGACACCTGTTTGAAGGCTGGATGTGGCGGCCCCCGCGGCGCCCACGGGAACCATTTGCAGCTCGCTGTCCACAAGCTTTAGTTCTCGTCGCGTGGCCTTCACGTAGGTCACCCCTTCATCGCCGAGCGATGAGACCCCGACTTTTTTTCCTTTGAGATCCTTCAGCGCTTTAATCGGCGAGTCTTGCAAGACAGCGAAAGAGTATTGCTGCTGGCGGCGCAAAAGATAAACACTCACGAGGCCGAGGTCTTGCCCGCTGGCCGCCGAGGCAACGTAGAACGCGGGTGGTGGCAGGCCGAACTCCACTTGTCCCGCCGCCACTCGCTGCGTAGCGTCGGCAGGCCCTTGGGTCCGGATGATCTCCAGGTCGATTCCTTCGCGTTGATACCAACCGAAGTGCGAGCAGATCCAAACGAAGGATAGCCCCGGGTTGATGATGGGATTGGCCAGGGCAAAGCGGACTCGCGTCAGCGGTTTAGCGCCGGAAGCCGGGACCGGCTGGCCCCTCTCCTGCGCTAGCAACGGCGTCGCCGGGACAACGAGGCAGCCGGCGAAGAGAAGCAGCGAAACGATTCCGAACGCATGGAGAGTTTTTTTCATTTTCATAGAGCCTCTTTTTCATAGTGCCCTGCCGCTCTGGGCTTCGGCCCAGAAAAGGAAGTGCCGACCCACAAGCTGGAGGAGACCTCGGAGAGCAAGGCCGACGATGACGAGGACGACGAAGACGGAAAAGACGCCAGCCACATCGATGGCAAAGTGCGACTGCAAGATGAGCACGCCGAGGCCTTCCTGTCCGCCGACGAATTCGGCGACGATCACACCGAGGATACTAAAGACCAGCGCAATGTCGAGGCCGGCGAAAATATAGGGCGTGGCCCCGGGAAGCTGGACGAGCCAAAAGGTCTGTGCCCAACTCGCCTTGAGCGACCGCATCAGCTCTAGGCGACCGCGCCCGGTTGACTTAAAGCCGACCAAAGCGTTGACCAGCACGGGGAAGAACGCGACCAGCATGGCGAGAGTGACTTTCGACAGAGCGCCGTGACCGAACCAGATGATGAAGAGGGGCGCGATGGCAATTCGGGGCAAGGTCTGAAACGCCACGATGTAAGGCATCACGATGCGTTCGCCAAGGGCGGAGTGGGCGAGAAGGATGGCGCACAAGACTCCAAGCACGCCCGAGAGCGCGAAGGCGGCAAGAGCTGCAGCGTAGGTCGAGACCGCGGCGAAAAGATAGCTGCCGCTCCCTGTGGGATTCGTTGTGAAGCCCACGTAGAGAGCGCGCGCGACCGCGCTGGGCGTGGGGATGAGAAAGGGGGCAATGTTTAGGACGCGCACTGTCGCCTCCCAGGCGGCGAGGAAAAATATGAACGAGAAGACGCTTACCAAGAGGGTCGCAAGCGGAGGCCACCGCTGGGAAAGCGATTTCGGATATCGGGGCATCGCGTCAGCCTGCACTGTTAGACAAAGCCTCCAATGGCCAGCTTTCTAATCCCAGCGCGGCGCGCACCTGGCCCGTGAGACTTGCGAACTCTGCTGTACTCATAAGATCGAGGCTGCGCTCTCGGCCGAATGGCGCATCGATGACTCGTCTGATCCGTCCCGGCCGAGGAGTCATAATCAACACGCGCGTGCCGAGAAAGACCGCTTCGGGAATGCTGTGCGTTATCAGCACCATGGTTTTCCCGCTTTCTTTCCAAATGCGATGGAAATCAACGTTCATCTGCTCTCGCGTTATGGCATCGAGCGCGCCAAACGGCTCGTCCATCAGGAGAATGGCGGGATCGGTGCTGAGGGCGGCGGCAATAGCGTTCCGCTGCTGCATCCCTCCCGAAAGCTCAAAAGGATATTTGTTTTCGAAGCCGGACAAGCCGACCATTTTGAGCAAGCTCCGCGCGCGGGCGTCGCCCAAAGGCTTGGACCGTCGCCTGACCTCCAGCGGCAGCATCGTGTTTCCTAAAACGGTGCGCCACGGGAGAAGGACAGACTCTTGAAAGACAATTCCAACATCTTCGCGCGGCTCGGTTGCCGCCTCGCCTCGGAATCGGACACAACCTGCGCTCGCTGGTAACAATCCTCCAATTATCCGGACCAGAGTGGATTTCCCGCAGCCACTCACCCCAACAATCGCCAGAAATTCACCTGCCTCTACGTGAAAGGAGACATCGCGTAGCGCCTCCACGGTTTCGCCGCCGATCGTAAGGAAGCTCTTGGAGACGCCTTCGACCTCGATCAGCGCTGCAGCCATTGTCGTTAGACCGTCGCCAATTGATGTAATATCACGGGAAGAACAATCGGCCTTGGCGTCCGGTACTGCGCGCGCGATAGAGCTGTCCTGTTGCGGTTGTAACGTAAAGCGTTGTCATAGCGTCATCGCCGAACGCACAGTTTGTAGGAGAGTCGGGCGCAGGATGCGTCTCGATGACGCGGCCCGATGGGGAAAAGACGTAGATCAACGCTCCAGAACCGCTTTTCTCCCAGCCGGCGCAGGCGATGATATGGCCTTCGCTGTCCAGACACATCCCACTGATGCCCCGGTGCGGCCCACGAGCATCTGAACCAAAGGTGTGGAGCACGATATAAGTTCCCAAGCTCCTATCTTCGTGAATGGGATAGGCTCTTAGCTCTCGCTTATCTTCTCCTAAACTGGTCTCGGACACGTACAGGATTTTTTCGTCCCGAGATAAAGCGATGGCCATGGGCGAGGAAGTGTCGTAAGTCATGCGCCGTATATGCCAACTCCGGTCAGGGCGCCGATCGAGAAGCAAGACGGAGGCATGCTCCAGCGGTCCGTGAAGCTGAGGGCCTGGAGCCGGAATGGGATCATAGGGATCCGTAAACCAGATGCGTCCTTTCCGGTCGATAGTTAAGTCGTGCGGATGGTTATGAAAGTGGCCGTCCAATCGATCGGCGAGCGGCGATGTGGAACCGTCAGGGTTGAAGCGGACAACGCGACGCGAGCCGCTCTGGCAGCCATAAAGCAAGCCGTCTGGAGAGAACGCCAGCCCTTTGGTCCGGTTGGTAAATCTACGGAACTCGGTGACGTTACCGCTCGGCGGGTCATAGCTGAGGATGCGGTTTTCTGCCGGCACGGAAAAAAGAACCGTCTTCCCGTCCCACACAGGCCCCTCTGTAGCCCCATTGAAGGGACCTGCGACGAGCTCGAATTTCCAATCCGTAGTCATCTGCTATTGCTCCCTCACCCTCGCCCTCTCCCAGAGGGAGAGGGAATATATTTTTTCATCTCCCTGAGGGAGGATGAAGGTGAGGGTTTTCATGATCAAGGCTGTCGCGCATCATTCAGACCGGGACACCCGGAATACCGAGCCTCACCCGATACACACAACTGCGCGATGTGATAAAGAGCGTTCTCCAGTCTGAATCACCCCAATTCATGTTCGTTGTGTGGGTCGGGATCTTTATTCGGCCAAGAAGATTCCCCTTGGGATCGATCACGTGAATGCCGGCCGGACCTGTGCAGTAGACGTTGCCTTCGACATCCACCTTCATCCCGTCGGGATTCCCCGGTTCGTCACCGCGAGCCTCATAGAAGAGCCGTCCGTTGCTCAAGGTCCCATCGTGTTTCACATCAAACACGCGAATGTGGCGACGGGCCGTGTCGTTGATATAGAGGAGAGACTCGTCCGGGGAGAAACACAGGCCATTGGGGTTTTCAAAGTCGTCGGCAACCGGCGTCAGTGTCTTTCCATCGGGAGACAAACGAAACACACCGATGAAATCGAGATAGCGCTGCAGATCATCTCCGGCCATGCCGGGGATATACATCGCCATCGGAGGATCGGTCCAGTAAATGGCGCCGTCGGACTTGACTACGATGTCATTGGGCGTGTTGATCTTCTTGCCTTGGTAATGAGACGCGACAGTGACGATGGAGCCATCATGGTCCATGCGCCACACGCTGCGAGAGGCCCAACCGGCGACCACGAGTCTTCCCTGCTTATCGTAGGTCATTCCGTTCGCCTTACCCGAGGGCCTCAGGAAAACCGACGCCCCTTGGCCAGGGACCCATTTCCATATCGTATCACCCACGATATCGACCCACTGGAGATAGCCTAGACGCGCGTTCCACACCGGCCCCTCGCCGAATTGGAGCTGACAAGCGATCCTGTCCAGAGTTGCTTCCTTTGGTACAATCCGCGAAAAACCCGGCGCTTCCTTGTCTGTGTCCATCTCGCTAGCTCCGAGTATTCAAATCAGCCACGCATGCTTTCTCTCTTGGCGCGCTTTGCGCCTTTGCGCGAGGCATCTTAAATTCGAAATTCGAAATTATTGCGAGACGCCAACGCCGGCTTAGCTCCACCCGCGAGGCGCCAACGCTTTGATGTCGCTCACCGCATCAATTACAGCGGGTTTTCCAGAAGCGAAGGCCCGCTCCAGCGCGGGTTTGAGATCGCTTGGCTGTTCGACCCGAACACTGAAGCAACCCATCGCTTCCGCGACTTTTGCCAAGTTAATATCTTCGAAGACCCACATTTCACGGGCTCTACCGCGCTGCTGTCCGCCGTAGGCGGCGTCAAATAATCGGGTCTCCTGGTTAAGCGAGCGGTTATCATTGACGACGATAACGGCGTTGATGCCGAAGCGAGCAGCGGTCTCCAGCTCGGCGAGATGATAATAGAAGCCGCCGTCGCCGGTGAAGCATAAAACCGGCGTGTCGGGAAGAGCGCATTTTATTCCTAGCGACGCGGGGAACGCCCACTTAAGGGAGCCGGCGCAGCGAATGTACTTTTGGCCCGGTTTTTTGAGGTCGATCATCGCGCCCGTCCAGATCCCGGAGTGGTTTGTGTCTGAGACGACTACCGCATTTGAAGGGAGGAACTCAGTAATTTCCTTGCAGATACGTTCCGGCCTCATGGGCACGGCGGCGGAATTACAGAGCGGCGCCACTTCGTTACGCCACTCGCTTACGAGCTGTTGCACCCGCCGCACCCAGGCCGTCCTGGGCTCCATAGGCTTCAGCGCATCAATCAACCTTCGTAAGGTCACCTTGGCATCGCCCAACAAACTTACGACGTTAGGATAGTTTCGACCGAGGTCCGCAGGCGAGATATCCATTTGGATGACCGGCGTGCCTGCCCGTGGGATCTTCCAATTGTTTGTCACCTGGCTTCCGGTGTGGCTGCCGATGAAAAAGACCAGGTCCGCCTCGGCCACCGCCCGGTTGGCGCACCAGCGGGAGTAGGTTCCTACGACTCCCACGGAGAGTGGGTGATCATCGGAGATCGTTCCCTTGCCATTCAGTGAAGTCGCCACCGGAATCGATAGCATCTCGGCAAGCTGCACTACCTCCTGCTGCGCTTGGGAAGAGGTAACTCCGCCGCCCGCCACCATGACAGGTCTCTGGGCTTTTGTTAAAGCTGCGGCTGCCTCCCGAATC
>Ga0137380_10004372_pt1 | contig 12458 bp, 10 predicted proteins | sample SagtaG_17_FD_104809 | JGI IMG/M metagenome (GOLD analysis project Ga0137380, IMG submission 104809) | Vadose zone soil microbial communities from Sagehorn Ranch, Mendocino, California, USA - Sage2_L_100_16 metaG | ecosystem: Environmental > Terrestrial > Soil > Vadose zone | place: USA... | reverse complement strand
GTCGCCGACCGGCTCGCGCTGCTCATCGGAGGCGTCGTCGTCGTCTCGATGCTCCTGTTGCTGGTGGCGTTCCGCAGCGTCGTGATCGCGATCACGGCGGCCGTGATGAATCTGCTGTCGGTGGCGGCGGCCTATGGGGTAGTTGCCTTCTTCCTCAAAGGCGGCTGGGCCGGCAAGCTGATCGGCATCGACACCGCCACCCCGCTGGCGGCGTTCGTCCCGGTCATCATGTTCGCGCTGCTGTTCGGCCTGTCCATGGACTACGAGGTCTTCCTGATCAGCCGGGTACGCGAGGCGTGGGTGCGCACCCGGAACAACAGTCAGTCCATCACCACCGGACTGGCCAGCACCGGACGGGTGATCACCGCGGCCGCGGCCATCATGATCGTGGTCTTCGCGTCAATCGTCCCGAGCGACCAGGTCTTCATCAAGATCTCCGGAGTCGGCATGGTCGCGGCCATCCTCGTCGACGCGACTATCATCCGGATGCTGCTCGTGCCGGCGGTGATGCACCTGCTCGGCCGCAGCAACTGGTGGCTGCCCCGCAGCATGGGGCGGCGCCTGCCTCAGCTGCACATCGAAGGACCACCCATGACGTCCGCGCACCCCCTCGATGGCGCACAGCCGGTCCGAGCCGGCCGGACGTCATCCCCCGGGAGTGACACGCTTGCAGCACCACCCGCGGAGTCCCGGTACATTCTGGGCAGGGGACAATATAGGGGCCAGACCAGAGGCAGCCGGCGAGAGGGACGCAATGCCTGAGTCACCCGTGGCCGGGTCGCAGGCCGGAGCGGACGGAAGGCGGGCATCGCCGTTTCTCGATACCAGCCGCCCGAACATCGCGCGTGTCTACGATTACTGGCTCGGCGGAAAGGACAATTTCGAGGCCGACCGCGCCGAGGCGGAAAAGCTGCTGCTGATCTTCCCCGGCCTCCGGCAGCTGGTGCGCGAGAACAGGCAGTTCATCGGCCGCGCCGTCAGCTGGACCGCGGGGCGGGGAATCGGCCAGTTCGTCGACGTGGGCGCTGGCCTGCCCACCAGCCCCAGTACGCACGAGTCGGCCCGTGCAGTCAGCCCCGGTGCCAGGGTGGCCTACGTAGATAACGACCCGGTTGTGGTCAGTCATGCCCGCGCCTTGCTCGCCGCCGGAAACAACGCTGTGGCCGCGGTGCAAGCCGACCTCCGCGACCCGGCCGGGGTGCTGGCCAGCCCCGAACTGCTCGCGGTTATCGACCTCAGCGAGCCGGCCTGCCTGATTCTCGGCGCGGTTCTTCACCTCATGGAGGCCGGTCCGGCCGCCGCGATCGCGGCGGAGTACATCCGGGCGCTCGCACCCGGCAGCTACGTGATCATCACGATGGCCCGGTATGACGACCCTGTACTCGGTGACAAGATCATGCACGAGTACTCGGCGGGAACCTTCTTCAACCATTCGCCCGAGGAGGCGGCGACGTTCTTCCGCGGACTGGAGCTCGTACCGCCCGGACTGACCAGCGGGAGGACCTGGCGGGCCGGGATGCCCGAGCCAGGGTTGCCTCGCGGCGACGTGTACGCGCTAGCGGGGGTTGGCCGCAAACCGTAATGCAGCCGCCGCGTGCCTGTCTGGCCGGCTCGCCGCGGGCAGGGTGCTTCACGAGGCTTGGCTTGCGTTGCGGTGCGATTACCGGCCCAGCTGTGTTACCTGACCGCCGCCTAGCCCTGCGGGGACCAGCCTCTGGGGCGTGGCGGTCTGGAAACGACCTCACCACCCGGGCGGCCGGGGTTCCTCCGCGCCGGCGCCGCGTCCCCAGGCGGCGAGCGCGCTGATGACCGGTTCGAGCGTGCGGCCCTTCTGCGTCAGCGTGTACTCCACTCGCGGGGGGATCTCGGCGTACATGACCCGCTCGACCAGCCCGTGCTGCTCCAGCTCCCGCAACCGGTCGGTGAGCGTCTTCGGGCTGATCCCGGCCAGGGAGGAACGCAACTCGGAAAAGCGCCTGGTGCCCTCGAGCAGGTCACGGATCACCAGCATGGTCCACTTCCCGTCCAGGACACGAACCGCCCGGGCCACCGGGCAGCTTTCATCCACGCATGGTTCGCTCAATGCGTTTCACCTAGTCATGACCAATAGTTCAGTTTCGGATACTAGTTCACTCATTGACAACCGACAGTACCACCCGCCTACCGTCGAGGCGAAAAGCCACCGGATGAAAGGCCATCACCATGCGGGCCCTGCGCGTCACGCTCATCACCACCGGGATCTTCCAGCTCGTCCTCGGCACTCTCTTCCTGGCCGCACCCGCGACCACCGCCCACCTGCTGGGCCTGCAACCGGCCGCCCCCGCCTGGGCCAACTGGCTGTTCGCCATGATGGCCGGCCGGTTCCTCGGCTACGCCTACGGCATGTTCGCCGCGGCCCGCGCGCCCTGGGCCTGCCGCACCTGGATCCACACCATGATCGTCATCCAGGCCATCGACTGGCTGGCCACCATCGGCTACCTGTCCGCCGGGCAGCTGACCCTGCGGCAGGTCAGCACCGCAGCGTTCATGCCAGTGCTGTTTATCGCCGGGCTGCTGTGGTTCCGCCCACGCCAGCCACCAAGGGACCAGGCGCCGTCCAAGGACCTTACGCAAGTCAGCAATGGCTGACCATGCACCGCACCTACCAGATCCTGTACCGCCTCGGCATCACGCCATGGGACGCCGCCCGCATTCCCGCTCCGCTCACCGCCGCCGTCGAGACCCTGGCCGGCAGGCCCGGCATCGCTGTCGATCTCGGCTGCGGCACCGGCCGCCAGGCACGCTACCTGGCCGCCCGCGGCTGGTCCGTGACCGCCGCCGACTACATACCCAAGGCCATCAAGACCGCCCGCCAGCACGACCCAGACGGCCTCATCACCTGGCGCGTCGCCGACGTCACCCAGGTGGCTGCCGTCGATCCCGACGGCAGCCTCGCCGGCACGATCACGCTGCTGCTCGACAACGGCTGCCTGCACGGAATACCCGACCAGCGCCGCCCTGGCTGGGCACATACCATCCACACGCTGGCCGCCCCGGGATGCCTGCTGCTGGCACGCGGAGCGCCTCGCCGCCATCACGGCCCCGGACCCCGCGGCATCCACACACACGAACTAGCAGCACTCCTGGGCCGCGGCTGGCGACTGGGCCCCTCGCCAGGACCCGGCTGGTACCGCTACACCCACCCGTGAGCCGACCGAACGCAAACCCCGGCAGGCCCGGCGGCGACACAGAGGGCTAGCGGCAATGCCGCGCCCGCGCCAGCCGGGCCTAGATAGGTTCGGCATAGCTGTTAACGCGGAGGAGATCTCATGGTGGTGCCGTTGGCGGCCCGGCTGGTGGCCGCCGTGGTCGGCGGTCTGCTGGTGCTCGCGGCGTGGGCCAGCGTCACCGAGACGCTTATCGTGTCGCGTTCGGTCGGCGGCTGGCTGACACGGTGGGTGGACCGGATCGTGACCGGGGCGTTCGGGCTGGCGGCCGTCCCCATCGCCGATTACAGGCGGCGTGACCGGCTGCTCGCCACCCAGCCGGCGGCGATCTTGCTGGCGCAGCTGGCCGCCTGGCTGGGGATATCTTTTGCCGGGTTCGCGCTGCTGTTGTGGCCCTTCGCCGCGCGCGGTGTGGCGTCGGCTTTCACCGACGCCGGGTCCTCGATGTTCACCCTGGGATTCGCCGAGCCGGCCGGCGCCGCGCCGTCGGTGGTCGTCTTCCTGGCCGCGGCGACCGGCTTGGTGATCGTCACGCTGCAGATCGCCTACCTGCCGACCCTGTACTCGGCGTTCAACCGCAGGGAAACCGAGGTGGCGCTGCTGAACGCGCGGGCCGGCGTCCCGTCCTGGGGCCCGGAGTTGCTGGCGCGCACCCACTACGCGCTGGGATCAGGCGTTTCGACCATCGATACGATGCCTGACCTGTATGCCCGGTGGGAACGCTGGGCCGCGGACATCGCCGAAAGCCACACCACCTACCTGCCGCTGGTGCGGTTCCGCTCCCCCCTGCCGCTGTCCTCCTGGGTGACCGCGCTGCTGGCCGTGCTGGATTCCGCCGCGCTGTTTCTGGCCCTGTCGCCCGGGTCCGCGCCGGTGGTACCGGCGCGGCTGTGCCTGCGCGGCGGATTCCAGGCCTTCAACCGGATCGCCCGGGCGATGGGCATCCAGGTACCCGATGAGCACGGCCCCCAAGCCGGCATCAGCCTGAGCTACCAGGAATTCCTCGACGCGGTCGCCCGGATGCACGAGGTCGGCTTCCCGATCGAGCGCGACCCCGCTGAAGCCTGGCCGGACTTCGTCGGCTGGCGGATCAACTACGAGCAGGCTGCCTACGCGGTGGCCACCGCCGTCGACGCGGTACCCGCACTGTGGTCGGGCCCACGCCGGCATCCCGCCCCGGCCATCCCGCCCATCCGCCCGCCGCTAGGCCGGCCGCCCGGCTAGGCGTACGCCCAACCGCGGCCGGCCCGGCCCGCCAGTGCACGGGAAAGCTGAACGGAACGGCCACAGCGCCTACCCGCACCGTTCGGCCTACCCGCCGCAGCCACCGCCGGTAACTCAGGGCTACCCTATAGGCACTGGCAGGGGCAGATCGCCACGAACCAGACCGCCGGTCTCTGGCGCACGCTCAGCGCGCCGACACGACAGAATGCTCATTCCGGCCCGCCATGGACGGCAAAGCCGCCGCTAGATTGGCTGCATGGCTTACAGGCAGCTGCCGCCTGTCGCCGCAGTGGTCAGTTTCATCGATTGCATCAATCGCGGCGACGTAGATGGTCTGGGCATGCTCATGACCGACGACCACGGCGCCGAGCGCGTCGCTCGCTACCTGCGGGTCGAGATCGCCGACGGCGAGCCGAGCGCGCAGGGCATCACCGCTGGGGTGAGCGCCACGCCTCCACCACGGGGGGACACCATGGCCGCCGCGCCGGTCTTCAGCCGGTTCCTCCGCCACCTGGCCTACCTGGAACTAGCCACGACCACCGCACCTTTGCCGGAGATGCAGTGGTTCCCGCCGACCAGGGTGGTGCCGTGATGCGCGCCGATCTGCTCGCCGGAACCATCGCCGGGCTCGACGATGCCCTGGCGACCGTGGACGCCTTCGACCGGATCCTCGTCGCAGGCCTGCTCCGTCCGCAGCCCGCCCAGGCCGTCGGCCTGACACAGCTCGCCCGCGCCCTCGCGGGGACGCCGCTTGCTTCCAGGGTCGCCGAGGCGGCAGAGAAGGCGGCAGCAGGGGCCGCGAGCGAGGACCACTTCGTCGCCCTGGCCGCGGCTCGCACCGCATTGCTCGGCTCCGTCCACGACGCACTGATGACCCAGGTCGCGGAGGCGACCGGTCGGCCCGGCAGCGAGGAGATCGTCACAGCGCCGGGCGGGCAGCAAGCGGCGAACCTGCTTGCCGCCGGCCGCTCCTGGCTGTCCGATCTGGCGCGCTCCGGGTGGCGGGGCCTCGACAACGACGTGGTCTCCGGGTCGGCACAGGTCGTCTCCGCGATGCTTCCGGACCCGGCCTTGCGCCGCCTGGCTACGCTCCTCGACGGCTTCGCCGCCGAACTAGCCGCATCATGCCCGGGCGCGGCCCTGGAACGCGTCCCGGCGCGCCGCTGGGCCGACCTGTGGTCGCGCGCGATGCTGCTGACGCTGCCCGGTGCGGCCGACACGCCCGTGACCGGTACGGTGACCGGCCGCCTGTTGCCCCTCGGCGTCGACCTGCAAGAACACGCGACCGCCGTGCAGGCCCAGGTCCACGCGGTGTTCGAGCCCGCCGACGGCACCGTGTCGCGCCTGGTTCGTGCCAGTGTCTCGGCACCGAAACCGGACACCGTCGTCGGAGCCGGCGTCTGGCAGTTGCTCCGCCCGCACATGTCGCTCCTGGCAGCCGTCAGCGAAGGCCGCTCAATGGACCTCGCGGACATGCCGGTCACGGCCGAGGGCGACCTGATCTGGATCGACGAGCACGCCCGCCCGGGCCAACCCGCCGACCCCTTCGCCACCGCCCGCGTGGCCCTGCCCACCGCCGCCGACGCGGCGGCCGTACCGCTGGACCGGCACCCGGCGCGCATCGCCGTACCCGTCTTCCTGGAGGGCTACGCCGCCCGGAAGGACGACGACGCACTGACGTTCACCGTCGCCGGACACCCTCTGGCCGTCGACACCGACCGCATTCCGGCCGCCGGACCGCTCACCCCCGAGGCCGTCGCGGCGTCCGGTGCCTGCATCGGGCTGCTCCGCTGGGACGCCGGGTCGTTCAGCGTCCAGCCCTTGGCCGTCGAGACGACCGTCAGGAAACAGGCTGTCGCGGTCCACGCCGGGGGGTGGGCCGGGGGCACGACCGGCCAGGCCGGCGTCAAGGCCGAGAAGGCCGCCACCGACGCCATGTCGGTGTTGCGCGAGCGCGCCGGAAGGCTGTTGCGGAAATGACCGAACGGGATCCGGGGGTGGACCCTCACGACAACCGCCGTCAGGTCCTGTACTGGCGGCTCCTCGCCCGCCTCTTCGACCACGAGGAGCAGGCGACGCTGGAATCGGCGAGCCTCGCCGTCGTCGAGGACATCGGTCTGCCGGCCGCGCTGCTGGATCCGCAGGCTTCCGTCGACTCGATCGTGCAGCGCCACCCGGAGCTGGCCGCCGAGTTCGACGGCCTGATGGCGCCTGACCCCGGCACCGGTGACGCACGTGACCGGGCCGCCGAGGTGCGGCGCGCGGCGCTGGCATCGAAGGTGCTGCTCAACGTCTTCGCCACCGGCTCTGGCACGGTCACCGCCGGACAGCTGGCGCGCTGGCAGTCCGACGCGGGCTGGCTGGAGCGCGCGCTCGGCGGCAAGCCCGGCGAGCTGCGCGGCGGCCGTGGTACGGCACCCGACCTCGGCCGGCTGATTCCGGCTATCGGCCCGGAGCTCGGCGCCATCGAAGCCGACCTCGTCAAGCGTATGCACCTGCGCGAGGTGCTCGCCGACCCCAAGCTCGCGGCACAGCTGACCCCCAGCATGTCGCTGATCGAGCAGCTGCTGCGGGACAAGAACAACCTCTCGGGCGTGGCCCTGGCTAACGCCAAGGCGCTCATCCGCCGTTTCGTCGACGAGGTCGCCGAGGTGCTGCGCACCCAGGTGGAAAAGGCGACGGTCGGCGCTGTGGACCGTTCGGTCCCGCCCAAACGGGTGTTTCGCAACCTCGACCTCGACCGCACAATCTGGAAGAACCTCACCAACTGGAGCCCGGAGGAGGAGCGGCTGTACGTCGACCGCCTCTACTACCGGCACACCGCCCGCAAGACGACGCCCAAGCGGCTGATCGTCGTCGTGGACCAGTCGGGATCGATGACCGACTCCATGGTGAACTGCACCATTCTGGCTTCGATCTTCGCGGGGCTGCCGAGGGTGGACGTCCACCTGATCGCGTACGACACGCAGGTGCTCGACCTCACGCCATGGGTGCACGATCCCTTCGAGACCCTGCTGCGCACCAACCTGGGCGGCGGCAACGACGGCATGGTCGCCATGGCGCAGGTCCAGCCGAAGATCGCCGAGCCCCGCAACACCATAGTGGTGTGGATCTCGGACTTCTACGAAACGCGGATCGAGCAGCTCTTCGAGAGCATGGCCGCCATCCACCGCTCCGGGGCCAGGTTCATCCCGGTCGGCTCGGTGACCAGCTCTGGCCGCGGCAGCGTCAACCCGTGGTTCCGGGAGCGCTTCAAGGACCTCGGCACGCCGGTGATCTCCGGTCACATCCGCAAGCTCGTCCACGAACTCAAGACGTTCCTCGCTTAAATCCGCCGAGAAAGGCCTGATATGTCCGACCTGTTGCGCGCCCCTGCCGAGATCAAGTACGCCGAGGAACTGGACTGGCTGGAGTCCGTCGACGAAGGCCCCAAGCCCTTCTTCTGGCGCTTGTCCCCGAAGATGGTCCGCCTGTTCATCCTGGGCTCCGAGCGCTCCGACGGCTTGGACCGGGAGATCTCGCAGAAGTGGTTCGGCGACCGCAGTTTCGTCGAGCGCTCCATCGTCACCCTGGCCTCCGACCGCGGCCTGTTGCTCATCGGCGACCCCGGCACTGGCAAGAGCTGGCTGGCCGAGCTGCTGGCCGCCGCGATCAGCCGCAACTCCACAATGGTCGTGCAGGGCACGGCCGGCACCACCGAGGATCACATCAAATATTCCTGGAACGTGTCCATGGTCATCGCCAAGGGCCAGTCGCGGGAGTCGATGATCCCATCGCCGATCATGACCGCGATGGAGACCGGCACGATCGGCCGTTTCGAGGAGCTCACCCGCTCCACCAGCGACGTCCAAGACGCCCTGATCTCGATCCTGTCCGAGAAGTACATCTCGGTCCCCGAGCTGGACAGCGACAACATCGTCTTCGCCAAGCCCGGCTTCTCGGTCATCGCCACCGCCAACAGCCGCGACCGGGGGGTCAACGACCTGTCCTCGGCGCTCAAGCGCCGCTTCAACTTCGTCCGCATCCCGGTGGTGACGAATAAGAAGAGCGAGGCGGAGATCGTCCGCTTCCGCACCGAGGAGCTGCTGCGCCGCCACCAGATCGAGCTCGACGTGCTGCTGCAGAGCTTCGCCGACCTGCGCACGTCGGCGGCCGCGGCCAGCAGCGACGACGAGAAGCTGGAGTCCGCGCTGTCCACCGCCGAACAGATCGGCGTGCTCGAGGACGCGATCCTGCACGGCAACTTCTTCGGCGAGCGCGCGCTGACCGCCCACACGCTGGCCTCCTCGCTCGTCGGCTCACTGGTCCGGCGCGAGCCCGAGGACCTGGCCATCTTCAACAAGTACCTGCACGGCATTGTCGAGCCGCGGAGCAAGGATGAAGGCGGATCCTGGCCGGAGTTCCTGGAGGGTGGCCGCGACGCGATCGCCACCCTGTCATGAGCAGCACCCACGAGGGGACCTTCGAAGCGCTGCGCGCGCAGCTGCAGCAGGCCGCCGCGACGTTCGCCGACGGCCCAGACGCCCTGGAGGGCATCCTCCTCGGCATCGTCGAAGACGTCGACCGCGCGGTGCGCGAGCCACTGGAGATCTTCCCCGTCTGCCACCACTCGCCCGCCTCGGCGATCGCGATGGCCCGCCGCCTGCTCCAGAAGCAGCCGAGGGTCGTGTACCTGGAGCTGTGCGAGGACATGGCGCCGCTGCTGACCGAACTGCGCAACTGCAGGCTCCCGGTGGCCGTCCAGGCGTTCGCGACCGAGGTCGACGGCTTCCCCGCCGAGTGGTCCCCGCTGTCGGTGGTCGCACCGGTCACCGAGGCCTCGGCCGAGTACCAGGTGATCGCCTACGCGCTGGACACCCCGGGCGTCGAACTGGTCCTCGTCGACCGTTCCTCGGACCACGTGTTCCAGTGGGACGCACCCAGGACGCACTCCGCCGAGCCCGGCCCCGATCCAGGGATGCCGGACGCACCGCCCGCCGAGGAAGAGGCCGCACTGCACGGCGACGCGGTCGGCGTCGAGATCGGCGACCTGCGGCCGCGCTTCGCCGAACTGGAGGAACACCTGTTGCGCCACGGCAGGGTGCGGCACTGGTCGGAGTGGTGGCACCAGTACGTCGAACTGCCGCTCGGCGACAGCGACCACGACACGTACCGCCAGGTCATGCTCCTGATCGGCAGCCTCTTCCGGCGCCTCGCACCCGGCGACCCGCACAGGGTCCGCGTAGACGAGGACCGTGAACGCTACATGTGGACCAGGATGCGCCAGCATCTGTCCGCGACCGGCACAGAGCCCGCGGACTGTCTCTACGTCTGCGGCGCCTTCCACGCGGCCAGCCGCGTCGCCGAGTTCGGCGTCCACGGCACCGATACCTTCGAGATCAGCCCGCGCAGCGCCACCACGTGGCAGCACGGCCTGATTCCCTCCAGCCACGCGGCGATCGAGGCGCAGTTCGGCCTCGCCGCGGGCTCCGTGTCGATCGCCGCCACGGTCTGGGCGAAGAACGTCAGGCGCACGGGCGTGGAGCCGTACCATCTGGCGGGACAGACGGGCACCAGGAAAACGAAGGCCAAGAGGACCGCTGCCGCGGCGACGCACGTGCCGGCGGTCCCGACATCGGACAAGCTGACCGGCTTCCTCCGGCAGCCGCCCGTCCTGGATCGCCTGGACGAGGCCGAACTGCTCGACTGGTCGGTGGAGATCGTGCGCGCCGCGCGCCGTAACGGCTACCTCGCCTCCACCGCCGACGCCATCGCGGTATTCGAGACGTCGATCCTGCTGGCCGGGATGCGCGACCGGGCCAAGCCCACCCCTTACGACTTCCAGGACGCGGCGGTCACCTGCATCGAGAAGGACACCGTGCCGGGCCGGCGCGACGTGCGCCGCCTCGTGGAGATCATGATGGGCGGCGACCGGATCGGCCAGGTCGGCTACGACGCGCTGCCGCCTCTGGTGCGCGACGTCCACGACCGGCTCGCGCCGCTGAACCTGAAACTGCAGCAGCGCGGCGTGCGACGGGCGTTGCTGGACATCGCCTCCCAGCCGGAACTGGCGCGGTGCTCCGACGTGCTGTGGATGCTGCGCTACCTGATGCCGCAGGGCGCCGTGCGGCCGATCATGGGTGAGCGCCGGCTCGGGATGAGGCCGATCCAGGAGTCGTGGGACCTGGCGCTGGGCACCCACCAGCGGGCACTCATCGAACTCGGCTACGAGGGCATCAGCGTCGAGCAGGTTATGGAGCAGCGCCTGCGCCGCGCGGCGTACGGCCCGCGCGCCACCGCGGCGACCGTCCTGGAGGCCGTCGAGAACGCCACGCTGTATCTGCGCAGCCGCCGCCTCGCCGACGAACTGGGCACCCGCGCCCTGGAGGTGCTGTCGGCCGAACGCAGCGTCGATGGCGCACCAGAGGTGCTGCGCCGCGCACGACGGCTGCTGGCGTACTACCGCACCAGCGAGCCCGTGCTGCCGCCGTGGATCGAGTCCTTCGTCAAGGCCGGCTACGCGCACTACTGCACCCTTCTGCCGACAGCCTTCAACGACGACGACGCCACCGTCCGCCATGTGGCGGCGATGCTGGGCTTCCTGTTCAGCATGGAGAGCCTGGCACTGTCGTTGGGCTGCGACCGGACCCAGCTGGAACTAGCGGTCGCCCAGTCGCACCCGGAGGAGCCGTCGAAGACGGCGCTGCTGTGGGCGGCCCGGACGCAGCTTGGCCAGCTCTCCCGCGCCGACCTGCGAACGCGGTGCGACGAACTACTCGGCAACCCCTTGGTGGTGCCCGCCTATCCGCGCTATCTCAGCGGCTTCGTACATGCCCTGGAACCCGTCCCGGCTCTCACCGACTTCGTGGTGGAAATGGTGTCGAATGCGTTCGGACGGCTGCCGGACCCGGTGCTGCTGCCATGGCTGCCCACCCTGATCAGCACCTTGCGATCGGGCGGCGCCGAGCTGGCCCCGCTACTTATCCGCGAGGCCGGACGAATCTTCCCCGGCCGGCTCTCGGCCCTGGACGAATGGGTTCCGCCGTGGCGGGTCCAGCCTGAGCCGGGAGCCGTGCATACGGCACAGAGCACGGGCGTCGGCCAGGGCATCGCGCTGCTCGCCGCTCACTCCGCGACGTGCGATGCGGTGGCAAGTCTGCTGGCGCACCTTGGGGGCTAGGCCGCGAGGTAACAGTTCTCTTACCGGCGGCCCGTGACCAGCGTCATGCGAGGCGAGGAGACGGGGAACACCAGGCAGTGGCGGATGCCCTCGCGGGCAGGTAGGCGGCGAAGACCACGCCCGGCGGGTCTCAGGCTTCGTCACTGGCCGGACCTTCCATAAACGCGGTGGCGTGATCGGCGACCGACTGGCGAAACGATCGCGGCGCCGATCCGAGAATGTCGAACACCGTAGAGGTGATGAACGCCGGCCTGCCGATCGTTGCGCCCCACGCGGCGAGCAGCATGTCCACGACCGGGCGCGGCCAGCTTCCCTCCGTCTCGCTTCGGAACTCGTCCGGCGACAGCTCCTCAAATCTGATCCGGCGCCCCAAGACGTCGCCGATGATGCTCACCTGCTCTGCCTGACTCAGTGACTCGGGGCCCGTGAGGACGTAGTCGCCTCCAGCATGTCCGTCCTGATACAGGGTCCGCGCCGCGACGGCTGCCACGTCGCGGTCATCGACGGGTGCCGTCTCGGCAGCGCCGTAAGGCCACCGGACGACACCGTCGGCGCGAATCGCGGTCGCCCACCAGAACAACGCGTTCGACGCGAACATCCCCGGCCGGATGATCGTCGACTCGAGCCCGGCGGCCGCGATGAGCCGCTCAATATCGGCGTGGAGCACCGCCATTGGATTCGGTTGCTGGAAGAAAGGGTGCGGGGTTTGGTGCGGTGATGAGAGAAAGACGACACGCCGCGCGTAGGTTGCGAGACGCTCGACAACTGCCGGAGCAGTCGTCGGCGGGGCGGTCCAGACGAGGAAGACGGCACTGACACCTCGCAGTCCTGCGTCGAGCGATTCGGGCACGGTGAGGTCGCCGGTGACG
>Ga0137380_10004370_pt1 | contig 12461 bp, 10 predicted proteins | sample SagtaG_17_FD_104809 | JGI IMG/M metagenome (GOLD analysis project Ga0137380, IMG submission 104809) | Vadose zone soil microbial communities from Sagehorn Ranch, Mendocino, California, USA - Sage2_L_100_16 metaG | ecosystem: Environmental > Terrestrial > Soil > Vadose zone | place: USA... | reverse complement strand
CGTGTCCGCAGGAAGGCCGATCGCGGGAAGCCGGAGATCTCCCAGTGGAGGTGTCCCGCGGGAAACCGTCGCAGGGTGACAAGTTTGCAGAGGGCGGAAAAAATGTAGCGCCCGGCTTCGAACCACTTGAGCTCGGCGTCGCGCGGGGTCGTAAGCCAGACCAGCTCCTCGAGAAGCAGCTGCACCACATCCTCCGGGACCGCGACGCCAGGGAGCTCGGCGACCCGCTGCGCCGCGGTGACGACCAGGGCGTAGCGCTCGAACAGAAATAGACTCGGGTCATTGTTGGCGAGCGTCTCGCCTCGCAGGCGCAGCAGCGGCGTCTGCGATTCCGGGAAGTCGTTGACCGCAGCAACGAGCGCCACCAACGCCGCGTCGTCCACGCCCCGGCGCTCGAGCTCCGCGCGAAGCGACGCGAACTCGCCGTTCCGCGCCGCGTCTCTGAGACGGCTCCGCACCACCGGGACTTTCAGCTCGTCCATCGTGCCATCACTTTCCCCATCAAGAACCCTCCCGCCGCGCCGCACCAACCCGCGAGCGAGAGCCATGCGCATCCCAGCGCGAGCGGCAGGAGCAGCAGGTAGACGGCGGCCGCGGCACCCGCAACGCCCACGGCTGCCGCCGAGTGGCCCGTGGCCAGGTAGCTGAGCGGCGCGAGCAGCGCGGCCATCCACAAAGCGCCAAGCAGCGGCGCCAGGCGCTCGCGGGTGCGCGCGAACGGCATGAACAGCCGCCATCCGTCTCCCGGTGTGATGCTCGCGTGCCGCACCGCTGTTCCCCCTTTCGTCTCCACGACGACATCGTATCCGAAGTGCCGGCCCACGAGCCGCACCATCACGGATTCGCCCGCGGTGGCCGGCAGGGCATCCGCCACAACCGGATCCTGTCCGCGGAGCCGCAGCCCATCGCTCGCGGACGCGAAGTGCGCGCGCGCATCACGTGCCTGCTGATCGACCCAGGCCCACGCCGGCCCGGTGCGCGGGTTCGTGGCAATGATCTCTGCGCGTCGTTGATCGGGCACCCCCGCGACAAGCTCGAGCGTGACGACCGTGCTGTCCTTCGCACTCAGCGCCAGCCACTCGCCGGTGGCCACCGGCGTGCCGTTGATCCGCACCTCGCGCACAATGCCGGTGAAGTCGGTGTATCCCGGCAGCCGAGGACTCTGCCGCGTCCATCCCAGCGCATCGGGCATTGAGATGCCTTGCACCACCGTTCCCGCCCACAGGCTCACGGCGAGCAGCCCCCCGTAGACCGCCGTCGCGCGCCCCGCGTTTGTCGTCGATCCGCGGAGCCGAGGCAGCAGCCGCGGCAATGCGAGACCCGCCACCCCACCAGTCGTGTTTGCCAGTATGTCTGACAGGCTCGCGACGCGGCCCGGCAGAAACCAGAGCTGCATGAGCTCGATCCCGATCGTCGCGCACACCACAATGGCGATGACCGTGGCGGGTTTGAGGCCGGCGCGACCCAGGGCCCACCCCAACGGGACAAACAGGGCAACGTTGGCGGCGAAGTCGGCAAGTCCGAAGTCGCCGCAGGCGATGCACCAGACGAACCTTCCGCCGTTCTGCGCGACCTCCGACGTCGGCGTCAGGGTCGCGAGCGCGATGATCCCGGCGGCGATCGCCACGAGACTTCCACGTTTCACCGCCATACTGTGGCAGCCGTGCTACACGGCTCGCAAAGCCGCGTCGCACGTGCATCACTCGCCGGCACGGGCCAAGTTCGCTGGTAGGGCCCGATCAGTCGAATTCCATGCGCGCACAGTCACCCGAACGAGCAAGAAGGGTACCAGAGACCGCCCCATTCGGGGCACACAACTTGCCCCCCCTAAGCACGACGTACACACACTCTTCGGGGGAGCACCGATGGATGGATCGACCGCGTGTCTGGTGACTGGTGGAGCGGGCTTCATCGGTTCGCATCTCGTGCACGAGCTCGTGCGCCGTGGCCATGCCGTCCGCGTGGTCGATGACCTCTCGACGGGGAATCGCGCCAATCTCGATCCCGTCGCGTCGCGCGTCGACCTGATCGTCGCCGACCTGCGCGATCCCGAGGTGTGCACGCAAGCCGTGCGCGACATCGAAATCGTGTTTCACGTCGCCGCCCTTCCCAGCGTCCCGCGCTCCTTCGCGGACCCCTGGCTGAGTCACGATGTCAACGTCAATGCGACGATGCACTTGCTCGGCGCGTGCACGGCCGCGGGCGTGCGCCGCGTCGTGTACTCGAGCTCGAGCTCAGTGTACGGCGACACGGCGGTGCTGCCGAAGCGCGAAGCCGTCGAGCCGCTGCCGCGCTCGCCGTACGCCGTGTCCAAGCTCGCCGGCGAGCAGTACCTGCTGGCACTGGCCCGCGCCGGTGTGATCGAGGGCGTCGCGCTGCGCTACTTCAACGTCTTTGGGCCGCGCCAGAGCCCGGACTCCCCGTACGCCGCTGTCATCCCGCTCTTTCTGCGCGCGGCACTGGATGGCACGGTGGCGACCGTCTACGGGGACGGGCGGCAGACGCGGGATTTCACCTACGTCGCCAACGTCGTCGAGGCCAATCTCCTCGCCGCGCAGCGGCCCGCCGCGGTGGCGTCGGGGCACGCGTGCAACGTCGGCGCGGGGGACCGCGTGTCGTTGATCGAGCTGCTCGAGCTGATCGGAGCAGTGACCGGCCGGCCGGTGCGCTGGCAGAGTGTCCCGCCGCGGGCGGGCGACGTACGCGATTCCCAGGCCGATCTGGAGCGCGCGCGGACCGTCCTCGCCTACCAACCGTGCGTCAGTCTCGCCGAGGGCCTCCGCGCGACGTGGGAGTGGTTCAACCCGCGGCCGACGCCGGTCCGCGCGACGCCGGTCCGCGGCCTCGCGCCAGCGGTCGCCGGCTGGAGCGATCGCCGGTCGTGACGGTGGCCTCAGCCCGGCCGGCAACCCTCGTCAGCCGGCTGGAGCGCAGCGGCGTCAGCCTCGCGATGGTCAAGGGCGCCCTGTGGTCGATGGGCGGCAATGCGGCCGGGATGGCGACGTCGTTCTTCGTGCAGGTTCTCCTGGCGCGCTCACTCGCGGCGACGAATTACGGCATGTACGCGTATCTCATCGCCTGGGTCAACGTCGCCGTCCTGGTCGGCAAGCTCGAGTTCGACACCGCCGCGGTTCGCTTCGTCGGCGCGTACGACGGGCAGCACCGCGACGGATTGCTGCGCGGCTTTCTGGGCTACGGCTTCCGGATGGTCAGCCGCGTGGCGACGGTCGTCGCGCTCGTCGCCGGTCTGACGGCGTGGCTGCTGCGCCGCCACCTCCCCGAGGGCGTGGACGCCGGGGAGATCTGGGCGGCTGCCGCGATGGTGCCACTCACCGGGCTGTTGATGTTCAGCGGCAGCGTCTTGCAGGGGTTCCGGCGCATCCCGCAATCGCAGCTGCCGTCGCTGCTGCTGCGGCCCCTGTTGTTCGGAGCAGGCGTCCTGCTGATCGGTCCCACCCTCGGACACTCCCTTGACGTGGGAGGCGCGGTCGCGCTCAACGCCGTCGCGACGGCCGTGGCGCTGAGCGTGAGTCTCTTCCTGGTCGCGCGTGCCGTGCCACCGAGTACGGCGACGGTCGCGCCGGAGCTCGAGACCCCGGTGTGGACGCGCGCCGTGCGCGGGTTTCTCGTGATTGCGACCGCGCAACTCGTCTTGTCGCAGCAGGCGGACATCCTCGTCATCGGATCGCTGCTCGGCGCTCGCGACGCCGGCCTGTACAGCGTGGCGAGCCAGCTTGCCACACTGATCGGATTCGCGGCCACCGCGATCGTCTTCGTCGTGCTGCCGGTCGTTTCGAGTCTGCACGCCCAGGGACGGCGCGACGAGCTGCAACGGCTCGTCGTCCGCATCGTCCAGGGCTGCGCCGCGGTGAGTATACCCGTCACGGCCGGGCTGTTTCTCGCCGGGCACCTCGTCCTGGGGTGGTACGGACCGGACTTCGAGGACGCTCGCCTGCTGATGATGATCCTGAGCAGTGCGCAGCTGTTCCACGCCACGATCGGCATTATCTCCGGCTTCCTGCTCACCATGACCGGGCACGAGTGGGAGGCCAGCCGCGTCATCGTGGGCACGGCGCTGCTGAATCTCGCGCTGGTGTTCGCCCTCACGCCGCTGCTCGGCGCGGTCGGCGCCGCGCTCGCGACGGCGATCGCGGGCATGGTGAAGCTGGCGCTGTTGTGGCGGTACGCCCGGCGCTTTGTCGGCATCAGAGTGCTTCCGTACATGGCGGCGACGGCGCAGGCGGAGGGATCCGCGTGACCGACACTGGACGGGGCGCGCCGCCGGGACCCGGGACGCCGGGGCTCGTGAGCGTCATCATCCCCACGTACAATCGTGCCCGCCTGGTCGGGCGCGCGATCGAGAGTGCGCTCGCGCAGACCTACGAGGCGATCGAGGTGATCGTCGCCGACGACGGCTCGACCGACAGGACCGCCGCAGTCGCGGCGGGCTACGGCTCGCGCGTCTGCTACGTGCGCCAGGCCAACGCCGGCGTCTCGGCGGCGCGAAACCTCGGCCTCCGCTACGCGCGCGGCGAATTCGTCGCGTTCCTCGATTCCGATGACGCCTGGCTTCCGTGGAAAGTCGGGGCGCAGGTCGCGCTGCTCGAGCGGCGCCCGGAGATCGGCATGGTGTGGACGGACATGACGGCCGTCGACGGCGAGGGCCGAGTCCGCGCGGCGCGCTACCTGCGCACGATGTACACCGCGCATCACGACGTCGACATCGCCCAGGTATGCGAGTCCGCCACCACGCTGGGCGCGTTGTGGCCCGATGCGTCTGGCGAGCTGGCGACACATCCGGTCTACGTCGGTGAGATCTATCCCTACATGCTCCTGGGGAATCTGGTCCATACCTCCACGGTGCTGCTGCGGCGCACGTGGGCCCAGCAGGTCGGGGGATTCGACGAGGCACGGCGCACTGGCGAAGACTACGCCTATCACTTCGAGACGACGGGACTGGGCCCCGTGGCCCTGCTGGACGCGCCGAGCATCCTGTACGCCGTAGGTGAGTCGGACCAGCTCACGGCGCCGACGTACGGCATCCAGATCGCGCGCCACACCCTCCGCACCGTGCTCGGCGCACTCGAGCGCGGTCGCGAGCGCATCAGTCCCCCACTCTCCCGGCAGCGGGTCGCCAGGCGCCTTGCGCAGCTCCGGGCGTGGCTCGGTGAAGAGGAGCTCCGGGCCAGCAACCGCGCGAACGCGCGTCGCCAGCTGTGGGCCAGTCTGCGCCATCGCGCGTGGCAGCCGCGCGTCGCGGCGTTGCTCCTCCTCGCGTGTCTTCCCGCCGCCGCGTGGCACCACGCGCGTGCCTTGCGACATGTCCTCGCATCCCGCGGCTGATCCCGGCGCGCGCCGCAACGGCTCGCCCCCCCCTCCCCCCGAGCGGCACGCGTATGAGCAGGCGCTCGCCGCAAGGGGGATCCGGCTTCCGCTTCCCCACCGGGCCGGCTGGAGTCAGGCGCGCCGCGGTGTCGAGTCGCTGTGGCTGCCGCTGGGCGCGCCGGATGGCAGCAACCCGGGTGCCGTCGCCGTCGACGTCGGGCGAGCCCGGTCGCTGCCCGGGTATCGTCACCTGCGCGTCGAGCGGTTGGGAGAGACGCTCCCCCGTGCCGTATGGCGGGACGCTGTCGCGGCGCTCGCCGCGCTCGCGCGTCAGGAGGCGCGTGTGCTCCTCCTCAGCGTGGAGGTGTTCTCACGCGACCCGGAAACGCGCGCGACCCTCGGCGCCCTGTTGAAGGGGGCCGGATTTACTCGAGCGGCCCACCCGCGCAATTGGGGTGTCACACTCGCGCTCGATCTCCGTCCGTCAGAAGCGGAGTTATTGGCCTCATTCAGCCGTTCCTTGCGCCAGCGACTCACGGGCCTCGCCAAGCTCCCCGTCGCCGTGCGGCCGGTGGACGACGAGCGTTGCGCGCCGCGTTTGGAGGAGCTGACGAGACAGGCGTTTCAGCGCACCGGAGGTCGCTACGAGGCGCTGTGGGACTGGGCGGGCGTGATCGCCCTCTCGCGCCGCGCGCCCGACGCGTCGCGGCTCGTGGGGCTCTTCCGGACCGACCGCGATGGCACCGACGCGTTGCTCGGGTTCGCCTGGGGATGGTGGAACGGCGCGAGCGCAAGCTACTTCGCGGGAGCCACCACGCGGCCCAGTGATCTGCAAGTCCCGATCGCTCACGCGCTGGTCTGGGATCTCATCTGTTGGGCGAAGCGCGAGGGCGCAGACTGGTTCGACCTCGGCGGCGTTTCCGCCGGAACGACCGGCTCACGAGACCCCGTCGGCGGGATCTCCGACTTCAAGCGCCAGTTCAGCAAGGAGACGGTCGAGGTCGCTGAGGACTGGACACTCGAACCGCGCCTGGTGCCCGCTCGCCTCGCGGCGCTCGTGAGTGCGGGTGCAGCGTGGTTTTCCCGCGTGGCCCGAGGCTGACGTGCAATCCGCGCTGCGCCAGATCAAGCGTCGCGGCCTGACCGCGCTGAAGGTGGCAGGGGCATTCGGCCTCGTCCGCGAGAGCCAGTGGCGCGACAGCCGCCTTCTGATCCTCTGCTACCACGGCGTCTCGCTGCTCGACGAACACAAACAGGACCCCACCCTGTACGTGCGGCCATCACTGCTCGCGTCACGTTTCGAGCGGCTCCGCCGGGACGGTTACACGGTCGTGCCGCTGGGCGAAGGGCTCGAGCGGTTGGCCGCGGGCACGCTGCCCCCACGCAGCGTGTGTCTCACGTTCGACGACGGGATGTACAATTTCGGCGCTGTCGCCCTGCCCATCCTGGAGCAGTTCGGCTACCCCGCCACCGTGTACCTGGCCACTTATCATTGCATTCACGACGAGCCCGTGTTCCACCCGCTGTGCTCGTATTTGCTGCGCCGGGCCCGAGGGCGAGTCGTTGACGCCCGCGCCAGTCTCGGAATGGACGAGGTCTGGGACTTGCGAAATTACGCGGGCTTGCTGCGCGCCTTCCACGCGGTGCAGCGCACGGTCGAACGGCTGAACCTGGGTCGCGCCGAGAAGACCGCGTTCGCCGGCCGCGTGGCCGCAGTGCTGGGAGTGGACTTCGAGCCGCTCATCACGCTCCGCATGTTTCACCTGCTGCGACCCGATGCGGTGACCGCTCTCGCGCGGCGCGGTGTGGCGTTCGAGCTGCACACGCATCGACACCGCGTCCCGCTCGACCGCGAGTTGTTCCTGCGGGAGGTCCGCGACAATCGGTCGCACCTGGCTGACATGATCGGCCACGCGCCGTCGCATTTCTGTTACCCGAGCGGCTATTGGCGCCCTGAATTCCTGCCGTGGCTCAAGGAGGCAGGCGTCCGATCGGCCACGACCGGCGATCCGGGAATCGCGGCACGCTCGTCGGATCCACTGTTGCTGCCGCGCGTGATGGACAGCGAGTGGGTCGATGCGATCGAATTCGAGGGATGGCTGACCGGCTTGCGGTTCCGATTCCAGCGCGTCCGCCAGAACGGTCACGGCCCGGCATGACCTCCTCCCGCGAGTTCCTGCTCCGCCTGGCCGGTGCGGACGCCGTGGCCCCGGCCTTGCGCCTCGTCGGCCGCGGCATGCTCTCGATCTTCATGCTCCACCGGTTTACCGACGCGGCGCTGGGAGTCGTCGGGACGGACCCGGCGGTGCTGCGCGAGCAGCTGGCCTACCTGCGGCGGCATCGCTACCGGGTCCTCGGCATGCGCGACGTGCTCGAGAGCTTCGCTGACGACGCAGACGCGGCGGAAGCGCCGGCCGTTGCGTTCACGGTCGACGATGGATATGCGGATTTCGTGCGCGTGGCTGCTCCCATCTTCGCCGAGTACGAATGTCCCGTGACGGTGTTTGTCACGACCGGGTTTCTCGACGCGAAGTTGTGGTTATGGTGGGATCGCGTGGCACATCTGTTTCAGCAGACGCAGCGGTTGTCGCTCGCGCTCACGTTCGGATTGGAGAACCGCACGTATCGCTGGCGCACGCGCGGCGAGCGCGGCGGCGTCCAGCACGACGTCATTCAGCGGCTCGAGTGGCTGGACGCGCCGGCGCGCGAAACGGCGATCGCCGCTCTTGCTCGTCAGCTCGACGTGGAGCAGCCGGCGGCTCCTCCACCGGCGTTTGCCCCCATGAGCTGGGACGACGTCCGCGCCGGCGCCGCCCGCGGCGTCACATTCGGTCCGCACACGGTGACGCATCGCATCCTGAGCCAGGCGCCGCCTGAGATGTGCGAGTGGGAGATCCGCGAGTCCTACCGCCGCGTGTGCGAGGAGACGGACGCCGTCGTGCCGGTGTTGTGCTACCCGAACGGCTCAGAGCGGTCGTTTGGGGAGCGAGAGATCGCGGCGACCCGGCGCGCCGGCTTGGAAGGCGCCGTGACGGCCGTGGGCGGCTACGCCACTCCGGCGGCGCGCTTCACGCTGCCGCGATTCCCCTGGCCCGCCGATCGCCCGCACCTCGTGCACATTGTCGCGGGCCTGGCCCGCCTTACCTGGCGCCTGCCCGCCCGTCGCGGGACGTGACATGCGAACCAGACGGAGACCTCAGGCCATTGCGGCGCACCATCAGGCAATCGTATTCGAGTACGCGTGCGGTGTCCGGGTCCCGACTTACCGGCGACAGCCCCGACAGCTCGAACCCCGCGGACTGGAAGGTCCGGAGCGCCTCCACCATCGTGGGCGCACCCTCGTAGAGCGGGACAGCGGCGATCTCCGACTGCAACCCGAGCACTCGGTCGATCACGCGAGCGGCGCCGGCGAACACCTGCAGGTCGTAGCCCTGCGTGTCGGTCTTGAGGAACACGCGCGGCCGATCGATGTGCGCGATCACGTCCCGCAGGACTTCATCGAGTCGCCGCACATCCACCTGCTCGACGCGCTCAACCGGCGCGGAGCCCCCGAACCGCTCGATCGAATATCCCGTGGGCTGGAGCACCGAGCTGAAGTCCGTGCCCCGCGTGACGTGAATGCGCGCGCGCGTGGTCTGACCGCCGAGCGCCCACTGGTGCGTGCTCCATTTGGGGTCGTGACGCGCGACCGCTTGCAACGCCTGGAAGGGTTCGCTCACGGGCTCGAACGAGACGATGTAGCCCGAGTACCCAAGGCCGCGCAGCATGAGACCGTACTGTCCCTGGTTTGCGCCGACGTCGAGTACGCAGTTGATGTCCAGCCGCCGCAGTACCTGGCTCAAGTTGGACTCGAACAGGTAGCGCTCGAGCGGATGCGCGCCGATCTCCGGCTCGACCGGCTCCGCGGCGCCGCGCATCACCAGCAGGTAGCGGCCGATGTGCCAGCCGCGGAAGCCGAGGACTTGCAGCACGCGTCGGACGAGCGTCTTGATCACGTTCACGGTCCCCGCCAGCCATGACCGCGCACCAGGTCCCTCGCAACGTTTCCCTCGACGCGGCCCGCGGAACGGCCATAGTACTGGTGTGCGTGTCGCACTTCGCGGGCGTGTATCTGGTAGCTGCGGGCGCTCCGCGTCCGGCCGTGTGGCTCGCCACCATCGGGATGATGGCCACGCCCACCTTCATCGTGGTCTCGGGCCTGCTGATCGGCTATTTGTCCGACGCGTATCGCTTCCACCTGGACTCCTATCAGACCAAGCTCCGTGATCGCGGCCTGTTTCTCCTCATCATCGGTCACCTCTGGCTCGCACTAACCGACTCCCTGCGTGCTGGTGGCGTCACCATGGGCCTCAAGCGCGGCTATATCACCGACGTGATCGGGGTGGCGCTCCTCGTCATGGTGCCACTCGTCCGGCAGACACCATGGCGCTTTCGCTTCAAGGCCGGGCTGGGACTGGCTCTGCTGAGCTCGCTTGCCGCCCTTGCCTGGCATCCGGCGAGCAAATGGATGGGCACGCTCGAGGAGACGCTGATCGGCTCGAGCGTAGAACCGCTGCGGGGCTACGCCTTCCCGCTGTTGCCGTGGCTCGGCGTCTACGCCGCCAGCACCGGATTGGGCTCCCGGCTCGTCCCACTGTTCCGCGCCGGGCGCCACCGTGAGGCGGGACGCTTCATCATCCGTGCGGGCCTCTGCGCTACCGGGCTCGCCATTATCCTGCGGGTGCTGGTGCTCCTGCAGCCGCGAAGCGGTGGCAGCGTGCTGGCGGCGCTGAATTTCCTCACGACGCCATGGTCGAAAGTCCCGCCGTCGCCTGGCTACCTGTTGTTCTTCGGCGGCCTGGGTTTGGTGATTACCGGCGGGTTGCTCACCTGCAGTGCGGCGGTCCAGCGCTCCCTCCCCGTCCGCGCCCTGACGCTCCTCGGCCGCAATTCGCTCTGGGCGTACCTCGCGCAGAACTTCGTCTACTTCGTCGTGCTGTACATGCTGGCCCTGCCCTATCATCCTGCGTGGTCGCTCCTGCTCGGGGCCTCGATCGGCGTCGTGTTCGCGCTCGCCTGGGTCTGGGAGATCAGTGGTGGCAACAAATTCGTGACTGTCGGCTATCCCGCCGTGCAGCACGCGGTGCGCACGCTGTTCCGGGTACGGGACGCGTCGGCCTAGGCGGCGTCGTCCTCAGCGTGTCTGGGCAATCACGATGAAGAAGCCTCCCTCCCGACTACCGCTGAAGACCATCCCCAGCTCTGCCACCAGTCGTTGCAGGCGGTTGCCGGGCGACTCGGGCTCAAACAACCGTTCAGACTCCACGAACGGCCGCCCGTTTGTTTTGGGAATGCTTTTTACGTAGTTCAGGCCGGCGCGGCTCACCCAACCGATCACTTCGTTGATCGTGTGCCGGGATTCGTGGGGATGGTTGTACTGATCCATGAACCACGCGCGCCGCTTGGAACTGGCACTCTCACGCTTCCTCAGGTTGGGGTCGAGGAATGCGAACCGGGTCCCCGTCAGGGCGAAAATGCGGCGGCGGATGTTCGTCACGGTCCGCCCGTACTTGTGGTACAGGCCGATCAGTACATAGCCCTTGGGACGGACGAGCTTGGCGAGCGTTTGGAAGCCGAGGAAAGGGTCGGACGTGTGGTGGAGGACGCCGTTGCAAATGACCAGATCGAACGTGCCCGGCTTAAAGCACGGGCGAAACAAGTTCATCTGAGCGAAGTGAACCGTGCGGAGATCGTGCCGCTCTTTGAACCGCTCGCCGAGGACGAGCGAGGGGATCGAGATGTCGGTACCGAACACCGTCCGATTCGCGACCGCGAGGAAGTTGCTCATCTGGCCCGTGCCGCAGCCGCATTCGAGGATGCGCGCGCCGGGAGGGATCTGGTGGTCGAGCAGCTGCGCGAAGACTCCGCTGCGCGCCTTCTCGACCAGCGACCCGACATCGTCGAGGTCGTCGTAGTTCGGGAACGGCGTCTCCTCGTAGAAGGACCGTACGGTGGTCGTGACGTCCGGCTTGGCGATGTCCCACTCATTCGGCCAGAACAGCCGCGGGATGTTGTCGCCCACACCGAAGGCTTCGCGGCAGCGGCTGCACCGCAGCTCCTCGTCTCCCAGCGCCAAGTCCCCCCCGCATTTGGGGCAAGCCAACAACGGCAGGTGGCGCTCCAGCGATTCCCGGACGCGTTGGTCCATAGTCGTTCCCCACAAGTGAAGTGAAATGGCGCCGTCCGCCAGGCTGTAACGCCGCTGCAACATAATCGCCGCTTCCTGTTCCGCGCGCGCACGCGTGCCGTGCACACAACATGGTGTCGCACCACTGGTTATGCGTCACGGCGATTCCTTGCGCTAGCGCGTGTCTTGCGGTGCCTACAGGCATGTCCGACGCGTACATCCTCGGCATTTCCGCCTTCTACCATGACAGCGCCGCGTGTTTGCTCCGCAACGGGGAGATCGTCGCCGCGGCGCAGGAAGAGCGTTTCACCCGGAAGAAGGGCGATGCCTCGTTCCCGATCCAAGCCGTGGAGTACTGCCTGCGATCGGCGGGGATCGGCGCAGCCGACCTCGCATTCGTCGGCTTCTACGACAAGCCGCTGCTCAAGTTCGAACGCCTCCTGGAGACGTACCTCGACATCGCCCCCCGCGGTTTCCAGTCGTTCGTCAAGGCCGTCCCCCTGTGGCTGAAGGACAAACTGTACATCGATCGCCAGTTACGCGACGCCCTGAAGTTCGAGGGGGAAACCCTGTACGCCGAGCATCACGAGTCGCACGCGGCGAGCGCGTTCTTCCCGTCGCCATTCGAGGAGGCGGCGATCCTGACCGTCGACGGTGTCGGCGAGTGGGCGACGGCCGCGTACGGCGTGGGGCGCGGGAACGACCTCGAGCTCCACAAGGAGATCCACTGGGCGGATTCGCTCGGCCTGCTGTACTCGGCATTCACCTACTTCACGGGGTTCAAGGTCAATTCCGGGGAATACAAGGTCATGGGCCTCGCGCCGTACGGTGAGCCCAAGTACGTGGATGCCATCTACCGCGAAATGATCGACCTGCGCGACGATGGGTCGTTTCGATTGAACCAGCAGTACTTCAACTACGTCGGTGGCCTCACGATGACGAACGGCGCGTTCGAGAAGCTCTTCGGGGG
>Ga0137380_10004360_pt1 | contig 12471 bp, 10 predicted proteins | sample SagtaG_17_FD_104809 | JGI IMG/M metagenome (GOLD analysis project Ga0137380, IMG submission 104809) | Vadose zone soil microbial communities from Sagehorn Ranch, Mendocino, California, USA - Sage2_L_100_16 metaG | ecosystem: Environmental > Terrestrial > Soil > Vadose zone | place: USA... | reverse complement strand
CAGCCGCGTGCCGTTATGGTCCCACAGGCTTTGCTCAAAAAGACGCGGACCATGCGCCGTCAGGAGCTTGCCTTCGGGGTGAAACGTGCGGCCAAGGAAGGTGCCCACGAGGCGAATGTCCGTGCGGTTGATAAAGCCCGGCTCAGAGTCGAAGCCGGCGGAAATGTCCTGGAACGTGGTGTTGTATTTCCAGGAGCGTGAACTGCGTTCCAAAAAGGCCTGGTACGCGGGACCCGACTGGTGCGTGCCATCGCTGAACTTGGTCTCGCTGGTCACGGCCTGGGCGTTGAACTGCCAGTTCTGGTTGATCCTGATTTGCGTGTCCACGCCGCCCACGCGATTAAAGCCGACGATGCAGCGCAACGCGCCGCAAAATGTGTTGGGGTCGGTGTGCAACTCGCGGTCAGTATAGATAAAGCCAATGCTGTTGTTTTTCCCCAGCTCGCGGTTGACGCGCAGCACGCCGAAGTAAGCGCTGGCGCCGGTCAGCGGGTCTGTATCAATCACGCTTCTGCCCGGCGAGCGATCGTCGGCCAGCATGGCGCCGATGGCCCATGGGCCTTCTTTGCCGGTAAGCCGTATGCCGTAGAGAGGATCGACGATGCGCCGCGTAAAGACCAGTTGCAACGGCGTTTGAAAGAAGTTGGAATTTTCCTGGAAGAATGGGCGCTTTTCCGGGAAGAAAACTTCAAAGCGCTGGTTCACCGTGACCTGGGGATCGTCGGATTCGATCTGGCCGAAGTCAGGATTGACCGTGGCATCGAGCACCAGGCTGTCTTTGATCACCACCTTGGAATCGAGGCCGGCCTTGGGCTGCACGTGCTTGCCGGTAAAGCGGTCAGCGGCGGGATCGCGCTCATCGAGCGCGCGAAACGCGTCCACTGAAGTGTAAGGAATGAATTGGATGTTGTGGCTGGGTGAAATTTCCGCAAGGCCGTTGATGGTTCCTTCTTTCGTCAGCATGCCCTGGATGTGATTGCTGTTGGCCGGAAAAAACGAATGCTCTGAGTTGCGCGGGATCACCCGTATCAGGATCACGCCCCAGCTTAGAGATGATGACTGCTGCTTGAATCGCAGGGACTTGAACGGGACCTCAATCATCACCATGTAGCCATTGCCGGTGAGTTTGGCGGTGGTGTGCCACACGGTGTCGAATGAATTGTCCGGCCCGCCGTTCTCCGCAAAGAATCCATCCTGCTGGATGCCGTACGGGTTGGAATAAAAATAGTAGGCATGGCGCTGGTCGCGAAAAGTGTCCAGCCAGAGGCCTATCTGATCGTCATCGTCGATCAGTTCGCGGCGCAGCATGCGCGCACGAATCTTCTTCGGCTCTTTGTCAAAGCAAAGAAAAATGGCATAAAAATTCTTGCCGGTATAGCCGAGGTACGCTTCGGTGGGCTGGCTCACGGGCGCGCCGTCGCGCGGCTCCTGCTGAATGAACTTATCGATCTTTAACATACTTCGCGCCAGATCGGTGACCGGCTCCATGCCTTCAAAGTCGTCAAGCTTGGGCGCGGACGGCAGGCGGGGAATGGTCAGCGAGCTGATCTCAGCCTTCAGGTTCGGTGCAGGCAGGCTGGGAGCTTTGCGTTGCGCACACAGCGGCGATGCTCCCAGGAGAATCACCGCCAGCGTTATGGCGAGGTCTTTGAGGTGTCGCCGATTTGCCACGTCAAAAAAATTCCTCTGGGCGCGATTCTGGCTTTCCGAATTTTAGACTCGCACTGGCAAGAAAGGTTAACTGCCTGATCTGAAACAGGTCTAACATTACCTTCGATTTTTGCAAATCTGTGATGCCTCGGGCGATTCCTCAGCACTTCCGCATTTCAGGTTTTGTCTTTCGCCTGATCAGTGTCATCCGTGTTAATCAGAGGTCAGATTTTCTGATTTTGGCCATCAGAACAGTTCCGGCTGTCGTCCGAACTTGATGCCAAAGTGATCGTAGGCCAAACGCGTGGCCACCCGGCCGCGCGGAGTGCGGTCAAGAAATCCAATCTGAATCAGGAACGGTTCATAGATTTCTTCCAGCGCGTCCTGCTCTTCCGCCAGCGCCGCGGCCAGCGTGCTCAATCCCACCGGCCCGCCGTTGTATTTCTGAATGATGGTGAGCAACAGGCGGCGGTCCACTTCGTCAAAGCCATGCTTGTCCACTTCCAGCATTTCCAGCGCGGCCTGCGCGGTGGTTTTGTCAATGCGGCCTTGCCCGCGTACCTGGGCAAAGTCACGGACGCGTCGCAAAAGCCGGTTGGCGATGCGCGGAGTTCCCCGGGCGCGGCTGGCCAGTTCGCCGGCGCCCTCATCGTCAATGGATACGCCAAGAATTTCTGCGGAACGCTCCACAATGTACTTGAGCTCTTCCGTGGTATAGAACTCCAGCCGCAACAAAATGCCAAAGCGCGAACGCAGCGGCGATGACAGCATTCCGGCGCGCGTGGTGGCGGCCACAAACGTAAATGGACGCACGTCAATGGTATGGGTCCGCGCTGAAGGCCCCTGGCCAATGATGATGTCGAGCTTGTAGTCTTCGAGCGCGGAATACAGGATTTCTTCCAGCGCCGGTTGCAGGCGGTGGACTTCATCCAAAAACAAAACTTGCCTGTCATGCAGGTTGGTAAGAATGGCGGTGAGATCGCCCTTGATCTGTATGGCGGGCCCGGCGCTCTGCTGGTAAGGCACGCCCATTTCATTGGCGATGATGGTAGCCAGCGTGGTCTTGCCCAGCCCCGGCGGACCATATAAGAGAACGTGGTCAAGCGCCTCGCCGCGCGACTTGGCGGCTTCAACGGCGACAGAAAGGTTCTCTTTTACCTTTTTCTGTCCGATGAATTCGCGCAGGTAGCGCGGACGCAGTTTGAGTTCGTAAGATGCGTCATCTTCGGCCTGCACGGCGGATACGAGACGGTCTTTATCTTTGTCAATCGGTTTGTGCTCTGAAGCGGACACTCTGGCGATGGTAGAGCGAATCGCGCAAAAAAACCAGAAGCAGATTGAAAGATGCGTGGAAATCTTTCCTCTTGAGAGGCATTCGCCGGCAAGTTCGCAATAACATCAAGAGCAAAAAAAGAGACTCGGAGTGGCGCTCCGAGTCCCTTATCGACGAAGTTACGCGAACATCGAGGGTTTATTGCGCCGAGCAGGAAGGCGCTGGGAAGGTAGTCAACGCCTGCACGCCCGCGCCTGCCTGTCCGGTAGTAAATGGACGCCCCGGCACAGGACGCAGCGTTCCATCAGTCATGATCATCCATCCATCAACCGCCGCTCTGGTGAAGAGTGACGTATAAACAAACTTGCCGCTTCTGGTGGTAGCAATGGAGCCTACCCAGTCAGTGGCGGCAAACGGCGATCCCGGGACGGGCTGGAGCGATCCATCCTGCCCCACAGCCAGGGATGATACTTCGGAATTAAACACGTCGCTGGTCAGCAAGTCCTGGTTGCTTGGCGTAAGGGTGAGCGCGTTGATGGTGCTGGTACCGCCGCTGGGAAATGGCGATCCAGGCACCGGAGTAAGGCTGCCATCAGCCGCCATTACAAATGCGTCGATGAGGTCCGATCCCGCGCTGGAAACGTACACCCGGTTGCTGGCGCATGTGGCATCAACCCCGTCGGCAGGTCCATTGGTGATAAACGGCGAACCGAAGACCGGCGTAAGAGATCCGCTGGCATCAATTGCGTACACGCCTACGGCATCCATCGACTTGAGGCCTACCGCAAGGAACTTTCCGTTGGCGGTAACTTTCACGCCTTCAGGAAACGCGCCGCTATCAAAGGGCGAACCTGCGGTTTCTGCGAGCGCGCCTGTCAAAGAGATGTTGAAAGTGTGGATCAACGTTGAACTCTCATCCACCTCGAACAGAAAGTGGCCGTCTGGGCTCGCTCCCAAGGAGAGCGTATTACCAGAATTTGCCGCCGCAACAGTAAAAGGAGAGCCCGGGACAGCAGTGAGATTTCCTGTCCTGGGGTCGATCGCGAGAGCGCTGATACTGCCGCTGCCTGCGTTGGCTGCATAGAGAAAGCTTTTTGTGCCAAGAGTTGCGGTTGTAATAGTTTGAGGGCCAACGTCGTGGGCGCCGCCATTTCCACCTGTTAGAAATGGCGATCCGGGAATCAGCGTGAGCGCACCGTTGCTTGGACTAACCTTGAAGACAGAAACGGTGTTAGGAGAAAAATTGTCGTTGGTGTACACAAAGTTGTTTTGGGCCAATGCCGTGATGGCGAACAATAAAAGAGGACAAACGAAGCACGCTTTCTTCATAAACACACATACCCTCTGTTTTTGGATTCCAGGGGAGAGCTGCTGGATCTAAGTGCATGCCAGTTGCCAAAGACCAGCAGAGACAATCCTGGTTGAGAGCTGGTTCAAGCTGGGAAATCCTGAGTAGCGCAATGCCACAAGTAGGAAGAGTGGGGCGAGCGGTTGCTAACGCCGGGTTAAGGTGCGAGTCCAAAGACGTGATGAAGCTAAGCAGTCACAGGCTGATGGTGGCATTTCTCTTGGTGTTGATACTGGCTGGAAGCACACGCAGTTACAGCATCGACAAGACGCGCTACCGCGAACTTTTCCAAAAGCTTAACGAAGCGGCCAAGCAGAAAGATTGGCAGAACGCGCGCGATGTATTGACTGAAATCGGACGCGAACTGCCCGCGCCCACGCCGCGCTATATGTTGAGCGTGGCGACGATCGAGGCCAGGCTTGGCCACAAGGATGAAGCGCTCAAGTGGATTGAGAAGTACGTTGCCACTGGGCTCAGCTTTGATCCTGCAAGGGATGAAGATCTGAAAGCATTGATGGCCACCGGACCCGGAGCAAAGGCCGTCGAGCTGATGAAGGAATGTAGCCTGCCCGTTACCAACGCTGAGTTTGTCTGCACGCTGCCGCAAGCGGATACGATGCCGGAGGACATCACCTATATAAAGGCTTTGGATCCGAAATCAGCAGCGAGCTTTTACGTCACCAGCATTCAGCACCACACGATCTATCGTGTGTCGCTGCCCAAACCCGGAAGCAGGGAATGCACGATGGAAGAATTGCCGCTGCCGCCGGAAGCCAAACGGGGCCCACGCTGGCTGTGGCCGCCGATCCAAAAAGAAATGTCTTGTGGGTGACCGCTTCCGCCATGCCGGGGTTCAGCGGCTTTCCCAAAGAAGATGAAGGCAAGGCGATGCTCATGGAGATTGATGCCAAGAGCGGGAAGCTGCTGCGCAGCTTTGATCCTGGAACCGCGGGCCCCGCAGTGCTGGGCGATATGTGCGTGACCGGCGAAGGGACAGTCGATGTAACGGACAGCATTGGCGGCGGCGTGTATTGCCTGCGCGGCGATCTGCAGACAGCGAAGCTGGAAAAAATCGCGGACGGACTTTTCTCGCCGCAGACGCCCGTACTGTCGCAGGATGGCCACCGGCTCTTTGTGGCCGACTACACCATGGGCATCGCGGTGATCGATTTGCCTGGGCCGGGCATCGCGCCCAACCCCGGCGCAAAGCTAAATTACCTGCCACACCCGGAGAACGTGGCGGTGGTGGGGCTTGATGGCCTTTATCAGAACGGCGACTCGCTCGTCGGCATTCAAAACGGCACACAGCCGGAGCGGATCCTGCGATTTGTGATGAACACGGAGCAAACCGAGATCAGAGGCGCTCAGGTGATCCACCAGGTGGGACAACTCGATCCGACGCACGCGGTAGAAGTGGACGGATGGTTTTATGCGGTGACAAACGTGGGCTGGAGCAAAGTGGATGACAATACCGGCGAGCTCAAGCCGGGTGAAAAGTTCACACTGCCGGGGCTCGTGCGGTTTGCGGAGCACGCTCCAAGACATTCGAAAAACTAATCGTATGCGCCGAAGCTATTCCTTCTTGGCCGAAACGCTTAAGTCCTCATATCGCTTGGCGTCGGCTTTGAGCGACTCGGCGTCCGGCGAGTTGGGCGCAGCGGCAAGGTAGTCGCGGATTTCACGCGCTGCCCCTGCGTAGTCCTGCTTGCGGGAGAGGACATAGCTCAACAGAAGACAGACATCGGGATGGTCATGTTGCGTATCCAGGGCCTTGAATTTTCTGGCGCTGTCTTCCGCGGCCTCAAATTTCTGCAGGTTGTAATTGGCCGCGGCGCTGAAGAAATACGCCAGCGGAAAGGCGCCGGCATTGAGCTTCAATACCTGGTCGCTCAGATGGACCGCCTCGTCCCACTTTTTTTCCTGCATGGCGATCATCGTCAAGCCATACGCCGGATTCACGAACTGAGGATCGGCGGCGGTGGCCCTGGCGTAGTCGATCCGGGCGGCGTCAAATTCATTGCGCTGGCGATGGATATCTCCCAGCAGGGTCCAGGCGGCGGCAAATTGAGGATAGATCTCAACCGCTTTCGTAAGATATTTCTCCGCTTCTTCCGGCTTCTCCGTTTTGATCTTCTGCGCCTTCTCATAGGCGCGCATGGCGTCTTTGGGGGCGGCCATGCTGGTTACGCTGATTGTGGTGCCGGCAGCGTTGCCAAGGCGTTTCAGGAAAATTGTGCCAACTTCATATTGCCAGCTATCTCCGCCCGTGAGCCTCAATACCACCACGCTGGATTGATAACCGGCCAGCACCGCACGCAACTCGCAGCCGGTGAGATCAAGCGGTCTCCGCGTGCCTGTGCTACCGGGCCGCGGGGCCGAGGTTGGAGTCGTGCGTGTATCGCTCTCGCTGGCATCCTGGAACGTGGTGTTCTGTCCCAGTTGAAACTCAAACTGCCCTTTGGTGTCCGTGTAGCCTTCACGACGGCTGACCGAATTGCAAACACGCTCTATTGGGACCGGTTCAGGCAGGACCCCGCCGCCTTGCAGCAGCACTTTGCCGGAAACGAATACCGGCTGGATCGAAGAGTCCGGCGTTGTTGTTGTCCGCGGCGGGGCGACCGTTCTGGATGCTGTGCCGGAAGAACCGGACGAACCACGCTGTGCTGCGGCCAACTGTGCCAGCAAGACAATGCCAACGGCTGCATACATCCTGAAGAGAGAGGAGCTGAGAACCATTGCAGCCTCCTTTGGACTTGCCAGGCAAGCCGGAGAATTTCTTAACGGCGACAAACAGGGCCATCAGACGAGACGCCACGCCAGAGATGGACCGACAAATGAAATCGTACGCCTTTTGGCTTCGCGTGTGTGTGAAAATCGCGCGACGAAATCCTGTGCTGAAGAATCCAGAGCGGCTACTGTTGCCGCGCCGCGCTTAAGCCCTCCAGGCGTTGTGCTTCATTTTTGAGCGCGTCCGCATTCGGAGCGTCAGGCTTAAGGGCCAGATAGTCCCGATAGAGCTGCGCCGCTTCAGCATATTGATGCTTGCCGGTAAGAATATTGGCGAGAAGCAGGGCAATATCGGGCCGCGTATGGCCCTTGTCCACTTCCTGGAACTTACGCGCGCTCTGCTCCGCCGCATCCAGTTTGCCAAGGTTCAGGTTGGCGGCCGCGTTGAAGAAATATGCCATGGGATACGCGAAGGAATTGAGCTGGATTAGCTGGTCAGTGAGCTGGGCGGCTTCTGCCCATTTATTTTCCACCACGGCCATGGCCGCCAGGCCAAAGTACGGGCTTACAAATTTGGGATCGGCAGCCAATGCCTGCGCGTATTCCTTGCGGGCCGGCCCAAACTGGTTTTGCAGGCGATGAATTTCCGCCATGAGCGACCAGGCAGCCGCATACTGCGGATAAATGGTGACCGCCTTGTTCAGGTCTTTCACGGCTTCGTCAAATTTTTTTTCCGTCCCCTCCTTGCGGCCGCGATCAAAAGCTTCACGGGCATCCTTGGGAACGGACATGGTGGTCACACTGACGATGGAGCCTTCCACTCCGCCCAGCTTCTTTAGAACGATTGTCCCCACTTGCAGTTGAGAAACGTCGTTATCGACGCGCATGGGGACCGTGGTGGATATGAAGCCCGGGAGCGATGCGCGCAGCTCGCAATCGTCAAACCTGATCTCAGCTCCGCCGGCAGGAGTGGAACGCGCCATCTTGTTGGCAACCATGCGGTCGGAATCGCCCTGGCTGGCGTCTCTTTCCGTTGAATTTCTGCCCAGCTCAAACTGGAAGCTGCCTTTGGTATTGGTGTAGCCTTCACGCCGGACCATGCCATTGCAAATGCGCTCAAGCAGGACTTGCTGAGCGGGCCCGCCTCCCGCCAAGAGCACCTTGCCGGAAACAAAAACAGAGCGCGGGTTGGAGTTTCTTTCCATGATGGGAGACCCCGCAGTGGACATATCGACCGCGCCGCCGGCACGGGAGGGGTCCACGGCGCCGCCGCGCTGGGCAAATGCGCAGGGAACAAGAGCGGCAATCACGAAGGCGGCAGCCAAGCAGCAGCGAGAGGAAGGAAAGGCCATGTGCCCTCCAGAGGTGGTCCGAACCGAAGAACAAAGCTCTACCGGAATATGGTAGTCCAAAAAAGGGGACGGGGGCGGTTATTCTTTGCGGGTATTACCGATTTCGGCGATGATCTCCTGCCCCAGCATTTTGCTGCCGTCATAGAGGACTTCAATCAGGCGGGCGCGCGAGGCGCGGGAATTGGCCACGACGGTAGCCAACTCAGTGCTGGGAAACAGGCCGACTATCTCCCACTTGTTCTCAGCGGTTTGTACCCAAAGCTCGTATTGCTTCCACTTAGCCATACGCTGAAGCTAGTGTCTCATACCGAGCGAGTTTGTTGTGTAGTCAGCGCCGGGAGGCACCAGCAAAGAAACGGGGCGGGCTTGGCGCCCCGCCCTTCTCAAACAATCAACTCTCGCGCCTTTGGCTCATCTGCTGGTATGCCTTGGCGCAGTTTCGGCTCCAGTGTCCATGCCCTGCCAGCCGGGTTTCTCGCCCTGGTTCTGCTCGTCGAGCCACTTTTTGAGCGGCGCAAAGTAGTCGAGGATGGCGGTGGCATCCATCTGGCGCTGGCCGCTGATGGCTTCCAGCGCGTCCGGCCACGGCTTGCTCTTGCCCATGCTCAGCATCTTGTTCAGGCGCTCGCCGGCCGCCTTGTTCTTATAAATAGAGCACCGATGCAGCGGGCTCTGGATTCCGGCGGCCTGGCACAGCGCACGGTGAAACTGGAATTGCAGGACCCGCGCGAGGAAGTAACGCACGTAGGGCGTGTTGGAAGCGATGTGGTATTTTGCGCCGGGATCGAAGTCAGCTTCGCTGCGGTCCACCGGCGGCGCCACACCCTGATATTTGGCCTTCAGGTCCCACCAAGCCTTGTTGTATTGCTCCGGCTTGACCTCGCCGGAGAAAACTTCCCAGCGCCATTTGTCGATCAGCAAGCCAAAAGGCAGGAAGGCAATCTTGTCCATGGCCTGTTTGAGCAGGTAGCCGATATCGGCGCTTTCGGGAGGAACGTCGGCCAGCAAGCCGACTTCTTTCAGATACTCCGGCGTGACAGAGAGCGCGATGGTGTCGCCCACGGCTTCATGAAAGCCGTCATTGGCGCTGTCCTGGAAGAGCGGTGGCTGGTCCTTATAAGCGCGCTGGTAAAAGTTGTGGCCCAACTCATGATGGATAGTGACAAAGTCTTCGTCTTTCACTTCAATGCACATCTTCAGGCGCAGATCGTCTTTCTGGTCGATGTCCCAGGCGCTGGGGTGGCAGACTACGTCACGGTCCTGCGGCTTCACGAACAGCGAGCGTTCCCAGAACGTCTTGGGCAGCGGATCGAATCCCAGCGAGGTAAAAAAGTTCTCACCATACTTGACCACCTTTTTTGCGTTGTCGGGGGTCGCTGGTCCGGAACCGAGGCCTTGTTTCTCGAGCTGCTGCGTGAGGTCATAGCCCTGGCCGGCGTTGGCGGGGGCCACCAGCGGATAAATGTTGCCCCACTCCTGCGCCCACATGTTCCCCAGCAGATGCGCGGGGATCATGCCGTCAGGTCGCTCGGCAGCCTTGCCATATTTTTTGATGAGCTGCTTGCGGACGTACGTGTGCAGAGAAACGTAAAACGGCTCTACCTGCCGCCACAGGCGCTCGACTTCCGCGCTGAACTGCTCGGGCGACATGTCATAGTTGCTGCGCCACATGGCGCTCGTGTCCTTGAAGCCAAGTTCTTTCGCGCCCTTGTTGGAGAGCTGAACAAAGCGCGCGTACTTGTCTTTCATGGGCACCGAGATTTTGTGCCAGCCTACCCAGGCGTCGAGCAGCTCGTCAGGATTGGTGCTGCTGGCCATGATGCGGCTGAGATCGTTGAGTGACAGGCACTTCGGCTTGGCGTCCGCGGACTCCGCCGCCTTGCAGTACTTGCCCTTGCCAAACATGCCGTCAAGCTTGCTGGCGAGCTCGGTCAGCTCTTTGCGTTCGGCGTCATTATTCGGGGCCGGAGCAACGAGCGACAATTTCAGCAACAGGAATTTTCTTGCCAGTTCGGGCGGCAGCTTCAGGCCTTCAAAGCGGCGGGCGTCAAGCGCCAATTGGGTGACCACAGCGGTAAGTCTCTCATTGGCTTGCGCGGACATGGTCTCCGTGTCATCGGTAATGAAGTTTTCCTGCACCCAACTGGCCCGGCCGGCGCGAACTCCGAGGTCCACAAGCTGGTCTTCAGCTTTCTTCATGAAGGCCTGGGCTTCAGCGACGGTGGCAGAGCCCTTGGCGCGCGTGGCGGACGATTTCGACGACGGCTTTTTGGCCGCAGTCTGGGCAAAGGCCGTGCAGGATGCGAGCAGGACGAGGATTGCAGATCTACAAATGCGGTGCATGTACATTGCTCCTCCGAGGGGGCGCGAAACTGTTTAGCGTAGCCGTTCAGGGCGCGGGACGCAAATGGATGCTGAGTGTGCTGTGGCGTCCAATTCGCTGTTTCAGTCAGCCAACTGCCTGACCAACAGTTGCGCCCGGGCTGTTCGTTGTTTTAAAAACCTTGACTTACAATGAGAAGAGCGGGCATGATTTGACGTATCCCCCGCAACAGCCGAGAAAGCACGGTGTCTTTAAAAAGAGGTGACGAACATGAAGCCACGAGACCTAAGCCTGGTCCTTAAAGATGCCCCTGCGGGTGAGTGGATTGCTTTGTCATTCGATCAGACCCGTATTATGGGGCATGGCGAGACAGTTGACGATGCGGTAAGGGCAGCCAAGCTGGCTGGTGAGGACAAGCCGGTTTTGCTAAAAATGCCTCTACCGAACGTCGGAATCGCCGCGCACCTTTCCCAGCATTAGAGACTAATGCGTTATCCATATACGCGGTTAGGCCCCTCCATTCCACTCCGGCCTTATCTCAAAATCGTCCTTCGTAATGGGTCTGCAACGACGCCATTGATTTATGGATTGGTCGACTCTGGCGCTGATTATTCTATCTTTCCATCAGATATAGCGAAGACTTATCTCAAACTGGATTTGGCCGCGGCCACACCCTGGTACTTTCAGGGGACTACCGGACGTCCACAAATCGCTCTTCTTGCCACAGTAGAGGTCAATATTTTGAACGAAGCCGGCACCGCGAATGATTTCCAATTTACCGCCAATGTCGGATTTTGCGATGACTTCAAATTTGGCGGCGGCGTTCTTCTCGGGCAGAACGGCTTCATGTCTGAGTTCAAAACCACTTTTAATCAGCGAGAGAATTTCTTCGAAATTGAGCCATTCCAGATGGCGCTGCTACAACGCACCTAATCCAAAAACTCCCGGGTTAATATCGGACGAAAACAACCGTCGGAACAGGGACGCAGCAATTCCGGGACTGCTCTAGCTTTCACTCAAAAATATCAAAACTCCCGAGCAGGCTTCGGAGCAGGCCGCTCCAGGTCTTTTGGCAGGTTGGCGAGTGAATAAGCCAGCACGGCCATCACGGCTGCGTTCTCCTGAAGTTCGCGGGGGACCACTTTATCGAGCGTATCTGCGGCGGTGTGATGGTAGTTGAAGTAAAAGCGGTCGTCTTGGATCGGGCCGAAGCAAGGGACACCCAGAGCAAGAAGAGGTCCAATATCGGTCTCAGTATCTTCAGATGCGCGAAGGATCGCTGCTCCGCTGGCCTGCAAGACCTGCGCTGCCGGCTGGAGCAACGGCAGGTTCGCGGCCGGTGCCGCCATGCTGATACCTACCGGATGTCCCGCGCCCAGGTCGCTTTCAATGGCCGCAAAGTGTTTGCCGGCTTCGTCTTTGTGCGCGGCGGCGTAAGCGCGTCCGCCGGAGTTGCCGAACTCTTCATTCATCCAGGCAATCACGCGAATGGTGCGCCGGGGATGCAGCCCGAGTTGCTTGATTAGCTGCGCCGTCTGCATGGCTACAACAACTCCAGCACCGTCATCAATGGCCCCGGTGCCGAGGTCCCATGAATCAAGATGGCCGGAAACAATCACAACCTGATCTGGCAGCTCACTGCCTTTCAGGTCGGCCACCACATTGTATGAATCCACGTCGGCCAGTTTCTGCGGCGTCAACACCAGGCGCATGCGAATGCTACCCTGCTTCGCCAGATACGCGAGCGTGTCTGCATCTTCAGCGGTAACGGCCGCAGCCGGAATCTGGGGAATATCTT
>Ga0137380_10004353_pt1 | contig 12478 bp, 10 predicted proteins | sample SagtaG_17_FD_104809 | JGI IMG/M metagenome (GOLD analysis project Ga0137380, IMG submission 104809) | Vadose zone soil microbial communities from Sagehorn Ranch, Mendocino, California, USA - Sage2_L_100_16 metaG | ecosystem: Environmental > Terrestrial > Soil > Vadose zone | place: USA... | reverse complement strand
CCCGTTGTCGCGCAGGTAGCAGCAGACCCCGGCGTCCCCGCCCGGGATCGTGCCGAACTCGATCATCGCCTCGTCCCGGCCGGACGTGAACTTCCAGGCATTGTCGAGCAGGTTCCGCACCAGGATGCGGGTGAGGGCTCGATCCGCGCGCACCCGGACGCCGCCGGCGATGGTGAAGCGGACCCGGCGGCCAGGCTCGCGTGCGCGCAGTTCGCCGGCGACGGCGGCGAATTCGGCGCTGAGATCGACCGCCTGCGGGTGCAGCTGCGCCCCGGAGATACGCGCGAACTGCAGCAGGTCGTCGATGAGCGTCGCCATCTTCTCGCTGGCGGCATGGATCCGCCGGGCGTAATCCCGGCCGGCCTCGTCCAGAATGTCCCCGTAGTCTTCCAGCAGCACGGCGCTGAACCCGCCCATCGCCTGCAGCGGGGCGCGCAGGTCGTGCGCTACCGAGTGAGCGAAACTGTCCAGCTCCCGGTTGGCCTGCTCGAGCTGGTCCGCGCGGCGGCGAAGCTCGGCCACCGTGCGGGGATGGCGCCGCGACAACAGATTAGTCCCCCGTATTACTCTTCGTTTCCCGCATAGCCTTCGGCCAGCATACACCTCGCGGGTTTGTCATATTAGCGCGCGAAAAGCCGCATCTGCACCAGGTGATTACCCCGATACTGCGCTAGCTGCTGTCGTTTTCGGGCAGCCCCGCATGCTGTATCAATTTCCAGTCTGACAGTATTCTTGATTATCTGCGCGAAGGGAGACGGGCCGTGCGGCTTGACGGGAGTACAAATGAGCAGGCGGCTATGGCCATGAGCCGATCGCCGGCTCTGCGCGAGGGCGGGGACCGGGTGCGCAATGCCGAGCTTGAGGCCCGGATCCGCCAGCTCACGGCTGACCTGGAGCGGGCGGATAAGGAACTGCAGTCCTTCACCTACTCGGTCGCCCACGACCTGCGCGCCCCGCTGCGCGGGCTGAGCGGGTTCAGCGAGGCGCTGCTGGAAGAATGCGGCGACCGTCTCGGCGAAACCGGCCGCGAGTACGCCGAGCGCATCAAGGCAGCCAGCGGCCGGATGGGCATGCTCATCGATGACCTGCTGCAGCTGTCCCGGGTGTCGCGCGCCGAGATGCACATGGGGCCGGTCGATCTCAGCGCGGAGGTGGCCGCCGTCGCCGGCGAGCTGCGCTCGGGCGAGCCTGGCCGCCGGGTCCGCTTCACCATCGCCGGCGGCGTCCGGGTGCGCGCGGATCGAGCCCTCGTCCGCATCCTGCTGCGGAACCTGCTCGACAACGCCTGGAAGTTCACCGCCCGGCGGGACGATGCCACGATCGAGTTCGGCACGATTCCGGGCGGGGACGCCGGGGTCTGCTGCTACCTGCGCGACAACGGGGCCGGCTTCGACCCGGCCTACCTGGGCAAGCTGTTCCAGCCCTTCCAGCGGCTGCATCCCGCCACCGAGTTTCCCGGCACCGGCATCGGCCTGGCCATCGTCCAGCGGATCATCGAGCGCCACGGTGCGCGCGCCTGGGCCGAGGGCGCGGTCGGCGGCGGCGCCACCTTCTACTTCACCATGAGCGCGGCGGACGGGCCTGCCTCCGGCGCCGTGGCGGCCGCCGGCGCTCCCGGCGATCGCGGCCAGGGCGGCGGCTCAGCGGGCGGACGTCGCGGCCACGATGAAGATGATCATTGAGATCACCAGCAGCACGATGGTGACCTCGACGTAACGCGCGATCTTGATCAGGCTGATCTTCGCCCGCTTGTCGGCTTCCTCGGCCTGGCGTGCCGCGATCCAGGCTGCCTGCGCCGCGCGCACCGCGGCCTCGGCGGCCGCCCCGGCCCCGGCCTGGAGTTCGGCCTGCACGCGCTGGGCAGCGCTGATGTCCGCCTCGAGCTTGGCGGCCATCATCTCGATCCGGTCCAGCGTGGCGACGCTGACGGCCGCCGCCTTCAGCGCCACCGACTCGGCTTCGAGCCGGCCGACCTCGGCCATGCTCCACGGCATCACATCGTCCGGCGCAGCCGGGATCACGTCGGTGTCGCGTGCCCTGTCTCCGCCGTCGGCCACGGTCTCGTCGCGTTCCGTCACGATCTCGTCGCGTTCCGCCACGGCGACGGATGAGTCGCGCAGGAAGCGGACCACCGCCTGCCCGGCCGTGGCGGCCAGGTCGGGCGGCCGGGTACGCGGGCGCGACGGCGCCGCGCGGTGGCCGCCGCGGGGATGGGGAAGGCGAACGCGCCGGCTACCATCCGGCGCGCTGGCGGCATGCTGCGGGTCGTTCAGAGACGGAGGGTGCGCCATACCGCTCAACCTCTTCCCCCGGCCGGGCGTTGCGTGCCTGCGCGCGCCGCGGCGGCTGCTCATTACCCCCGAATATAACTGACGGTAGTTATTATATCACAGGCAGCTACACACACGGCGAAGCCGCCCAGCGGGGGTCAGGGCGCACGGGGCGGGGGGTCAGGGCGCACGGGAGCGGGGTCAGCCCGCGCGGACGCGAGGTCAGCGCGCACGGGGCGCGGAGGTCAGCACGCACGGGCGCCCGGCGCCGGGCCGGCTAGATCCCGACCGGATGCCAGACCGTCTTGGTCTCCAGGAACGCCAGCATCCGGTGCAGGCCAGGCGGCGCGGCCCAGTCGTCTTCGGCCGCGAGCACCCTTTTGACGTTGCCAGCCGCCAGCCGCTCAAGCTCGCCGCGGTCGGCCGCGGGCACCCCGGTCAGGTCGATCGCGTTGACGTCCATATGGCCGGCCAGCACCGGCGCGAGCTCGGCCGCGAACCCGGTGAGTATGTTGACGACCCCGCCGGGGACATCCGAGGTGGCCAGCACCTCGGCGAGCGTGACCGCCGGCAGCGGGTGCGCCTCGCTGGCCACCACGACCGCGGTGTTCCCGGTCGCGATGACCGGCGCAAGGACGCTGACCAGGCCGAGCAGGCTGGGCCTGGGCGGCGCCACGATCGCGACCACGCCGGTCGGCTCCGGCACGCTGAAGTTGAAGTACGGCCCGGCGACCGGGTTCGCGGACCCGGCGACCTGGGCGACCTTGTCCGGCCAGCCCGCGTACCAGACCCAGCGGTCGATCGCCGCCGCCACCTCCCGCCGCGCGGCGGCAGCCGGGTGGCCTTCAGCGGAAACGGAGGCTTCGCGGAACTGTGCGGCGCGGCCTTCGAGTAGCTCGGCGACGCGGTAGAGAACCTGGCCGCGGTTATACGCGGTCGCGGCAGACCATTTGCCGACCGCGGCGCGCGCCGCGGTCACCGCGTCCCTGGCATCCTTGCGCGAAGCCCTGGCCGCGTGCGCGAGCAGCGTCCCGCCGGCCCCGGTCACCGGGTAGGACCGGCCGGATTCCGATCGCGGGAAGGCGCCGCCGATGAACAGCTTGTAGGTCTTCCTGACCGCCAGCCGGGCCGGCTGCGCCGCGGCAGGCCGGCTCGCCCCGCCCCGGTCAGGCATCGAGGTACGCGGCCAGGCCGTGCCGGCCGCCCTCCCGCCCGAAGCCGGATTCCCGGTAGCCGCCGAACGGGCTGGCCGGGTCGAACCGGTTGTAGGTGTTGGCCCAGACCACCCCGGCTCGCAGCCGCTGCGCCATCCACAGGATCCGGCTGCCCTTCTCGGTCCAGACCCTGGCCGACAGGCCGTACGGCGTGTTGTTGGCCTTCGTCACCGCTTCCTCCGGGGTGCGGAAGGTGAGCACCGAGAGCACCGGCCCGAAGATCTCCTCGCGGGCGATCCGGTACGACTGGCTGACGCCGGTGAAGACCGTCGGCGGGAACCAGTAGCCCCGCTCCGGCAGCGGGCACGGCGGCGACCAGCGCTGCGCTCCCTCGGCCTCGCCGGCTGCCGACAGCGCGGTGATCTTATCGAGCTGCTCGCGCGAGTTGATCGCGCCGATGTCGGTGTTCTTGTCCAGCGGATCGCCGAGCCGGAGCACGGCGAGCCGGTCCCTGAGCCGCTCGGTCACGATGTCGGCCACGGACTCCTGCACGAGCAGCCGGGAGCCCGCGCAGCAGACATGCCCCTGGTTGAAGAAGATGCCGTTCACGATCCCCTCGACCGCCTGGTCGACCGGCGCGTCGTCGAAGACGACGTTGGCCGCCTTGCCGCCGAGTTCGAGCGTGAGCCGCTTGCCGGTGCCGGCCACCGCGCGGCTGATCTCCTTGCCCACCTCGGTTGACCCGGTGAAGGCGACCTTGTCCACCCCCGGATGGCCGACCAGCGCCGCCCCGGTGCCGCCCGCGCCGGTCAGCACGTTCACGACGCCCGGCGGCAGGTCGGCCTGCTGGCACACCTCAGCGAGCAGCAGCGCGGTCAGCGGCGTGGTCTCGGCCGGCTTGAGCACGCAGGTGTTGCCGGCCGCCAGCGCCGGGGCCAGCTTCCAGGCCGCCATCAGCAGCGGGAAGTTCCACGGGATGACCTGGCCGGCCACGCCGAGCGGCCGCGGCACCGCCCGGCCGTCAGCCCCGCGGGCCCCGGCCGGCCCTGGCTCGCCGGCGCCGTCGGCGGCCGCTGCCCGGTCGGCCCGGCTGCCCGGCCCGAGGCCGGCGAACTCCAGCTTGTCGGCCCAGCCTGCGTGGTAGAAGAAGTGCGCCGCCGCGAGCGGGACGTCGACGTCCCGCGACTCCCTGATCGGCTTGCCGTTGTCGATGCTCTCCAGGACGGCGAACTCGCGCGCCCGCTCCTGCAGGATGCGGGCGATCCGGTACAGGTACTTGGCCCGCTCGGCGCCCGGCATCGAGCCCCAGACCCGCTCGTAGGCGCGCCGGGCGGCGGTGACGGCGCGGCCGGTGTCCGCCTCGCCGGCCAGCGCGACCTGAGCCAGCGGCTCCTCGGTTGCCGGGTTGATCGTCGGGAACTGCCGCCCGTCCGCGGCCGGGCCGAAGTCGCCGTCGATGAACAGCCCGTACTCGGCCGAGATCGAGACGATCTCACGTGACTCCGGCGCCGGCGCGTACTCCCATGCCGCCCCAGCGGACGCCGTCCGGCCGGTCGCCCCGCCTGCTGGCTGCGCGGCGACCTCGCCCGCCTGCGGCGCGGCGGCCCCGCCCCGCTGGCCCCGTTTTCCCGCCACCGGATCCTCCTGGCCGTCAGTCCAGCGTGAAGTAGTCAGGCCCGGCGTAGTGGCCGGTGAGCTGTTTGCTGCGCTGCATCAGCAGGTCGTTGAGCAGGCTGGACGCGCCGATGCGGAACAGGCCGGGGGTGAGCCACTGCGGCCCGGCGGTCTCCCTGACCAGCACCAGGTAGCGGATCGCGTCCTTGGCCGTGCGGATGCCGCCGGCCACCTTGACCCCGACCTGGCGGCCGGTCGCCCGGGCGTAGTCGCGCACCGCGCCCAGCATGACCAGGCCGACCGGCAGCGTCGCGGCCGGGCTGACCTTGCCGGTGGACGTCTTGATGAAGTCGGCTCCGGCCAGCATCGCCAGCCACGATGCCCGCGCGACATTGTCCAGCGTGGCCAGCTCGCCGGTTTCCAGGATCACCTTGAGGTACGCGCGGCCGCAGGCCTCGCGCACCGCCCGCACCTCCTCGTACACCTGCCCGTAGTGCCCGGCCAGGAAGGCGCCCCGGTCGATGACCATGTCCACCTCGTCGGCCCCGGCCGCCGTGGCGTCGCTGACGTCGGCCAGCTTGACCGCGAGCGAGGCCCGGCCGGACGGGAAGGCGGTGGCCACCGAGGCGATCGCGACGCTGCTGCCGGCCAGCTCGGCGCGGGCGACCGACACCAGGTCCGGGTAGACGCAGACCGCGGCCACCGGCGGCACGCCGGGATCCCCGGGATCGGGCCGCAGCGCCTTGGCGCACATGGCGCGCACCTTGCCGGGGGTGTCGGCGCCTTCCAGGGTGGTGAGGTCGATCATCCGTATCGCGGTGTCGAGCGCCCAGAGCTTCGCGTCCCGCTTGATGGACCTGGTGGCGAGGCTGGCCGCCCTGGCCTCGGCGCCGACCTGGTCAACGCCGGGCAGCCCGTGCAGCACCTGCCGCAGCGCGGCGTCGGATGTGCCGACCTCGGTCAGCCAGCGGCGGTCGGCGATCGCCTGCGACGCCTGCTCGATGCCCACGTCCCGACGCTACCTGGCCGCTCGGAGTATCGCGTCACTGGCGGCCTTCGCCACGGCGAAACCGGGCTTGAGCACCGTGTTGATGATGTGCAGCCGCTGGTCGAACGGGGCGAATGCGCTCTTCATCGCGTTGATGGTCAGCCACTCGACGTCGGACCACCCGTAGCCGAAGGCATCGGACGCCGCCGCGAATTCCGACGACAGGGACACGCCGCTCATCAGCCGGTTGTCGGTGTTGACCGTCACCCGGAACGAAAGCTGGCGCAGCATCCCGATCGGGTGCTCGGCGATCGACCGGGCGGCGCCGGTCTGCACGTTGGACGTCGGGCACATCTCCAGCGGGATCCGGCGGTCCCGCACGTAGCTGGCCAGCCTGCCCAGCGAGAGGGCGCCGTCCGGCCCGACCCGGATGTCGTCGGCGATCCGCACCCCGTGGCCGAGGCGCTCGGCGCCGCACCACTGCAGCGCCTCCCAGATGGACGGGAGCCCGAACCCCTCGCCGGCGTGGATCGTGATGTGGAAGTTCTCCCTGGCCACGTACTGGAATGCGTCCAGGTGCCTGCTCGGCGGGCTGCCCGCCTCGGCGCCTGCGATGTCGAATCCGACCACGCCCTCGTCCCGGTGCCGCACCGCGAGCTCGGCGATCTCCAGCGACCTGGCCGCGGTGCGCATCGCGGTCAGCAGCGCGTAGACGGTGATGCCCCGCCCGGCGCTGCCGCGCCGGAAGCCCTCGAGGACCGCCTCGACCACCTGGTCGAGGCTGAGGCCGCAGGTGACGTGCAGCTCGGGAGCGAACCTGACCTCGGCGTACACGACGCCGTCGGCGGCCAGGTCCTCGGCGCACTCGGCCGCGACCCTGATCAGGGCGTCCCTGGTCTGCATCACGCCGACGGTGTGCTGGAACGCCTCCAGGTACAGCTCCAGGTTGCCGCGCTGGGCGGCGCCCTCCATCCAGCGGGCCACCTCGGCGACGTCGCCGGACGGCAGCCCGCGGTAACCAGTCTCGCCGGCCAGCTCCACGATCGTGGCCGGCCGCAGCCCGCCGTCGAGGTGGTCGTGCAGCAACACCTTGGGGACCGTGCGCAGCTGCTCCAGCGTGAGGGGCACGCCCCCATTATCACCTTCCGGCTGACGGGAGCCGGCCGGGCCTCGATGCGCCCGGCCGGGCCCGCCGGCGCGCCGGGCGAGCCCGCGGGCTGCCGAGCCTGCCGCGGTCAGCCGCCGTGCGCGGCGACGTGCGCCGGCGCCGCCGAGCCGCTGCGGCTGGTGTCGAAGGCGCTGTAGACGAGAACCGCGGCGAGGGCGAGTACGGCGTAGAAGCCCCAGCCGAAGTTGCCGATGTGGAACAGGATCTTGATAACCAGCAGGGCGAGCACGGCCAGCGCGGCATAGAACTCGGCGGCGTTCCAGGCGATCGGGATATCAGGAAGCCGGGCGGCGCCGAGTCGCCGGATGGCGAACTCGGCAAGCAGCGCAATGAGCACGATCAGGGCGACGATGCTGAAGAAGGAGCCGGGGCCCTTCAGCACGTTGGCGCTGAAGCTCTCGCCACCGAAGGTGTGCCCGCCGACGGTGATGCTGGCGATGCCGACGTGGTACCACGGGAACGCGAACATTCCGATGAGCAGCACTATCCCGGATGCTGCGGTGATTTTCTCGAAGATGGTGAGCCGCTGGAGCGCGTTCATGGCGAGCCTCTCTGTCAAGCTGGGTGAAATGGGTGAGATGGCCCGATCGTCAGGCCACGGTGTTGCAGGGGCGTTTCAACCGCGTTACACGCTGGCCTGCCTCGCCCGCCCGGGCAGGGCAGGCAGGCGTCGGGGCCGGTCCGTCGCGACGTGCGACCGCTACATCTTGCTCGCCGGCCGATCCTTACCGGGTCAATTTGGAGTTATTCCGGCAAATCTGTTCCGCCCGCTGACGGTGCCGACCCGGTCACCTTCGCCCGCGGCCAGCCAGCGGCCCCGGCTAACCGGCGCCCGCGTTCGTCGATGCGCTCAAGGACGAGCTGCCCGCCGGGCGGCGGGCGGCGGCCTATCTCGATCCCCCCGGCCAGCGCCTCGCGGGCATCAGCGAACCGGGATCCGGCGTCCCCGCGCAGCTCGAGCAGCGGCTGGCCGCGCTCGATGCGGTCGCCGGGCTTGGCCAGGCAGATCACCCCGGCAGCCGGGCTGACCGGGTCTTCCTTCCTGGCCCGCCCGGCGCCGAGCCGCCAGGCGGCCACGCCGACGCCGTGCGCGTCAAGCCGGCGGAGCCAGCCGGACTCGGCCGCCGTCACCACCTCGGCGCGGGCCGCCCTGGGCAGCGGGGCGTCCGGGTCGCCGCCCTGCGCCCTGATCATCGCGCGGTACCGGTCGAGCGCCCGGCCATCAGCTAGAGCGGCCGCGGGATCGGCGGCCGTGCCCGCTGGCAGGCCCGCCAGCGCCAGCATCTCGGCGGCCAGGGCAAGGGTGACCTCGGCCAGGTCAGCGGGGCCCTCCCCGGAGAGCATGGCGACGGCCTCCGCCACCTCGACGGCGTTCCCGACGGCCAGGCCCAGCGGCGCGTCCATCCGGGTGAGCAGCGCCGTGGTCCGGACGCCGTGCTCCTCGCCGAGCGCGACCATCGTCTGCGCCAGCCGCCTGGCGCCGTCAACGTCGCGCATGAACGCCCCGCTGCCGACCTTGACGTCAAGTACCAGGGCCGCGGTCCCTTCCGCGATCTTCTTGGACATGATGGAGCTGGCGATGAGCGGGATCGACTCGACGGTTCCCGTCACGTCGCGCAGCGCGTAGAGCTTGCGGTCCGCGGGCGCCAGGCCCGCGCCGGCGGCGCAGATCACGCAGCCGGCCGACCGCAGCACCGCGGTCATCTCCGCGTTCGTGAGCTCGGCCCGCCAGCCGGGAATCGACTCAAGCTTGTCCAGCGTGCCGCCAGTGTGGCCGAGGCCGCGGCCGGAGAGCTGCGGCACCGCCGCGCCGTAGCTTGCCACCAGCGGGGCGAGGACGAGCGAGACCTTGTCCCCCACGCCGCCGGTCGAGTGCTTGTCCACGGTAGGCGCGCCGACGGCGCTCAGGTCGAGCCGTTCGCCGGACTCGATCATGGCCGCGGTCCAGGTACGCAGCTCCGCCGCGTCGAGGCCGCGGATGCAGATGGCCATCGCCAGCGCCGACATCTGCTCGTCGGCGACCAGGCCGGCCGTGTAGGCATCGATCAGCCAGCGGATATCGGCGTCGGCGAGCCGCCGGTCATCCCGCTTGGCCCGGATCAGCTCCACCATGTCAGGCACCGGCAGCCCGCCTCCTGGCCAGGTCCGAGCTGCTGAACGAGGCAGGCAGCAGCCGGCCGAGCTCGGTCGGCTCCGTGCCGGTCTCCACCAGCAGGCCGTCGCCGCCTGCCTCGACCAGCAGCTGGCGGCACCGGCCGCAAGGCAGCATCGGCTCGCCGTCGCCGGCCACCACGCTCACCGCGACGAGCGTCCCGCCACCGGACGCGTGCAGTGCCGACACCAGCCCGCACTCGGCGCACAGGGTCAGCCCGTAGGAGGCGTTCTCCACGTTGCAGCCGGTCACGATCCGGCCGTCCGGCGTGAGCCCGGCCGCTCCGACCTGCAGCCTCGAGTAGGGCGCGTAGGCACGCTGCGCGGCGGCGGCCGCCGCCGCGCGCAGTGCCGTCCAGTCGATCGCCATTCGGGCCTCCCGGGGAGCCGCGGAACCGGCAGCCGGGCCCAGTCCGGTGCCTTCCCGCAATCCGCGCAACGGCCTACGAGGCTAACGGTCTCGATTCGGCAACAGCGCCATCGGGACAGCACTTTCCCGCTTCACGGAAAGCGGCTTCGGGGCTAGCCTTCGGGAGATCCGGGGGGGCTACGGGACTTCCTTGCCCTGACCGGGTAGGGCTGCCCCTGGAGCGCGGCGGTCCTTCCGGGCGACCGTGAGCCGCCCTCGGCATAGGAGGAAACCGTGAGACACAAACTCGGTAGCGTCGCAGCACTCAGCGTCGTTGCCCTGCTTGCCGCCGCATGCGGCTCAAGTTCGCCCAGCGCCACGTCATCAAGCGCGCCCGCCGCAGCCGCCAAGTTCAAGGCATGCGTGATATCCGACACCGGCACCATAAACGACAAGTCCTTCAACCAGTCCGCGTATGAAGGTGCCACCCAGGCCGCCACGGAATCCGGAGGCAAGATCACCGCGCAGTTCCTGCCGTCGGCCTCGTCATCGGACTACGCGTCGAACATCACCACGTTCATCAACCAGAAATGCGGGATCATCGTCACGGTCGGGTTCCTGATGGGCGACGCCACCGAGGCCGCGGCGAAGGCGAACCCGAACCAGAAGTTCGCGATCGTCGACTTCACCTACCCCAAGGTGCTGCCGAACGTCGACGCGCTGATATTCAACACGCTGGAGGACAGCTTCCAGGCCGGCTACCTCGCCGCGGGCATGAGCAAGACGGGCAAGGTCGCCACGTTCGGCGGCCAGAAGCTGCCCACGGTGACCATCTACATGGACGGCTACTACGACGGCGTCCAGTACTACAACACCAAGCACCACAAGAACGTGAAGGTCCTCGGCTGGAACGAGAAGACCCAGAACGGCAGCTTCACCGGGAACTTCACCGACCTGACGGCCGGCCAGCGGCTCACGAACACGTTCATCAGCGAGGGCGCCGACATCATCTTCCCGGTCGCCGGGAACGTCGGCCTCGGCGCGGCCAAGGCCGTCCAGAACGCCGACGCCGCGGCAGGCACCCAGAAGGTCAACATGTTCTGGGTGGACACCGACGGGTGCATCAGCGCCGCGCAGTACTGCAAGTACTTCATCACGAGCGTGCAGAAGGGCATCACGGTCGCGGTCAAGACCGCCGTGAACGACGCCGCGAACGGCACGTTCAAGGGCGGGAACTACCTCGGCACGCTGAAGAACGGCGGGGTCGCCCTGGCGCCATTCCACACGTTCGCATCGAAGGTTCCCTCCTCGCTGGTGGCTGAGCTGGCAACGATCAAGACCGACATCGAGAACGAGACGATCAAGCCGGCGACCAAGAGCTCGTCGTAGTCACGACGGCGGCGTACCGGGCGGGCAGCGGAACCGCCCGGTACATCGCAGGCGCCCGGGGCGCGGCGGCCTACCCCGCGCTCCGGGCGCGCAGGCGCCGGGCGGAGGGGTGGGCCCGGCGCGGCGCGCGGGTTCCAGCGGGAGGAGGCTGCCGGTGAAGCTTGAGCTGAACGGCATTACCAAGCGATTCGGCAGCCTTGTCGCCAACGACCACATCGACCTGACCGTCCAGCCCGGCGAGATCCGCGCCCTGCTCGGCGAGAACGGCGCCGGCAAGACGACGCTGATGAACGTGCTCTACGGGCTGCTGGAGCCCGACGAGGGCGAGATACGGGTGGACGGCAAGCCGGTGGTCATCCGGTCGCCCAAGGACGCGATCGCCGCGCGGATCGGCATGGTGCACCAGCATTTCATGCTGGTCCCGGTCTTCACCGTGGCCGAGAACGTCACCCTCGGGCTGGAGCGCACCCGGCGGCTCGGGCTGCTCGACCGGCGGCAGGCCCGCCGGGACGTCCGTGAGCTCTCCGAGCGCTACGGCCTGGACGTGAACCCGGACGCCTGCATCGAGGACCTCCCGGTCGGCGTGCAGCAGCGGGTAGAAATCATCAAGGCGCTGCTGCGCGAGGCCAGCGTCCTCGTCCTCGACGAGCCCACGTCCGTGCTCACCCCGGGCGAGACCGAGGACCTGTTCCGGATCATGCGCCAGCTCCGGGCCGGCGGCCGGTCGATCGTGTTCATCTCGCACAAGCTCAAGGAAGTCCAGGCGATCGCCGACACGATCACCGTCATCCGGCGCGGGAAGGTCGTCGGCGAGCGGCCGCCGACCGCCGCCGACACCGAGCTCGCCGAGCTGATGGTCGGCCGGGCGGTGCAGCTGCGCGTCAGCAAGGCCGCGGCCAGGCCCGGCGAGGTCGTGCTGGACGTGCGCGGGCTCACCGTGGCCGGCGAGCACGGGGCGCCTGCCGTCGACGACGTCTCGTTCCAGGTCCGGGCGGGCGAGATCCTCGGCCTGGCGGGCGTGCAGGGCAACGGCCAGACCGAGCTCTGCGAGGCGCTGATCGGCCTGCTGCCCGCTGCGGCAGGCTCGGTGCTTGTCGACGGCACCGACATCAGCAGCGCATCGCCCCGGGACCGGCTGCGCGGCGGCATCGGCTACATTCCCGAGGACCGGCAGGAGGACGGGCTGGTCGGCGACTTCTCGGTGGCCGACAACCTGATCCTGGACGTCTACGACCGGCAGCCCTTCGCCTCGGGCATCGCGCTGGACCTGGACGCGATCGAGAAGAACGCCACCATCCGGGTGGCGGAATTCGACGTGCGCACGTCATCGATCGCCACGCCTACCCGCACCCTGTCCGGCGGGAACCAGCAGAAGGTGATCGTGGCTCGCGAGGT
>Ga0137380_10004352_pt1 | contig 12479 bp, 15 predicted proteins | sample SagtaG_17_FD_104809 | JGI IMG/M metagenome (GOLD analysis project Ga0137380, IMG submission 104809) | Vadose zone soil microbial communities from Sagehorn Ranch, Mendocino, California, USA - Sage2_L_100_16 metaG | ecosystem: Environmental > Terrestrial > Soil > Vadose zone | place: USA... | reverse complement strand
TGTCGAGCGCGTAGATGATATAGCTGGTCCGCCGGCCGCCCACGACCGGATCCCAGTAGGAGGCGAAGTCGACGACCCCGGTGAGGGTGCCGGAGGGCGCCCCGGTGGTCCCGACCGGCACCGTCACCACCAGCACCGAGTGCTGACCCTGGTCGGTCTGGAGCGGGACCGGATCGCTCACGTCCTGCCCCCCCTGCATCGCCGCGCCCACTCCTTCGCGGATCACCGCTTCCACCGCGGAACGCGGGAACCCCGGCTGGCGGGCCTCGATCGAGTCGCCCTGGCGCGGCGTATAGCGCACCAGGAGCAGGTCCGACCCGAGCAGCCTCTCCATCAGGGCCCGATCCGGAACGGCCCGCCCGCCGTCCCCGCCCGGAGCCCCCTTCGGCAGGGCGGCGACGGCCTCCCCCAGACGGGCCATTTGCGTCTTGATTCCCTCGACCGCCGCGTTGAGCTGGCGCGCCACCGCCGTCGCCACCTGGAGCTGGACTTCCTGCTGGGACGTGACCAGCGCCTCGCGGCTGTAGCTGATCAGCTTGTAGGCGGAGATGCCCAGCGGCAGAAGCCCCATGGCCGCGAGGACCAGGAGGAACCAGTAGACGATCTTGCGGGTGGGGCGGCGGGCGGCGTCGCTCGGTTTCTGGCTGGGGTTGGCCGTCATCGTGGAGCCGGAGTCACCTGCCTCGTGGACGGTGGCCGGGCGCGCGGAAGGACTCACGAGCGCAGTGATTATAGGGACCGCCGGAGCGGAGAGTCAACCCGGGAAGGGCCGCGGCGGCCGCCCTGCGCTCAGCGGTCGCGCGGCACCGCCATCATGCGCTCGAGGGCGCGTCGCGCCAGGACGGCGTCGTCCGGATCGACGGTGATTTCGAAAACGTTCTCGAGAAGAGAGCGCCGGACCGTTTCGAGAGTGATCATCTTCATGTAGGGGCAGTGCAGCCGGCAGCCGATGCATCCGTCCGCCGGGATGAACTCGCGGTCCGGGAAGCGCTTCTTGAGCTGGTGGATCAGGGCCCACTCGGTGGCGATGATGAAGGTGCGCGCCTCGGGGTGGCGCCGCACCGCCTGGACCATCCCGGAGGTGGAGCAGACCTCGTCGGCGATCCTCAGGACATCTTCACGGCACTCCGGGTGGGCGATCACCACGGCGCCCGGGTGTGCCGACCTCACACCCTCGACGCTGGCGTCGCGCAGGACGTCGTGCGTCGGGCAGGCGCCGTCGTAGATGACGATGTCCTTCTCCGGCACCTGGCGCGCAACCCAGCGGCCCAGGTTCCGGTCCGGGGTGAACAGGATCCGGTCCGTCGGGAGGCTGCGGATGACCGAGACGGCGTTCGCCGATGTGCAGCAGATGTCGGACAGCGCCTTCACCTCGGCGCTGCTGTTGATGTAGGTGACGACGAGATAGCCCGGGTAGCGTTCCTTCCACTTGAGCAGCGACTCGGGCGTGATCGAGTCGGCCAGGGCGCAGCCTGCCGACAGGTTCGGAAGAAGCACCGTCTTCCCGGGGTTGAGGATCTTGGCCGACTCGGCCATGAAGTGCACCCCGCAGAAGACGATGACGTCCGCGCCGGTCTTTTGCGCCTCGAGGGAGAGCCCCAGGGAATCGCCCACGAAATCGGCAGCCTCCTGCACCTCCGGCAGCTGGTAGTTGTGCGCCAGCAGGACGGCGTTCCGGACGGCCGCCAGCGCCCGGATCTCCTCGATCCGGCGGGTCGCCTCCTTCGGATCGGCCACCCTCCAGGGCCCCGGGACCGATTCCGCCGCGATGGTGACGACTTCCTCGACGCTTCCGATGCCGCTCATATCACTCTCCCCGGTCGGGGCCCCGGTCGAACACGCGCGCCCCGCGATCGGGCCTGATGCCGCGGGTCCCGGCCGGGAACACCCTCCAGAACTCCTTCTTGATCAGACTGGTGATCGTCGCGCTCTTGGAGAAGCCGTGGTAGCGGGCGACGGTCTGGAGCATGTCGAGCTCCTGGTCCGTCGCGGTGAACGTGCGGATTTTCTTGTAGACCGGCATGCGGCGCTCCTGGACGGCGGATTCTTATATAATCTATATATACTTTTCAAATAACATCATACGTCACCGGCCGTCCTCTGTCAAGCCGGTGCGGCGCGTTCGGGGGGGCGGGTCTTTCAGGTCCCGGTGGGGAGCACGGCGCGGGGCCCGGCGGCGGCCTGGGAGGCCTCGCCTCCCTGCGGGTCGTCCGCCGCCGGCGAGCCGATCGCGGCGGCCGAATCTGGAGCCGCTTCTTCGCCGGCGCCGGCCGTCGATTGCAGGACCCGGACGAAGGCCTCGACGCAGTCGGGGCAGAACTGCCGCCCCGACATCTTCTTCATCTCCTGGATGGCGAACTCCAGCGGCAGGCCGACGCGGTAGGGGCGCGTCGAGGTCATGGCGTCGAAGGCGTCGGCCAGGCAGACGATGCGCGCCGACAGCGGGATCTCCTTCCCCTTCAGACGCGCCGGGTAGCCGCTGCCGTCGTACATCTCGTGGTGGTGCTTGATGCCCTCCACGTGCTTGGCGAAGGTCGCGACGGGCCCCAGGATCTGGGCGCCGACGACCGGGTGCGCCTTGATCGCCTCGCGCTCCTCCGGCGTCAGGTTTGCCGGTTTGTTCAGGATCTTGTCCAGCATGCCGATCTTGCCGATGTCGTGCAGCAGCGCGATCTGCCCGACGATGTCCACCTCCTCCCGGGGTATTCCCAGGGAGCGCGCGATGAGACGCGCGAACTTCGCGACGCGCTGCGAGTGGCCCGCGGTGTAGCGGTCCTTCGCCTCCAGGGCGATGGCCAGCGATTCGACCGTCTGGATGTACGAGCTCTCCAGGTCGCGGCGCGCCTGCTCGAGATTGCCCAGGGCCGCGGTCAGCTGCTGGTTGCGGACCTGCAGGTCCGACAGCAGCTTCTCGTTCAGGAGCTTCATTTCCCGCTGGCGCAGGAGCGCGGTGATCGTGAACTTGACGTCCTCGGGGTCCCAGGGCGTGGGGATGTACTTGTCGAGACCGGCGTTGTTGATGGCGTAGATCGCCTCGTCCAGGCTGGGTTTGCCGGAGAGCAGGATCTTGCCGACCCCGGCGAACTGCGCGTTGACGATCTCCAGGAAGCGGCCGCCCGGGATGCCGGGCATCCCCTGTATGGCGATCACCAGCTCGATCGTCCGGTGCTGCTCGCGCAGGGAGTACAGGATGCCGAGGCCCTCTTCGGCCGATCGCGCGGCCAGGACCTCCATGCCGGGCGGACAGACGGCGGCGATGCGCTCCTTGAGCTGCAGGCGCGAGGCCTCGTCGTGATCCACCAGGAGCATCGCCGGGCGGCTCACGGGTCCTCCCCGGCAGGGCCGGCAGGGCGGACGGCCGCGCCCCGAGCTGCAAGAGATTCATGCACCATTCCTGTCAATATGGTTCGTTGCCGGGCCCGGAACAAGAGCCGCGGCCCGCTTGCGAAATCGTGGCGGGCCGCGCGCGGATGACGGGACCACGCGCAGGCGCCGCGCCGAAGCGTTGACGCTCTTCGAAACGCTGGACTATACTCCGCCCGCATGTACCTTCTTTACGGGGCCCTCCTCGCTCTCGCCTGGGCCGCCGTTCTTCCTTACCAAACGGTCATGGCATTTCTGAAACGGGGGGCGCCGCCGCCCTTTCGGGAGAGGCTCGGCTTTCTCCCCGCGGGAGCTCCATCGGGCGGTTTCTGGATTCATGCCGTGTCGGTGGGCGAAGTGCGTCTGGCCCTGTCGCTGCTGCCGCTCCTGCGCCAGCGCTTCGCCGGCGCCCCGGTGCACCTCACCACGGGCACGGCGACCGGCCGCGCCCTGGCCGCCTCGGGCGGCGGCGCGCCGCCGCCCGAATCGATCTCGGTCCTGCCCTTCGATCTGCCGTTCGCCATGGGACGGCTTGTCGATCGCCTGCGGCCACGCGCCGTCCTGATCGTCGAAACGGAAATCTGGCCGAACCTCCTGAGGCTTTGCGCCCGCCGCGGCGTGCCGGTCTTGATGGTGAACGGACGAATCTCGGTCCGCACCTACCCGCGTTACCGCGCCCTGGGCTCCTTCCTGCGTCGAGCTCTCCAGGACGTGCGCCTGTTCGGCATGCAGTCGGGCGAGGACGCGGATCGAATCAAGGGCCTCGGCGCCCCCGCCGGCAGGGTGCGGGTCACGGGCAACCTCAAATTCGATCTGCCTCCGGCCCGCGGTGATCGGGACGGCCTGCGCCGCAGGCTCGGCCTCCCGGCCACCGCGACCCTGTTCGTCGCCGGCAGCACCGCGGCGGGCGAGGACGAGCCGGTCCTCCGGGCGTTCCGCGCGGTGCGCGAGGCCGACGCCTCGGCCCGGCTCGTCCTGGCGCCCCGCCATCCGGAGAACTTCGCGCCCGGAGAGGACGCGGCCCGCGCCGCCGGGTACCGGGTGGCACTGTGGAGCCGCGTCGCGCCGCCGGGCGCGCGGGCGGCGGCGACCTGGGACGTCCTGCTGCTCGACGCCCTCGGCGTGCTGCCGGAGGTGTACGCCGCCTCGGATCTCGTCTTCGTGGGCGGCAGCCTGGTGCCGCGCGGCGGCCACAACGTGCTCGAGCCGGCGGCGCTCGGGAAGCCGGTCCTGTTCGGTCCCCACATGGACAATTTCCGGGCCGCGGCGGAGGCCCTGACCGCCGCCGGCGCCGGATTCGTGGCGCGCGATGGCCAGGCCCTCGGTGAGCTGGCGGTGCGGCTGCTGGCCGACCGGACCGGCTACCGGGTCGCCTCCGCCATGGCCGCGCGCGTCGTGGAGGCGAACCGGGGCGCGCTCGAGAGGACCCTGGCCCTGCTCGAAGAAATCCTGGCGCCCGCCGGGATGCCGGGTCGCAGGGCCGCGCGCACGTGATCGGTCCGGAGATCTTCGACACCCCCGCCGCCCGGCCGTTTCTGGCCCTTCCGGCGATCGCCTACCGCGCCGCGATCGGCCTGCGCAACGTCCTGTACGACTCGGGCCGCCTGCGCGCCCACCGCCTCCCGTGCCGCGTGATCAGCATCGGCAACCTGACGGTCGGGGGCACGGGCAAGTCGCCGCTGACCTCCTGGGTGGCCTCGATGCTGCGCGAGTCGGGCTATCGTGTCGGCGTGGTGAGCCGCGGTTATGGCAGGATGGGTGCCCGGTCCTCCCTCCTGGTGTCGGACGGGACGGCGATCCTCGCGGAGCCGCGTCACGCCGGGGACGAGCCGTACCTGATCGCGCGCGACAACCCGGCCGTGCCCGTGGCCGTCGGCGCCGACCGGGTGGAGGCGGCGCGGCTCCTCCTGCGGGCCGCGGCCCCGGAGGTGATCGTCCTCGACGACGCCTTCCAGCACCGCCGCATCGCGCGCGACATCGACCTCCTGCTCGTGGACGGGCGCGACCCGTGGGGCAATGGTAGAATGCTGCCGCGCGGCCCGCTCCGCGAGCCGCTCGCGTCGATCGCCCGCGCCGACGCCTGCATCCTGACGAGATCGGACGGACAGGGCCCGGCGAGCGCGCTCGCGGCCCTGGAGCGCTACAACCCGCGGGCCGCGTTGTTTCATTGCCGCCTGCAGCCGCGCGCGTTCGTCAAGCCGGACGGCGAATCGATCGATCCCGCTTCGCTGAAGGGATTCACGGCCTATGCCTTCTCGGGCATCGCGCACCCGGGGCGCTTCGAGGACGATCTGCGGTCCCTCGGGATCCGCCTCGCGGGCTCGCGGCGATTCTCCGACCATCACCGCTACCGCGGCGGCGACCTGGAGGAGGTGGCGCGCGAGGCGCGCCTGCGCGGCGCGGGCGTCCTGGTGACGACGGAGAAGGACCTGGTGCGGATCGTCGAGACACCCGAAGGCTCCCCGCCCCTGTACGCCCTGGTGATCCAGGTGGTCTTTCCCGGGGGCTCGGGCCTGCAGTCCTGGCTGCTCGGCCGGATGGCGTCCCTCCGCCCGGCCGGAGGAGGCTGAGATGGGGCGCTCCCGCAGCCGCTTCCCGCTGTTGCGCCGGATCCGCCACCTGGAGCGGTTGCGGGCGCCCAGACGCTCTCTGGCCTACGTCGCCTGCCGCGCCGCGCTGTCCGGCCTGTCGCTCCTGCCCCGGCCGATCGGCCGGGGGGCCGGCCGCGCCTTCGGGTTGCTGTTCTACGTCCTTTCGGCCAGGCACCGGCGCATCGCCCTCGACAACCTGGGGCTCGCCTTCGGGGACGGTCTTCCCCGGCGCGAGCGCGCCCGCCTGGCGCGCGCCTCCTTCGCGCACGCCGGGATGATCATGGCGGACGCGGCGTATTTCGCCCGCTGCGCCCGCCAGCCGATCGAGCGCGTCGCGGTCTACGAAGGGAAGGAGCACCTGCTGCAGGCCGCGGCGGGGGGGCGCGGCGTTCTGGTCTTCTCCGGCCACCTCGGGCACTGGGAGCTGGTGGCGCTCCTGCAGGCCCGCATCGGGGTGCCGTTCTCGATGGTCGTCCGTCCGCTCGAGAACGCGCGTCTGGACGCGTACCTCGGCCGCCTGCGGCGCGTCACCGGGAACGAGCTGATCTCCAAGTACCACGCCGCGCGCGGCGTGCTCAGGGCGCTGCGTGCCGGGCGTGCGGTGGCGCTCCTGATCGACCAGAACGTGCGCGGCGACGGCGGCCTGTTCGTCGACTTCTTCGGCATTCCCGCCTCCACCACGCCGGCGCTGGCCACATTCGCCCTGAAGAGCGGAGCGCCGATCGTGCCGGTGTTCTCCTCGTTCCTGGCGGATGGCCGGCTCCACATCCGCTACGGACCACCCGTGCGCGTGTCGAGGCGCGGCGTCCTCTCCGACGACATCCGGGCCGTGACGCAGGAGTGCACGCGTCTTCTGGAGGAGGAGATCCGGCGCCGCCCCGGGTGCTGGCTGTGGATGCACAACCGCTGGCGCACCCGCCCGGCGACCGCCCCGGTCCGCGGGACGGCGGCGCGCGACGCCGCCGGCGCGGAGGCGAGGTCGCTCCCATGAGACGCGGGGCGATCTTCATGGACCGCGACGGCACCATCAGCGAGGAGGTCGGGTACGTCAACCACCTGTCCCGCTGGCGGCTCCTGCCGCGCAGCCTCGAGGCGATCCGGCTGGTGAACCAGGCCGGGCTCCTGGTCATCGTCGCGACCAACCAGTCGGGCGTGGCGCGCGGCTACTTCGGCCAGGACCTGGTGGAGGCGGTGCACGGCAAGCTGCGGGCCCTGGCGGAGGGGTCCGGCGCGCGGCTGGACGCCATCTACTACTGCCCGCACCACCCGAGCGAAGGGGCGGCCCCGTGGCGGTCGGCCTGTGACTGCCGCAAGCCCAAGCCCGGGATGATCCTGCGCGCCGCGCGGGAGCACGATATCGACCTCGCGGCCTCGTACGTCGTCGGCGACAGCGTGGTCGACATCGAGGCGGGCTCCGCGGCCGGGGTCCCGGGCGTGCTCGTCCTCACCGGGTACGGCCGCGGTCTGGTGGAGCACCAGAAGGAACGCTTCCGCACCCCTCCGCTCCACACGGCGGAGGACCTGCTGGACGCGGTGCGCTGGATCCTGGGCAGGAGGGCGGCATGACGGCGCCGGAGGGGACGCGCGATTCTCTTCTGCGGGTGATCGATCGGATGGCGGGGCTGAGCGTCCTGGTGGTCGCCGACCTGGTGCTCGACGAGTTCGAGTACGGGGAGATTGATCGAGTCTCCCGGGAGGCACCGGTCCTGATCCTCAGCCACCGCCGCACCGACCGGCTGCCGGGCGGCGGGGCCAACGCGGCGCACAACATCGCCGCGCTCGGCGGCCGCCCGGTCGTGGTGGGTCGCATCGGCCGCGACGAGGCGGGGGATCATCTCGTGGGGCTCCTGCGGGACCGCGGCGCCGACACCAGCCACGTCTGGGTCGACGCCGGTTACCACACGCCGGTCAAGCGGCGCGTCCTCGCCGGCAGCGCCCACTCGGTGAAACAGCAGATCGTGCGCGTGGATCGCGGCGGCGGGCCGCCCGTCGGCGCCGACGGATCCCCGCTCCTGGAGAGCGTGCGGGACGCGGCGCGCGCCACGCGCGGGACGCTGATCTCCGATTACTCCCTCGGCCTGCTGAACGCGGGGACGATCGCCCCGGTCGCCGACGCGGTGCGGGCCGCGGGCCGGCCCCTGTTCGTCGACTCGCGCGCCCAGCTGCGGCTGTTCCGCGGGCTGGCCGCGGCGACGCCCAACCTGCAGGAGGCCGAGGCGGCCCTCGGCGAACGGGTCGGCGAGGACCTGACCCGCCTGGGGCGCGCCGGGGACCTCCTGCGCGAGGCGATCGACGCGGAGGCCATCGTGGTCACGCGCGGCAGCCTCGGGATGTCGGTGTTCCCGCGGGGCGCCCCGCCGGCGCACCTGGAGGTCTATGGGACGGACGAGGTGGCCGACGTCACCGGGGCCGGCGATACCGTGATCGCCGCGCTCTGCCTCGCGATGCTCTCAGGCTGCACGCCCGTCGAGGCCGCCCGGCTGGCCAACTACGCGGGAGGGATCGTGGTCATGAAACGGGCCACCGCGACCGCCAGCCGCGAGGAGCTGCGCCGGGCCGTGCGCGCCGATCCGGCCCTCGACGCGTCTGACGGGCGCGCGTGAGGCGCCGGTGGGCCGGCAACGGGCGCGTCGTGGCCCTGCCCCGCCTGCTGCGCGACATCGCCCGGCTGCGCCGCCGGCGGCCCCGGGCCCGCGTTGTCCTGGCCAACGGCCTGTTCGATCTCCTGCACGTCGGCCACGTGCGTTATCTTCGGGCGGCGAGCCGCCTGGGCGAGGTCCTGGTCGTCGCGGTGAACGACGACCGCTCGGCGGCCGCCCTGCGCGGCCCGGGGAGGCCGATCGCGCGGGCCCGGGACCGGGCCAGCCTCGTGGCGGCCCTGGAGGGCGTGGATTACGTCGTCGTGTTCGGGTCGCGCTCGGTGGCGGCCCTCCTGCGGAGGCTCCGCCCGGACGTGCAGTGCAAGGGGACGGACTACACCGAGGAGAGCGTTCCCGAAAGGCAGGCCGTGCTGTCGTATGGAGGGCGGGTGCGTATCGCCGGCGATCCCAAGCGGCACGCCACCACCTTTCTGATCGAAAGGATCCGGCGGCTCCGCGGGACCGGCGGGTAGGGCGTCCTCCGGCTACTTCTGCCCCTCGTCCGGCTCCCCGGGCTCCTCCGCCCCGCCCGGCGCGGCCGCCTCGGCGGCTTCCTTCTCGCGCGCCTTCTCCTTGCGCTCCCGGCGGGCCTTCTTGTCCTCTTTCTGCTTCTTGAACACCGGCTCGGAGCCGACCAGCTCGACGATCGCCATGTCGGCGCCGTCGCCCGGGCGCGGGCCGAGCTTCAGGGCGCGCGTGTAGCCGCCCGGGCGGGAGGCGAAGCGCGGCCCCAGGGTGTCGAACAGCTTCTTCACGACCACCCGGTCGCTGATCTGGCTCACGACCTGCCGCCGCGCGTGCAGATCGTCGCGCCGCGCCAGGGTGATCAGCTTCTCGGCGAACGGCCGCAGCTCCCGGGCCTTCGGCAGGGTCGTGGTCAGCCGCTCGTGCCGGAACAGATCGGTGGCCAGGTTGCGGAGCAGCGCGCGGCGGTGCTCCTTGGTGCGCCCGAGCTTTCGGTAGCCGGCGTTGTGTCGCATCGGGGCCCTACTCCTCCTTCGGCTTCAGGAGGTGGTCGATCTTCATTCCCAGCGACAGGCCCATCTCGGCGAGGAGCTCCTTGATCTCGTTCAGGGACTTGCGGCCGAAGTTCTTGGTCTTGAGCATCTCGGCCTCGGTGCGCTGGACGAGGTCGGCGATCGTCTTGATGTCGGCGTTCTTCAGGCAGTTGTACGAACGCACCGACAGCTCCAGCTCCTCGATCGAGCGCATCAGGTTCTCGCGCATCCTGTCCTTCTCGCGATCGACCTCCTCCTCGTCCATCTCGGGCGTCTCTTCGAAGTTGATGAAGATGGACAGATGGTCCTTCAGGAGCTTGCTCGCCAGGGCGACGGCGTTCTGCGGCTGCACCGCGCCGTTGGTCCAGACCTCGACCGTCAGCTTGTCATAATCGGTGGTCTGGCCCAGGCGCGCGTCCTCCACCGTGTAGTTGACCTTTTTCACCGGGGAGTGCAGCGAGTCGATCGGGATGAACCCGATGGACAGGTCGGTGTCGAAGTTGCGGTCGGCCGGCACGTAGCCCCGGCCCGGCTTGACCCGCATCTCCATGCTCAGGCGTCCCTCTTCGCTGAGGGTGGCGATGTGCACCTCCGGGTCGAGGATCTCGACGTTCGGATTGGTCTCGATGTTGCCGGCCTTGACGTCGCCCGCCCCCTCGGCCCGCAGGAAGATGGTCTCGGCGTGGTTCACGTTCAGCTTCAGCGGGATCTGCTTGAGGTTGAGGATCAGATCGATCGTGTCCTCCACCACGCCCGGGATCGAGGTGAACTCGTGCAGCACCCCTTCGATCTTCACCGCGGTGATCGCGGCCCCCTCGATCGAGGACAGCAGGACCCGCCGCATGGCGTTGCCGATCGTGGTCCCGAAACCCCGCTCGAAGGGCTGGGCGTGGAACTTCCCGTAGGTCGGGGTCAGGGACTCCAGATCGCACTCGAGCCGCTTGGGCCTTTGAAAACCTTTCCACAGCATCGGGTCCTTCCTCCAGACGACCGCCCTCGGGCGATCCGGTTCGATTACTTGCTATAGAGCTCGACGATGAGCTGTTCCTGGATCGGCATCGTGATGTCCTCGCGGCGCGGCAGCGACGCCACGGTGCCCTTGATCTGCGCGGCGTCCACCGCCAGCCATTGGGGGAAGCCGCGCGCCCGCGCCTGCTCGAACGAGGCGAGCACGGCGTCGTGCTTTTCCAGCCTCGGGCGCAGCGAGATCACCTGGCCCGGCCGCACCAGGTAGGACGGCACGTCCACCTTGCGCCCGCCCACGCGCACGTGCCCGTGCGCGACGAGCTGGCGGGCCTGGGCCCGCGACGAGGCGAAGCCGAGGCGGTAGACGACGTTGTCCAGGCGGCGCTCCAGGTTGACGAGGAGCAGCTCGCCGGTCACGCCCTTCTTGCGGCTGGCCTCCTGGAAGGCCCGCCGGAACTGCTTCTCGAGGACGCGGTACAGTCTCTTGACCTTCTGTTTCTCCCGCAGCTGCACGCCGTACCCCTGCAGTTTGACGCGCCTCTTGCCGTGCTGGCCGGGCGCGAAATTGCGCCGCTCGATGGCGCACTTCTCCGTGTAGCAGCGGGTCCCTTTCAGGAACAGCTTGAGCCCCTCGCGGCGGCACAGCCGGCAGACTGAACCACGTGTCTTGGCCATTCCCTTGCTCTCCTCTCAGACGCGCCGGCGCTTCGGGGGGCGGCAGCCGTTGTGGGGGATCGGCGTGATGTCCTTGATCGCCTTGACTTCCAGGCCGATCGCCTGCATCGCGCGGATCGACGACTCGCGGCCCGCACCCGGGCCCTTGACGCGCACCTCGACCTGACGCACGCCGTGCTCCTTGGCGGCGTTCCCCGCCGCCTGGGCCGCCAGCTGGGCGGCGAACGGCGTGCCCTTGCGCGATCCCTTGAAGCCGATGCAGCCCGCCGACGACCAGGACAGCACGTTGCCCGCCTGGTCGGTGATGCTGATCACCGTGTTGTTGAAGCTGGCGTGCACGTTGGCGATGGCGAACGGCACGTTCCTCTTGTCTTTCTTCTTGCCCGGCGCACGGCGGGCCGCCTGGGCCCCTTCCGCGGCGGCGGCCGGCGCCTCCTTGGCGGCCGCCTCCTTCGCGGCGGGGACCGCCCCGTCCTTCGCGTCGGCCTTCTTGGCCGCCTTCGGCGGCTTCTCGGGTTTGGGGGCGCCCTCTTTCCCGGCGCCGTCCTTCGGTTCCTTCGCGTCAGCCATGGATCTCCTTTGCCCTCATCCCTTCTTGCCGACCGGGGCCTTCTTCTTGCCGGCGACGGTCTTGCGCGGTCCCTTGCGGGTGCGCGCGTTGGTGTGCGTCCTCTGCCCCCGCACCGGCAGGTTGCGGCGGTGCCGCATCCCCCGGTAGCAGCCGATGTCGATCAGCCGCTTGATGTCCATCTGGACGTTCTTGCGGAGGTCCCCCTCCACCTGCCCTTCCTCCTGGATGACGTCGCGGATCCGGCGCGCTTCGTCCTCGCCCAGATCCTTCACCTTGACGTCCTTGTTCACCTGCGCCTTCCCGAGGATGCGGCTGCTGCGCGACCGGCCGATCCCGTAGATGTAGGTCAGCGCGATCTCGATGCGCTTGTTCTGGGGCAAATCCACACCGGCGATGCGTGCCACCGTCCGTCTCCTTCTATCCCTGGCGCTGCTTGTGCTTCGGGTTTTCGCAGATCACCCGGACCACGCCGCGCCTCTTGATGACCTTGCACTTGTCACAGATTCGCTTGACCGACGCCCTGACTTTCATCGATTCCCGGCCTCCCGCCTCACTTGAAGCGGTACACGATCCGGCCCCGCGACAGGTCGTAGGGCGAGAGCTCCACGAGCACCCTGTCTCCCGTCAGAATCCGGATGAAGTTCTTGCGCATCTTCCCCGAGATGTGCGCGAGCAC
>Ga0137380_10004348_pt1 | contig 12481 bp, 8 predicted proteins | sample SagtaG_17_FD_104809 | JGI IMG/M metagenome (GOLD analysis project Ga0137380, IMG submission 104809) | Vadose zone soil microbial communities from Sagehorn Ranch, Mendocino, California, USA - Sage2_L_100_16 metaG | ecosystem: Environmental > Terrestrial > Soil > Vadose zone | place: USA... | reverse complement strand
TCGCCAACCTGCGCAGCGGCCGCCGGGGCCAGGGCTCGTCCACGCTGACGATGCAGCTCTCGCGGGTGCTGTTCCTGACGCCCGAGAAGACCTACGAGCGCAAGATCAAGGAGGTCATCCTCGCCTTCCAGATCGAGAAGAGCTTCACCAAGGAGGAGATCTTCGCGCTCTACTGCAACCAGGTGTACTTCGGCCACGGCAACTACGGGGTCGAGGCCGCGAGCGAGTTCCTCTACGGCAATCCGGTCGGCCAGCTCACGCTGTCCGAGGCGGCCCTGGTCGCGGGCCTGCCCCAGAACCCGGCCCGCCTCTCCCCCATCGAGCATCCCGACCGCGCGGTGGCCCGGCGCAACCACGTCCTGGACCGCATGGTCGAGGAGAAGTACATCTCCGCCGAGGAGGCCGAGAAGGCCAAGGCCGAGCCGCTCCGCCTGAAGCTGCGGAGGGAGAGGCCCTCGATCGCCCCGTACTTCCTCGAGGAGGTGCGCAAGTACCTGGAGCGGGAGTACGGCAGCCAGCGGATCTACCAGGGCGGCCTGCGCGTCTACACGACGCTCGACTCCTCGATGCAGCTCGCGGCCAACCAGACGCTGCGCCAGGGGCTGCTGCGGCTCGACCGCCGGGCCCGCGGCTTCACGCCGCCCACCGCCACCGTCCTGAAGGACGGCGAGTTCCCCCCCACCATCCACCTCGAGGACTGGGACGCCCCCATCGCGGCCGGCGACGTCGTACGGGGAGTCGTGGAGAGCTCGGACCGGTCGCTGGCCGTCGTGCGCATCGGCGACTACAAGGCGATCCTGGGCCAGCCCGAGATTGCCTGGACCGGCCGGCGGAGCGTCGCCGAGGTGCTCCCGCGGGGCGCGATCGTGCCGTTTCTCGTCCAGACGCTGGGCGACGAGAACGGCCAGAAGCGCGCCAAGGTGTCCGTGGAGCAGGAGCCGCGCGTGGAGGGCTCGCTGCTCGCGCTGGAGCCGAAGACGGGGGCGGTCAAGGCGATGGTGGGCGGGTTCGACTTCGAGCGCAGCAAGTTCAACCGCGCCACGCAAGCGTTCCGGCAGGTGGGCTCCGCGTTCAAGCCGATCATCTACGCCGCCGCCATCGAGCGGGCCGGATACACGCCGGCCACGATCATCGTCGACGCGCCCATCTCCTTCCCCGACAACCAGGGCGTCTGGACGCCGCACAACTACGACTTCACGTTCTGGGGTCCGATCCCGCTGCGCCGGGCCATCGAGCAGAGCCGCAACATTCCCGCGATCAAGACCCTCCAGGCCGTCGGGATCGAGACCGGCATCGAGTACGCGCACAAGCTCGGCCTCACCGGCGACCTGCCGGCCTACCTGCCGCTGGCGATCGGCGCCGGCGAGGCCACCCTCCAGGAGATGACGGCCGCCTTCGGCGCCTTCGCCAACGAGGGGCTGCGCATGAAGCCGTACTACATCGCCCGCATCACGGACCGGGAAGGCAACGCGATCGAGGAAACGCGGCCCATCGCGAAGGACGCCATCCGCGCGGACACGGCCTACATCCTCACCAGCCTCCTCAGGGGGGTCGTGGAGCGCGGCACCGCGGCGCGCGCCCGCGCGTTGAAGCGGCCGATCGCGGGCAAGACCGGGACCACCAACGACTACACGGACGGGTGGTTCATCGGCTACGAGCCGAAGCTGGCGGGCGGAGTGTGGGTGGGCTTCGACGAGAAGAGGGAGACGCTTGGCCGCGGCGCCGACGGCGCCCACACCGCGCTGCCGATCTGGATGGAGTTCTGGGCCGCGGCCACGAAGGACCGCCCCATCGACGACTACCCGGTCCCCGCCAACATCGTCTTCGTGCCCGTGGACGCCGACGGCCAGCCCGCCGCGCCGGGAGAGGCCGGCGTGCGGATGGAGGCCTTCGTGGCCGGGACCGAGCCCAGGGTGCGCAGCGGGGCCGCCGTGGGCGGGGGCCAGTGAAGCGTCCCGGTCCCCGGGCCCTTCTCCGCCGGGAGGCCGGGCGGCGGCGCCGGGCGGAAGAGGAGCTGCGGCGCAGCGAGGAGCGCTTCCGCGACGTCGTCGACAACGCCAACGACGTCGTCTACACCCACGACCTCGCCGGCAACTTCACCTCGCTCAACCGCGCGGGCGAGCGCATCACCGGCTACTCGCGCGCCGAGGCCCTCGGCCTCAACCTGGCCCAGGTGGTCGCGCCCGAGTACGTCGACATGGCCCGGGAGATGATCCGCCGCAAGCTGTCGGGCGACGCCGAGGGCAGCACCTACGAGCTGGAGATCGTGGCCAAGGACGGCCGCCGCGTGCCGCTGGAGGTCAGCAGCCGCCTCATCCGCCGCGACGGCGAGGCGGTGGGTGTCCAGGGCTTCGGCCGGGACGTCTCCGAGCGCCGGCAGGCCCACGCGGACCTGCGCGCGAGCGAGGAGCGCTTCCGCGCCCTCGTCGAGAACAGCGCCGACGCCATCGTGCTCGTGGACGCCCAGGGCCGGGTCCTGTACCAGAGCCGGTCCGCGGAGCGGATCGTCGGCTATTCCGCCGACGAGCGACAGGGGCGCAACGCGCTCGAGCTGGTGCACCCCGAGGACCGCGCCGCGGTGGCGAAGAAGCTCGGGGAGTGCCGCGCCCGGCCGGGCGAGATCGTGGTCGCGAAGTTCCGCGGACACCGCAAGGACGGCCACTGGCTGTACCTGGAGGGGACCGCCGCCAACCGGCTGGACGAGCCCGCCGTGGGCGCCATCGTCATCAACTACCGCGACGTCACCCAGCGCGAGCGCGCCGGCGAGGCTCTCCGCCTGAGCGAGGAGCGCTTCCGGCTCGTCAGCCGGGCCACCAACGACGCGGTGTGGGACCACGACCTCGCCACCGGCGTCATGTGGTGGAGCGACAGCTCCCACGTCCTCTTTGGTTTCAGCCCCACGGAGGTCGGCCACGACGCGGCCTGGTGGGCCGCGCGCGTCCACCCCGACGACCGTGAGCGCGTGCTCGCGAGCAGCCAGGCCGCCCTCGACCAGGGCGAGGCCTCCTGGTCCGCGGAGTTTCGCTTCCGGCGCGCCGACGACAGCTATGCCCGGGTCGTGGACCGCGCCTACATCATGCGGGACGCGGCCGGGCGGCCGGTCCGCATGCTGGGCTCGATGATGGACGTCACCGAGCGACGGAGCCTGGAGGAGCAGCTCGTCCAGGCCCAGAAGATGGAAGCGGTGGGAAGGCTGGCCGGCGGCATCGCCCACGACTTCAACAACCTCCTCACCGCGATCCTCGGCTACGGCGACCTGATGCTGCCCAAGCTCCACGACCCGGCGCTGCGGGGCAAGATGCAGGAGATCCGCAAGGCGGCGGAGCGGGCCTCCGCCCTCACCCGCCAGCTCCTGGCCTTCAGCCGCAAGCAGGTCCTCGTTCCGGAGGTGGTGCCGGTGGCCGGGCTCATCGAGGAGCTCTCCAAGATGCTGCGCCGGCTCATCGGCGAGGACATCGAGCTGGTGACGCTGCTGTCGCCCTCGGCCGCGGTCCGCGCCGACCCCGGCCAGCTCGAGCAGGTCCTGATGAACCTGGCCGTGAACGCCCGCGACGCGATGCCGCGCGGCGGCAAGCTGACGATCGAGGTGACGCTGGAGACGGCGGACGACGCCTTCCGCAAGGACCATCCCGACGTGCCCCCGGGATCGCTCGTGGTGATCGCGGTGACCGACACGGGCGTGGGGATGGACGCCGAGGTGCGCAAGCACATCTTCGAGCCGTTCTTCACGACGAAGGAGCTGGGCCGCGGCACCGGGCTCGGCCTGGCCACCGTCTACGGCATCGTCGAGCAGAGCGGCGGCCACGTCGAGGTGGACACCGCTGTCGGCCAGGGGACCACGTTCCGCATCTTCCTGCCCGCCGTGGAGGCGCCGCGGCCCGTCCCCGCGCCGTCGCTCGACGAGGTGGTCGGCGGGTCGGAGACGGTGCTGCTGGTGGAGGACGAGGCGGCCCTGCGCAGCCTGGCCCAGGAGATCCTGCGAGACCAGGGCTACAAGGTGATCGCCGCCGGCAGCGGCGCGGAGGCGCTCGATCTGGCCCGGTCCCACCCGGCGCCCATCGACCTGCTCGTCACCGACGTGGTCATGCCCGGCATGGACGGGCGGGAGCTGGCGGACCGCCTCGGCCCCGTCCACCCCGAGACGCGGTGCCTGTTCATGTCGGGATACACCGACGACGCCGTCGTCCGGCGGGGCGTGCGCGAGGAGGGCATGCCGTTCCTGCAGAAGCCCTTCACCATCGACGCGCTCGCCCTCAAGGTCCGCGAGGTCCTCGACCAGACCGCCCCCACCCGCTGACGGGGGACCGCCGGCCGTACGGGCCGGTCGTGCCGCGGTTCAGGGCCGGTAGTCCGGCGATCGGGCCGGCCCCGCGCCGAACGTCACGCGCCAGGACTGTCCGTCCGCGAGCCGCTGGCGGTAGAGGACCCACTCGCCGGTGATGTTCGACGTGAAGGCGATCTCCGTCCCGTTGGGCGAGTAGACCGGGTTGTAGTTCAGGGCGGGCCAGGCGACGAGGACCTTCTCGTCGTCGGTCTGCAGGTCGTGCTCCACGAGGCGGCTGTGCTCCGAGAGGTGGCCGCGGCTGACGTATACGACCGCGCGGCCGTCCGGCTTGAAGCGGGGCTCGCAGCCGCCCTTGCGGAAGGCGGAGAGGCGCCGCTCCCCGGTGCCGTCGGCCCCCACCACGTAGATCTGGTGGCCGATGCGCCAGTTCGACGAGAAGGTGATCAGCGAGCCGTCCGGGCTCCAGCTCGGGTTGCCCATGATCGTGCTCCGCCCGTGGCGCGCCAGCACCCGCTCGGCCCCGGTGCCCAGATCCATGACGAAGAGGTACTCCGGGCCTTCCTTGTTGGAGAGGAACGCGATCCGCCCGCCGTCGGGCGAGGGCTCCACCTGCCACTCGGTGAAGGCGTTCGTGCGCACGCGCTCGGGTGCGCCGCCTTCGGCCCGCACGCGATAGATCTGCCAGTTGCCGCTGCGGTCGGAGGTGAAATAGACCCACTGGCCGTCGCGGCTCCAGCGCGGCAGCGCGTCGGTGGCGGGGTGATCGGTGAGCCGGCGCTCGACCCCGCCCCCGGCCGGGATCACGTAGAGGTCCTGGTTGCCGCCGACCGTGTGCTCGTAGACGAGGTCGCGGCTGGCGGCGCCGGGCGGCGGCGAAGGCCGCGCGGCGGAGGCGCCGTCGCGGTCGCACGCGCCGGCGAACACGACGACGACGAGCGCGGCGGCGAGGGTGGCGTGCGGGCGGCGATGGATCGCGCTTCGCCGCCGGCTAATCCTCATTGAGGGCCTGGCCCAGCGTGCCCTTCGCCCGGGCGACGAGGGTCGACTTGATGAGGCCGTCGAGGTCGCCGTCCATCACCCGGTCCACGTCCCCGACCTCGAACTTGGTGCGGTGGTCCTTGACCATGCGGTAGGGGTGCATCACGTACGAGCGGATCTGGCTGCCGAAGGCGATGTCCTTCTTGGCCGACTCCACCGCGTCGAGCTTCTCGCGCCGCTTCTGCATCTCCAGGTCGTAGAGCCGGGCCTTGAGGATCTTCATCCCCACCTCGCGGTTGCGGATCTGGCTGCGCTCGTTCTGGCACGAGACCACGATGCCCGTCGGCAGGTGGGTGATGCGCACCGCGGAGTCGGTCACGTTGACGTGCTGGCCGCCGGCGCCGCTCGAGCGGTAGGTGTCGATGCGGAGGTCCTTCTCCTGGACGTCGATCTTGATGTCCTCGTCCAGCTCCGGCCACACGAAGACCGACGCGAAGGACGTGTGGCGCCGCGCGGCCGAGTCGAAGGGGCTGATCCGCACGAGCCGGTGGACGCCGACCTCGGCCGAGAGGTACCCGTACGCGTATTCGCCCTGGACGAGCACGGTGGCGCTCTTGACGCCCGCCTCCTCGCCCACCTGGATGTCGATGAGGTCGCGCTTGTAGCCCTTCCGGTCGCACCAGCGCAGGTACATGCGGAGCAGCATCTCCGCCCAGTCCTGGCTCTCGGTGCCGCCGGCGCCGGAGTTGATGGTGAGGATGGCGTTGGCGCGGTCGTGCGCGCCCCCCAGCATCTTCTGGAACTCGGCGCCCTCGAGCGTTTGCTCGAGCGCGTCGAGCCCGGCCCGGACGTCCTTCTCCACGTCCTCGCCGCCCTCCAGCCACTCGACGAGCACGCGGGCGTCGTCCTCCTGACGCTGCATTCGCTTCAGCAGGTCGAGGTCGGACTCCAGGCGCTTGCGGCGCTGCAGGACCTTCTGGGCGGACTCGGGGTCCTTCCAGAAGTCCTCGGCGGACATGCGCACCTCGAGCTTGTCCAGCTCGGAGCGGAGCCGGTCGGCCTCAAAGATAGCCGCGGACGTCCGCGGCCCTCGCGACGAGCTGGTCGAAGCGCTGGGTCAGGTCTGAAGCCAATGAGCTACCTCCACCGGAATTCTAACGGATGGCAGCATTCAGCAGTCAGCGGTCAGCGGTCAGCGCGGCCGGGCTCTTTGCAGGGCGCGCGGGTGCTCGCTCCGCGCGCTCCGTCCTGATCGACCGCGCCTTTTACGTAAGTCGCGGTCGATATCGGGTCCATCAACAAGTCGTGCGCTCCGCGAGACCCGCGCGCCTTCCGTTACTCTTTGCTCCGTTCTCTGCGTCCTCTCCGTTCGTTCTCCGCGTCCTCCGCGTTGAAAGGAATTCGTCAGCGCCGTTGGCGGCGCCACGTGGCCAGCGTAACCGCGGCGGCGGCGGCCAGGCAGCCCCAGGCGAACAGGTCTCCGTGGCGCGCGTAGAACGTGGTCCCCGGCACGAAGGCCACCTCGCGCACGAGCGTCGCCGGCCGGAACAGCTCGGTCCTCTCCACGATGCGCCCCCGCGGATCCACGACCGCGGTGATGCCGGTGTTGGCGGCGCGCACCAGGTACTTCTCGTTCTCGACCGCCCGGAACGCGGCCATCGCCAGGTGCTGGTACGGCGCCGAGCTGTAGCCGTACCAGGCGTCGTTGGTGATGTTGACCAGCAGCTCGGCGCCGCCGACCGTGAACTGCCGGATGAGGTCGGGGAAGATCGCCTCGTAGCAGATGAACGTGGAGACGCGGTGCGCGTCCACGTCGCCGACGCTGTACTCGTCGCCGGGCGTGAAGTCGGCCACCTGGCGGACCAGCCGCGCCGTGAACCGTCCGCCGAGCGTGAGCACCGGCTGCAGCGGGACGTACTCGCCGAAGGGCACGAGGCGGATCTTGTGGTACCGCAGCGCCAGCCCGCCCTGGGGCGTGAGCATCTTGGCCGCGACCCACGCGCGGTAGGAGCCGCCGGGCGGGTCCTCGCGGTCGTCGTTGCCGAAGAGAAGGTAGATGGACAGCTCCCGGGCGAGGGCCCGCAGCTCCCCGGCCACCTCGGGCACGGCGTCGAACGAGAAGGGGACGGCCGACTCCGGCCAGGCCACCAGGCGCGCGCCGCGCGCGGCGGCGGCCCGCGTCAGCTCGACGTGGCGCTGCACGTTCTCGATCGCGCGGTCCGGGTCCCATTTCTCCTCCTGCAGGATCGACGCCTGCACGAGGCCGACCGTGATGCGGCCGCTCTCGGGCCAGCGCTGGCCGAGGATCCATTCGCCGTGGATCCACACGCCGGCGGCCATCGCCGCGGTGACGAGCCCCGCCGTCCAGCGCGGCCCGGCACGCTTCTCGAGCGCGATGTACGCGAGCGCGGCCGAGACCCCGGCCAGCAGGAACGACACGCCGTAGACCGCGGTGTATCGCGCGACCTGGATGAATCCCGGAAACGGCTGCTGGCTGTAGCCGAGGAGGCACCACGAGAAGTTGCAGAGCGTGTTCGCGCGCAGGATCTCGCTGGCCACCCAGGCCAGCGGCGAGAGCAACAGGGCTCGTGGCCCCAGCGCGCGCACCCAGACGACGACGAGCAGGCCGAAGAGCGAGGGGAAGAGGGCGAGGGCCAGGCACAGCGCCACCATCACCGCGATCCCCAGGCCGAGATGCAGCCCGCCGTACTGGACGACGACGGTCGCGGTCCAGTACACGAGGCCGAGCGACGAGACGGCGCCCGTGATGTAGCCGAGCCGGAAGCCGTGGGCAGGGCTGGGCGCGCCGGCGAGGGCCAGGAGCAGCGGCGCCAGCGCCAGCCACGCCACGGCGCCGTGGCCGAACTTCGGGAACGACAGGACGATGAGAAGGCCCGAGGCGAAGGCCAGGGCCTCCGACCGGAGCCGGGTCAATGCGGGGCTGCGGCCGGGACCCCGGCGAAGACCTCCTCGGCGTTGAAGGAGGACCGCACGAACACGCCCGAGTAGACGGTCGGGAAGCCGAGAGCGCGCGCCTGCCGCTCCAGCGCATGGAATCCATCCGGGCTCACGTAGCGATCCACCGGCACATGGTCGCGCGTGGGGCGCAGGTATTGGCCCATCGTCACGATGTCGACGCCCGCCGTCCGCAGGTCGCCGAGCGCCGCCGCGATCTCCTCGTCGGTCTCTCCCAGCCCGACCATCAGGCCGCTCTTGGTGGCCTGTCCGGGGCGCAGGGCCTTCGCCGCGGCCAGCATCTCCAGGCTGCGGGCGTAGCGGCCCTGGGGCCGCACGCGGGGAAAGAGCCGCGGCACTGTCTCGATGTTGTGGTTGAAGACGTCGGGGGCGGCGGCCAGCACCGACGCAAGCGCGGCGCGCCGGCCCTGGAAGTCGGGCACGAGGACCTCCACGCGCGCGCCGGGCAGGCGCCGCCGGACGGCCCTCACCGCCGCCGCGAAATGGGCCGCTCCGCCGTCGGCCAGATCGTCGCGGGCGACCGCGGTGAGGACGACGTAGCGCAAGCGCAGGCGAGCCGCTGCCTCCGCCACGCGTTCGGGCTCGGCCGCGTCCGGCGGCTCCGGCCGCGCCGTGGCCACGGCGCAGTAGCCGCACCGCCTCGTGCAGCGGTCGCCGAGGAGCATGAACGTGGCCGTGCCGCGCGAGAAGCACTCACCCAGGTTCGGGCAGCGAGCCTCCTCGCAGACCGTGTTCAGCGCGTTCTCGCGGAGAAGCACCCGCAGCGCGCGCGCCCCGGCCACGAGCGGGCTCCCCTTCCTCGCCCATTCAGGAAGGCGCGGGAAACTATGAGAGGCCATGGGCAAAAGCTGCGCGCGGAGCGGAATTCACTCCCGCGCAGCGCGCGGGGGGTCTGGGGGGCGCGCCGCTAGCGCCCCCCAGCTCAATGACGATCAATTCTTAACTATGAACGGCTTGAACTTTTCCTCGTCGCGGAGGCGGCCCTGGACATGCTCGGCGTCCGCGCGGCTTGCGAACGAGCCGACGCGCACGTTGAAGAGGCCCTCGGCGGCGCCGGGGTTCACCACGTAGGCCGCGAAGCTCTTCCCCTTGAGGCGGGAGACCACGGCATCTGCGCTGGCCCGGTCCTTGAACGCGCCGACCTGGATCGTGAACGCGCCCGCGGCGGGCGCGACGGTCTTGGGCGCCGGCGACGCCTTCGGCGCGGGTGGGGTGGGCGCCGGCTTCGGCGCGCTCGTGGCAGCGGGCGAAGGCCGGAGAGCAGGCGGCGCCACGCCCGGCTTCGGGGCCGCGGAACGGGTCACGGCGGCCGCGGACCTGGATGTCGAGCCGGAGGCGGACTTGGGCTTCTCGAGCGCCTCTTCCTGCTTGTCACCCTCCAGCCGCTGGGCGTAGGTCAGGTCTGCCGCGGGCGGGGGGGCCGACTTCGGCGGCTCCTCGGCCACGACCTTCTCCTCCTGGACGGGCACCGCGCGCGCGGCCTGCACCTCGCCCGCGTTCGCGTCTACGCCGCGGCCCACCATCACGCCGGCGAGGAAGCTCAGGATGAGCCCGGTCGCGCCGGCCATGAAGTAGAAGACGAGCTGCTTGTTGCTGAGCTGGATCTCGTAATAGTAGTCGTCTTGCGCCAAAGAACCTCCTCCGGCGTCTTTCGCTCGCTCGGGGAGTGAATCCCTCGCTCGCTATTCAAGCTGGAGGTGCTCCGCACCCCCAGACCCCCGCCGGGCCGCCCTCTATCTTAAACCCGCTCTCCAACCGGCGCCGCGCCGGCGAGCGGTCACGTCCCGAGCCGCCGCAGGCCGTCCTTGATGATGCCGGACACGACGGCCTCCTCCTGGCTGCCGTAGCGCGTGCGCACCGCGAGCTGGATGACGAAGACCAGCTCGTTGAGCGCGGCGACCATCAGGCTCTTCCGCTGCTCCGGCGGCTGGTCGGCCACGTTGGCCAGCATCTGCTCGTAGTCCGCGCGCCCGTACTGCTTGAGGTCGACGCCGTCGAAGAGCACGCCGTACTGCCGCGAGACCTCCTCCAGGCAGGTGTCCATGAAGGCGTCCGCCCCGTCGCCCAGGCGCCCGCGGAGGAAATGGTAGATCCGGCTGAACATCTGGTTGAACTTCTCGACGATCGCCTCGAGGTCCAGCTCCCGCTCCTGCTGCAGGGCGGTGGTGCCCACGGTGGCCACGTCCTCCGCCCCGCTCCGGCGGATGACCCCCAGGACCTTGAGACCCCACAGGATGCGGCAGGTCTCGAAGTTCGACAGGTAGGAGACGTCGCAGATCTGCTCCACCGTGGCCCGGCCGTTGACGTGGGACAGGATCTCCTGCTCCTCGGTGGTGAGGTCCAGCCGATACAGGACCTCGGTGGCGCCGGTGGGCACGAGCACGGCGTCGATGTCGCCGATGCCGCGGATCACCTGGCTGAACGATCGCGAGCGGCGGATCCCCTCCAGGATCAGGTTCTCGGTGGAGATGTGGAGGCTCAGGACCTGGCTGGGGTCCATCTCCTTGATGACCAGCTCGTACTCTCCCTGCGTCCAGTCGAACAGCTCCATGAGGATCTCGCGGACCTGGAGCTCGACCGACGGGACGAGGTCTTCCGGGTCGAGCGCCTCCATCTCTACCAGGATGCCGCCCAGCCGGCGGCCGGGCCGGATCAGCTTGCTCGCTTCCAGGAACTGGCGGGCCGTGATCTTGCCCCGCATGACCAGGCTCTCCCCCAGCCGCTCGTCCTCGTTGTTGCTCGCCGCGTAGACCACCCGGCCCTGCTGGATGAAGATGCTCTTGGTCAGGTCCCCGCACCGCAGCGTGAGGATGCCGGTCTCACCGCTGCCCAGGAGCGAGCGCAGCAGCTCGGGCACGCTGGAGTTCTCGATCTCGCCGCGGATCGTCAGGTCTTCGGCGTCGCCGCCCAGCGGGTCGAGGTCCCCCATGGCCTCCTATCTCTTCTCCAGGAACGCCTTCATCCAGTCGATGGGCACGGGAAACAGGATGGTGGAGTTTTTCTCGGCGGCGATCTCGGTGAGCGTCTGCAGGTAGCGCAGGTGCAGAGCCATCGGCTCGGACTGCAGCGTGTGGGCGGCCTCGGTGAGCTGCTTGCTGGCCTCGTACTCGCCCGAGGCGTGGATGATCTTCGCTCGTTTCTCGCGCTCCGACTCCGCCTGCTTGGCCATCGCCCTCTGCATCTCGTGGGGCAGGTCCACCGCCTTCACCGCCACCTGGGTCACCTTCACCCCCCAGGGCTCGGTGTGCTGGTCGATCACCTCCTGGAGCATTGCGCCCAGACGGTCACGCTCGGCGAGCAGCTCGTCGAGGTGGGCCTGGCCGAGGATGCTCCGCAGCGTGGTCTGGGCCATGAGGCGGGTGGCGTAGAGATAGTTCTCCACGTCCACGATCGCCTTCACCGCGTCCACCACGCGGAAGTAGACGACGGCGTCGACCTTCAGGCTGACGTTGTCCTTGGTGATGATGTCCTGCGGGGGCACGTCGAGCACGACCGTGCGCAGGCTGACCCGCGCCATCCGGTCGATCGGCCACGCGACGATGATGAGCCCCGGCCCCTTGGCCCGTGGCAGGAGTTTGCCGAGACGGAAGATGACTCCCCGCTCGTACTCGTTGAGGATCTTCACCGAGAGGAGGATCCAGAAGAAAACGACGACGAAGACGATGAGGCCGGGTCCCATCACCCCTCCTTGCGGACCTTGAGCGTCAGGCCCTGGACGGCGGACACGGTCACGGTCTGCCCCGCGGGCACGGGGGAATCCGCCACCGCCCGCCACCTCTCGCCGTGGATCAGCACCCAGCCCTGCGGCTCGAGGGCCGTCTCGGCCACGCCGGCCTCGCCGACCATCGCCGAGGCGCCCGTGAAGGGAGGCCGCCGCTGGGCCTCCAGGACGAGCCGGACGAGAAGCATCGTACCGGCCGCCACCGCCGCCGCCGCCGGCAACAGCGTGCGCAGCGAGACGCGCATCTCCGCCTCGGGCGCGTCGACGAGCATCATGGCCCCGAGGATGATGGAGGCGATCCCCCCCGCGGTCAAGAGCCCGAAGGAGTGGACCTTCACCTCCGCCGCGAAGAGCACGATCGCCAGCACGATCAGGAGCACGCCGGTGCCGCTGATGGGAATGGCCTGGCTGGCGAAGAGGAACAGGACGAGGCACAGCGTGCCGAGCAGCGCCGGAAAGATGAGGCCGGGATGCGTCAGCTCCGCCCCGATGCCGGCAAGGGCGCCGAGCAGGAGCAGGCC
>Ga0137380_10004344_pt1 | contig 12485 bp, 9 predicted proteins | sample SagtaG_17_FD_104809 | JGI IMG/M metagenome (GOLD analysis project Ga0137380, IMG submission 104809) | Vadose zone soil microbial communities from Sagehorn Ranch, Mendocino, California, USA - Sage2_L_100_16 metaG | ecosystem: Environmental > Terrestrial > Soil > Vadose zone | place: USA... | reverse complement strand
GAAAACGCTTGACGCGCACATGCACACCACCGGCTCGACAGTCGGTCCCAACGCGTGCGCCACGTAGTTGATCACTGCGCCCCCATCTTTGCGCGCGGCGCGCGGGTCACGTGCAGTCGAGATATGGAAGGTGATGGGCAGGCCAGTCTCCTGGATGACCGCCCACAGGCGGTCGAACATGGGCCAGTTGTAGTTGGGATGCCGGGCATCATGGGAACCATAAATCGGTTTGCAGGGCAGCGTGAGGCCCCGGAAGCCCAGCTTGGCTACGCGCTCGACTTCGGCGATAGAGCCTTCGAGGTCACCGGTCGCGACCGCCGCCATCGGTGACATACGATCGTTGTAGGGGCCGAAGGTTTCCCAGGCCCAATCGTTGTAGACGCGGCACTGGGCCATGGCGAACTGCGGGTCCGGCGTGGCCCACATCGCGAGCCCCTTATTGGGGAACATGATCTCAGCGTCCACCCCGTCCCGCTCCATGTCCTTGAGCCGCTGGACCGGATCGGCGCCAGCCTTCGACCGCTCTTTGTCCTCTCCCTCCAGATGGTCTTCGAGCAGCCGCGACCGCTGCATACCTTCTGAGACCTGCCACTTCACGCCGTTCTCGCCCACCTCGATACGGGGGAGACGATCACGATACTGCGCGTCGAGGCGTTCCCTCCACAGGTTGGTGGGTTCGTTCACGTGGCTGTCGCAGGAAACCATGAAATACTTGTTAGGATCACCCGGCTGGGCAGTCCGTTCCCAGCCTACGTGTCCAGGGGTTTCGAGTCGCCATTGGTTCGGTGCGTCTATCATCGCTACCTCCTTTTAGCATTAACAGAGTTTTCAGAGTTCCATCTCGCTTGCCCATAGTTTAACCTGGGTACCCTTGGCCATACACTTGCTTTTGCTGCAGACAGAGATATCAAGCTCGTGCATGCTCACAGACCATAGAGGAAGAGGGCACATGAATGCAACCGCATTGAGGGAGTACCGCCGTAACAACGTGCCGGTCTTTAACGATAACAAGATGAAGCTTGGGGTCTTCGGCTCCAACGTCAGCTATGGGTGTACGATCAGCCTGGCGGAGTCAACCTTCGCGCCGACCTACGAGCACAATGTGGCCATTGCCCAGAAGGCGGATGCCCTGGGTTTCGAACTCTTAGTCCCGGTCGGACGCTGGAAAGGCTTCGGCGGTCCCACGGACTTTAACGGCACCTGTATGGAGACCTACACGTGGGCGACCGCGATGGCGACCCAAACCGCGCACATCATGGTCTTTTCCACCTCTCACGTCCCGACCCTACACCCCGTTGTTGCGGCCAAACAGGGCGCTACTATCGACCACATCTCCGGCGGACGCTGGGGGCTCAACATTGTCTGTGGCTGGTACACGCCCGAGATGGAAATGTTCGGGGCGAAACAGATGGCTCACGATGACCGCTACCGTTATGCCAGCGAGTGGATTCAGGTCATCAAGCGGCTGTGGACCGAGCAGCACTTCGACTACGAAGGCACATTCTTTCGTGTGAAGGATGGCTACCTGCTGCCCAAGCCAGTACAGGAGCCGTATCCTGTCCTCATCAATGCTGGCTCCTCACCAGCAGGTCGTGATTTCTCCGCCCGAGAAGTAGACTTTAATTTCGTCTCCATTGATACGCTGGAAAATGGCAAAGAGATGGCGGCCGACGTGAGGCGGCGAGCGCAAGAGTACGGTCGCGAGATCGGTGTAATGACCTATGGGTTGGTGGTCTGCCGTGACACCGAGAAAGAAGCGACACAGGCATATGACTACATCGTAGAGAAGGGAGACTGGGAGGCGACGCACAACATTATGCGGACCCTCGGTGTCGAAAGCGGTTCCTTTGACAGCCAGATCAAGCAGTTTGCGGAGCGCTTTATTGCCGGTTGGGGCGGTTATCCGATGGTGGGCACTCCCGAGCAAGTGGTTGAGGAAATGCTCAAGCTCTCACGGAGCGGCATAGAGGGCGTGATCCTCTCTTGGCTCGACTACAACCAAGAGATCCAATACTTCGGGGAGAAGATTCTCCCCCTGATGCGGCAGGCGGGTCTGCGCACGTAACCCGAAGTGAAAGTGGCGAGACAGAGCCCACTCCCCCCTCTCTGTCGCTGTCTCCCTGCTCCCCTATGCAACCCCTGCGGGCCTGTGGTAAGCCATAAAGGCATCACTTCCAATAAGGAGGCCGGGTATGGCGTACGAGACCATCATCTACGAGAAGGTGGAAGACAAGATTTACCGTATTACCCTGAACCGGCCGGAGAAGCTTAACGCGATGAGCCGGCAGTTGCTATCGGAGTTGGACGGTGCGTTCGACGAATTCGAAAAGGATAATGACGCTAGCGTCTTGATCATCCGTGGCGCCGGCCGGGCGTTCTGTGCGGGCTACGACCTCCAGCCGGTCTCGGGCTCGGGCGGTTTCACCGTGACCAATGACCGCTGGGGCCTGCGCAAAATCGTCGAGCGCTGGCAGCGGCTGTGGAACCTGCCCAAGCCAACCATCGCCCAGGTCCACGGCTACTGTCTAGCTGGCGCTACCGAGTTGGTTGGTCACTGTGACCTGGTGTTTGCCGCCGAGGATGCGCAGTTCGGTCACCCGGCTGGCCGTTCCCTGGGAGTGCTGCCGACGCTCTCCCTGTGGCCCTACCTGATCGGCATCCGCAAGACCAAAGAGTACTTCTTTACCGGCGACTCGATGACCGCCAAAGAAGCTCTGGAGAATGGCCTGATCAACCGGGTCTATACCAGAGAAAAGCTGGAAGAAGAGGTGCTTGCCTATGCCCGGCGGGTGGTGACAGTACCGGTCGATCTGCTGACCTTGCATAAGGCCGCGACCAACCGCTTCTTCGAAGTGATGGGGATCTATGCTGCCGAACAGTCGGCGGCAGAGTTCGACGCCATCGCCCACCAGACCGTGACGGTGAAGAATGAGGTGAAGAAAATGGGCGAGCGCGGGCTCAAAGAGGCGTTGCGCGAGCGCGACAAGCCGTTTGCGACCAAGAAGTAGCGTGAAGGAAGGTGGAGGCAGGTATGGACGGACGCCGGATCTATCTCATGCGCCACGGGGAAACCCTGTACCAGAGCCGAGCTACCGAAGGGGCGATCGGGAACGGCGCGCTCACCGAGCGCGGACGCGAGCAGATCGCCGCCGTCGCGCTGCTCTTTCGTGGCGTGCCGCTCGACCGCATTTACGCCAGCCCGCTCTCCCGCGCGCGGGAGACCGCCCAGATCATCGCCAGGGAAAAAGGGCTGGACGTGGTGCTCTCCCCTGACCTGCGAGAGATCACTCCAAGTGATGAAATGCTGGCCGGCAAGAGCACAGCCGCCATCTTCCAGGAGGTGCAACGGTTCTTCAAGAGCCCGACGACCAGTTGGGATGAGCCCTACCTGGGCGGGGAGAGCTTCCGCCAGGTGCAGGAGCGGGGCGTCCAGTTTCTCGACTCGTTGCTCAGCCAGGCTGACTGGCAGACGGTATTGGTCGTGGCGCACGGCGGGATCAACAACGCTCTGATCGCCTATGCAACCGGCGTGACGGGCGGCCGAGTCTTTAACGTCGAACAGGACTTCGGCTGCATCAACATCATCGATTTTGTGCACGGCCGCCCGCTGCTGCGGCTGGCCAACTTTACCCTGTACGACCAACTGAAAATCAACCTGCGCGCCCACAGCCTGGATATCATCCTTGGCCTGCTCCATGAGCATGGCATCATCTAGTGGGAAGAGCGCCCAGCGTCCGCCGTGGTAGGGACGAGGGGCCGGCGCCCCTCGGTCCCTACCTATCTGCCTTGTCAAACCAGCGCGGCTCCTTACCCTGTGCAGGCGCCTACTTGAAGTCGTGTACAAAAATGTCTTCAGCCCCGTTCGTGTCCCCTGGCACCAGGTTGGTGGCGAACGAGTCGAAGGCCACCAACCGCTCATTGGCCGAGAGCGAAGGGGAGAAGCTATCGCCGTTGCCTTCGATTCCGGCTGAGTCCACCGACACCCGCACGGTCTGCCTGGTGGTGAGGTCACGCACAAAAATGTCTCTAACCCCGTTCGTGTCCCCTGGCACCAAGTTGGTGGCATCCGAGGAGAAGGCTACCATCTGCCCATCAGCCGAGAGCGAAGGGGAGAAGCTAGCGCCGTTGCCTTGAGTGCTGGCTGAGTCCACCGACACCCGCACGGTCTGCCCGGTGGTGAGGTCGCGCACAAAAATGTCTCTACCCCCATTTGTGTCCCCTGGCACTAGGTTGGTGGCAAGCGATTCGAAAGCCACCAACTGCCCATCAGCCGAGATCACAGGGAAGAAGCTAGCGCCGTTGCCTTGGGTGCCGGCTGAGTCCACTGACACCCGCACGGTCTGCCCGGTGGTGAGGTCGTGCACAAAAATGTCCTTAGTCCCATTCGTGTCCCCTGGCACCAGGTTGGTGGCTGACGAGGCGAAGGTCACCGACCGCCCATCGGCCGAGATTACGGGGAAGAAGCTAGCGCCGTTGCCTTGGATTCCGGCTGAATCCACCGATACCCGCGCGGTCTGCCCGGTGGTGAGGTTGTGCACAAAAATGTCTTCGGCCCCGTTCGTGTCCCCCGCCACTAGGTTGCTGGCGTCCGAGGCGAAGGCTACCAACTGCCCATCAGCTGAGAGCGAGGGGCTGAAGCTACTGTCGTTACCTTGGGTGCCGGCTGAGTTCACCGACACCCGCACGGTCTGCCCGGTCGTGAGGTCGTGCACGAAAGTGTCTCTGATCCCGTTCGTGTCCTCTGGCACCAGGTTGGTGGCTGTCGAGGCGAAGGTCACCGACCGCCCATCGGCCGAGATCACGGGGCTGAAGCTACTGTCGTCGCCTTGGGTGCCGGCTGAGTCCACCGACACCCGCACCAGCTCCCCGGTATCGAGGGCGCGCACGAAAATGTCTTTAGCCCCATTCGTGTCCCCTGGCACCAGGTTGGTGGCATCCGAGGCGAAGGTCACTAACCGCCCATCAGCTGAGAGCGAGGGGCCGCCACTACCTTCATTGCCCTGGGTGCCGACTGAGTCCACTGACACTAGTGTGGTCTGGCTAGCCTGCACCCCCACACCACTCCCGATCAGAACAAGGCCCAATGTGAATAGCATAACGAATGACATAAACCTTCCCCTTTCTTGAGATAACATCCACCACCGCGAACGACAACAAGACGAGAACCTGTAGAAGCTTCATAGCGAAGGCTCGCTCCAGAGGGTTGCTTGTAACGCCTTTGCTATTGTAGACAACTCCTTGTCAATTTGCCTGCAATTTGACGCAAGAAACTCTCTACTTCCGCAAACCTTATGCCACACGTAGCCATTGCGGGGGAAGTGTTTGATCTGTCATGCCAATTTCTCTGAGGAGAGGCGTGTCGCCACGCACCCTAAGGCAGCCCGGGCTGGACAGAAGGTTATACAAAGCAGCCTCCCACAGCCCCACAGAAAACAGCGCTTTACTCAACAGCGCGCAGACTTAGAAGCCTGCGGCAGAGAGGCAGAAAAATGTCCACTTTCGTAAACAAAATGTCAATTTTTATAAACAAGCAAGGTTACAGTATAATTGCTACCGAGAGGTGCGAGGACTGAGGATTCCAGGGGCAGGGCAACCGCGCCTAATTGCAAAACAGGAAGGATATTCAACTGTTAGGGAATCGAACGTTTTGGCTGCTGATTGGTAACCGGTTGATCGTGTTGAGTTTCCGATTGAGAGGCGGTTGCCCGGTGCCAGGGGAATACACAAGCTCTGGAATGGCATCATGTAGTAAACAGGGCGCCCGCCGTACGGACTGCCCTCAGTCTTCGGGGTTGCCAGGGTATGATTCCCTGCTGCAGTTGAAAACCGCGAGCAGGGCGTCACGCTCGGTGCGGGCGCCTACTTGCGGTAGTGCACAAAAACGTCGGAGTCCCCGTTCGTGTCCTCGGCCACCAGATTGCTGGCATCCGAGGTGAAGGCCACCACCCGCCCCTTGCCCGAGATCGAGGCGAAGAAGCTCTCGGAGTTGCCTTGAATCCCGGCTGAGTTGACCGACACCCGCACGGTCTCTCCGGTGGTGAGGTCGTGCACAAAGATGTCCCTGTCCCCGTTCGTGTCCCCGGCCACCAGGTTAGTGGCGAACGATTGGAAGGCGACCCACCGCCCATTGGCTGAGAGCGAAGGGTCGAAGCTAGAGGAGTTGCCTTGGACCCCGGCTGAGTCCACCGACACCCGCACGGTCTGCCCGGTCCTGCGATCGTGCACAAAAACATCGCCGGCCCCGTTTGTGTCCCCGGCCACCAGGTTGGTGGCGAACGATTGGAAGGCGACCACCCGCCCATTGGCCGAGAGTGAGGGGTCGGAGCTACTGTCGTTGCCTTGGGCGCTGGCTGAGTCCACCGACACCCGCACGGTCTGCCCGGTGGTGAGGTCGTGCACAAAAACATCGCCGGCCTCGTTCGTGTCCCCGGCCACGAGGTTGGTGGCACCCGAGGCGAAGCCTACCCACCGCCCATTGGCCGAGAGCGAAGGGACGAAGCTCCCGAAGTTGCCTTGGACTCCAACTGAGTCCACCGACACCCGCACGGTCTGCCCGGTGGTGAGGTCGTGCACAAAAACATCGCGGTGCCCGTTCGTGTCTCCCGCTACCAGGTTGGTAGCTAACGAATCGAAGGCCACCACCCGCCCATTGGCCGAGAGCGAAGGGACGAAGCTACTGTCGTTGCCTTGGCCCCCGGCTGAGTCCACTGCCACTCGCACGGTCTGCCCGGTGGTGAGGTCGTGCACAAAAATGTCAGTGGCCGCATTCGTGTCCCCGGCCACGAGGTTGGTGGCACCCGAGGCGAAGGCCACCACCCGCCCCTTGGCCGAGAGCGAAGGGACGAAGCTCCCGGAGTTGCCTTGGGCCCCGGCTGAGTCCACCGCCACCCGCACGGTCCCGCCAGCCTGCACCGCGGCGCTACTCACGACCAGAACAAGGCTCAAGGTGAATAGCGTGAAGAATGGCATAAACCCTCTCCCTTTCTGGGGGGTTCTTCGTGCTGACGTTCGGGTCAAGTGATCACTCATGGTGAATAGTGTGACGATGTCAGATTAAGACGAGGTGTACGGTCGGACTAAATCAGCTTCACGTCCCGCGCAAACCGCTCCATCATTGCCGTCATCTCCTCGTAGCTGTGGGCAAAGTTGAAGAAGGCGAGGTAGAGATACGTTGCCCCGAGGTCTTGATAGCGGGGAATGTCCTCAACCATCGCCTCAGGCCTTTTCCCGCGTGGAGAGACGCACAGCGTAATGGTGGAGAGATCCCGCCCGGCCTTGGTGGCCTTCTCCTGCAACTTCTCCAGGCGCTCGGCAAACTCCTGTGGACTGAACACCACCGCCGCCCAACCGTCACCGTACTCTACGACCCGTCGCAGGGCCGGACCAGTGTGGCCGCCGATCCAGATCGGCGGATGAGGTTTCTGCACGGGCCGGGGCTCGCAGCCGAGGTCGGAAAAGCTGTAGAAGCGCCCAGCGAAGCGGGGCTGCTCGCTGGTCCACAACTCCTTCATGACGGCTACGCTCTCATCGCTCAGCGGCCCCCGTTGAGTAAACGGCGCGTTCAACACCTTGAATTCCTCTTCCATCCAGCCCACGCCAACCCCGCAGATCACCCGGCCGCCCGAGAGTACATCCAGCGTGGCGATGGTTTTGGCCGTGACCACGGCATGACGATGCGGCAGGACCAACACCGCCGTGCCCAGGCGTACTGTACGGGTACAGCCGGCCACGAAGCTGAGGACACTGAGTGGCTCGAGCACCGGCTCTTGCGGGTTGAGCGGGAAAGCGCCGCTGGGGCTGTACGGGTATTGAGAGGCGATATGCGTGGGGGTCACAATATGATCCCCGACCCAGACCGAGTCAAAACCCAGGGCCTCGGCGGTCTGGGCGGTGGCGCGAATGTGGGTCAGTACGTCGCCGCGCGCGAGCGGGCCGATGTGGGGCAAAAAAGCGCCGTATTGCATAGGTTCCCTCCTGCGGGTCTCGACTAGCACATCCGCAGAGAAACGCAAATGCGCGGTGGTAATCCTCATAGGGACGTGCTAACAGAACCTGTGTCTGGAGAGGGTCCTCAGGGCGGTCAATGCCTGAGAGAGCCGGACGTGGGGAGAGCGATGTCAAGCGTTCATCTGTTATTGGTCCGACACGGCGAGACGGTGTGGAACCAGGAAAACCGCTGGCAGGGGCAGGCGGATGTGCCGCTCAGTGAGGCCGGCTGTGAGCAGGCCCGGCGCCTGGCCCAGCGGTTGCGAGCAGAGGGGCGGCGGGTGTGCGCGATCTATGCCAGTGACCTGGAGCGGGCCTTGCACACGGCCGAGATTTTGGGCGAGGTACTCGGGGTGGCCCCGCTGTCTGAGGTGGGGTGGCGCGAGATGAACATTGGCACCTGGAGCGGTCTCACTACCGCTGAGGTCATCGCCCGCCACGCCGCTGAGTGGGAACGCCTGCGTGCCGGAGAAGATCTGCCGCGCGGTGGGGGCGAGACCTTTGCCCAATTTCAAGGGCGGATCTTACGGGTGGTCGAGCGACTGCTCGAAAGGCACGTTGGCGAACAGGTGGTGATCGTGACCCATGGCGGGGCGGTGCGCGCCTTTCTCCTCTACTGCCGCGGTCTGGATGTCAGCCAGTTTCGTCAGATCGATAAGATTGGGAACACTGGCCTTAGCGAGGTGACCATTTTTGCCAGCGGCGGGGCAGTGATTCACTCAGTCAATGACCTCAGCCATCTGGACGGCCTGGCGCTCTCCGGCGAGGTGGTCGATGCGTAATCTAGGGTCTAGGGTCTAGGGTCTGGAGTCCAGAATGGGGATTCGCTCTTTTCACCGTTTCGCCATTTCGCCGTTTCCCCTTTTTGCTGAGCCTTCTTGTAGGGTCTTGCTTCCTTGCGGTTTCTTGCTTCCCGCTGGTTCAAGGCCGGCATCAGTCTAGGGCTCTTCGCCTGTCTGCTGGGGGCAACTGACCTGCGGGTGTTCACCCGACAAATCCTAGCAGCGCGCTCGGAGTTTGTTCTGCTCGCCTTCGTTGGCTATCTCGCCAGTCAGGCGCTGAGTGCCTATAAGTGGCGGCTGCTTGCCGTACCGCTCGGCTTTGACCAACCGCTGCGCGCGTTTACGCTCTACTACTTGGCCGGCATGTATCTCAACCTGTTTGCGCCCAGCACGGTCGTTGGTGACCTCGGACGGGGAGTCTTGCTTGCCGGGAATGGCGGAGGCATTGGCCCGGCCCTGCAGTCGGTCTTGGCCGACCGAGTGAGCGGCCTGGTGATGCTGCTCTGGGTGAGCGCCACGGGGTTCATGCTGTTCGGCCCGACGGTGCTGCCGGCCGCATTGTGCTATGGAACTATTGCGGCGGCGTTCCTCTCGGTAGCAGGTTGGTGGGTCCTGCCGCGCGTGATAGGCCGCCTGTTCTCGCCCTGGCACAGACTGCGCTGGCTGGTCGAGCAGTTCCTCCTCCCTTACCAGACGGAGACTGGCGTGCTCGGCCGCGCGTGCGGCTTGGCCTTTGTTTGCCACCTCTGCCAGCTTGGCCTGCAGGTGCTGCTTGCACACGCGCTCGGCCTCGCCGTCCCTGTCTGGTATCTGCTCCTGTTTATTCCGCTGGTCCATATCCTCAGCGCCCTGCCGCTGAGTTTGGGTGGTGTTGGCGTGCGTGAAGGGGGGTACGTGGTGTTCCTCGCGCTTATCGGGATTGGCAGAGACGAAGCGCTGGCCTTCGGCCTGTTATGGAGCGCGCTCGTGCTGGGGTCTGGCCTGGTCGGTGGACTGGTGCTGTTACTCTTGCCCGAAGCGCGGTTCTCGCTCGCCAGCGTTAGAAAAACGAGGGACGGATCAGGATAGTTTCCTCGCGGCCGGCTCCGACCGAGATCATCTTCACCGCGACACCGACCAGGTGTTCGATCCGCTCGACGTACCGGCGCGCATTGGCTGGCAGCGCGTCGAGGCTGCGGATCTCAGTCAGGGGCTCCGCCCACCCAGGCAGGTCCTCGTAAATCGGGGTCACGCCTTCGAGCACCTGCGCGCTGGCGGGGACCTCATCATAGTACTGTCCATGATGCTCGTAGCCGGTGCAGACACGGATCGTCGGCAGGCCGCTCAGCACATCGATCTTAGTGAGGGCCAGGCTGGTGAGACCGTTAAGGCGAGCGGCGGTACGCACCACCACCGCATCGAACCAGCCGCAGCGCCGCGGCCGGCCCGTGACGGTGCCAAACTCCCCCCCGTCACGTCGCAGTTTCTCGCCGGCAGGACCGAGTTGTTCAGTGGGAAAGGGCCCGCTGCCGACCCGGGTGGTGTACGCCTTAGAAATGCCGATGACCCCATGGATCTGCTGCGGCGCAACGCCGGCACCGGCACACACCGCGCCGGCTACGGTGTTCGATGACGTCACATACGGGTACGTCCCATGATCCACATCGAGCATCGTGCCCTGAGCGCCTTCGAACAACACCTTGCGACCATGGGTGATCTCCTGGTGCAGGTAGCGCGAGGTGTTGATCACATACGGTGCTAGTCGCTGGCGCAGACGACAATACGCCTCAAAGATTTGCCTGTAGTCGAGCGCCTGCTCTTTGAGAATGGCGCCGAGATAGATGTTTTTCTCCTGCAAATTGTAGGCGAGCTTCTCACCAAAGACCTGCTCGTCGAGCAGGTCCACGAAGCGGATGCCCACGCGGGCCATCTTGTCTTCGTAGGTCGGACCGATGCCCCGGCCGGTCGTCCCGATCCGGCCCTCCCCGCGTAGCCGCTCACGGGCGAGGTCGATCGCCTTGTGGTAGGGCATGATGAGATGCGCGGTCTCGCTGATCTTGAGGAGCGCGGAATCGGTGAGGTAGCCGCGCTGCTGCAGGGCGTCGATCTCCTCTACCAGGATCTGCGGATCGACCACCACCCCGTTGCCGATCACGCACACTTTCCCCGCGTGCAGGACCCCGGAGGGAATCAGGCGGACGATCGTCTTCTGGCCATCCACGACCAGCGTATGGCCGGCATTGTTGCCGCCCTGAAAACGCACGATAATATCGGCCTCACGGGCGAGCAGGTCTACGACTTTGCCCTTGCCTTCGTCGCCCCACTGCACCCCGACTACGATCAGCGTACTCATAGGGTATACGCCTTTGCCTCAGTTGTGAAACTCACACGCTTGTCCTTACAGCCGGATGAGTTGGGCCGAGATGATCGGCTCCAGCGTCCGCAGCTCGTCCAGGACCTCAGACGGCACCGGGCTATCCACATGAATCAGCGAAATTGCCATGCCGCCAACCCGCTCGCGGCCGAGTTCCAGGCCGGCGATGTTGATTCCACGCCGGCCCAGCAGGGTGCCGACTGCGCCGACGACCCCAGGAACATCGCGATTGTGGAGCACCAGGATATAGCCGTCGAGCACCGCTTCCAGGTAAAAATCATTCACCCGCACCAGCCGCACCGCGTTATTGCTAAACACCGCGCCTTCGACCGTATGGGTCTCGCTCTCGCCGGCAACCCGCACGGTGATCGAGTTGAGGAAGTCGCTGGGCCGGTTACTGCGCGACTCTACCACCCGGATGCCGCGCTCGCGGGCAATGAGGGGCGCGTTGACATAGTTGACGGGTGAGTCGAGAAAGGGGCTCAAGAGGCCGCGCAACACTGCCGCGGTGGCCGGGGTGACGTCATACTCGACGATCTCCCCACTGTACTCGACCTGCACTTCCAGCGGCGCTTCAGCCGCGACCTGCGCGAGGAAGCCCCCGAGCTTTTCCCCCAGCATCAGATACGGGTGCAGGATCGCCAGCAGCTTCGCGGTCAGCGCCGGGAAGTTGACTGCATTCTGAATGACCCCGCGCGTCAGGAAGTGGGCGACCTGGTCCGCGATCGCCACGGCCACGTTGATTTGCGCCTCGTCGGTCGCCGCGCCCAGATGCGGGGTGCCGATCACCTGGTTGAGCTGGAGCAGGGGGTGGGTGGCTGGCGGCGGTTCCTCGACGAACACATCGAGCGCCGCGCCCGCGACCGTGCCGCTCCTGATAGCGTGGCACAGCGCCTCTTCATCGATGATGCCACCACGGGCGCAGTTGATGAGGCGTACGCCCTTTTTCATCTTGGCAAACGCCGCGGCCCCGATCAGGCCACCGGTTTCCTTGGTGAGTGGGGTGTGCACAGTGATGAAGTCAGCGCGCGCATACAGCTCGTCCAGGCTCACCAATTCGACCCCCAGCTTGGCTGCGCTCTCGGGCGTGACAAAGGGATCAGACGCCACGACCCGCATCTTGAGGCCCAGGGCCCGCTCGGCCACGATCGCGCCGATGTTGCCCAGGCCGACCACGCCCAGCACCTTGTTGCAGATTTCACTGCCAGTGAATTTTTCACGCTCCCAGCGTCCGGCCTTGAGCGAGGCGCTGGCCTGCGGAATGTTGCGGGCCAGGGCCAGGAGCAGGGAGAGCGCATGCTCAGCGGTGGTGACGTTGTTGCCGCCCGGGGTGTTCATGACCACAATGCCCTGCTTGGTGGCGG
>Ga0137380_10004340_pt1 | contig 12489 bp, 11 predicted proteins | sample SagtaG_17_FD_104809 | JGI IMG/M metagenome (GOLD analysis project Ga0137380, IMG submission 104809) | Vadose zone soil microbial communities from Sagehorn Ranch, Mendocino, California, USA - Sage2_L_100_16 metaG | ecosystem: Environmental > Terrestrial > Soil > Vadose zone | place: USA... | reverse complement strand
CAGGCAGGAGTATAACAATCTGCGCCCGCTGGGATACCCCACTACCTTCCGGATTAATAAGGTCCACGAATACATCCTGATTTTTCAAAAACCCAAGTAGACGAACAATGCCGGCAGTCAGTAGCGCCAATGGTTATTTGGACGCCGATGTTGCTTATCTGCTGGGCCTGATTACGGCCCGCGGACAGTTCTATGTGGAGGGCGACATCAGGCGCCTGGTGATTGACTTTCCCTATAGGCTTTTTATCGCCAAGCCGCCGGAGAACAGCAAGCTGCAATACGATATACCCACGCAAATGCGGCTATGCCTGGACGATGTGCGAAATCGGGTCAACGAGCTTCTGGAGGTCAACGTCAACATTGTGCCCAGCACTTACAAGACGCAACTGGTCGCAGTCTTCACGAAAAATACGATGTCATGGCGCAATTTAACGTTACTATTTGATCAACGGCGTTCTTATCTTGAGTTTGGTCTGCCTACCGCCCTGTTCAATGTGCCGCGGGACATCCAACTGGAATTCGTGAGAGGCCTTGCAGATGCATCCGTCACCCCTTCGCGCTCGGATTACGAACAATTCGGCAGAGAAGGCCCCAAGCTGCAAAGAATTGTTTTGCAGGTAAATCAAGCCAACTGGCACCTGCCCATTCAGGTTTGTCGCTTGCTACAGGTCAATCTAAAGATTCCGGTGCAGCATATTCTTGGGGGGGGCACCCTAATTTGCGCGATCCGGTGAGTAGGGGTAAGCAATGGGCGAAAGAACATCGTATTCGGATTTATGCAGATGAATTCCTGCCAGTGGGTTTTCATTTTCCTTTCAAACAACGAATTCTGGAAGAAATGGGGGGCCTGGAACGCGAAACAGGCAGCGCCGGCGCATTACCCCTGTAATCCATTGGCAAGGCATAGAGTCAAACCCAAAAACCATCACAAAGATGAAAAATCCAAGAACCTGCCAGCACGTTTGCGAGGTAAGCACTTCGATGCCTACTACCAGATTTGCCAAGCTATGGGTTGCACCCAGGGCGAGCCATCGGACCAATTGGTTTTAATACGAGAAGGATGAACCCCCGATCGGAGCTAGCCTTATATGGCGACGTGCGCGCTTGGCTGCTTGGATATTTGCGTGGAATCCATCCTAGAGCCGAAATTGCCGCCTATGATACCCACCACGTGCAGCTTTCGGCCTTTTTGTTTCAAGAACGGCTCCATGAGAGCTTTCCGGCTTACGCAGCCTACGAAATCAAGGTAGACATCACCGGAGTTATTAGAAGTGGGTCCTTTACCAGCCTGGCTTTCGTCGAATGCAAGATCGGTCTTTGCGGGATGTTGGACAACTTCTTGAGTACAGCCTAGTAGCACAACCCGAACTTTCTTTTTTGATCTCACCTTGCGGTCTTTCAGGCCGGCTCACGACCCTTCTGCTGACCCTGGGCCGCTCGGATATTCTTACCTACGGCAAGGGCTTAATAATCCAGACGGCTACTTGGAACTGGGGACGCAAGGGAATCGATCTCCCGAGCTTGGTCCCTAAAGGTGGGCATGTTCCACGCTCCCGGCGGAGCTAATCTGAGATGAATGAATTCCTCATGCGCGGCGCCGCGCGGCCGCGGCCAGCGCCACACTCGCCATCCCTAGTCCGGCAAGTGCCAGCAATTTTTTGTGCATGCTGGCCCAGAGTTGCAAACTGCGCTCCGCAGCGCGGCTGTCGAAGATACCGTGCGCGCCATGGTCCCCCGGCAGCGGCTCCCACAAATTATGGGGACGGTCGGGATCGGCGCTGCCATCGAACTGCTGCGAATCGTAGCCTGTTTTTCCCAGGTAATGATCCAGCACTTCGGGAGCGATCTTATTGCCCACTATTGCGCCCCAGGTGGTTTCGCCGACATAAATCTCGCGACGATCGTGGTGCGCCGCCCAATAGATAGCTTCCGCGCCCACTTCCGGCTGATAAATGGGCGGAACCGGCTGCGGCTTGCGCGGCAAGCGGCTCTTTACCCATCCGAACTGCGTGGTGTTGAGGGCCGGCATGTGCACCATAGTGATTTTCACCTGGCTGGCGTCGTGAATGAGCTCACAGCGGATAGAGTCGGTAAAGCCGCGGATGGCATGCTTGGCCCCGCAATAGGCGGATTGTAAAGGGATACTGCGATAGGCCAGCGCCGAGCCTACCTGCACGATCATTCCATGATCGCGCGGGAACATGCGCTTGAGCGCCGCCATGGTGCCATAGACGAACCCCAGATAGGTAACCGCGGTGACCCGCTGGAATTCCTCGGCGGTCATCTGGCGGAAGGGCGAGAATACCGAGACCATGGCGTTGTTCACCCAGACGTCAATCGGTCCCAGCTCACTTTCCACTTTTGCCGCGGCTGCTTCCACCTGCGCGGGGTCGGAAACGTCGGCAATCAGCACCAGCGCTTTTCCTCCGCAGCGCTCCACTTCCCAGCGCGCAGCTTCAAGGCCATCGCCGCCGCGGGCGAGGAGTCCGAGATGAGCTCCGTGGCGCGCGAATTCGCGAACAATGGCGCGTCCCAACCCAGCGGACGCGCCCGTGACCACCACGACTTCGTGCTTGCCGGAATTTGTCTTCATGCAGGACCAGGCAAATCCGCTAGGCGGCGCGGCGCTGCCGTCCGCGCGTTGCTTTAGCGGCGCCACGCGTCCGGCCCACGGCTGCGCGGGTACGAGCGGCCTTCCTGGCTGCCTGACTGCGCTCTGAACGGCTGCGCTTGCGGGCGCTGCCACGCGCCTGCCGCGCCAACGATTGCCGCGACGCTGCCTGGCGGCCTTCGCGCTTCAGCGCCCCTCGCACTGCTCGCGAGCGCGCGCGCGAAGGCTTCTTCCTCGCCGCAGTCCGTCCTTTGCGGAAATCGCGCGCCGCCTGGGTGCGCGTCCGCTCAGGAGCTTTGCCTTCGGCCGGTGGCGGCAGATCCACGCCCGCGCGCCGTGCCTTTGACAAACCGATCGCTATGGCCTGCTTGGTGGAACGCGCGCCATGCTTGCCTTCGCGGATGTGATCCATCTCCTCGCGCACGAATTCTCCGGCTTGAGTGGAAGGCGCTTTGCCTTCGCGCTCGTCTTCCCGGGCCCGCTCAATAGTTTCTTTTTCTGGCATGGTTTTCCCCTCTTTGTATTTGTGGTGCAAATTCGCGCAGGCAGGTTGTCAGCCAAAGCAGAGTCTTAGCGCCTTCCGCGCGCCCGCAATCACTGCCGCCAGTCAACCTCTAAAACGTAGGGCCGGCTTCGATGGTCTTGTCGCAGACGCCGTTGGTAGGCTGAGCTGGTAACGGCGGAGGGGTCAGCAGCGCCGGTTTGCTGAAGTCAAAGAACTCAGTCATGTCGTCGGCCTGCGCGTCGCGTTGCGTGAGTGGGGGCACAGAATTGATGCTTTCGATCAGCTTGAGAATCGAGGTGAGTTCCCGCGGCTTATGGGAGACGAAATGTGGCTTTACCCAAGGCGAGAGCACCAGCACTGGAAGCCGGAACCCAGAAAGATTGAACCTGCCGGGAAAATTATCGCCAGGCGCGCTGGGAGGCGAAAGCAGGGGCGCAATGTTGTCCGGCGGCGGCACCTGGAAGGGCGGCACATGGTCGTAAAGCCCGCCACCTTCGTCGTAGCTAAGGACAAATACCGACGATGGCCATGCGGTGCTCTTCATCAGCGCGTTGATGATTCCCTGCACCGTAGCGGCGCCGGTTTGGATATTGTTCTCCGGATGTTCGTCGAGTCCGGTTAAGCCGGTGCGCTCGATAAATATGACCTGGGGCAGATCCTGGTCGGCCGTGGGACTGGCGAGCACCGTGAACCAGTCGCTGATGTTTTTGACCTTGGCCTGGATCTTGTCGTCATTCCAATCGGCAAAATCGGAGAGATACACGCCGGCGTCCTGGTAGTAATAGCGCCAGCTCACGCCGGCATCGTTCATGGCGCGGAAGATGGTCTTTTGCGTCCAGCCACCTTTCGGTACCGTATCTCCCTTCACGTGCCCGAACGACGTACCGGTAAACATGTACATGCGGTTAGGGATGGTTCCGGCCAGCAGCGAGGAGTAAAAGCGATCACTGGTGGCAAATTGCGTGGCCAGCTCATAGTAGTAGGGCAGATCGCGTTCGTCATAGAAGCCGAGCGTGCGCGTGCCGTTGGGATCAAAGAGTTGCTCGGTCGACCCTGTGGTTTCCATGAATCTGTCCATCAGGAAGGTAGCTTTGCTGAAGTCAGTGTCTAGAAAGGTGCTTGGATCCAGGAGATGGGTGTCGTAATGGCTCTCATTCCAGGAGGGACTCAGGTTCTCGGTGCACACCGTTTTCTGATGATAGGGTTTTGCCGCTACGCCACTGGCGTTCTTCAGAACAACGTTGGGATCGAAGCCATCTACGTCTGCGGGCGTTGCTCCTGAAATGCGCGCGGCGCGATATGCGCCCAGCCGACCAAAATAATTATCGAAGGAGCGGTTCTCCTGGAGCATGAAAATGATGTGCTTGATGGGATTTGGGCCAATGGGTTTGGGCGCAGACACACTAACCACGACTTTTTGGGTGATTGTCCCGCTTGGTCCGGTGCCCGTGGCGGTGTAGGTGGTGGAGGAAATTGGCGAAACGGTTACCGCTCCGTTCGGAAGTTTGGTGCTTACGTCACCGACACCGTTATCAATCTTCAAAGAGGTGACACCGATCGTAGTCCAGCTCAAGGTTGCACTCTGTCCTGGAGTGATCGTATCCGGCTTGGCGGACAAATTGAGCTGCATGGCGGTTACCGTGATAGTTATGGTCGCAGTGACAGTTCCGCCGGGGCCGATAGCCGTGGCGGTATACGTGGTCGTGGCTGCCGGTGAAACCGTGGTCGAGCCGGAGAGCGACATCGGTCCTTTGTCGTCTGCTTTTTGAATACTGGGTGAAATGGTCACCGAAGTCGCGTTGGTTGTGGACCAGGTGATCGTGCTTAATTGTCCCGGCGCGATCGATAGGTGGTCAGCGGTCAAACTCACAGTCGGCGTCACTGGTTGGGCAACGGTAATGGTGACCGACTGCGTGGCTATGCCGCCCGCGCCCGTTGCGGTGAGCGTATAGGTGGTCGTCACTCCTGGTGTGACAATTGCCGATCCCGTGAGAGCCAGCGTGCCGCTTCCGACATTGGGCGAAATGTTGACGGAGGTAGCGTTGATCGCGCTCCATTGCAAAGTGCTGGATGCGCCAAAAGCGATAATGGCGGGATTCGCAGCAAAGGCAACCACGGGCGCAGAGACCGGTTGCGGCTGGCCGGTTGGGGTCGGCTGAGACTGCGACATACCGCCTGACGTGCCCCCGCATCCGGTCAAGAAGAGAAACTGCGATGAGGATCCAGGCTGAAAACGCTGAGGCGTAGCGAATTGCGTGGTTCCCGGTCATGAGCGCGATGGGACTGGGTTTACAATCTCCGATTCTGCTGCTGAAAGGCGAGTTGCTCGGAAAGCAGCAGTAACAACGGATTGCACAATTTTGTGAGCAGTCCGCAACCAAGGCGCGGTAGACAGGCGTAAGTCGTGAAGTTCGGATCGCGGCCTTGGGTCGCTAGGGATTTCACGAAAAAATCAGGTAGCGTCTCTTCGAAGGATGTAGGAGGTGTCCTTAGAAGCTGAACATGTCGCGCAGGTCGCCAGCGGTGAGGTTGCGCTGGTTCAATGACGGTAATCCCCAGTTCCACTGTATGAAGGTAAGAATCGAGACATGCTCCATCGTCGCGTGGGAGATGTACCCTTTTTTTGTCCAAGGAGAAATGACCAGCGTCGGAACGCGAAAGCTAAGACCTTGATCGTCGGCTGCAGGCGGCGGCACGTGATCGTACCAGCCGCCACCCGTATCGAAGGTAATGACGATCGCCGCGCTATTCCAAATCGGTGAGCTCTGTACCTTTTGTATGAGGCTATCCAGGAAATCAATACCAGCGCTGATGGGCCCATTGCCGGGATGCATGTCGTGCGCTGCTCGCGGAATCACGAATGACACTGCAGGAAGCGTGCCGTTCTGCACCTGCGTTGCAAATCCGGAAAAGTCCTGTAGGTTTTTGGAGTCGTGCGTGGAGACGAAGTATTGGAAGGCCTCATGCACCGGATCATAAACGGTACAGTCTCCATAGCCTTCGTCAAATGACGCCCACGAGATCCCTTTAGCCGTCAACTGATCGCCAACATTGGGAAAGCTGTAGGGCTGCGCGCCCACATCGGGGAGCTGACAGGGCCCGAAAAATGGCTGCACCTCGAACCATTGGTCATTATCGGAAGCGGCCACCAAATAGAGTTGATTGGTCGGAGCTTCGCCGATTACGGACCCGAAATACCGATCTGCAAGCGCAAACTGCCGTGCGTAGTTCCACAGCGTATGCATGCCGGGAATGGTTTCGTCGAAGTAACCCATGGCCACATCGCCGTTGTAGAAGGCGAACTTGTCCATAGCGCCCCCGTCGAGCACCCGCAGGTAGGGATTGTGGCCCTCGGGGAGTGGAGCAGGATCGGGATTGGTCAGAAGAAAAGGCGTTACGGTGACGCCGGCGCTGTTGACTTGGGAATAGCCGGGCACTCCTGGCCGAATGCCGTCGATAGTGGCGCCGGGTGGCGGTGGAAACATGCCGAATAGATGATCAAAGGAATTGTTCTGCATGATCACCACTATGAGCCGCGATATTGGGGACGAGGTCCCATCCGGGTTTGCGATCTTTACGGTTACCGAAGCTGTTGCCGTAGCAGTTGGGCCGGCAGCGACAGCGTTGTAGGTTTTAGTAATGAGTGGTTTCACCTCGACCGAGCTTGCAGGGGCGAACGTCCCCAGGCCGTCAATGAATACCGCAGTGGCATTGGCAGTAGACCAGGTCAGGGTGGAAGATTGTCCTGAAGCAACGGTTTGGGGGGTGGCGGAAAATTGAATGGTTGGCAAGCCGAAAACCGTTATCGCGGCGCTGGCGACCGATACTCCGCCGGTACCAGAGGCGGTAGCATGAAAAATCGTGCTGCTGGCCGGCTTTACCTGCAGGTTGCCGTTGGGCGCTACATCGCCTATGCCATTGTCGAGGGTGACAGTGCTGGCATTCGTGGAAGTCCAGGTAAGTGTTGTTGGGCTGCCAGTGGTGATACTGTCTGGGGCCGCGGTCAAGGTTACGGAGGGCTGGGCGGCTTTAGGGGCACTGGAAGAGTCTCGGCCGCCGCAGGCAGTGCCGAGAAGCACCAGGCAAACAGCGAGCGTAGGCAAAGCTGCCGCGCGGAACTCAAAACCTGGTCTCACTACGAGGGCCCTATCTCTTTAACAGCCACCTGCATAAGGATTTAGATGAGGAGCTCACTCCAGAGTTGCTCCGGGAGTTATGGCATGAGCCTCAAGCGAGAGGAGCTGCTTGGCCAGTGTCGCAGGATTGACCGATTGCGGTCTTTAATCCTCCTTGGGAATGGGCTGTTCTGCTTGGAGGCAGGTCTGCAATAAAGGGCGTTGCCTTCGGCTGACGCCCGATGGCACCTTTACCAGTAGGTGAGGCTAATGTTATCCAGCCACACCGAGTAGTTGTCGGGGACTCCATCTAGATCCATCTGGAAGGCCACATCGAAATACCTGTAGGCGTCAGCTTGTGCATTGGCTGGGAAGGATCGATCCACTTTGCTGCGGACCCCGTTTAGGGTTACCGCAACGTAGTTGAGAACCCCGTCCGTACGCTGAAACTCCCAAGTCAGGTGGTTCCAACTCTTGGCCCGCGGGGTAGGACAAGACACCCCGGATGAAATCCAGTGACCGGTGTTATCGGCGACGCGCCAAGTATGGGTATTGCCGAGGTCGCACTCGGTGGCAAAGACGTACCTGAAGCCGCCGGCATTCTGGTTGACATCAAACTCCACGGCCTGAGAGACACCCGGGTTCTCGAAGTAAAAATCCAGCTCATAGACGAAGTTGCGGACGCTGTCATCGCCTCCTACCGCTTTCCACCACAGCGCCGCTCCCCAGGGAGTCCCGCCCACGAAATACTTGGCCGCTGAGCCAGAAAGCGAGGGCGTCTGCACAAACTGCTGCAGACTGTAATCGGTGAGCGGGCCATTGCCATTTTCGCCAGCACATAGGGTGCAGGAATCCCATGCTGGCAGTGTCTGGATTTGCGAAACCGTACTGTGGTTAGGTGTTATGGACACCGGAGAGGGAGGCGGAACTGTGGGCGCGGGTGCGGGGAGGGGCTGTGATGCGCCTCCCGAGCAGGCAGCGAGCAGGAGGAGCAGAGAGAACAATAAAATGCCAAAAGCCTTGAGCAGACCGTTCTCGGTCGCCTGACAGCGTGCACTAGCGCTCTTGGCGTTCAATCCCAGTCTCACCATACGCTCCGCTACCTAGCTTCTACCGCAAAACTACTGACGACTGGGCTCAAGTGATCCCCTTAGTTCCAGAGCGAAAGCGCCTTAATCAAAAGAGGCTGAGGTGAGAGGCTGGATGGGCGTGCAGCCGCAATCAGAAGCGCAACAGGTAAGAAACTTTGACAAAGAATTCACGATTGTCGTTGATGAAGCGGTTGCGGGTGCGGAGCAGGTTCGCATCGGGGCCCAACTGCAGCATGCGGTCGAGGTTTTGCAGGTTGCTGTTGTATCCCACATAGACGGCTGTGCCGGGATGGACGAGGTAGCTGATGAGGAAGTCGGCGTTCAGGTTTTTGGCGTGCGGCAGCGAAGTCCATGCCGGATTGCGAATCAGCGCGTTGTATTGCAGGATGACGCGGGCCGCCAGCTCGCGGGTGAACTGGTAATTCCACTTGCTGCGGATGATGTGATCATTGAAGGCGGCGGCGCGGGTGCCCACGCCACTCAGCCGGAAGAGCAGGTACGTGTTGTCAATCTGCAACCGGTTCACCGGATGCAGGGTCATCTCCAAATCCAGGCTGTTACGTCGCGCTAAGTAGGGCGGAGCGCCGACAGCGGAGGCATAGTTCACGCGCCGGCCCCAGCGGTAATCCACCGAAAACGATCCCTGCTGGAAGAAAGCGCTGCTGAATTGAACCAGCTTGGTGTTACGGAGAAAATCGATATTTCGGGTGAGCACATTGAAGTCGCGGGGCCGCAGCGTTTCCGCCTCTTCTGCATAGCCGATATTGATACGCGTCTGGCGCGGGAACTCGACATGAAAGAACGGCGTGGTACCCCAATTGATCCAGTTCCCTTCGTGATCGCGGATAAAGTAGCTATTGATTTCAGGACCCCAATCCTGGACGTATTTGCTTTTTTTCGGCCAAAAGGTGTAGCTCACGTCCTCGGAAACGTTATGAATGTCGGGTTGCGGGTCGAAGCCGGCTCGGGTGCGGAAGCCGTCGCTGCGGCCGGTGCAGTGCAGGTCGGCGTTAATCGTATGGCTATTCTTGGCGAGATCAAATTCGAAGGCGGGACCGGCCTGATAGGTGCCGTCCAGGTTCGACGTAGAACTTGCGACCCCTTGAAAGCTGCTGATGACGTCTTTGCTGAGGCGGATACGGCCGTCGATTCCACCACCGCGGTTGAAGGAGCCATTGAACTCGCGATCGGTGTAAATGAGCCCCAGAGTGGAGTCCCTGAGCACGTCGCGTGAGGCGCAGGATTCCGAAATGGGCGCGCTTGCCAGCCAGCGGATCGTTGTCGGCCACGACCAGGCCAGGGGCGCGGTCATCGGCCACGAGCGCGCCGATAGAAAAGCGGCCGAGTCGCCCGGTCAAGCGAGCCCCGAGTTGCGGATTGGCAATGCGACGGGTGAAGAACAGATTGATGGGGGTGGTGAAGTAGCTGGCGTTCTCCAGGAAAAAAGGCCGCTTTTCAGGGAAGAAGACCTCGAAGCGTTGGCTGACCGTAACCTGAGGCTGGTCGGATTCGATCTGGCTGAAGTCGGGCTCGGCAGTAAGATCGAGCACCAGGCTGTCTTTGAGGATGAACTTGGAATCCAGGCCACCATCCACTTTGGCGCTGCGTGCAGTGAAGCGCGGTGCGGCGGGATCGCGCAGGTCGAGGCCACGAAAGGCGCGAGAGAGGCCATAGGGAATGAACTGCATGTTGCGGCCCGGCGAGATCTTCTCCAGGCCACCCAAGTCTGCGGATTGGCTGGCCAGCCCGACGACATTCTGCGTCACCCGCGGCCAGAAAGTCTTCTCGAAGTTGCGGGTGATATCGCGCTGCAGCAGAATGCCCCAGGTCTGCACATCGGCATTGGAAAATCGCAGGCTCTTGAAAGGCACGGCGATCCAAACGACGTACCCTTGCGGCGTGAGCTTGCCGCGCGAGTACCACACAGTATCGAAGCTGAAGTCCTCGTTCCAATTGGTTTCGTCGTCAATGCCGTCGCCTTGCACGCCCAGCGGGTTGACTTGGAACTCGTACATGCGGTGGTGCTCGTGGAAGGTGTCGAGCCACAGATCAACGAAGTCGTCGCCGAAGACGTGGTCGCGGGCGGTGAGGTGAGCGCGAATCTGGCTTGGATTGTCGAAACAAATGAAGATCACATACAGGTTCTTGTCGTCATAGCCAAGATAGGCGACGGTCTTTTGTGTCGAGGGCGCGCCATCATTGGGACGCCATTGACGGAAGTCCTCGGCAACCGCCAGCTTCCTCTCCCACTGGGGGCTGGGCTTCATGGAGAGGAAGTCTTCCAGCGTGGGAGCTTTGGCGACGCGGGGGATGCGCAGCGAGGCTGGTTGCGGCTGAGCCCAGGAGTGTAATGCAAAGAGCAGAGTGACGGCGAAACTCGCAGCTTTCAGGCGACACGCCATGGTTGCATTGCTTGCGCTCCGCCCTGGCCGAGTGAACTCTCCTGCTAGAGTGAGCTGCTAAGTATTGACGGTTGAAGATAAAGATCGTCAACAGAAACGAAGATTGGGTCCCCGATGAATCGACAAGGAGCAGGCCTTGCCTTTTATTTCTATTCTGCGAGCGATAGAGTGGCGCTGTGATCTTTCACGTCGATATCGACGCCTTCTTCGTCTCCGTTGAGGAGATATTCGACCCGTCGCTTAAAGGCAAGGCCGTCATCGTGGGAGGCTTGCGTGACGAGCGCGGCGTGGTTGCGGCCGCGTCTTATGCGGCGCGCAAGTTCGGTATCCATTCCGCCATGCCGTTGCGGACCGCGGCGAGGCAGGCGCCACCCGAGGCCATCTTCATGGAAGGCCATCCGCAGCGTTATCGAGAGTATTCCACGCGCGTGTATGAGGTCTTGAAATCGTTCTCACCCCTGGTGGAGATGGCGTCGGTCGATGAGGCGTATCTGGATATGGGCGGCACAGAACGTCTGCATGGGCCTCCCCTCAGAGCGGCAGACTTGTTGCACCACAAGATGAAGTTGGAAACGCAGTTGACCTGCTCCATTGGGATCGCTGCTTCTCGCCTGATGGCCAAAATCGCTTCTGACGAAGCTAAACCCAATGGCGTCCTGCTGGCGATTCCCGGTGGTGAGCCCGCTATCCTTTCGCAAATGAAGGTCCGCAAGCTGCCAGGAGTGGGCAAGGTCACCGAACGCCAGTTGAACGCACTCGGAATCGAGACCCTGGGTCAACTGGCCGCATATGACCCTGCAGGGTTGCGCGAGCGTTTTGGCGACTCGGCTGATGTGCTGCGTGAAAAGGCGCTTGGACAGGATGCCGGCGGATGGTTTGAATCCCGCATAGCCGAAGACTTGGAACCGAAATCCATCAGTCACGAACACACCTTTGAGCAAGATACTGCGGATACGCAGAAGCTGGAATCCACGCTCATGCGATTGTCGGAGATGGTAGCTCGCAGGCTGCGAGAACAGGCGCTTCAGGCCTGGACGTTACAACTCAAACTTCGCTATTCAGACTTTACGACCATCACCCGCGCCAAAACCAGCGCCAGCCCGACCAATGTCGATGGCGAGATCTTCGACGTCATCCGCACGCTGTTTCGCGCGAACTGGAAGCGGCCGGCAGCCGTGCGGCTGCTCGGAGTGCAGGCGTCAACCTTAGCGAGGGCTTGCGGAGCGGAACAGCAACAGCTCGGATTTGAACATTCTTCCCGGCATGATCGCTGGTCGCGGGCGCTGGGCGCCGCTGATAAGTTGCGAGAAAAATATGGCGAGGGTAGCGTCATGCTGGGCGGAGGTATGGCTTCTAAGTTCCGCGAGAAAGTGCAGGAGCATCCGGCCGGGCTTCGCCGAAGAAGAAACAAAAGGGGGTCATGAGCTCTTAAAATCTCGGCGAAATATCAAAAAAACAAGCCGCCAGACAGCAACGCCAGAGTCACCGCCAGCAAGCCGCGTGAAGAGCAAGCGACCAGATGTCGACATGGTGAAGTGGATGGTTCCGGCTTGCCGACAATTCATCCAGTGAGCGTCTTTTACCGGTGATATTTTAGTGAGCATGTCCATTTCGTATTACCACATCGATTCCTTCGCGAGCGAACTGTTCGCAGGCAATTCCGCCGGTGTATGCCTCCTTCCCGCATTTCCAGTCAATGATGTCATGCAGAAAATCGCAGCGGAGAACCGTCACAGCGAAACAGCTTTTGTGGTTGCCCGCGCTG
>Ga0137380_10004330_pt1 | contig 12502 bp, 8 predicted proteins | sample SagtaG_17_FD_104809 | JGI IMG/M metagenome (GOLD analysis project Ga0137380, IMG submission 104809) | Vadose zone soil microbial communities from Sagehorn Ranch, Mendocino, California, USA - Sage2_L_100_16 metaG | ecosystem: Environmental > Terrestrial > Soil > Vadose zone | place: USA... | reverse complement strand
GGACGGAATCACTCCGATGATGCTGGAAAGCTGCATGCAGTGAAAGCTGCACGTGCAGTTTGGAGGGGGGCACACAGAAACCTGGCTTGACAACAGGCTAAGGCGCTGGGTGCCTACCCTACGTTCTAATACCTTCTGAGGAAGAGGGCGTGGTCGGCGCTTTGGACGTTTTGGGCAATCTTCATCGTAGATGAGCGGGTGGGTCGGCGCGCCTTCCCACCCATGCTGTTGCATGTACGAGAACATGATGTTGAGCTTACTTACCATCGCCCCTTTTCTTTGGGGCGAGATCACCTGTGTACGTCCTTGCCCATCAACCCAGGTGGGGAGGGTCAGTAATGGTTCGACCATCTCCCTGGTGAGAGGGGCAAATGACTCTAGTGCTGGATATCTGTTCCCTAACGCAATCAAAAAGGGTTTCATATCTACCAACGTGTGATTAAAGGTGATAGACTCCCAAAATCCGAGCCTTGCACGAAAATATCGTTTCACCAGCTGTTTCAACTGTGGATTTCTCATGCAGGAGAAGTCCAGTCTGAAATTTCCTGCTGGCCAGTGTTTGGGGTAGTCTGCCATGAATCGTCGGATGTCAATCACATCTTTTTGCCATTCTGCCTCAGCATCTTCTACGGAACATGCTACCCTTTGAAGCCTGGGAGTGTCTTGACGTTGGATGACAACGCCAAGCGCTTGGACCATTGCACGAAACGACTCGTCCTGGATTGCATCATACCAGGGAGTGACGGTACGGTATCCAGCAAGCTTGCAGATTTTACGGATGGACAGTGCCTGGTTGCTGTTTTGCTCAAGGATCTTCCAAAGCCGCTCCTGAGTTTCAGTGAATTGAATGCGAGGCATCGTTCTCAGTGGGATAACCTTTTCCACGTTTTCTCTCCTCCTGGTAAGCGCGCCATTTCTGACTCAGATCATCATCATCGAGATGCACATAGGTATTGATGGTTGTTTGGACCTGCGCATGCCCCAAGCGTTTTTGGACATAGCTGGCATCCCACCCGGCTTTGACAAGCTCAGTAGCATGACTGTGCCGCAGCAGATGTGCATGAAGGGGGATGCCACTTTTCCGACTGTAGTGCCGAAACAGCCCCTTCACCGCTTCACGATCGAGTGGCCTTCCGTAGGTGCTACTCCCCCACTTGTCCTTGGCATTCTTTTTGAGAACGACAAACAGGTGGTCGGTATCAAAGGTATGCTGTGACAGCAAGTGGTCGAGCAATGCCATCAGTTCTGGCGACAAGTCGATGAAGCGCTCTTCGCCTTCCCTCAAGCTTTTCGCCAATGCTCCATTGGCCAGATCGCTGCGCCGCCGCACCCAGACACCGTTCCGGTGAAATTCGAGATCCTGGATGAGAAGACCTAAAACCTCTCCGAGGCGCAGCCCCCCTTCTCGCATGAGCAAGACCATACAACGAAACTGGAGGTTGTCAATTGAGGTCAGGAAGGTTTCAAAGTCAGTATCTTTCACTGTTTTCACGCGTTTCTCTGGTTCTTTGAGTTTCACCATCTGCCGTGTGGTCCTGCCGCGACTGGTGTGAATGAGAAACGGCTTGAAGCCACTGAAGCGATTTGAAATCTGCGCAGAGAGGATGGGGTTGGTCAACGTCTCGCCGCGTTGGATCTGATAGCGATAGAAACTGCTGACGGCAGTCACAATGGTATTGACGCTTCGTTCACTGAGCGGACTCGTCCCGTGAAGCGAAAAAGTATTGACCTGGTGGAGGGGATTACGCAACCATTGCACGAAGCGCACAAGGTCATCGGGAGTTACCTGCTGCCAGTCAAGATGAGTTTGTTCTAAAAAGGTGAAGTAGTAGTGCAGATGACGACAGTAGTTTTCTAAGGTATGCGGGGATTTTTCCAGAGCGGCCAGGTAATCAAGATACCGTTTGACCGTAGGAATGAACTCGCAAGACTCATCCACCAGGTACAACTGCTTCTGGTGCTCTTTTCTTGCCCAGACTGCCTTGACGATCACAACCTCCTCTACATCATCGGCTGCGGTATATCACTCCTAACGTTACGGAGCAATACTCCTTTTCACCATCTTTTTCTCCGCAATGGGAAAATGGAGGGTGAGGAGCATCAGTGTTTACTTTCCTTACGGCATATTATCTTTATCACCATAACAAATTAAGTGAGCCCGCTTGCGAGCTACAGGGGTGCAACCATCAGAACAGCAGGGGTTCAGGCGTGGGTCAGGGGCGCATCTGGTGGGTGCGGTGCCTCTTCTGAGGGCGATGCCAGGATCGGTTTGTACGAGAGCCGACCCCTGGTGAAGACGACGATGAGAATGGCAGCCAGAGCGACTACGCCGCTGGCTATCAAGGTGCCAACTCCAGCAGTGTAGCCTGGAATGAATACGCGGCCAAACCCTGCCGTCGTTGTGTCAAAGCTCGAGTGGAAGAGCCCAACCAGGAGCACGCTGCGGTTGGTGTTGTTGTAGAGCCACATCATGACGATCCGTCCGAACAGCAGAGGGATCGCCGTAATGCCCACCAACGCGAGGGCGAGGGGGAGCTGTGCGAGGCTCAATCCTTCGTCGACCATCAAGCTGGGCAGATGCCACAGCGCAAAGGGGATCGTAACAATGACGCTGGCCTTCCACGGTCCGTGCCGCTCTTGTAGGCGCGCTTGCAAGAATCCTGTCCAGCCCATCTCCTCGGCAACATTGAAGAACACGATCGAGAGCAGGAGCTGTGGCACCACCACCGTGAACAGGAGCGGCCACTTGTCCACTAGCCCGTTCAGCGGTGCCAGACCAAAGATCGCGCACACCGTCCTGGCCGTGCATGGCCGCCACCACCAGGAAGGCCGACAACGCCACCCCAAGGATGGTGCCGAGCGACTCCCAAAAAGGCTTCTCGAATGGCAAGATGTCAAGATGGGTCCGAACCGGTGGCAGCGCGACCGCGCAGATAACGGCATAGGCCATGACCAGGAAGGCCGCCACCGGATGGCGGGCCACCAGCCGCCTGAGCGCTGAGTGGGGAACGGTTTTTTGTTGTGTCACAGGATGTGTAGACATGATCTGTCTCCTTTGTTGTCAAAGAGGTCCGACGTCGGGACGTGAGTATCAATAGAGCAGGAAAAAAGAACCCGTTGGATGTCTTCTCTAGACCGATCTCTTCTCTCTTCCTGCTCCATGAATACTTCCACCCCTGCACGTGCTTGACGCATGGATAGAAATGGTTATTGCGCTTACGCTAGATGAACCATTCGTTCATCGTGATGTCGAAAGTGTAATGGATGCAGCGTTCCATAACCGTTTCATGCAGCGTTGGTCAAAATGAGTCGGATATGATGGACTCCCTGTGTGATAATCTCGGTAGGCATGTTCCCACCTTTCTTCGACGGCCCATCATGGATGCCATCGATCGAGTAGCCTTGTACAAACGAAGGGCGCTCTCGTGAAAACCCCTGCTTGTGAAGATCGTCTCTTGTGATGTCGCTGAAGGATCTTGTGGCAAGCGATGTTTCCACGCGAGGAATGAACGTTGCTCAATCTGCATCCGAATCAGTTCCAGAACCGGGTAGCCTCCTCAGAAGAAACGCGATGAGCGTTGACCAGTCATGAAAATAGCGTGCTTCTCCACTCGTCACATGTTGCACTTTCCCGCGCCAGGTGACTTGATCATTGCCCTGTTCTTCCTGCCAGAGTCTCACCGTAAACAGTTCCGAGTGGTGCTGCCCTTCTTTGTCCATAGCGGTTCATCTCTCCAAATCCCCAGGGGGGCCTTATGAGCAGTCTATACATCTTTGTGTTGAGAGTTTAGGCCACACAGCGTTTGGTAAGCGTTTGGTGGCGTGTTTCGTCCAGCGCAGGCTTTTCAACGTTTTTGGAAACAGTTGGTCCGCAGAAAGTTCCCAGGATCAAGAGGTGAACGGAGGAGTGGCAGGAAAGCCGCATACGTCCACGGCATCGTGAAGCCAGTCCGTTGACGCTCAAAGATACCCCATCTCCTGAGCCAATGTAGTTGCCTGGTAGAGATGGGTGCGTGCGGCTTCCAATTGTCCAGCATCCCACGACTGAATGGCTGCTTCTATACATATGTTCAACGTGTCGGGAAGGGCTGATTGCTGGGGGTCGAACAGGAGACGTGCATGGTCGACAGCTTCTGTGAGCTGATCTTGTGTCAACTCTACACTGATCAACGGCCAGAGAGCGGCCCAATGAAACATGTAGACAACCCGCAAGGGTTGCCATAGCTCCAGTGCTGCGAGACCATTCGCGTGTGCTTCGGGGAGGTTTCCTTCGTGCCATGCCACCCATGCGAGGTTGGCTTTTGCCATAGCCATGTATTCGGGAAGCTGCAGTACTGTTGCTATTGCCAGAGCCTGGGAGGCGATGTGTCGAGTTGCTTCTACCTGTCCGCGTTTTCTGGAGAGCACCGTCAGATAGGTCAGGTTTCGCGATTGCAGCGTCATATCTCCAGTTTGCTCACTTATCACCTGGGCAACTTGGAGCTGTTCTTCGGCCTGCTCCAGATCACCATGCCACAGAGAGGCAAATCCCAGATAGAATCGAGCCCAGGCGATAGCGGATTCGTTCTCCGACTCCAGGCGTGCTGCCAGCGATAATCGGGCATACTCTAATGTTTCCTTCGACACCACATAGCGCTCCCGTCTGAGGTTCATCATCAACAAGCTTTGAAAGAATGTGGCACGCTGTTCCCGTGTGCCATAGCGCTCTACCACCGGTCGAGTCTGTTCTATCAGTTCCGTTATCTCATCCATCTGAGCTAGCCAGTAGTGGATTTCTATGCGATCACTCTGGATCTCTATCCATGCTTGCCACCATTGCGGAGGACGCTCTGCCATTTCTCTTTCCAATACAGCTTCAGCCCTGCTATAAACCTGGAATGCCTCCTCGAAGCGACGTTGTGTCTTCCAGGCAAGCGCAATTTTCCGAGAGAGATGGGCCTGCCGGATGCGATCATGCGTTGGAACCTGGACTAAGGCCTCCTGATACGCTTTCCTGGCCTCATCGAGTTGAGTAAGCAAGGCGAAGACATCACCGAGGCTCTCATAGACGTGTATAGTTACCTCTCGCCACTGCTCGTGTTGTGATTGGAGAGACGAAACGAGGTTCAGAAGTGCCAGTACCCGCTGGTAGAAGAGAATGGCTTCTGCATTGGCGTACACTTGCCGTGCTCCCTTCGCCGCACGTTCATAGGAGGTGATGGCCCGCTCGACGATCCCTGCCTGTTCGTAGTGGGCAGCGATGAGCCCACTCACCGCGTCCAGTCTCTCTGCATACACGGCTTCGAGGGCCTCGGCCACACGTCGATGCAAGAGACGACGGTGCGCTGTGCTCAAAGCAGTATAGGCCACCGTGCGCAGTTGGTCGTGGCTGAAGTCGTAGGCATCACCGCCTTGTTCGCGGATGATCCGTCGGTGCCATAACTCATCCAATCCCTGGACCAGCGAATCTTCATTAAGGTGGCTTGCCTGCGCGAGCACCTGAAAGGTAAAAGCACGACCGAGGACGGCAGCCAGGCTCGCTAACTCCTGACCCGGGGGGGAAAGGTGTTCCAACCGCACGGCAAGGACTGCCTGGATCGTCGATGGCAGGACAGCCGGATCACGACGCGGAAGATACTCCATGTCCCTTGATGATCCTCCATCCATCCGCATAGTTTCCACAATAAAAAGCGGATTGCCTTCTGTCTCCCGATAGAGGTCAGCAGCCAGATGCTGGTCGAGGTGTCGCCCGGCAATATGGGCAGCCAGAGAGGCCGTCTCAGTGGCATTGAGCGGCAAGAGCGGGATCTCAGCAACTTGCCTTCTGCTCTGCAGCGTCTTGAGCAATGACTCCAGTGGGTGAGAGGTCGCCACCTCCTCTGGGCGCACTGTCCCGATGACGAGCATGCGTGCATGGGGATCGAAGCGCAACAGGTAATGCAGCCATTCGAGGGTCTCCCGGTCACACCATTGCAGATCTTCGAGCAGGAGCAAGCAGGGTTGGCGTACACTCAAGATGGCTCGTGCCAGGGCTTCAAACAAGCGCTGGCGCTGCCAGCTTTCCAGCAGTGGCCCAGGATGAGGGAGATCTGGCCGTTCCCCTAACACTTCTGGAACGAAGCGCGCGATTTCCATGAGCCAGGCATCGGCGAGTGTGGAGAGCGTTGGCCTGATGGCATCCGCACGCAGCAAGGCAGCGATGGGGGCATGGGCCAAGGCTCCCTCAGCAGGGTAGCAAGAGGCGCTGGCGGTGCTCATCCCCTGCCGGTCCACCCAGGCCAGGAGTTCCTCCGCCAGCCGCGTTTTCCCAATGCCAGCTTCCCCAGAGAACACCACTATATGTGGTTGCCCAGTCAGAGCACGCTGCCACATGTGCTGAAGTTGTGCCCACTCGGACTCTCTGTCCACCAATGGCGTGACGCCAACTAGCGTTGTCGCAGGGGACTTTGTCGGAATGAAGGGTGCATCCTTCTGGAGAAGACGCTGGTACGCTTCCTGAGTAGGAGGAGTTGGCTCCATCGCCAGCTCGCGCTCCAAGATGGTGGCGCAGGTGTGATAGGTACGCAAAGCTGCCGCCCGATCGCCACTTCCAGCATACAGGCGCATCAGGTGTCGATAGGTGGCTTCATGCAAGGGGTCATGTCGCAGCAGTCGTTGAGCAAGACCAATGGCATCCTGGTACTGGCGTTCCCTTTCCAGCAGTAAGACCAGCCGTTCCAGGACGCCGAGAAATTGCTGACGCAAGCGTTCGCGTTCAGCAAGGAGCCACTCTTCATACGCGCCAGGCAGGAGATCACCACGGTATAACTGCACAGCTTCTTCGAGCGCCTGGCGCATGGCGTGCTGCTCTCCCGTTTGTTGTGCCTGATCCGCCTTGGTGAGGGCATGTTCAAATTCCGCCACATCAAGTGTCCAGGGAACATCGGGTTGCCAGTGGAGCATCTGTTTGTCGGCACGGAGATAGGAGTTCACATTGGGCAGGGCACGACGCAAGTGGTACACTAGATGACGCAGGTTGGTGTGGGCTTGCTCTTCAGTCGAGTCGGGCCAGAGGAGAAAGGCCAGATGAGTGCGGGATTGAGGGGTGTGGCGATGGAGGACAAGATAGGCGAGAAGTGACTGCAGACGCGGCCAATCAATCGCTGTCACAGGCACATCATCTACACCGAGCAAGAAACCGCCCAAGAGATGAATCTGCAGGGTTGGCATCATAGGAAGTCTCCTTCCGCATTTTCTCCCCTCGTGAGGAGGATTGAACCTCTGTTGCCGCCATGCGAGACTATTCCAAACCAGTGGCAAGCTGAGCATCTAATATGGAATAGTCTCATTATACACCCAAAGACTCGCTCTCGAACAGGAGGTGGCGCTTCGCGGGTACAACTTGCTCGTGTTTTTCCACCTCAATAATCGTCGTCAGATTGTAACGGGTATGCGTGGTTTCCCTGCCATCCTGTAACTCGACTGTCCAGGTATGCTTAGTGTCTGAGAAATGAAATAGCTCATCTTGGTCAAATGTATTGCGATTTTCTCAACTACAGGATACACTAGGGGAGCTACAGAGCCATTCATATCTATCAGGTTTGTAGGGGGAAACATGCAAAGTGCTGGAACACTGAGCACTCCTGTACTCAAAAAGGCAATTGACCGCTACTACAAAGAGCTTCAGGAATACAAAGGCCGAGCAGATTATGAGCTGGCCGTCAGAACAGCTTTTTTCAATCTCCTGGCTGAGACGGCTCGCCAGGTAAAATGGATGCTTATACCAGAACAGACATTAGAGGGTGGTATTCGGCCTGATGGAGTACTGCGTGATAACTTTGACCTGAAACGAGGCATCTGGGAAGCAAAAGGACCGCAGAGCGACCTTGACAAAGAGATTTCTAGAAAGATTGCCACAGGCTATCCCCTGACCAATACCATTTTCGAGAACACAAAGCGAGCGGTGCTCTTCCAAAACAAAAAACGTTCCTTCGAGTTTGACCTACGTAACCCCCAGGAGGTCGGCGATCTCCTTAACCAGTTCTTCACCTACACAGAACCCGATATTGCAACCTTCGAGGAGGGGGTAAAGGAGTTTAAGCAGCGCGTGCCCGAACTGGCACGGGCATTACTGGCAGTCATTGAACGAGAATACAAACTCAATAAGAAATTCATAGCAGCTTTTGATGCATTTTCCGAGCTATGCCGCCAGTCTCTTGACCCCAAGATCAGTAAAGATGTTATCAACGAGATGCTTGTCCAGCATCTGTTGACCGAGCGACTCTTCAGCACCATCTTCGATAATCCCGATTTTATACGTCGCAACGCAATTGCTGCCGAAATTGAAAAAGTGATCGACGCTCTCACCAGCCGCTCCTTCAACCGTCACGAGTTCCTCAAGTCGCTTGACCGCTTCTATGTGGCAATTGAAGCCGCAGCTAAAAGTATCGATGGCTGGTTCGAGCGGCAGCATTTCCTTGATACTGTCTACGAACGCTTCTTCCAGGGATACTCAGTGAAACGAGCGGATACGTATGGCATTGTCTATACGCCGCAAGAGATCGTCGATTTTATGTGTGCTAGCGTAGAAGAGGTGTTGCAACGCGAGTTTGGCACCTCGATCAAAGAGCCAGGCGTACAGATCATTGACCCTTGCGTTGGCACTGGCAGCTACATCGTGAACCTCCTGCACCGTATACCCAACCACCGACTGAAATACAAGTATGAACATGACCTCTTCTGCAACGAGATTATGTTGCTGCCCTACTATATCGCATCGCTGAATATTGAGCACGAATACTACAGCCGTATGGGCGAGTATCAACCTTTCGAGGGCACCTGTTTTACTCATACTCTCGAATTGGCTGAAAGCAGACAAATATCCATGTTCGTGGAGGAGAACACCGAACGCATCCAGCGCGAGAAAGACGCGCAGATTATGGTGGTGATTGGAAATCCTCCATACAACATAAGACAAAAGAGCGAGAACGATAACAACAGAAATCGTCGTTACCCCGTGATTGATGGACGTATTAGCGAAAGGTATGCAAAGGACTCGAAAGCTACGAATAGAACAGCTCTCTCAGATGCCTATGTGAAATTCTTTCGATGGGCGACAGACCGTTTACAAGGAAGAGATGGTATTGTTTGCTTTATAACAAATAACTCTTTTATTGATCAGATAGCTTTTGACGGTATGCGTAAAAACCTTTTGCAGGATTTTACGCAGATTTATCACCTTGATTTGCATGGAAATGTGCGTAAAAATCCAAAACTTTCAGGTACGACGCATAATGTGTTTGGTATCCAAGTTGGTGTCGGTATCACTATAGCGGTACGTTCTTCGCGGCATATAGAGCGGAAGCTGTTCTACTATCGTGTCCCTGAATTTTGGCGTAAAACAGAGAAAATAAACCTTCTAAAGGAGAAAGGTAATATCTTTGGTATTGATTGGCAAGAATTACACCCTGATTCCAGAAATACTTGGGTTACTAGCGGCTTATATCCAGAGTTTGCCTCGTTTTTCCCTATAGGAAATAGAGAGGTAAAGGCTACATATGATTTGGGAGTAGAAGCCCTTCAAGCCAAAGCCATATTCAAGCTCTATTCAAGAGGAGCGGAAACTACACGTGATAGCTGGATGTATGATTTCAATAAAGGCAGACTCACTTCAAAAGTAAATAGGATGATCGAAACATATAATGCTGAGCTCTCTCGCTGAGAGAGAGCTGGTACCCCAAAAAATGTGGATGATTTTGTGCTTGCAGATGAGACAAAAATCAAGTGGAGTAGCCGATTAAAAGAATGTCTTGTTCGAAAGATAGAGGCTAAATTCGACCCTTCTTCAGTACGTAATGCTCTATCGGCCTTTTTGTAAGCAATTTCTCTATCTCGATAGTATCATGACTCATCGTCAAGGCCGATTTCCGAATATCTTTCCTAAGGCGAATAATGAACTGGAAAACTATGTAATGTGTCTTAGTGATTTGGCTTCAGAAAAGCCTTTTATGACTTTAGTAACTAATGTTATCCCCGACTTGCATCTAGTAGGAGCAGGGGCTAATGCTCAATGCTTCCCCTTTTACACCTATGCCGAAAATGGCACTAACCGCCGTGAGAATATTACCGATTGGGCACTTGCGCATTTCCAAGCGGAATATGGCCCTGATGTGAGGAAGTGGGATATCTTCCACTATATCTATGCTATGCTGCATCACCCGCAGTACCGCGAGCGCTATGCCGAAAACCTGAAGCGTGACCTGCCACATTTCCCCTTGCTGCATCGAAAAGAGGCGCTTCTGGACTGTGTTCGCATTGGCAGGCAACTGATGGATATTCACCTGAATTATGAGCAGGCTAAAGAGTACCAGCTCAAATGGATTGAAAACCACGATGTGCCTTTCTCCTGGCGTGTAGAGAAGATGCGACTGATGCCAGATCGAACGGCAGTAATTGTAAACGATAGCCTGACACTGTCAGGAATACCTCAAGAATGCTTCCAATATCTGCTAGGCAACCGCTCGGCTCTTGAATGGGTGATTGACCAATACCAGGTCAGTGAGGATAAGCGCAGCAACATTGTGAGCGACCCTAATAACCTGGACGATGAGGAGTACATTGTGAGATTGGTCGGGAGAGTGATAACGGTGAGCGTTGAGACTGTTCGGCTGGTCAATGAATTGGCGCAGGCTGTGAAAATGGAAGACTGGATGAGCGAGACACGAAAAGTGAACTAATATACAGCTAACGCACAATGATGCTTTTGAGGGAATGCAATGTATGAATGATCGGACGAAGGATTAGCAACATGCACTGGAAAAATGGGTGCAATCTAATCCTAAGGTGATGCCCGATGACCTGCGACAACTGCGGAAGGTATTTATACAGCGTTTCCCCCTAGAGAGCCTGGGCAAAATGCCGCTTGATGAGTACGCTGTTGGGAAACCCGATAGTTTTTGCTACTGGCTAGAATTTAAAACAAAAGAGTTGGGAAGCATTAAGGGGGGAAGTGCGGCGAAGTTCGGCGTCTGGTGGAGCAAGGACGAAAATCGATGGCGCTGGAATAGCATTTATCACAGTGCAGAAGATGCTTTAGCACATATCAAGGATGGATTGGTTGCTCTGATCCAGGCAGTGAGAGAAGGGCAGATGAACGTGCTCGACAAGATCGGTGCAGAGCAGCTTGGCCCCAATCGCTACTCGTTGCGCTGTAAACCACTGTATCTCTACTTTCCAGATCAGTTCTTGCCTATTTCTCATCCCAGTCACTTGAAGCATTTCCTCTCACAATTTGGTGCGCAACCACGAGGCGATTTACTTGCTCTCAACCGTCAACTGTTGGCGCTGCTCCAATCTCTTCCCGAATTTGTGGGTTTCGATACGCGGCAGATGATTGTGTTTTTCAAGATGCGGCGCCCACCGAGCGGAGTAGACCCCGTTGCTTCTCCCACAGCGAAGGAGTCAGTCGCTGAGGTTACCACCTCAGCGAACCGCACGAAAGTTTTCATCAGCTATAGTCATAAAGACGCAAAATACTTAGAGCGTCTTCAGGTTCATTTGACACCCTACGATCAGAGTAAGCTCGTTGACATATGGGTCGACACGAAGATTAAGCCAGGCGCTAAATGGCATGACGAGATAATGAAAGCTATAGAGTCGGCGAAAGTAGCAGTACTCCTCGTGAGTGCCGATTACTTGGCCTCACGCTTTATTACAGAAGATGAATGACCTCCACTATTGGCTAATGCTGAACAAGAAGGTACAACGATCTTTCCCGTTATTCTCAGTCCCTGCGCCTTCGTGTCGAGTCTCATAAAGTCGTACCTACCCATTTTCAGCTAAGTCTCACAAAGTCATACCGGTCAAGTTGTGAGCGTACTCAAGCTGGCGCCAAGCCGCCAAGGAGAAAGGAAGAGCTAATTGATAGACCGGCAGGGCTTGCAAGAGCGCAAGTTCCCCCATCAACTCTGCTTTTGTGATACCTTGAGCTGGCAGTCCAATGGTCTCTTCGCTTCCTTCGAGCTGACAAATCAAGGTCGTGGTGTCAGGATCAAAGCGAATAGCCACGCCGCACCGTGCAAAGTGTTTCCCGAGATAGTATTGGTAGCGACCTCCGCCAAAGTAGCTGTTGGAGCGAACGCCGCGGAACCACCGGCCTTGGGCGAGATAGTTGCAGACCTTCTCGAGAGAAAGCAACTCCTCTTCCCATTCAGGACGATAGGATCGTCCCGAGTGAATTGCGTGAGGATAGGCTTCTAAGGGTGGTTTGCCGTCGAGAGCGCGACTGGGCAGGTGGTGGTTGAGAACCTGCCGGCGTTCATCCAATCCTGCCCACAAGGCGGCATGGGATGGGTAGGTTTGTCCGAGCAGCGCCTGTGCGGTCATCGTTTGATGAGTGCGCAGAGTGTTGGCGTGATCGGTAGGACAACGCTTGCGGGTGAAGCGCACTTGCACTCCCAGCGCGAGCAACCACAAATGCAGCCGCGTAGGAAAAGGGGAAGGTGTCGTATTATCGTAGAAGACGGTGCCGTGGTCCAGCGTCAGG
>Ga0137380_10004327_pt1 | contig 12506 bp, 5 predicted proteins | sample SagtaG_17_FD_104809 | JGI IMG/M metagenome (GOLD analysis project Ga0137380, IMG submission 104809) | Vadose zone soil microbial communities from Sagehorn Ranch, Mendocino, California, USA - Sage2_L_100_16 metaG | ecosystem: Environmental > Terrestrial > Soil > Vadose zone | place: USA... | reverse complement strand
TGTAGGGCTGGTTGCCTTCGAGTCCGTGCCGGTGCGTGCCAACCCAGGCGATCTCATCGCGCTTGACGAACCCACGACGAATTTGATCGATGCCGCTAACGATGCCGGATGCAGCATCGTATTGCACGACCAAGTCCTGATTAATCGCGTCAGCAGTCCAGGTCTGTCCTCGTGTCATCGGCGCTACCTGAACCTCGCGCAATTGGCGCGGCTCTTTCAGGCGGCTATCCCATTGGCCAACGGGAGCCTGCCACTCGCGGATGGTTATCGTTTGTCCACCCACCGAACAGTTCACGTCGCCACCGACAGCCGCAGCAAGAACATAGACGCGATTGTACGAACCCTGAGGCAGCGAAAGAGTCTGTCCCTTAGGCACGAGCGCATTCATTGCTCCGGGAGCGCTCGATCCCAACTTGAATGATACGCCATCGAGTTGTAATTTCTGCGGCAGCAGTTCACCCGCAAGAGTCTGCCCTCTCCCGTCGAGATCACCGTCCGCACGATTCGCGTCCGTTGAGACGCCATCAAGATTGAAGGGAAGATCCATCTGCAACGACGGGCGCGCGAGCCGCAACTGATCGCTCGGCGTCTGCAGGCGTAACGCGAAAGTGCGCGGTTGATAACGTTTCAAGTCAATCTCAAGCTGACCGTCCGACGCCGCAAATGATCCAACCGTCTCTTCAGCAGCATTGATCTCTCGCACGTTTCTAATGGGCAGGGTGAATCTGATCCGCGTCTGCGCCGGCTTGCCGTACAGCTCCTGGACGCGGAGTACTATCTCATCTGAGTCTTCTGCTTTCTTCAATGCTCGGACGGCAACCTGTTGGTTCGGATCGTCCAACGACAAAACGGAAATGCTGCGACCGAGCCCGCCTGCATGGGCGTCGGTCTGAAACGCGACGAGCGGTTGATTGAGAGCCACGGCGCGAGCGGGCACACGGCCCGTGCGCCAGTCGCCGCCATGACCGACAATCGAATAAACAAACCGATGATGGCCCAGATCATTGCTACTCTGGTAAGGATATGCTCGCGCCTTCGCAGTGTGGATCAGCGTTAAGCGAAGGACGTTGTCAGCGGGTTTGTCCCAACCATACTTGCTGTCGTTGAGAACTGCCGCGCCGAATGCGTTGCTCGCATCGGTCAGGTCGGCCCACTGCTGCGCCGGCACTTCGTAATGATCCGGCGTGTTGTTGTCGCGCTGAATAGTGCCGAGGCCGAGATCGTAAGTAGCTCTTGCATTCGATGCGGCCAACGGGAACGATGCCTTGAGGAGCGTATTCGTCGACTTCCAATCCACCAGATTCTCAACATCGACGCGATCGCCGCCGTTAATCAAAATTACCCGTTGCACGAAAGTCGATCCGGCCGCCTTCCTGGTAATCTCGAGCGCCACGCGCACTGGTCCACGTTCGACAACGCGAACCTCCGGCGCGCCGACGTACTCACGCGGCGGCGAGTTGACTGTGTCCCAAAGGATGCGCCACGCCGGCTTGTCCGGTGACGGATCGTTTCGCATCTCAAGCCGTATAGGAGCCTTTAGTAGTTCGTGATTCGCCTCCTTATCTAAAATCGAAGCCAGGTCACCATTCGAATCGATCTTCACGGCGTAGCGCGCACTTTCGAGTGAAGCAGTGGTCACACCCAACTGATCGTCGGATGAACTAGCGCGCCGACCTGACGCGCCAGGCAAGACAGAGAAAACTTTGAATCCCACCGAGGGCATCTCTGCCAGAAACAGAATGTGTGCTTTGTTGCCGTGCCGCTCAAGGAGTTGCACGGGGACGTCTCGCCTCGCAACGGAATCGACAACACGAATTGCGCTGGGCGCGGCACTCACGAAGTCGACCGTTGCTTCCACCGGATCGTGTCGGGCGATAGACAACGGATTGTAGACAACAAGCGGAACGCCCGGGCCGCTCGTATCAAGCATGCTGGCAACGGCGGCCGTTGAACTCGTCAGCACGCCTGCGAACTGGTTTGCTGAAACCAACTCATCGTTCCACGAGAACTGATAAGCCTGCGGAATGCAGGTGCCGGTGAGGTCGTCGTGGAACTGATGCCACAACACCCGAATCCACGCGTCGCGCAAGCGCTCGCTTGGATACTCACTACCCGCGAACAATTCGGCGGCGACGCCCGCCCGCTCCGCCGAATCAGCCAACTGCTCGTTCTCGCGGTTGAAGCGCTTCATCGCGGCCTGCGATGTATAACAGCCGACGCCGTGGGTCTTCATCGTCAGCTCGCCTTCATATTCGGGCAGCGCCGCCCTCTCTTCCATGGTCAGATCGCGCGAAAGTTGATCAGCCGACGTGTTGCGCACCTCTACGTTTCCGGCCTTGTTGGCAATTGACTTCTCCAGCCACTCGACCGACTCCGTGTCAGGTGCGCCGCCAATATCGCCCGTGCCGAAGTAGCGAAAGCCAACTCTGCGGCCGGCACCGATTGCAGTGAGATCATTCGACCACTTTGGATCGACGGAAACGTCACTCTTGATTTTCGTAACGTAATCGCCGGGATTCAGGGCGGCGACCACCGAGTTTCCATCTACCCCTTTCCAGCGTCCGATCGGAAACGGAATTCCGTGGGATGATCCCCAGGTCAACTTCTGCGTGGAGAACGCCGAGAAGCCGGAATGGGCGGCGATCGAGGGAAGCGCAAAGCCAAAGCCAAAACAATCAGGCAGGTAAACATCCTGACTGACCTTGCCGAACTCCTGACGAAAGAAACGCTTTCCGTAAAGCGCTTGCCGCATCAACGATTCAGGCGATGGCACGTTCACGTCGACGGCGTTGATCCACGAGCCGGCCAGTCGCCAGCGTCCCGCGGCCACATACTTCTGCAAGGTGGGCCAGGCTTCCGGGTGATATTCCTTGAACCACATGTAGTGGATCGCGCCTTCATAGTTGAAAGTGTAGTTCGGATAATGCTCGAAACGCTTGAAGTTCTCGAAAAAAGTGTTCGGCACAAACTCGCGAATCGAGTCCTGCACGGTCCAGTTCCATTGCGAGTCGAGGTGTGACGTGCCGACGACGTAGAGGACCGGCTTCGGGTCCTGACCTGATTGCTGGCTGCGCACTGGCGTCAGACTGACACAGAGAGCAATCAAGACCGCTACGAACCGCAAGCGCTTGATGATGGTCTCTCTATGCATCCGAATCGTCATCTGCGCCGCGGGAAGTACGAGAGACGCAAAGCAAGCCAAGCGGCGTCGCGCTCACCATCGTTCGTTGAGCAAGGAACAGCAACGCTCTCAAGATACAAAGTCTCTGGACTGATATCCTGCTCATGCGGCCATTGGACTGTGCCAAAGGCGAGCCTGACTTGTTTGAAATATTCCGGGTCTTTCAATTCGCGGAAGACCTCGTAATCAAGATAAGGCCTGGCGTCAAATCTCTTAAAACTGCCGTCGTTGAACTTTAAATCGAGAGAGAAGTTGTCATTGGCCGTCACTGCAATAACCGTCTTCATAGATCACCGTCTCCAACGAATGACCGATGATTCATCATTCCTTGCGAATTGTCTGTTCCCGTCAAGCAGCTTCTTCACCAGCGGTCAAACGCGTGACCTGCAATTCATCACGATGCTGTTTGGCTTGCCACAGATCGTATTGAACTTGCTGGTTCATCCAGCTTTCCGGCGTCGTGTCGAAAGCGATGGACAGCCGCAGCGCCATTTCCGGAGTAATTCCCGTTTGGCCATTGAGCAGACTTGAGAGAGTGTTTCGGCTTACACCGAGGGCCTTGGCTGCCTTAGTAACGCTCAACCCCAGCGGTTCAAAACAGAGCTTCCTCAGAACCTCTCCGGGATGAGGTGGATTGTGCATACGCATGCTCTTCAGTTTCTTCTTAATGGTAGTCTTCGTAATCGACATCTCTAATATCCTCACCTTCGAACCTGAATGTGACCCGCCAGTTGCCGCTGACTCTGACCGACCAAGTGCCTTTGCGATCGCCGATTAGTGGATGCAGATTTAGACCTGGCAAAGCCATATCTCTTGAGTTTATCGAAACATTTAGCCGACCTAAAATCAACCGTATGCTTGAAGCCGATGATCACGCACGCAGTATATCAGCGCCGGCTGGCCTCTTGCGAGGGTTGCGTAATGCAGTCACTCCGCTGCATTCACCTGACCGCCCTCATCACCGCCAATCGCTGCCTGCATCACTGTTTCCGGCGTCCACTCGTCAATCGGTTTTGCGGGGGAGAGTCGACCACGGCTCATGACGGCCAGGCGATCACACATGCCGAAAAGCTCAGGCAAATAAGAACTGATCATCAGGATCGCTCTGTTCTCCGCGGCGCACTGCGCGATCGTTTCATAGACCTGGGCCTTACTCCCGATGTCGATGCCGCGCGTCGGCTCGTCGAGCAAAAGCACGTCAGCGTCCTGATGAAGCAAACGCGCGAGCGCCAGCTTTTGTTGATTGCCGCCAGAGAGTGTACTGACGGGCTGCCGAACGCTGCGCGCTTTGACGCTCAGTGAATTGATCTGCTTCTCCGTCTGTGTCCGCTGGCGCGAGAGATCAAGCCAACCCCAACGCGAACACGAGGCGAACCGGGTCAGGGTGACATTGTCGGCGACCGAAAGCCTCAGCGCCAATCCTTCGCCTTTGCGATCTTCGCTCACATAGCCCAGACGCTGAAAGAGTCGCATCGCAGGCGTGCCACCGCGTGCTGACAGCGCCTTCCCTGTCAAAGTGATTGTGCCCGACTCAGCCATGTCGAGCCCAAAGATGGCGCGCACCAGTGGCGTGCGCCCGGATCCCATCAGTCCGGCAATTCCAAGAATCTCACCGCGACGAAGCTCAAAGCTGGCGCGCTTCAACAGCGGCGGAGCCACCAGGTCGCGCACGTCCAGAATGGTGTCCTGGCTTTCGAAAGATCTCGGCGGACGCTGCGGAAACAGATTTTCCACGGGGCGACCGACCATATGCGCAATCAACTCTTCATCAGTGATCGTCGCGATCTCTCCGGTCGCCACGCTCCGGCCGTCGCGCAAGACAGTGAAAGCGTCGGCGATCTCGCGCACCTCCTCAAGAAAATGACTGATGTAGATAACGCTGATCCCTTCGTTCTTCAACTTGCGGATCAGTGCGAACAGTCGCTCCACATCATCGCGCTGCAAGCTGCTGGTTGGCTCGTCCATCAGGATGATACGGGCGCGCGCGGCGATGGCCCGGCAGGTCTCAACTATTTGTCGTGACGGAAGAGACAGATCCGCGACGCGTGTCTCCGGGCGAATGTCAGCGTGGTGAAAAGTTTTCAGCACTTCGAGCGTGCGCGCCCGCAGGCTCTGGCGATCGAGCCATCCCAGCCGAGACGACTCGATGCCCATCATGACGTTTTCTGCGACCGAGAGATGAGGGCACAGAGAAAGCTCCTGATGAATCAGGGCGATGCCGTGAAGGCGGGCATCGTGCGCATTCGCTGGATCATAGGGTTTGGCTTCGAGCTCCATTGTCCCCTGATCCGGGCGCAGCGATCCCGCAACGACATTCATCAGGGTGCTCTTGCCCGCGCCGTTCTCGCCAATCAGCGCGTGCACTTCACCTTGGCGTAGCTGCAGATTCACGCCGTCGAGAGCGAACGTCGGGCCAAAGCGCTTGTGGATGTTGGCAAGGGATAGAACGACCATTGGATCGGTGTCAGTGTTTCAGGTTTCAGGTTTCAAGTTTCAGGATTTTCAGCGTTCGTCGCAACCAAACCGAAGGTCTAAACTTGAAACCTGAAACTTGGAACCTGAAACTTGAACTTGAAACGTTACGCAGCGACGCGCGAACTGCGCCAGCGGTCAACAGCCACGGCGATGACGATGATGGCGCCAATGATGATCTCCTGAACGTAGTTGTGCCAGCCGATCTGCTGGCAACCGTTACGCAGGAAAGCCATGATCAGCGCCCCGATCATGGATCCGAATATGGTGCCTTCGCCTCCGCTTAAACTGCCACCGCCGATGACGACTGCCGCGATGACGTCGAGCTCGGTTCCGGCGGCGACGGTTGGATCGCCTTGCCGCAGACGCGACATCTGCATCACTCCAGCGAGGCCGAACAACAATCCCGCCAGGCCGTAGATCCAGATCTTGAGACGATCCGTCGCAATGCCGCACGCGCGCGCCGCCACCTCATTCGAGCCCAGGGCAAAGACGCGCCGGCCGAACACAGTGTTTCGCAGCACAATCGCCGCGATGACGGCCAGAATGATTGCTACCCACACACCCGGCGCCAGCAGCAGCCACGCGGGCTTAGGGAATAAGACAATCAGCTCGTTTACCCAAGTCTCCGGCACGTTGACGGTTTGCTCGCCGGCAAGCCACTTCGCCGTTCCACGCGCGACGCCGAGCATTCCCAGAGTCGCGATGAACGGCACCACTCCAAAGCGCGGCAAAGTACGTCCACTAACACGTCGAATGACAAAGCTCAAAAGGAATCTTAAGAGCAGCAGAAATCCCAGAGCCGCTGTCATCGGAATAAATCTGAAGCCAGCTCGGAACAAAAGGATCTCTATCCAGGCCACCAAAACGAAATAGAGTACGTGAAAGGTGAGGCCGGTGATTACCAAGCCGTTGACCAAACCAACCGACCCGCCCGCCAGAATCCCCACCGTGACGGCAATTGCAGGCGAGAGTCCGGTGTTGAGACTGACCGCCGTGATGACGCCTGTCAGCGCAATGCTTGAGCCAACCGAAAGGTCAATCCCGCCACTGACGATGATCATCGTCATTCCAATCGCGCCGATGGCCACGATCACCGTCTGTCCGAGCACGACACGCAGATTGAATGGCGAGAGATAATGCCCAGGCGTCAAGACGTAAAAAATCGAAATCACCAGCACCAGACCGAGGATCGGTCCGACGCGGTTGAGCCATTTCTGAAGAAAAGCGGAAAGACCTAGATCTTGGATCTGTTTTGCTTCAGCAACCATCCGTCTTTGTAGGGGCAGACCTGCGTGTCTGCCCGTTCTCCGGCAGAGCGGGCTGAGGGCAGACACGCAGGTCTGCCCCTACACAAGATCGACACCGTGCTAACTAGCGCTCAGTTCTCTCTAGCGTGTCGTAGAGCGGTTGAGCGGGACGCACTTGGCCGCCCTCGTTCGCCACCGTGATTGCCAGAATGCGTATGCGATCGTTGTTCGGCAGCGTCAGCGTCTTTGCGTTCGCCGGCACATCGACGACGTAGGCAAAGAGGTAAGAATATGCATACGGTTCGTTGGCGCCGTCAGCGTTATGCCGGTGGGACGCGAACCACGCCAGGGGCGTGCGCTTGATAAAGCCCGGCGTTATGCCTGTCATCTCGCTATACGGATCAATCCGAGTTCTTGGCCTTAGCATCTGGGCAGCGATATCGGGCGGTGTGCCTGGTGGCGGCGTGCGCGGCGGTATTTGGACTTCTTTTTGATTCCAACGCCGGTCGTCCCATTGCCCGATAAAGCCGCCCCAATCCTGAATCGTTAACTCAACCGACTTTTCACCGATGCGGAACGTGGTTTTCTGATCGCCGTTCGCCGCGGCTGCAAGCAGATACACTCGGTTGTACTTTCCGTTCGGCAGCGTGATCGTCTGGCCCTGTGGCACAACTGCATTCGGTTTTCCGGCGGGCGCCAGGCTGAAACGGATACCGGCGTAAGTTATCTCACGCGGCAACATCTCGGCAGGCAACGCCCTGCCCTGGGTCGTGCCCTGGTTATTGGGAGCAGCGTCGAAGCTGCCATCTGCCGGCCGACCATCCCGCGAGGCGACCGATAGATCGTAATCCAGCGCGACGGATTGCGACTGGGGCGCGGCCACTCGTGTACGCGCGGGAGCCAGCTTCAGTGCAAATGTCCGCGGCTGATAGGCGCCAAACGAAGTCACCAATTCACCGTTCGCGATTGTGGCGGGGCCGACAGGCTGTTCCTGACCATTGACTTCGCGCGCAGCAATCAGCGGAGCGGCAAAAGCGACGTGAACATTCTCCGCCGGCTTACCATTCAGTTCCACCAGGCGAATGATTACTTCGTCACTGAGTTCGGCTTTCTTGAGGGCCATAACGCGCACGCGATCATTATTCAGTTTCGCTAATGAAAAACCCTTGCCCAAATCGCCCGGATGCGCAGAACTCTCGAACGCGATAAGGGGCTGGTTGAGGCGCTGTGCCTGCCAGTCAGTTTGTCCCTGACGCCAGTCACCATCATGTCCGGCGAGGCCATAGACGAACTCATGATGGCCCAGGTCCTGCGTACCCTGATCCGTATAACCACCGCGAGTGCCCGGTGTGCGCATCAGCGTCAGTCGCAACGTATGCTCGTCTGGTTTATCAGAGGCGTTCTTGCAGTCCGTAAGGATCGTCGCACCATAAGAACCGCTCTCGTCGGTGAGATCGATCCACTGATGTGAAGCGACTTCGAACTGCCGCTCTTCTTCCGTGGGGCGCTGAATCGTGCCGACATCCCAGTTGTAAGTCGCCAACTTGTTCGTGACGGCGAGTGGGAAGGTGGCTTTCAGATTAGCCTCCCTGGCATTCCAATCAATCACGTTGCTGAACTCCACTCGATTGCCGGAATCACCGGCCGACAGACTGATGGTCTGCACGAACCTGGAGTTCTCCGCTTCGCGAGCAACTTCGACTGAGACGCGAACTGGTCCGTTTTCGACAACCCGAATTTTCGCCGGTCCACCAACAAACGTGCGTGGCGGTCGTTGCTCGTCTTCGAAATCCATATTCCACGCCGGCCAATTTTTCGGGTTATCAGTCAAGATAGCCAGGCGGATTGGCGCAGAGAGAAGCTCATGATTTATCTTCTTGTCGAAGATGCTGGAAACGTCGCCGCTCTTGTCGAGGCTGATTCGATAGCGCGAGTTTTCGAGCGATGATTCTGAAACTTTCAGCTCCGTGGCGACAGAGGCAGCATCGACCGCCTGAACATCGTAGACGGCGTAACCAACCGAAGGGACTTTCGCTACGAAAAGCACTTTGCCATTGCTCACCTGTGCGGATACTTCCTTGCCGTCTGGGCCAAAGACGCGAACTGCTTTCGGACCGCCATTAGGAAAGCTCACCGTGGCCTCGACGATATCCTCACGCTGGATGTTCAAAGGATTGTAGACCACGATTGGCGTGCCCTTCGCTTGCGTGTCAAGCCCCGAGGCGATCGCTTCGGTGGCACTGGTCAGTACACTTGAAAACTGATTCATCGCGATCACATCGTCATTCCAGGCGAATTCGAACGCTTTCGGTGTGGCCGTTCCGGGTAGGATGTCGTGGAACTGTCCACCCATCACGAGCGTCCAGGCGTTGTTCAATCTTTCTTGCGGATAGCTACGGCCCCCCAACCAGGCGGCGGCGACTGAAGCCTTCTCAGCGGCATCGGCAAGCAACTCGTTCTTGCGCATCCAACGCTTCTGGTACGTTTGGGAAGTAATGGAGCCGGCCGAGTGATTGATGAGTTCGAGATCGCCTTTGTAACGCGGCAGGCGATCGGTTTTGCAGCATTGAAAGATATCAAGGAACATCTGATCGGCCTTTGACCAGATGACGTGAACCGGACCGTCACCAACCTGAACCGGCGAGCCAGGCTGCTGCTGGCCGAAACTTATCGGCGGCAAAGACGCTTTGCTTCTGGTGGTGATTGCCTCCATCAGTCTTACGGAGTTTTCATTCGGTGAACCACCCACATCACCGGTACCGACGTAGTGATAATCAGTAAACACTCCCGTCAGGTCTCCGTTAATCTGAATTCGTTTGGCCCAATCTTCCTGTGGCCTCGTCCGCTGCTGATTCTGTTGCGGCGTAAGCGCGGGATCCGCGGATGGTGGCGGGGGCGGGCTCTTGCTGATGTCATAGGTCACCTGGCTGCCATAACTCAACGGGTTCAGCGCGGCCATCACAGTTCTGCCGTCGGGGCCTTCCCAGATGCCGACGTTGAACGGAATCCCGACCGGCGTTTTTTCCGGCGAGTCGGGGCCGCCTACGTGAGGCGCCGGCTGCCAGCCGGATGAAAGCTTCTGCGTCGAGAAACCCTTGATGCCTGAGTGGGCCAGGAGGCTGGGCAGCGACGCGGGGAAGCCGAAACAGTCCGGCAGCATGTATTCCTCGCTCGCCAGGCCGAACTCTTTTCGGAACCAATTATTGCCGTAGAGAATCTGCCGAATGATCGATTCCGCGTTGGGCGAATTGACGTCGCCTTCTTCCATCGATGAACCTGCTGGATACCAACGGCCGGCCGTCACATACTGCTTGAGCCTCTCGAAATCCGACGGATAGTATTCCTTCAACAGACGGTAGCGATTGGCGCCGGTGAAATTAAAAATGTAATGCGGGTACTTTTCAAACAGGGCGAAGTTGTTGCGCATGGTCTTGGTGAGGTACTCCTGAATAACCTGCGGGTACTCCCATCGCCACTGCGTATCGAGATGCGCATAGCCAACCACGTACAGCGTTGGCTCTTTCGCCAGGTTCGGCGCCGGCGATTTCGCTGGCGGGCCGTGGGCCTCGCGCTTTGACGTTGCACGTTCAGCTTCGCGCTTCGCGCCCTTGCTCGGAACCTTCGATTTCGGTGTCTGGCTCAACGCGCCACCGAGAGTTACCAGACACACCAGTAGTGATAAGAGCGAACGCTTTGGACTTCGTATCATAAAGGTCTCTCCCAAAAGACAAGTGTTTGCATTTTAGGACAAAGTGCAACCCGCTGATGTGACGAACGCGAGCTACTATACATCAGATCATCCACCGGTCGATCCTTTAACAGAGCCGACTATTGTTGCATCTGGTTTGTGATTGTCGCGAGTCTACAGAGATCGCAAATATTAGGACAAGGCGTGGGGCGCGACACATCACGCCGCGCCCTCGTCCTACCGGAATCGTTAGAAGAGGAACTTCAGCGATAACTGAATCTGTCGCGGGAAGTTCTGTTGCGTCGAGCCGACGCACCCGTAGCCGTTACACGAGCCGGGAGTGCCGGGCGCGATATTAAGATTGCGCGAAGTGGCAGTATTAGGGCTGCCAGTGCTCGGTCCGCCGAAGATTGGCGTGTTGGTTAGGTTGAAGGCCTCAGCCTTGAATTGTAACTTCCATCCTTCCCTGATCGCGAATTGCTTGGACATCGCCATCGCCAACTGTGGCCTCCAAGGGGCACGAATATAGCTGTTCCGCGGTATAACGTTCACCGTGCTGAACGGTTGATTAACTACTACGCCATTAACTGTGCCGACTGTATTCAAGGGAGTGAAGCAGGTCGGAGACTCGTTGTAGAGCCACTCGCCATAATTTTTGTTAGCTGGATCAGGCGCATAGCTCGGATGACCGGGGCAACTGAAAATGAAGCCGTTGGGAAGACCGATCGGGGTGCCCGAATCGTGTGTAAAGATCCAGTCGACTGTCCAGTCGTTGAGAAATTGGCCCAGCACTCCTTTGGCATTTTTCGCGATGAGGCCACCCTTTCCGACAGGCAGCCCCCAAATGCCACTGAAGGCCAGGTCCAGCGTACGATCCGTACCGGTGATCGCATAGAAAGGCGCGGTGTCCACAAGCCCGCCGCTGACGCTGGTAGTGCTGCTGTTGGGTCCACTGTTGTTGAGGTAGCCGTTAGCGGCCATAGTTTTTGACCAGGTGAAAGAGGTGAGGAAACTCAGACCCTTGATCAATGGCCCACCTGTTGACGATAGCCGCTTCTCGGCTTTGACTGCCATGGAGTTGTAGTTGGAATAGCCCACGGGCTCCGTGTTCGAAAACAGATTGCCAAAGAACTCTGGAAAGGGAACCATCAGCAACTTTACCGGGACGTTCTGTAAGGAGCCGATCGAACTCGCCTTGTAGCTCGCCACGAAGGCTGCGGGTAGCCCAGTCAGGTTGAGATTGCCAAAGTAGAACGGATTCGGCACCGCTTGATTGCAGTAGCTCGGTGTCTGAGCACACTTGGCATAGTCGGCGACACTCAAGTGGTTCATTTGTGTCCCCACGCGGAGATCCTTTGTACGGCTGCCTACGTAAGAGACATCCAGGACAACTCGCCCGGGAAGCTCCCTCTGGACACCAAACGAATACTGTTGAATCGAAGGTATCTTGCGATTCCTTTGATCAAACGACTGGCTGCTTCCAACGCCGGATAAGAGGCCGAGCGTATTACCAACCGGCAGGACCACGCCGTTTGGATAAGGAATGCCTGAGTTGAAATAGCCTGACGGGACGCCACTGCCCTTCACCGGATCGAAGGCTTGGAATTGAGTAGTCTGCGTCCACGTAGTGTTTCCGCCAAGTTCGATGGCAAATGCGCTTTGGACTCCCCAGCCGCCGCGCAGGACAGTCTTGGAGTTGAGAGCGTAGGAGACGCCGAACCTCGGTTGCCAATGATTTAATTGCGTGTCGTATGGAGCTAATTTGTCGCTCGAGAACGTAAACCCACCCACGATCGGGTTGGCGATAGTTGCGCCATTCGGTAGCGTGTTGTTGGGCGGGAAAGTGATCAGGCTGCTGATCGGGTTCTTCGCCGCATAGTCGAAGCCGGCATTGAGCTTGTTGAAGCGTTCCCTC
>Ga0137380_10004321_pt1 | contig 12515 bp, 9 predicted proteins | sample SagtaG_17_FD_104809 | JGI IMG/M metagenome (GOLD analysis project Ga0137380, IMG submission 104809) | Vadose zone soil microbial communities from Sagehorn Ranch, Mendocino, California, USA - Sage2_L_100_16 metaG | ecosystem: Environmental > Terrestrial > Soil > Vadose zone | place: USA... | reverse complement strand
GAGTGACATGGGCCAAGTTTAGCCCGGAACGATGCGCCGGTGAAATCCGCGATTTTCATCGGGCTGGTACGCCGACACGGTTCATATCCGAATGCCCGGAGCATGAATCTGCGAACGACGTTTTTCCTGGCGGCTAGCCTGTTGACCGTGCTCGGCGCCGGCAGCCCGGCCGCCGCGCAAGATTGGCCAACGCGTCCGGTCCTGGTGGTGAGCCCCTTCACCGCCGGCAGCGCCAATGACATCGTGGCGCGGCTCGTGCTCGATCAGGTCGGGCAGCAGATCGGCCAAGCATTTGTCGTCGAGAACCGGCCCGGCGGCGGCGGGATTGTCGGGGTTGCCTCGGTGGTTCGGGCGGAGCCTGACGGCTATACGCTGCTGTTGAGCTCGGCGTCGATGAGCTCGGCGGTCATTCTGCACAGCACTCTGCCCTACGACGAACTCCGTGACCTCCTACCCATAGCGATGCTCGGCGCGCAGCCGAGCGTCCTGGTGGCCGCGCCGGGCAAGAACTTCAACACCGTCGCCGAGCTTGTGTCCGCGGCCAAAGCAAGACCGGGGCAGCTCGATTTCGCTTCGGCCGGAATCGGCTCCGCCTCGCATATTGCCGGTGAGCGGTTTCGCCTGGCCGCCGGATTGCAGGTCCAGCACATTCCGTATCGCGGGCCGGTGGAGGCGCTGTCCGATCTGATGACCGGGCGCATCGATTTTTATTTTCTGCCGATCGCGCCGGCGCTGCCGCTGATCAAGCAAGGCAGAGTGGTGGCGCTCGCGGTCTCGACGCCGGCGCGGGCGCAGTCGCTGCCTGATGTGCCGACCATCGCCGAAGCCGGCTATCGGGATGCCGAGTATCTGTTTTGGGGCGGGATCTCGGCGCCGGCCAAGACGCCGCGCAGGATCGTCGACAAGCTTAATCGCGAGGTTAACAAGGCGCTGGCGATGCCAACGATTGAGGAGAAATTGCAGCACCTCGGCGTCCAGCCCCAGCCGATGACGCCGGATCAGTTCGCAAAATTTTTTGCCGATGATGTTGCGGCCATGATCAAGCTCGGCAAGGATGCCAATATCGCGCCGATGGATTAGGCTCCCTTGTCCAAGAAACCTTCACGACCGACAGACGCTCCGCCCGACCGGTTGTCCAACGACCCGCGCAGTCCGTATTACAAACCGGACGTGCTCAAGCGCGACATCGGCATACGTTTCAAGGGCGTCGAGAAGACCAATGTCGGCGAGTATTGCGTCAGCGAAGGTTGGGTTCGCCTCGAGGTGGGCAAGACCAAAGATCGTTACGGCAATCCAATGACGATCAAGCTCAGTGGTCCGGTCGAGGCTTATTACAAAGACAAGAGCTAAATTTCGATCAGTTCTACTCGGCCGCCATTTTCGTCGCTGGATCGACGGCCTCGACGCGAGCGGCGCAGTATTTGAATTCCGGAATCTTGCCGAATGGATCGAGCGCCGGATTGGTGAGGAGGTTGGCGGCTGCCTCGGCGAAGGCGGTCGTTATCGTTCATGGTGCAGACCTTGTATTACCAATGTCCCAGCGGCTTGGTGAGTTCATCAGGAAAATATTTTAGCACGCACAACAGCGGATTAGGCGCGGCCTGGCCGAGGCCGCAGATCGACGCATCCCGCATCAACGCAGAGAGTTCATCGAGCAGAGCCGGGTCCCACGGTCCCTTGGTCATCAGCTGGGCGGCTTTCTCAGTGCCGACGCGGCATGGTGTGCATTGCCCGCAACTCTCGTCCTCGAAGAACATCATCAGATTAAGCGCCACCGCCTTCATATCGTCCTTGTCGGACAGGATCACAACCGCATGCGAGCCAACGAAACAGCCGTATTTTTCCAGCGTACCGAAATCGAGTGGGATGTCTGCCATGGACGCCGGCAAAATACCGCCCGATGCTCCACCCGGCAGATAGGCTTTAAAGCTGTGGCCGTCCGCCATGCCGCTGCAGAATTCTTCGATCAATTCGCGCGCGGTAATCCCGGCGGGCGCGAGCTTGACACCCGGATTCTTTACCCGGCCCGAGACCGAGAAGCTGCGAAAGCCCTTGCGGTCATGCCGGCCCTGCGAGGTGAACCAATCGACACCGCGCTCGACGATGTCACGTACCCAGAACAGCGTCTCAACATTCTGTTCCAGCGTCGGTCGGCCGAACAGCCCGATCTGAGCAACATAAGGCGGGCGATGCCGCGGCAGGCCGCGTTTGCCCTCGATCGATTCGATCATCGCGGATTCTTCGCCGCAGATATAGGCGCCGGCCCCGCGCCGCAGATGGATCTTGCTGTGCCGCGACAATCCGGCGCGCTCCACCTTGGCAAGCTCCTCAGCAAGGAGAAGCCGCACTTCCGGATATTCGTCGCGGATATAGAGGTAGGTGTCGGCCGCCTCGACCACCCAGGCGGCGATGAGCATGCCTTCGATAAAGCGATGCGGATCGCGTTCCAGATAGAAACGATCCTTAAACGTTCCGGGCTCGCCCTCGTCGGCATTGACGGCGAACAGGCGCGGCGCTGGTTCGGCGCGCACCAATGACCATTTCCGCCCGGTGGGAAAGCCCGCTCCGCCCAGACCGCGCAGGCCTGCGTCGCCGACGATCTTGATGATCTCGTCGCGCGTGCGCGTTCCGGCAAGGCACGTCTTGAGAAGCTCATAACCGCCGCCGCGGCAATAGGCTTCGAATGCAGTCGGCGTCGGATAAACATGCGGGTGCGGCGGCTGCGCGGCGACTGCCGCCAATTTGGCGGCATCTGCTTGCGTGACCTGGACATGGCCGACCGCGCAAACGGGCGCGCAATCGCAGGCGCCCATGCACGGCGCGCGGATGACGCGCACCCCAGGTCCCAGCTCCTTCGGCAACTCGGCGAGAAGCCGCTCCGCACCATTGAGCGCGCAGGACAGCGAATCGCAGACGCGTACCGTTACCGCTGGCGGCGGCGTCTCGCCCTCCTTCACCACATCGAAATGCGCGTAGAAGGTTGCGACCTCATAGACCTCGGTCAAAGCGAGCCGCATTTCGTGCGCTAAGGCGGCGAGATGCGCGGCCGAGAGATGACCGTAGCGATCCTGGATCAGGTGCAAATGCTCGATCAACAGATCGCGCCAACGCTCGCGCTCGCCAAGGAGCGAACGTATTTCCTCAAGGGCGCGCGGATCGACCTGGCGACCCTTTGGCGTGCGCGGCGCCCGGCGTCGGCCGCCGCGCTCGCGATGTTCGGGCGACACTGTTTGCGGCGGCTCGGTCAGGGTCATCGTTTCCTTTTAGAACGCAAAAACGTCAATGGGAACAGGGTCCTGCGCACAGTTTGCCGCTCCTTAGAACAGGCCGACGATCCTGCCGTCCGGCCCGATATCGATGGCGTTTGCCGCCGGGACTTTGGGCAGGCCCGGCATGGTCATGATCTCCCCGCAGATAGCAACCACGAATTCGGCGCCGGCGGAAAGCCGCACGTCCCGCACGTTGATGACATGCTCGGTCGGCGCCCCCTTAACATCGGGATTGGTCGAGAAGCTGTATTGCGTCTTGGCGACGCAGATCGGGAATTTGCCGCAGCCCATCGCCTCGAAACTGGCGAGCTGATCGCGCACCGACTTGTCCGCAGTGACATCCTTGGCACGGTAGACTTCCCTGGCAATAGTGCGGATCTTTTCGAACAGCGGCATGTCGTCCGGATAAAGGAATTTGAGCTTGCTCCTGCCGCTTTCCGCTATCTTGACGACAGCGCGCGCCACATTGGCGGCTCCTTCTCCGCCCATGGCCCAGTGATCGGCTATCAAAGCTTCGACGCCGAGCGCCTTGCATTTGTCCTGAACGAGCTTGATCTCCGCTTCGGAATCGGCGGAAAAACGATTGAGTGAAACCACCGGCACGATGCCGAATTTTTGCACGTTCTCGACATGGCGCTGCAGATTGGCAATGCCGGCTTCGAGCGCCTTGAGATTCTCGGCCTTGAGATCCTCCTTCTTCACGCCGCCGTGCATTTTAAGCGCGCGGATCGTCGCCACCAAAACCACGCAATCGGGCGAGATGCCGGCCTTGCGGCACTTGATGTCGATGAACTTCTCGCCGCCGAGGTCAGCGCCGAACCCAGCCTCGGTTACCACGTAATCGGCAAGCTTGAGCGCCGTCGACGTCGCCAGGACCGAGTTACAGCCATGCGCGATATTGGCGAACGGACCGCCATGGATGAAAGCCGGGGTGCCTTCGAGGGTCTGAACCAGATTGGGCGCGAGCGCCTCCTTCAGAAGCACCGTCATGGCGCCATGCGCCTTGAGGTCGCGGGCGCGGATCGGCTCGCGGTCGCGCGTGTAAGCAACCACGATATTGCCAAGCCGATTTTTCAGATCGTCGAGATCGCGCGCCAGGCAAAAGATCGCCATGACTTCGGACGCGACAGTGATGTCGAAGCCGTCCTCGCGCGGGAAACCATTGCCTGTGCCGCCGAGCGAGGAAACGATCGAACGCAACGCCCGGTCGTTCATGTCGAGCACGCGCCGCCAAGCGACGCGCCGGGCATCGATGCCGAGCACGTTGCCGAAATAAATGTGGTTGTCGAGCATGGCGGCCAGCAAATTATTGGCCGAAGTGACGGCGTGCAGGTCGCCTGTAAAATGCAGATTGATGTCCTCCATCGGCACGACCTGGGCATATCCGCCCCCGGCGGCGCCGCCCTTCACGCCGAATGAGGGACCAAGCGAAGGCTCGCGTATGCATAGCATCGCCTTCTTGCCGATGTGGTTGAGCGCGTCGGTGAGTCCGACGGTGGTCGTCGTCTTGCCTTCGCCTGCCGGCGTCGGAGTGATGGCGCTCACCAGGATGAGTTTGCCATTCGGCTTGTTCTGCAGCGACTTGATGAAATCCATCGCTACCTTGGCCTTGTAATGACCGTAGGGTTCGAGGTTTTCAGGCGCGATGCCAAGCCGCTCGCGCGCGATGTCGGCAATCGGTCGCTTCTTCGCGGCCTGCGAAATTTCGATGTCGGATTTCGGCGACTGATGTTGCGAGGGTGGCATCTGTTGAGGATCCGTTGCTTGAAGGAAAACGCGGCGGGGGGTGAGGGATTTTTAGTTTGTCGTACCCGGCCTTGTGCCGGACATGACGTGAGCGGTCATGTGAATCTGACTTTCGGTTGGAGAGTGACCGACTTCGCCCATTCGCCGGCTTCGATCTTTTTGCCATCGGCAGGTTGGACGCGAGCCACCTTGAAGCGACCGTCGGCGCAGACGACGGTGAAACCGTCGGCTTCGACGGCGACGATTTCGCCGAGCTTGCCGCCGATCCCTTTTGGATCTTTCGCCGGCAGCGGTTTGACGTCGAAAATTTTCAGCTGTTTGCCGTCGAGCGTCGTCCAGGCGCCGGGGGCTGGATTGCAGCCGCGGATCAGGCGATCGATCTGTTCCCACGGTTTGCCCCAATCGATCCTGGCATTCTCGGTCCCGCAGCGGCCTTCATAAGTGGCTTTGGATTCGTCTTGCTTGATCCGCGGCGCGTTGGCTGCCTTCACCAGATCGACGGCCTCGAGCATCGCATCGACGCCCATCGGGAATAGGCGATCGAAATAGACGGTGCCGAGCGTGTCGGCCGGACCAATCGGCGTCTTCTTCTGGATAAGAATGTCGCCGGTGTCGAGACCGTTGTCCGGCCAGAAGATCGAAAGGCCGGTCTCCTTTTCGCCCTTGATGATCGGCCAATTGATTGCGCTTGCGCCGCGATAGGCCGGCAGCAGCGAGGGATGATATTGGATCGAACCGTGCGTCGGGGTATTGAGGAATTCTTCGGGAACAAACAGCGTCACGAAGGCCATGACCTGAAGATCCGGCTTGAGCGCTTTGAACTCGTCCCACACTTCCGGTTTCTTGTAGGACTCCGGCTGATACACCGGAAGCTTGGCGGCGAGCGCCGCTTCTTTCAGCGGATCCGCCTTTGCGCCAGGCCGTTCCGGCGCGACGTAAACAGCGATGACGTTGTCACCTCGTTTGAGTAGCGCTTCGAGTACCGATTTGCCGAACGCCTGTTGGCCATGAACCACAATACGCATATCAATTCCTCAATTCCGCTCTCCCCGCGAAAGCGGCTTCCAGAACACATTGTGAAACCGCCCTGGATCCCGGCTACGCGAGGCCGAGCGGATACCGGTATTTACGCCGCCTCCGCCTTGGCCGGCTTGTCCGGCGCGGTAATTGCCCCTGAGAGTTTGATGTCTCCGACTTCCTTCTCGGAATAGCCGAGCACTTTGCGCAAGATTTCCTGTGTGTGCTCGCCAAGAAGCGGCGAGCGCCGCACGTCGGCTGGCGAATCCGACATTTTAATTGGATTGCCGACTGTAAGATACTTCCCGCGCGTCGGATGATCGACTTCGACCACAGTGCCGGTAGCGCGCAGCGATTCATCTTCGGCAATCTCCTTCATCGAGAGGATCGGGCCGCAGGGAATGTCATACTTGTTGAGGATGTCCATGGCCTCGAATTTGTTCTTGGTTTCCGTCCACTTCTCGACGGTGTCGAAGATCTTCCGCAAGCGCGGCAGGCGGGCCGGCGGCGTGGCATAGTCCGGATCGGTTTTCCATTCCGGCTTGCCGATGACGTCGCAGATCGCGGCCCAGACCGGCGCTTGAGTAATGAAATAAATGTAGGCGTCCGGATCGGTCTCCCAGCCTTTGCATTTGAGGATCCAGCCTGGCTGGCCGCCGCCGGAATCGTTGCCGGCGCGCGGCACTGCGGCGCCAAATGGCACGCCCTCGCCGTGCTGGCTGTATTCGCTGAGCGGACCATGCTTGAGGCGTTGCTGGTCGCGCAGCTTGACGCGGCAAAGGTTCAGCACGCCATCCTGCATGGCGGCGAGGACGCGTTGGCCGCGGCCGGTGCGGAGGCGCTGGTAAAGTGCGCTCACGATACCGAGCGCGAGATGCAGCCCAGTGCCGGTATCGCCGATCTGCGCGCCGGTGACGAGCGGCGGGCCGTCGCGAAAGCCGGTCGTCGAAGCGGAGCCGCCGGCGCATTGCGCGACATTCTCGTAGACCTTGTAGTCCTCATAAGGACCAGGGCCGAAGCCCTTGACCGAGGCAACGATCATGCGCGGATTGAGCTTATTGATGTGCTCCCAAGTGAGCCCCATGCGGTCGAGCGCGCCAGGCGCAAAATTCTCCACTAGGACATCGCATTGCTTGACCAGCCGTTCGAGAATTTCTTTGCCCTTGGGATGCTTGGAATCGATCGTGATCGAACGCTTGCTGCCGTTGAGCATCGTGAAATAGAGGCTGTCGGCGCCCTTCACGTCGCGCAATTGTCCGCGCGTGATGTCGCCGACGCCCGGCCGCTCGACCTTGATGCAATCCGCGCCCATATAGGCGAGGAGCTGCGTGCAGGTGGGACCGGACTGCACATGCGTGAAGTCGAGGATTCTCACGCCTTCGAGTGCCCGGCCGGCTTGACCGAATGGCTTCGATGATAGGCGCGGCAGGCCGTTGCCCGCGGTTTTTGCCGCCGGCTTTTTGACTTTGAGCTTGACGACTTTCTTTGACGATTTCTTCGCCGAACTCTTCGCCCTGGCGGCCGTGGCCTTGGACTTCGCCTTCGCGACTTTATTGCGCGTTGCCATTGTTTCCTCTCCTTAGATACGAGTGTGCTGCACAGCCTCCCGTAATGGCGCCCTGCCTCACTTCTTGCGGACCACGCTTTGCGGATTGAGGTTGCCGATACGGCCGCTCTCGGTGCCGGCAGCGGGGTCGATCACCGCGTTGATCAGCGTCGGCTTGCCGGAATCCATCGCTTTGTTGACGGCGCGGCTTAATTCATCTGGCGTGGTCACATTGACGCCGACACCTCCGAAAGCCTCGATCATCTTCTCGTATCGGCCGTCTTTGACAAAAACCGTCGGCGCGGGGTCCGGTCCGCCAGCCGGATTGACGTTGGTGCCGCGATAGATGCCGTTGTTGTTGAAGACGACAGTGCAGACCGGCAGGTTGTAGCGGCAGACCGTTTCGATCTCCATGCCCGAGAAACCGAAGGCGCTGTCGCCTTCGACCGCAAGCACTGGTTTGCCGGTCTCTATCGCGGCGCCGACGGCGAAGCCCATGCCGATGCCCATGACCCCCCAGGTGCCGACGTCGAGCCGTTTGCGCGGCTGATACATATCGATGACGCCGCGCGCGAGATCGAGTGTGTTGGCGCCTTCATTGACCAGAATGGCGTCTGGCCGCTCCTTGACGATCGTGCGGAGCGCGCCGAGCGCGCTGTGGAAGTCCATCGGCACCGAATTGTTCATCAGCCGCGGCGCCATCTTGGCGATATTCTCTTCTTTCTTGGTCTTGACGGCGCCGACCCAGTCGGCCGGCGGCGCCGGCCATTTGCCATCGATGCCATCCAGCAGAGCGGAAACGCAGGAGCCGATATCGCCAACAACCGGAGCAACGATTGCGACGTTGCTGTCCATTTCCTTAGGTTCGATGTCGATCTGGATGAACTTCTTGGAGTGAGGCTCGCCCCAGGTCTTGCCCTTGCCGTGCGACAGCAGCCAATTGAGGCGCGCTCCAATCAGCATCACCACGTCCGAGTCCTTCAGCACGGTGGAGCGTGCCGCGCCCGCGCATTGCGGATGCGTGTCCGGCAATAGGCCCTTGGCCATGCTCATCGGCAGGAAGGGAATGCCGGTCTTTTCGATCAGCGCGCGGATCTGATCGTCGGCTTGGGCGTAAGCTGCGCCCTTGCCGAGAATGATCAGTGGCCGTTTGGCGTTCTTGAGCACATCGAGCGCGCGTTTGACTGCGGCGGGAGCGGGAAGCTGGGCCGGCGCGGGATCGATGACTTTGACGAGCGACTTGGCTCCGGCTTCCGCGTCCATGACCTGGGACAACAGCTTTGCCGGAAGATCGAGATAGACACCGCCCGGACGGCCGGAGACCGCGGCGCGGATCGCGCGCGCCACGCCGATGCCAATGTCCGCGGCGTGCAACACGCGGAATGCAGCCTTACAGAGCGGCTTGGCGATAGCGAGCTGATCCATTTCTTCATAGTCGCCCTGCTGCAAATCGACGACCTCGCGCTCCGACGAGCCGCTGATCAGAATCATCGGAAAACAGTTTGTCGTGGCATTGGCCAGCGCGGTCAGGCCGTTGAGAAAGCCAGGCGCCGAGACGGTGACGCAAATGCCAGGCTTTTTGGTCAGGAAGCCGGCGATTGCCGCCGCATTGCCGGCATTCTGCTCGTGCCGGAACGAAATGACGCGAATGCCGGCGGCCTGCGCCATGCGGCCGAGATCCGTGATCGGAATCCCCGGCACGCCGTAGATCGTCTGAATGCCGTTAAGCTTGAGTGCATCGATGACGAGATGAAAACCGTCCGTCAGCTCGCGCTCTGCGGTGGTGGTTTCCGGTTGCGTTTTAACTGCGGCCTCAGCCATGGCGAAACTCCCTGTATTTTTTGCTTTGTGTCCGGTCGGTAGTGCTGGTCGCCCTCGCCCTCAGTCCAGATAATCGGCATGTTTGGCGACGTGATCGGCGAGACCGAGCGCATGATCGCGCACTAGTGTCTCGGCGCGACTCGTGTCGCGCGCTTCCAACGCCTCGATGATATGCATGTGATCGCGAATTGACCGGTCGGCGCGATCCTTTTCGCCGATCGTTTTTCTGCGGATCATTCGCATATGGGTAAACAAATTCTCCGCGAGACGAACGAGGACCGCGTTGCGGCTCAAGCGGATAATGGTCTGGTGGAACTCGATATTGATTTCCGAATATTCATCGAGGTGGGCGCGGAGTTCGCCATTCTCGAAAGTAGCAAACATCCGGCGTAGCGACGCGATTTCTTCGTCACTGGCGTTTTCAGTGATGAGTCGCGCCGCCATGCTTTCGAGCGCCGCCCAGGCGGTGATCAGCTCGATCACTTCGCGCTTGGATTTGCGAACCACATACACGCCGCGGCGCGGCACCGAGTGGACGAAGCCCTCGCGTTCGAGCTGCGCCATCGCCTCGCGCACCGGCGTGCGGCTGATGCCGAACTCTTCAGCAAGGCTGCGTTCATCGAGGCGGATTTCGCTGCGACTGCCATAGACGTCCATGCCGACGATGACGGTTTTCAGTGCGGCATAGGCCTTGTTCTTGAAGCTGAATGAAGTGTCGATCGGTTCCAATCGTGGCCGCTCGACTGCGGCAACGTCGCCGTCATTGGCGGCAATATCGCGTTTGCCACTCCTGTCGAGCCGGAAACGACGCACGTCAGAAGACATCAAACCACTCGCACTGAGGCGCTTCACTCCCACGGACACACGACTTCAACTCGCGTTCCGAACCCGTCCATAGCGTACTATAATACATTATACCAGAGCGAGGATGCGACCTTCTGGCCCGAGTCGGCGTGACCCCTTCCCCGCCCGATCAGACCCGATTCCGCCCACAAATCGTCCGAGAAACGGCTCGCTCCAGCGATAGCCGAAGCGATGCCACGCCGGGCTGCATCCTTCGTGTGAACCAAGCGCCTGTTCGCGCGTTCGCTTGCCGAAGGGGCCCGCAACCCGCCGCCATTAGGAGTCGCGCATGACCGGCCGCGCCGTATTGCCGATCGTCGTCGCAGTTTTGTTTGCCGCGGCAGGTATATCTCCGGCGGACGCCCAAGCTCTCGGCCCCAACGAAGCGCATGGCTTGTCGACGAGTGTGAAGCCGAATATTGCGCTGACCGCCTCCCAGAAAAGCGCAATCTACGGTGCCGTTTTGCGGCAGCGATTGCGCAGCGCGTCGGCCGCCGACATTCCGTTGATCGTGGGCGCGCCGGTGCCGCGCTCTGCGCCCTTACTGGCCCTGCCGGATGAAGCCGCGAGTGACGAGTACGCGGCGCAATTTCTCAAATACGCCATCGTCGAGGGGAATGTAGTGTTGGTCGATTCGATCAGCATGCGCGTGGTCGATATTCTTCACGGCGGCGTGGGTCGGTGAGCCCGCGGCACGATGGCGACTAAACCACAGAAAATGTCTCAATCCGCGGGTAAGGCAGGCAAAATCGCCGCCAAAATTACTGGACAGTCCGGCGCGAAAACTGCGCCCACGTTTCCGCCGGATGTGCCGCCGGAAACCACGTTCGCTATCACTGCGACGCAGCCAGCCGGCCCGCCGCACGCGCTCAAACACGGCGATACTTTCGTCGTCCTCGATGTTCGCGGCGACATCGGAACATCTTTCGTCGGCTCTTCCGGTCTGTTCTATGACGACACCCGGCATCTATCGCGGCTGGAATTGCTGCTCAACGACAAGCCACCTCTTCTGCTCGGCTCGAATCTGCGTGACGACAACACTGCCTTTTTCGTCGATTTGACCAATCCTGACCTGATCGACGGCCAGCGCCTCGTGATGGAAAAAGATCGGGTCCATATTCTTCGTACTATATTTATCTGGCGCGACACGGCCTATCAGCGGCTCGGTATGCGCAATTATGGCGATCAGCCAATCGATCTCCGCCTCACCATCCTTTTCGAAAACGACTTTGCTGACTTGTTCGAGGTCCGCGGTTCGCACCGCGAACGGCGCGGGACGGCGACCGCGAAGGTCCACGGCGGCAACCGCGTGCTGCTCGCCTATGATGGCTTAGATGGCAAAGTTAGGCAGACTGCGCTCGATTTCGATCCGCCGCCTGATCAGCTCAAAACCGACGCGGCGGTCTATAATGTGCATCTCAAGCCTGGCGAAACCCGGCCGCTGTTTCTGGCGATTAGCTGTAATCGAAACGACTCTCGGCCGCTGCCTTTCCTGCGCGGGTTGCTCACCGCGCGGCGCGAAGTGCGCGAAGCGACTCGCCAGCGCACTTCGGTTGAGACGTCGAACGACCGTTTCAACGAAATATTGTGCCGCTCGGCCGCTGATCTTGGCATGCTCATGACCGAGACGCCGCAGGGCCGCTACCCCTATGCCGGCATTCCCTGGTATTCGACCACGTTCGGGCGCGACGGGTTGATCACCGCCTTGCAGATGCTGTGGTGGAGTCCGGACGTGGCGCGTGGCGTGCTGCGCCGCTTAGCGGCTTACCAGGCGACCAAATACGATCCCCTCGCCGACGCCGAACCCGGAAAGATCCTTCATGAAATGCGTGGCGGCGAAATGGCGGCGCTGCGCGAAGTGCCATTCGGCCTGTATTACGGCAGCGTCGACTCGACCCCGCTATTCGTCCTACTCGCCGGACTCTACGCCGAACGCACCGGCGATCGCGACACTATCACCGAACTTTGGCCCGCGATCGAAGCGGCGCTCGGCTGGATCGACGGTCCAGGCGATCCGGACGGCGACGGCTTCATCGAATATGAGCGCGCCAGCGATCAGGGTTTGGCTAATCAGGGCTGGAAAGATTCGCACGATGCGATCTTTCACGCCGATGGGCGACTTGCCGAGGGCGCCATCGCACTTGTTGAAGTGCAGGGCTATGTCTACGCCGCGAAACGAATGGCGGCGCGCTGCGCGCGCCGGCTTGGCCGCGACCTCGTCGCCGAACGACTCGATGCCGAGGCGGCGCGGTTGGCCGAGCGGTTCGAGGCCG
>Ga0137380_10004316_pt1 | contig 12519 bp, 8 predicted proteins | sample SagtaG_17_FD_104809 | JGI IMG/M metagenome (GOLD analysis project Ga0137380, IMG submission 104809) | Vadose zone soil microbial communities from Sagehorn Ranch, Mendocino, California, USA - Sage2_L_100_16 metaG | ecosystem: Environmental > Terrestrial > Soil > Vadose zone | place: USA... | reverse complement strand
GCATGCGCGGGCGGTCGCCCAGCGCTTCGCAACAGATCATCATGAGCTGATGGTCGAACCCAACATCGCCGAAACTTTGGAAATGCTGTCTCACATGATGGAAGAGCCGTTCGGCGATTCTTCTGTAATCCCAACGTACTATGTTTCGAAACTGGCACGCCAGCACGTGACGGTTGCACTTTCGGGGGATGGAGGCGACGAACTTTTCGCCGGATACGACCGCTATGTTGTGAATCTGCGTCGCAGTCGCTGCCGCATCCCGCCATGGATGGGGCGGCTGTATCGAAAACACGTCTACCCTGTTCTTCCGCAAAATGTTCGAGGGCGCAAGTTGGCTTGGAACATCTCGCTGCCTCTCCGTGAGCGGTATCTAGATAGCTTGTCGTTCCTGCCTGCCATGCACCGCGAGCGCAGCTTGTTTACAGATGACTTCGTAGCCAATGCGCGCGAATGGGCGGATCCCTTTCGGCAGTTTTCTGAGTACTACGATCGAGCCCCTGCCAGCGATCCGCTTAGCCGCTTGCTCTACCTCGATTCCAAGACTTACCTCACCGCCGATATCCTGACCAAGGTCGATCGAATGAGCATGGCCACATCGCTCGAGGTCCGGTGTCCCCTTCTCGATCATGAGTTCATTGAATGGGTCGCAAGTCTGCCGGTGAAGTACAAATTTCAATCCGGAACGCGAAAGTACATTTTGAAGAAATTGGCGGAGCGGATTGGCGTTCCTCGTGAAGTGCTGTACCGGAGAAAGCAAGGGTTTTCGCTTCCGCTGGTGCACTGGATGCGGCACGAGTTGAAGCATGGCTTGCTATCGATCCTGACCGAGCCGCGCACTTTGCAGCGCGGGTACTTCAAACCAGAGGCGATCCGTGCACTGCTGGATCAGCATTTCCGAGGCTATCGCGATCGGGCAGGCGTGATCTGGCTTTTGCTGGTATTTGAGCTGTGGCATCGGAATTTTCTGGAAGCTCGCGGAGCGAGCACCCATATCTTCACGCCGGAGCTCGTGAGCGCCAATGTCGCGGTCCACGCCGAGAATGCGTCATGAACAACTTTGACAATGGAAACGGCGTGAATAGCCGTCGGCCTGCTCTGTTCATGATGGTCAACACTCTGGAGAGAGGCGGCACCGAGCGTCAGTTTGTCACCATGGCGAGGGCCTTAGCGGAGTGCGACTTCGAAGTTGGGCTGGGCTGCCTCGTGTGTCGCGGGGAATTCGTGGAAAGTCTGCCGGGCATCCGAGAATTTCCACCTCGCGGAAAGTTGTTCCTGCCCTATTCGCTCTATCAACGGCTGCTGTTGGCATCGCATCTCCGCAGGCGAGGAACCGTCATCGCGCACTCCTTCGATTTCTATGCCAACCTGATGCTGATTCCTGCAGCGCGACTGGCTGGCGTTCCTGTAGTGATCGGCAGTCATCGTCAGCTAGGCGACTTGCTCACGCCAGTCCAGTTTCGCGCGCAAAACATCATACTGCGCATGTGCGACCGGATTGTGTGCAACTCTCGAGCCGCCACGGCGCGGCTGCAGAAGTCAGGTTTGGGTGAGCAAAAAGTGACGGTCATTCCAAATGCATTGCCGCACTCGGCGTTTGCAGAGACCATCCCTGCTATGCCTTCAGTGCCCGGCGTTGTTCGAATCGGTATGATCGCTCGCATGAATGATCGTTCGAAAAACCATGTCGTCTTTCTGCGTGCTGCGGCACGCCTGGCTGCAAAGGTCGAATGTGCGGAATTCGTACTGGTGGGAGATGGTCCGTTGCGCGCTGAACTGGAAACCGTGGCGCGGGACCTGGAGTTGGGATCTCGCGTCCGCTTCCTAGGGGACCGGCACGATATTCGCGAAGTGTTGGCCTCGTTGAACATCACTGTGCTGCCATCCTCTTCAGAAAGCTCGTCGAATGCGATTGTCGAATCGATGGCAGCGGGCGTGCCAGTCGTGGCCAGCGATGTCGGTGGCAACGCGGAACTGATACAAGATGGAGAAACGGGATTTCTGGTTCAGCCGGAGGAGCGTGCTTTCACGGTCGCCTTGGAACGCTTGCTGCTTGACCCAGAGCTGAGGGGACGTTTCGGCCAGCAGGCGAAAGCATATGCCAGCACTCATCATAATTTGGAAACGATTCGACGTCGCTACGAAGAGCTTTACCAGTCGTTGCTGGCAGAGAAATGTTGGGAACCGGAATCTCAGAGCGTCAGAAGTGTCATATGACGGCAGCCGACCATCGCAAACGCATTCTCCAGATCGGCAACTGGCCTCCGCCCGTGTGCAGCTGGACGATGAGTCTCGTCGGTCTGCGCAAAGAATTGGAAGCCCGCGGTTGGGATTGCCAGGTCATGAACCTGAACGAGAACCGGAAGGTGCGGAGTCCGGAATACATTGATGTCCAGGATGGCTGGGATTACTTGAAGAAAGTCACGGGCCTAGTGGCGAGAGGGTATGCGGTCCATGTACGCGTGAACGGCGAGACGAGAAAAGGGTACGTTTTGGCCCTGACCGCGCTGGGACTAGCCCGTCTATTCGGCCGGCCGGCGCTGCTGACCTACGGAGGGGGACATCAGCAGAGCTTTTTCCCGGCGCCTCGGAAGTCATTTCGCTTTTGGGCATTCTGGTTCTTGTTTCGCGTCCCACACAAGATTTATTGCAACAGCAATAAAGTTAAACAGGCGCTGTTGACGACAGGAATTCGTCCAGAACTGGTGAGTCCCATCCCGCACTTCTCCACTCACTACGTACAATTCACACCGGCTGCGCTGCCGGACGAAGTTGAAGAATTTTATCGTCGGCATGCCGGCGTTTTCTTCAGTTACGTGTGCTTCCGTAAAGAGTTCGCACTGGAGTTTCTGGCAAAAGCCATTCGCCAATTCCGCCTCTCTCATCCCGACATCGGTTTCATGATGGTCGGTCCATGGGACCGCGAGATGCCAACGATGAGAGCCTTCTTGAAGACGGAAAAGCTCGACGATGCTGTTTGCATTCTCGGATCTGTACCGCATGATACGTTTTTGACCCTGCTCAGCCGGTCCTTGGCCTACATCCGCACTCCCATGACAGATGGCACCTGTTCGTCGGTTCTGGAGTCCTTAGAACTCAAGGTTCCGGTGCTGGCGGCGGATAACGGCGCTCGACCAGATGGCACGGAGCTGTGGAACGAGGGCGACGTCGAAAGTCTGCTCGGATTGATGAACGCGGCGGTGGAGCATCATGAAGAGATGGTCGCACGAATTCCGGACCTTGAAATCGAAGATAATGCAAAGAAACTGACCGACAGCATTGAAGCGACCTGCATGAGTTCAGGAGGCCGGAAGTCCGGCGCCCGGCCGTTGAGTTCTCAAGACTCGGTGCTCAACGTACCGGCGGCCGCAGACCCACAGCAGAAGGTGGAGAACTAGGGTCCAGACATGCAGCTCACTGAAAAGAGTGCCCCAGACACCGTCGGAGAAAACGCAGACAGAAGTAAGGCACCCGTCTTTGTGCTCGGCTGCGGACGGTCCGGGACCACGTTGCTGTACCACATGATCCTCTCCGCCGGCGACTTCGCGGTATACCGGACAGAATCGAACGCCATCAATCTTCTAGAGCCACGATTCGGAAACCTCAGCATTCGACGCAATCGGGAAAAGCTGATGGATGCCTGGATCAACAGCAAGCTTTTCTGGGTCTCCGGGCTGAATGCGGACGAGATCAGGAACAAAGTATTGCAGGAATGCCGTAATGGCGGCGATTTCTTGCGCATCATCATGGGAGAAATGGCGCGCCAGCAGGGCGTTCGGCGTTGGGCTGATTGCACTCCGGAACACCTGCTGTGTATGCCCCGCATCAAGGAGACGATCCCCGATGCTTTGATTATTCACATCATCCGCGATGGCCGCGACGTGGCGCTGTCAACCGACAAGCTGGGATACATCAAGCGAGCGCCCTGGGATAACATGCCCAGTGTGATGGTTGCTGGGCTGTATTGGGAGTGGATGGTGCGCCGCGGCCGCGAGGATGGTCGCAAGCTGGGGAATGCCTATATCGAGGTTCACTTTGAAGACCTCGTCACGGAACCACGAGAGACGCTGGCAAAGCTGAGTGGCTTCATCCACCACGATCTGGATTATGACCGCATCCAGCGAGTTGGAATCGGATCAGTTAGCGATCCGAATACTTCGTTCAGAAACAATGCGAAAAAAGGGGAGTTCAGCCCAATTGGGCGCTGGAAGCGGGGTTATTCTGCCGAGCATTTAGCGGTATTCGAGAAACTAGTGGGGAAGACCCTTCAAGCGGTCGGCTATGAATTGGCGACGGCCAATACTGTGTCGCTGGAAAGACCGGATTTGCGAAGAATGCGCGCCATCTACCGGGCGTATTTTGATACCAAACTGTATTTCAAAGCGAAAACACCGCTGGGACAGCTTTTCGCGACGCGGGATTTATCCTGGATATAAGCTCGAACCCGGGCCCCTAGTCGTTTGTCAATTATTTCCCCACCTTTTCCTCTCTTTTTCGCGAGTTCCTGATAGAGTCCAGGACGGATTGCGACCAGATTACTTTGCACTCCGCCATGCGGGGGAGGGTAAGGGCCGAGTTGCAGCACTCTCATGAGGAACGGGTCGCCAGAACGCCGTCCAGGTCAATCGGGCATGGCGCAAGCGTTCGGGCAGACTCAAGCATTCGCAAGCAGGCGATAGTTGCTCTCGCGCCATCACGGACGGTTACGGGAGGTGGTTGTGAATGCTTCAGAGCGGCGAAGAATGACCGCATCTGCGCCTCGTAACCTTTTTCCGCGAACCAGGTGATAGTCTTGCGAGCCACTGACGTTCGCACTGTGACGCGCTTGAAGTCTTCTGCAGTCGCTCCAATGCCGGGAGCAAAAGCTTCCACGCGTTCGCCCCCAGAGGTACGACTGCCCACAGTGCAGTAAGTGAGATTGCCGACTGAGCCATCCGCAAAGCGAAAACTGGCAACGAGATTGTTCTCTCCAATTGGATCTTTCTTTCCGGTGGGCAGCGAAAAAGCGGATACCGCAACCGGCTCAGATCCCAACAGCCAATACAGGAGATCAACAAAATGGCAGGCTTCGCCGAGAATCGCGCCACCCATGGCAGGATCGGCCATCCAGTAGGAGCCGGAGATCCCGGGCGAATTGACGCGACAGTTAAGCACAGCCGGACCAGCGCGCCCCGCCAACTGTTTTTGCAAAGCTACGTAAGATCGCGCAAAACGACGGTTGAAGCCGACAGCCAGATGCTTGCCACTATCTTCAACAGCGGTCCACAGTTCACGGCATTCATCTTCCGTCAACGCCATTGGTTTTTCGATGAATACGTGCTTTCCTGCGCGTAGAGCCGCAAGCGCCTGAGGCGCATGCAGGGGATTCCGGCTCACGATCACCACAGCCTGAATTGTAGGGTCCCTCAGAATCTCTTCGTAATCTGACGCGCAGTATTCCGCTCCAAAGCGCTTTGCGTAACTTTTGCCTCGGGCGCCGCTGGAAGAGTGAACTGCCCGCAACCGCACGCCGGAAATCTTCTTGAGGTTCGGCAGATGCACCCAGCGCGCCAGGTTACCGGCGCCGAGCAGGGCGACGCCCAACGTGGGCGAGCTAGTCGGAGACGGCTGGATATCAATTCTGCGCTTCGGCTGGAAATCCGATGCAGGCTGCTGCGATTCAGCGGCCGGATAGCGCAGCAAAACGGCCAGGCTGTTGATCACCGGATCCATAATGGTTTCGTATGCGCTAGGCGCGTCTTCGAGCGGGAATTCATGAGTTACCAGGGGCCCGATCTGGACGCGTCCCACTGAGACGAGACGCAAAAATTCTTCCATGTTGCGATTCTCTGTCCAGCGCACGTACGCCAGAGGATAATCCTGGCCCTTCTGTTCGTATTGCGGATCATAGCTGCCAGGGCCATAGGCGCGTGCCATGAGAAGCTGAATTTCTTTTCGGTACATGTCATACCAGGGGAACGTGAGCTCGACAGCGCCGACGTCAACGATACGTCCGCGGTCGCGGCAAATATCGACCGCGAGTTGAGATGGAGCAGCAGAATGCGCCGCCGCCGCAATGACTACACAATCGACACCGACTCCGTCCGTCAATGCGGTTATCTGCTCGCGAAATTGTGTTCCGCCTTCGAGGGCCGAATCTGCGCCGAGGCGGCGCGCTAGCTCGACGCGGTCGGCCTTCAGGTCGGTTGCAATCACGAACCCACCTTGCAACCGGACTAGCTGTGCAATCAACTGTCCCACTAGGCCCAAGCCGATGACAGCAACTTTTTCCCCTAGAGAGACGTTTGCTATCCGCGTGCCATTCAGGGCGATGCTCCCCAAAGTGGCGAAGCAGGCGTGCTCGAACGGAACCGGATCGGGAATTTTCACGACGAGATTACGACCCACAAGGATGGTTTCTCCGTGGCCGGTGCCCTCGCCACCATAGGCGACTCGATCGCCGATTTCCAAGTTCGTTACTGTTCCGTGCTTATCCACAATGACTCCGGCGCCAGAGTAGCCAAGCACCGCGAACTCGCTGAATTTCGCTTTGATTTCCGAGAAAGTACGAAGAGGACCTTGCGTTTTAACAACATTCCAAATCTTTCTCAGGTGGGAAGGGTTTTCGGCTACAGCCCTGAGGATACCTTCCTGGTGGATGCTCGCCGTCTCAGTGCCGCTGCTGATCAGCGAATAGATCGGACGAATGAGAACATGGTTCGCCGTGACAATCGGGTCGGGAACTTCCTCGACTACGATGTGTTTGAGTCCTTTGCGAAGGAGTTGTTTCATTGACAATGTTGAAGAGGCAATCTGCCAGCTTAGAGAGTCGCTTTGCCTCTCGCTAGAGCACACCCGCCGTAGCCCTTTCGACGGCGTCGACGTCCGCTCCCAAATCTTTGCCGTCGCTTCCCGCACGACGGCTGCGGCTGTCGGGCCGGAGATGGTAATCCATGACCTTGTCCCCGCGAACGGCGGAAAAGCCGACGCTAGGTAAGTCTTTCAAAGCGATGTTGCCCTTGGGAAATCCGCTTCCGTCCACAATCGCATTATGCGTAAATGTCGTATTGCTGAAACAGCTCGCCAGCACCCCTTCGGGACCTTGTCTCTCCGGCTGAAAGGCGCAGTTGTCTCGGCCCCCAGTCGAAATGATCCCACGCTGTCCGGACGCGACAAGATTGTTCGTGAAAACAAAATTGGCAATCTTTGGGCCGGAAGCTCTGGCGCCGACGTTGAGTAGGGCATTGGGCGGGAATGCCGTATTGTGGTCCAGGCTAACATCGTGCAGTTGCGGTGTCTGATTCGATATCAGGGCAAAATTGCCGAAGCCTTTGTATGCTTTGCCATCGATGTCCTCAAGTATGTTGTCGTGAATACTGTAGCGTCCGCCATCAGTGGACGCACCGCCCGTGTCGGAAAGAACATTAGCGATCTGAAACCCGCTTGCCATATGTTGAATGCAGTTATATCGGATGGTGACATCAGTGACGCGGCATAGCGGGCAAACGTTGGGGACTTGATTCTTGGGCGTCAGTAGGACTGCGAATCCATTTTGGGTAAAGCCACCCCATATGTTCTCCAGGATGTTGCCTTCCAGGAGCACCCGCTGTGCATTCTTCAGCTCGAAAACATTCTTCACGATGAACGCATTTCCGTCCTTGCCTCCCACAAAATCCGCCTCACCCAACTTCCAGCTCATCGGCCGAAACATGTGATTGCGGCGCACCTCAATGTCAGTAGGGGAAACCGTCCCGGGGCCCCCGCCGAAGAGTATGTTCTCACCAGCGGCCTCCAGGAAATTGTTTACAATCTTGTACGGCCCCATGGGATTGCTGCCGCTTCCTCCGGAGATAGCCTGGGAATCCGTGCAGGATCCCGATTTCGAAATGCAGTGAAAATCGGTAAAAAAGGAATCGACAACCGCCACGTACTGGCTGCCGCCTAGTTGTATGCCACGGGTGGTCTCCTCCTGTGCCAGGCCATGGATCCACATGCGGTCGAACAACAAATGGTCTGCGGTGCCTTTAGGCTCGAGAGAGATCAAAGCATTGACCGTCAATTCAGCCGCCCTGCTTATCTCCAGGCCGATAAACCGGAAGTGGTTTGCGCCCGGCGTAAAAACGATCGGACCGACCCGGCCTCGTCCGTCAAATTGAAGCTTTGCCAGGACGTTCTTGACCAAGGCGCAATGGAAATCCGGCCGCCCAGGAAGTGAAGCAACGCCAGCATAACACGGCGTCAGACGAGTCCCTTCTGTTGGAAGAGCGGAGTCGGGTGCGCTAGTGCGGATGGTAATCCAGTGTGAGTCGTCGCATTTCTTATAGGGAAAAACAAACTTGCCGGCGAATGTAACCGCGGCTTCCAGTTGAATTGTGTCGCCGCAGGCAGCCTGTTCGATCGCGGCCTGAAGGTCGCCTCCACTCTTGACAACGCGGGTCCTGCCCAGAGACGGCGTGTCCGAAAGAGAGCTTTTGACATAGGCACGCGGCAGCTCAGCAGGGCCATCAAAGCCCGAGGCCGCCGCAGAGCTGTTGCTTCTATCGGATCCGAAGCCGCCCACGGGCGCAGCAAACAGAATCCCACCTACAATCAGCAAGACTGATTTTAGGCATGCACGTTTCAAATAGCATCTTGGGGAATAAGCAGAAGAGATGGAACGGGACATTCTGAAGATCTTGGATTCGACCATTACACCACCACGAGAAGGGATTCGCCCCCAGCGGCAACGCATCTCAAGACTAACGCGCCACCACATTTATACTATATATGGGGGAGGTGCAAAACCGAATCCCGGGACACAATGAACTTAGGTTGCAGGCGCAAAAGTAAAAGTATTCGACGGTCTGTGTATTTACGGAAGTTCATCACCGTGCTGAATCGCCGGCCCCCGCCGCCCGTTAGTAGGCGTCCGCTGTGCTGACGAGAATAGCGTCTATATCGGCTCCCAGGTCCTTACCGTCGGTTCCCGCATTCTTGTACGGACTCGAAGGCAGCAGGTGATAGTCCCCTTTATTCCCATTGTTGTAGTTTATGAATTGAACGGCCGTAAGATCCGCGGCAAAGAAATTGCCTGCTGGCCACAGCGAAGACGGATATGAAGTGGGGGCGGCAATGATCGCGTTATTGGTGAATGAGTAGGGACCAAAACACGCATTGAATGTAATGATGGGTTTGTCATAGTAAGCGCAGTTAGCGGTACCACCACCGTTCGACCACACCGGATACGCGCCAGCGCTGATGATGCTGTTATTGAACACAAAATTGGCCATTTTTGTGCCCGATAAGTCGCCAATGCCGAACATCGTCTTCGGTGGGAACGCGGTTACGTGGGTGATGGAAACATTTTGCAGGAGCGGGACTTCCTGATTGCCTGTCATGAGTTCAGCGAACTGACCAGGGCCGTGGTATTTCATCCCATCGATATCGTCAATAACAAGATCGTGGATGCTGTAGCGCTGACCGTCGAGTGGCGCGCCACCGTTGTCGGATCGAATATTAGCGATCTGCAACCCAGCAGCGACGTGGCTGACCATCACTAGGCGAATCGTGACGTCAGTCACTTGGCACAGCGGGCAGAGATTGGTTCCGTTCAGCCCGCTCTGATTCTTCGGAGTAAGCAAGATTCCATACCCGGACTGGGAGAATCCGCCCCAACTGTATTCCAGAACATTGGCTTCGAATAGGACCCGCTGAGCATTCTTTAGCTCGAACAGGTTCTTCACGATAAACGGATTGCCATCTGCTCCCCCCACGAACCCTGGTTCACCTTGCCTCCAGATCGGAGGTTTATACATGTGATTGTGCCGAATTTCGATATCGGCGGGCGTCAACGTGGCTTCGCTGCCGCCAAAAAGTATGTTTTCCCCTGCCGATTCCAGAAAGTTATTCACGATTTTGTACGGTCCCATCGGGTTGTCGCCGATTCCTCCACCAATGGCGAGAGAGTCGGTACACGAGCCAGTCATTGCGACACAATGGAAATCGGTGAAGAAGGAATCGACTACGGCAACATATTGGCTGCCTCCGAACTGGACTCCGCGCGTGGTGTCATCATGCGATGTGCCATGCAGCCACATGCGGTCGAGTATGAGGTGATCGGCGGTTCCGCCGGTTTTTAGAGAGACCAGAGAGTAGACGATTCCTGTGCCAACGGTTCTAGTTAGCTCCAACCCAATCATGCGATAGTGGTTTGCGCCTGAAGCGAAAACTAGAGGCCCGCTACCCGTGCCTGGAACTGAGATTTTGGCGAGCACATTCTGCGTGGTACTGCAATTCAGAGCAGGCCGGCCGGGAAGCGAAGAAACACCAGCGTAGCAGGGAGTAAGCCGCGTGCCCTCCGGCGGCAGGCTGGAATCCGGCGCGCTAGTACGAATGATTATCCAGTGGCTCTCGTCACACGGCTTCGCCGGCAAAGTGAAGAACCCGCTAAAGGTCGCACCTGATTGCAGCAAAATCGTGTCACCACAATTGGCAGCATTCAGCGCGTTCTGCAAATTACCTCCGGCGTTGACGGTAATAATGTTGCCGGGAGCTGGCGTGTCCGTTATAGCGCTCTGAACGTAAACTCTGGGCAACTCTGCTGGCCCATCGAATCCCGTCGATTGGGGCGGTACAACAGGGCTGCTCACAGTTATCGTTACCGTCGTTGCAGCAGCTTTGGTTGGATCTGCAACGCTCCTCGCAATGACCGTAGCTGTGCTGGCGACACTTACATCGGGGGCAGAGAAAACTCCGCTGGTCGAAATCGCGCCCGCAGTTGTGCTCCATGTCACCGCGGTATCGCTCGTGTTGCTGACGGTCGCGTTGAACTGTTTCGCAGTGCCGGAAGAGACAGTCGGGCTGAGCGGTGAGATCTGAACGCTCACGGCAGGAGCAACCGGTGCAGCTGCAACCGAAAGCATGAATCGTTTCTCATCGCTTAGGCCGGCAGCGTCGACCACTTGAACCGTGAACTTGTAGGTCCCTGCGGTCACTGGGATGCCGGAAATTGTACCTGCGCTGGGGTTCAAGGATAGGCCGATTGGAAGTGATCCCGAAACCACGGAAAACTGGTACGGCGTCGTGCCTCCACTCACGGAAACAACAGCGTTATATGCGTTTCCAACTGTTGCTGGAGGCAGACTGACGGAAACCCTGATGTGGCCGCCCCAGCCGTGGTTCGCAAACTCAAAGCTGCTCAACTTACTGCTGGCGCCCGCCGCCGAAAGATTGGCACTCTGAGCCGGAAGGCCACAGGAGGTGGTAATAGCTGTGTAAGCTGAGAATAGAAGAAGGCCGCTGGCAATTTTTAACCACTTCCCCAATCTTGAAGCGGCTGGCGTTGACCAGACGGGGCGTGCGAAAACGAAAGCCATTGCACTGTTCCTCGAATCGGAAATTGAGGGGACCAAGAGGTTCGAGTCCTTGGTGCAATCTATGTGGGACTGTACGGAAGAGACAGATAACCGGAGGGAGTGTCCTTGTGAGGGAACTGAAGTACACAGCACTTCTGGGACAGATTGAATGTGTAGTAGGAAGCGAGTAAGGGTTACTGATTTCGGCCGAGCAAGACCGAACGCACACGATCATAGCTGGAATTGCCGAAGATGCTTTTTGCGGTCGCGCGAATCAGATCTTGTGCCTGCAACTTCCAGAGGCCGTGACCCTGGCAGAGCTGCTGAAATGTACGAAGATCCGTTGCGCGCATAACTGACACGCGCCCTAGGCAAAATGGATCACTGCCAGACGAATTTGCGGCCGAGCGGCTGGTTGCAACGGACCGATATCCAGCTTGCCGTGCGAACCGTGCCACTCGTTTATCCCACCGTCCACCGGGGCAGGAGAAGTGTTCGATGGAGCGACCGGTCATTTGCTCCAATTCATTTTTGGAATTTGCAATTTCAGCTTGAAGAGCGTCATCAGAGAGATCGCTAAGGTAAGCATGAGTCATGGAGTGCGATCCGATCTCGAAGCCCAGATCGCCCAATTGCCGCACCTGGCTGCACGACATGTAGCCAGGCGTTCCAAGAAAACCGACGGTCACATAGAACGTCGCGTTGAAATTTGCTTGTTTAAGAGCTGGCGCAGCGCTGAGGAAATCTGTCTCGCAGCCGTCGTCGAACGTTATGGCGACACCGCGTTTATTCGACGACGAGAGTGCCTCACTCACGCTCATGCCGAGCCAGGATTTGGTTTTCAGCCATTCCGTCTGGGATTCGAAATCCTTCAGCTTCACAACGTAGCGAACATATCCCGGTTCGTTTTGGCAGAGTGGACGGCCGGGGAGCTCGAGTTCGTGGTACATCAGATACACCGTCGAATCTACCTCTTTATTCACAGATTCACCGGTCCGTCGCCGTCCCCGCGATTCAGGAAGACTTGGTTCTGATTGTTCTGAAATGGTGAGAGCAGTTCGGCCAGCGGCCTGGAAGCACCAAAAATGAAATTCGATCGCGTTTCCAGAAAGCCACTGGACTTCAATGCGCCGCCCCAGGCGTGATGAGATTGGTTGGAAATGATCAGATCAACTCCGCGCTGTTCCAAAAACTGCGTAGCGGCCTGCAT